>Ga0070762_10000986_pt1 | contig 12753 bp, 11 predicted proteins | sample HubBroMetageREF2_FD_66726 | JGI IMG/M metagenome (GOLD analysis project Ga0070762, IMG submission 66726) | Reference soil microbial communities from the Hubbard Brook experimental Forest, New Hampshire, USA - Hubbard Brook CCASE Soil... | ecosystem: Environmental > Terrestrial > Soil >...
GAGCGCCTACGATCGGCTCTCCTTGGCGACAGCGACGAGCGCTATGTGAATGCGGTGACATGCGAGATACTCCGTACCCGGCCAGTATTGCAGTGGTCGGTGCGGCAGCTTACGAGCTCTCTTCGTCTCGGCGACTGGCTTCTACCGAAGGGCGCAGTTGTCGCTACATCCATCTATCTCATGCATCACGACCCCGATCTCTATCCCGACCCGGGGCAATTCCTCCCCGACCGTTTCCTGGACGACCGGCAGCCTCGCCCGTATAGCTTCATACCGTTCGGGGGTGGAGTTCGGCGCTGTCTTGGAACACGCCTGGCTATGCTCGAGATCAGGACCGTGATGTCCGAGCTCTTGAGGCGGTTTGAGTTGCGAGCACCCGTCGGAGGTGATGCCGGCGAGAGTTGGCGAAGGAGCGGGATCACGTACGTGCCGGCGAACGGCGCATTGGTCCGCCTGCAGTCCGCAGGGGGCTGACTTCGATGAACGCGGGTCCGGCGCTGATCATGGAGGGCGTCTGCAAGCGCTTCAACGGCCTCAGGGCGCTATCCAGCGTTGACCTCCAGATAGAGCCCGGGGAAATCGTTGTGCTGCTGGGCGCAAATGGAGCGGGCAAGACGACGCTGATGTCGATTGCGGCGGCGCTGTCCAGGCCGGATAGCGGCACCGTGTGGGTCGACGGAGTCAACATGCTCAAGCAGCCCAGCCGTGGACAGAGGCGGCTGGGAATCGCTACGCAACAGACAGGGGTGTATCCGACACTTTCGGTTCGCGACAACCTCCGTTTCTTCGGCGAGTTGGCCGGCTTGAGGCGGGGCGTGCTCGACCGACGCCTCGAGGAGGTCGCCGATGCCTTCGATCTCATAGACATGCTCGACAGGCCGACACGCTTGCTGTCCGTCGGTCAGGCCCGGCGGTTGCATACCGCGATGATCCTCCTCCACCCACCGCCGCTCTTGCTTCTCGACGAGCCGACTGCGGGCGTGGACGTCGCGACGCGTGCTCGCATGCTCGAGTTGGTCGGTAACCTCGCCGCTGACGGCTCAGCGATCTGTTACTCGTCCCACTACCTCATGGAGGTGGATCAGCTCGAGGCGAATGTGGCGATCATCCATGGCGGTCGTATCATTGCGCGGGGATCGCCTGAGGCGTTGATCAGCACCCACGGGCAGTCCGCCGTCGAGCTGCGATTCAGCGGGGCCCCCCCGTCGCTCTCGGATATAGGCTTCGTCCAGACCTCGGGCACGACGATGCGGGTCGCGATCGATCATGAACCTGAGCTCGACATAGCGGGCATCCTTGCCACCCTAGGCGCCTCGGCCAAGCACCTGCAAGGGGTGAAGCTGATTCAGCCCGATCTCGAGAGCGTCTTCCGCTCCCTCACCGAGCAGCAGGTGCTCCGGCGAAATCACGACGAGCTGGAGGTTTACGGTGGTCTTCGGTCGTAGTCTCGCGATCGCACGTCAGGACTGGCGCGTCCTACGTCGAGATCCCTTCCCTGTGATCGTTCTCGTGGTTCTGCCTCTGCTGTTGATTCCCTTCTTGAAGCCCGCGTTCAGGCTCGCATTCGTCGCCGAACATGTGCGAGACACCGCAGGAGTAGAGCAGGCGGTCCCGGCGATGGATGTGACATTCGCCTTTTTCTTGGTGGGCATCTCCAGCATGGCGTTCTTTCGCGAGCACGCGTGGCGAACGTGGGACAGGCTGCGCGCAAGCCCAGCAACCACATACGAAATCATCGTTGGAAAGATCACACTCCCGCTCCTCCAGGCGGCCGGACAATTCATCCTGGTTTTCGGACTCGGGGGCACGCTCTTGGGCCTGACCGTCCATGGCTCATGGGCTGACCTCGCGATCGTGGGCGCTGCGTACAGCCTGTATCTCGTCGCGATGGGCTTGACGGTTACCGCGATTTGCAAGACCTACGTGCAGGCGAACGCTGTGACCAACGTTGGTGCGCTGTTCCTGGCTGGGCTCGGCGGCGCCCTGGTTCCCCACGCCTTCCTCCCGGGATGGGCGCAGAGCATCTCACCCGCTGTGCCCAGCTATTGGGCGATACGTGGATACCGCGCCGCGATACTCGGTCACGGTGACGTGCTGCCGAGTGTCGTGGTTCTTCTCGCATTCGCTGGGGTGTTCATCCTCGTTGCTGCTCTCTGCTTCCGACTCGACGGCACCAAGGTCGCATGGGCGTGAACCGCGTCGCTAACCGGTGGTAGGTTCCCGAATGTCGATAGCTCGCCTACGTGCAGAGAGATAGTGCCATCCCGCCCAGTCGAGTTGATGCTCGTCGATCCACTGGCTTGCTGCGAACGCCACCTCTGCGATGGTGGCGAACTCCCGATGATGCAGAGTCCAGGCGTCACCCGAATGTCGCTCGGGCCATGCGAATATGAGACGAACCTCCGACGTGCGGGCGAGAAAGGCGATCGCGGGCGATACGGGCATAGAGGCACGACCGATCGTGAGCTTCGCCGCGGTGTCACGCCGCGCGTCGAGCGCGGTGTCGAGCGCGATCAGCATGCTTCCTCCCGTCCGCAGGTGCTTGAGAGCCTCGATCAGCCAACCAGATGTGGTGACCGGCAAGAGCGTCCCCGCCACGGGGGCGGGGATCTTGATGCCGGCGAGATAGAGCGCTCGCTCATCCTCCCACTGAAGCGGAGTATTGGGCCGGGGTGGAAGCACCGCCCACCGGAAGCGGCGTTCCCGATTGCCGGCAATCAATGCAAGCTGGAGCGTCGGATCTATGGAGTAGTGCAAATAGGTGACGAGGCACGGGCTGCCGTCGAGGGGAGTAAGCGGGAGCTCATGGTCGACGACGGTCGAACGTCGGCCCGCTTCTTTCTTAGACATCCAGGCCATGCTCGTGGCGAGACCGCGGGCACGCGCAGCCACGAAGGCCGTCATGAACGCTTGATGGTCGGCGTGAGGAAAGGCGTCGCGGTATGCGTAGGATGCGGAGCGCAACCGTTCGCTTGTCGCGGACCATCCCCACATCCCAGGCATGCGCCTCAGAAGCGTGGCGAGCATCGGGCCGCTCAGGCGTTCCGGGAAGAAGGGCAGGAGCTGCCTGCCCATGTGAACAACGTGTCGTCGGATGCCGTGTCGACTCGTCGCCTGCAGATTGCGCATGTCAGGTCCTGTGTGCGCCCACTGCTTCGCGAGAGGCCTGTTGCCCGAGAGCCGCCGTTATGTGCTGCGGGAAGTCTGAGAGCTGCGGCAGGCGGTCGACATCGACCAGCTTGTACCGATCCGGACTGACTTCACGGAAGCCCGCGCGCAGGAAGACATCGTGCGCGGGAGCGTTTCGTGTGGTGCGCTCGAGATGCGCGGCCGCCTGGCGGCTAGGGAGGTCCGGGTCGCGCAGGGAGGCCACGAGAAAGGGAAGGCCCACGTCGAGGCCGATGACGCGGCAGCTGACGCAGAGGGCCGTGACCACGCCGCGCTCGATCAGGCAGACACCCACTAGACCGTAGGCGGCGAACCGATCCTCGACCGTCATGGTCGTTACGCAGATGGAGGGCCTGGCGATGCGCGCCGCCATCTCGGACTCGGAGAGGCGCATGGTGCTGGTGGCGAACTGATTCGTACGGTTGAGCAGTTCCGTCGCGCGTGTCAGGTCGGCGAGGCCGGCCCTGCGAACGACGACCTTGATGCGCAGGCTGCGCAGAAATCGAGGCATATCGAGATTGCTCTCCGGCGGTACCCTTTTCAGCATCGCCTTGGTCGTATCGGTGCGAGCCCGTGCCTCCGGGGTGACGGTCGGCACTTCGCAGGAGGAGGCCGTCAGGAGATAGTGACGAAAGCGATGCGCTGGAAGATCCGGGACACGCAACGTGGGCAGACGCCGTGAGACCTCGCGACGCTCGACGGGGTTGTCGTCGAGGAAGATCATTTGGTCGGGCGCAACCCCGAGAGCACCGCTGAGCTCGGCGATGTTCTGAGACTTTGCAAGCCAGTTGATGCGCAGCGCCACGAAGTCCTCGGGACGCAACAGCAGAGGATGCCGCGCCCGATTCCAAGCGGCCAGGGTCTCCTCCCGGGAGCCCTTGCTGCAGACGGCCAGCAGGATGCCGCGATCCTTAAGCAGTTGGAGCGCCTGGTTAAGGCCGAGGCTGAGCCATCGTTGTGTGCCGTCTCCGTCGAGCCATCCAAAGCCGTCCTCCGCTGCCACGCCCGGCCATAGCGTGTCATCGAGGTCGACGACAACGCACTTGACCGAGCGCACGCGATGATGTAGCTCGTAGCAGTGCAAGTACTCGTTTGCGAGCACATTGCTCAGGTATGGATATGGGTCGAGCTCGGCCGAGTGCGGATCGAGCGCACCGCCGTGATGTCCGAATGGGAGAGTTGCATCGTCGAATAGCGCCTCGGCGCCGTGCATCGCGGCGAGACGCTCCTCGTCGAGCACCATCAGGTTCGCGTGTTGGGCTACAGCGGTGTCGATGTGTGAGTTGAGCTCGAAGACGATCCGCCTGAAGTTGACCGGAGCTCGAAACTCGAGACGTCCGAAGGGCGAGATCGCTGGAGGCGCAAAGTTGTGGATGAGCCCGAGCCGACCGTCCAAGACGCGGCAAAGCTGTTCAATTGACGAAGACAGCAGATCCTTCAGAGCGTCCACTCGCCGTTCTCGCGCGCTGGCGGCGCAAAACGCGCCCCCATCCCAGAGAGCTGTCATGAAAGGGTGCACCGTGAGCTGGAGCACGGCCAAGTCCGGGCACCAGTCGCGCAGCGCCGCCTCGCTGGATGACGACAGCGGAGGCCAGTCATGGCGGAGGCTGATATCGAAGCCATGCTCGAGACCGATCTTGATGAGGCTCTGCTGGAGGAACTGAAGCATGCAGCCTCCCACGAGCGCGACCCGTAGCGGGGTGTGCCGGCGCGCTACCGCAAAGGTCTCAGTCGGCAGCCGCTCCGGATGGTCGTAGCGCGTGCTGGGAGGCCATCGGGGCTCTGCTCCGCCGGGGTCAGGAAAGGCCGTCCGCTCGAGTTCGGCGATCCGATCTCGCAGGGCTTGGGGCTCGTCTGCATCCTCCGGAACGAGCAGATGGTGCCTGCGCAGGAACATCAGGAGGTTGAGCGGGTCGGCATCCTGCGGACACGCACGTCGAATGTCCTCGAGTTGCACGCTCTGGCTTTCCAGCAGGCGACACAGCGGCGCAAAGGCCTCATCCAACAGCACCCGCTCGAGATACATGCCGTTGGCGATCAGCCAGCCGCGCTCGACTGTGGCCACGCTCGCATATCTGCTGAGCCTGAATGACTGTGCCGCGTCGGCATCCATGGCTTATGCCTGGACGCTATCCCTTCGGGCGGGTGACTGCGAATTCGCAGGCAGTAGGTGAACGTTTCTCGGTCCTATAGATTAAACCGGAGAGAAGATGGTGGCCACGGCACACTCATCACTGGCAATCCGGGGGGGCCCACCGCTGATTCCCGTTAACACTCACAGGGCGTGGCCGCAGCTTGAGGATTCAGACCGCGATGCCGTCCTCGCGGTCCTCGACCGCGGCGTGCTGTGCGGGGCGCGCGCTCCCCAAGTGGTAGGGCTACAGAAGGAGTGGGCGCGATATTGTGGAGCACGTTACTGTCTTGCCACGAACAGCGGCACGGCGGCCTTGCACTGTGCCGTCGCCGCCGCCGGTGTGCGGCCGGGTGACGAGGTCATTGTCCCTGCGCTCACATTCATCGCCTCGGCGTTTGCGATTGCACACCAGGGTGCCATCCCAGTCTTTTGCGATATCGATCCGCGAACCTACAACATCGACCCTGACGCAATAGAGTCGCTGGTGACCGGCGCCACGAAGGCCATAATGCCGGTGCATCTGCACGGCTTGCCGGCGGACATGGAGCAGATCTCAGCCATCGCTCGTCGGCACCGGTTGGTCGTGATCGAGGATGCCGCGCAAGCGCACGGTGCCCAGTATCACGGCAGGCGCGTCGGCGTTCACGGGCACTGTGCCGCCTTCAGCCTCAACGCAACGAAGATGCTGGTCGGCGGTGAGGGCGGCCTGTTCGTCACCGACGACGAGGAGGCCCATCGGGTGGCATGTAGGCTCGCTCTCTTCGGTGAAGACGCGCGACGAGTCGGAGGCGGGGGATCGTCTCTCTATGAATCGCATGGGCTCGGCTGGAACTACCGCTGCCCAGAGCTTGCCGCGGCGCTCGCCCGAACGCAGCTCGCCCGCCTCGACGATGCGATCGCGCGAGCATTTGAGAACGCGACGATCCTCAGTTCCGGGCTGGCGTCGATCAAGGGTCTCCAGCCACCGCTCGTGCCCGAGGATCGCACCTGCACGTGGCACAAGTATCGCCTCGCCGTCGACTGGGCGGCTCTGGGCTTCGACCCGCCGTATTCCGGGCTGCGCGACAAGCTTATACGCGCCCTTCTCGCCGAGGGCGTGTCGGCCGGCGCGTGGCAGGACATCCCGGTGCCCGCGAATCCGGCATTCCGTCGAGGGGCACTCGAACCGTGGCGGGCAGAGCACTGCTGCGAGGAGCACGAATCGTGGGACTCTGGACGCTATCCGGTTACCTCGAGCGTGCTCGAGCAGTCTCTGATCGTAGGGCTGGAGCGGACGCCCATATGCGCCCAGAACGCTGAGCTCATGCATCGCTACGTGGACGCGTTCGTCAAGGTGTTCGACCATCTCGAAGCGGCGCTCTTGGGCTAGACGCCGCTGTGGTCGCACGCTGTCTCGAATGGGCCCTCGGGTGCCCTCAGCCTCTCGACCCCTCCCTCGAGATGGCCGAGCAGCGCTTCATCGGCAGCGAATATCCCATGCTCTATGACTCCTGGGATCTGCGTGAGCTCGTGCTGCGCGGCGTGCAGATCGATGTCCGCGGGAAGGACGCAGTCCACGATGTAGTTTCCCTCATCCGTCGTGTAAGCCTCGCCCCTAGTGCCTCGTCGGAGCTCGGCGTCCGCCGTCCAGCGCATAAGCGCTCTTCTGGTCTCTCTCCAGGAGAACGTGGCGATCTCCACCGGCAATCGGCATCGTTCTCCCAAGTGCGTAACGCAGCGTCCAGCGTCGAGCACGACGACGCAGCGACTGGCCGCGGATGCGATGATCTTCTCGTGCAGCAGAGCTCCGCCGGCGCCTTTGAGAAGGCGCAGGCTCGTGTCCATCTCATCGGCTCCGTCGAGCGCGATATCGAGCGCAGTCTCGCCGTCGAGCTCGATGATCTCGAGGCCTGCGAGTTGCGCTGCGGTGTGGGTGCGGCGGGACGCGACGACGACTCGCACCGCAACGCCTCTGAGGCCGAGCATGTCTGCGATGCGCCAAACCATCCGGCCTGAGCCGAGTCCAATCGTCATGCCGGGTTCGACGAGCGCCGCAGCTGCCGAGGCTGCTGCCTCGGTCGCGGCCTGACCGGCGCTCATCCGCGTACCGAGACCAGGCTCGAAAGCACCTTGCAGGCATGTGTCGCCGCATCTGTGAACTCAGGGCGGTCGAGGCCGGGACGCCACCCGCCCGTGAGCTCGTCACTGATCACCAGCAGATTGCATGCCCTCACGCCTCGGAAACGCGCGACCGAGTACATCGCCGATGTCTCCATGTCGACGACGAGGGCACCCTGCGCGCGCTTCGTCGCGATGTCCCCGCGGAGCTCGCGAAACGGCGCATCGGTGCTCCATGCGGTGCCGGTGCGGACAGGTCCCTCGGCGTCGCCGTGCTCGGCGAACGTCCTCGAAAGTCTGGCGACGAGCAAGGCACTCGCAGGTATCACCGGCGGTGGATGGAGCCTACGTGCGACTCCGTAGTGAGGCGAAGTTCCCTCCCCGACAAACGCGTGCGCGGCGATCAGCACGGCGCCCGGGGTGAGCTCGGGATCGAGGCTACCGGCGATGCCCAAGCCGACGATCGTCTCGGCACCGCAGGCGATTATCTGCTCGAGCAGAAACGCCGCCGCCGGTGCGCCCGTCGGCATTCGGAAGATCGAGATCCCCGCTGCGCCCCTGGTGGCATAGTGTGGCCACTCGGCATCGTACGGCCAGTCTCTGCGCCGGCGCGCCGACTTCATGCGCACCAACGCATTGCAGAGCGGACCCCAGGCCATCACGGCCACTGCTGAGACCTCGAGGTGCTCCTCGCCTGCATCGCGGCGGCTCACGTAGGAAAGGAAGGCGCGCGGGGAGATCACCGCTTGACGGCTACTCATGCTCCCTTCCGCTTCAAGCGGCCATCGCAGCCAGCTGCTCCGCCGACTTCCAGAAGGCGCTCTGGAAGAACTCCGTCCCGACGATCGTCGTGCGCTCCATCAGCCTGAGCGAATCGGACGCCGCGGCTGTAGCCTTGTGCGCGCCGCCGGCGTTGTCCCAAATGACGAGATCTCCGGGCATCCAACGGTGGCGATATGTGAAGTCACCGGAGTCGAGATGCTCCGCGAGCCTTGCTAGCAAGTCGTCCATCTCGCTTCGGGTCAGCCCCGGGATGCTGGCGATGTTCCTGAGGTTGAGATAGAGCGTCTCTCGGCCTGTGAGGGGGTGCTGTCGCACGAGCGGATGGGTCACGCCGGATGCCGCCTGCCGACCGAACAAGCCGGTGCCGTGGGAGACATCCGGGGCCGGTCGCGCCTCCGCGCTGAGATCTCTCACCTGGCTCTTGAGCTCGACGGGAAGGGTGTCGTAGGCGCGTCCCATGTGGGCAAACAGAGTGTCGCCTCCTCGTGGCGGAAGCTCCACTGCGCGTAGCATCGAGACAGCGGTCGGCTCGGTGTAGAAGTAGCCGTCCGTATGCCAGTACATCCCCACCCCCTTGTAGCCGCGGGTAGAGTGGTTCGATACCGGGAAGATGAACCTTGCCGAGGGAGCATCCGGCGTCAAATCTCCAGGCCGGCCGGGAAATGACTCCAGCTCGCCGAAGAAACGACTGAACTCGACGTGATCCTGGGATCTGAGCTCCTGGCTCCTGATGACCAGAACGACGTGACGCAGCAGCAGGGCAGCCAGGGCAGTCGCGCTCTCCTCGTCGATACAGCGGGCGTCGAAGCCGCGTATCTCCATGCCTACATGTGGGCTGAGGGGTGAGAGTTGTGCGCTGGGCAACCGCATCGGCGTGGTCTTACAGTGTTTGGGGTGACTCTATGGCGGTGTCGCGACAGACGTCAAATCGCCACACTAACTCTCTGTCGGAGCTCCTCCTATGAGCAGGACATAGACGGCACTCTCGCTGCGTCCGTCGACGCCGACAAGACGGTTCGCCGGTTCGTCGTAGAACGCGCCGTAGCAACGCAGGGCGATATCGAGCGGAACGGCAGCGAGGGACATGAGCTGGGCGATATGACCCGCCTCGAGCAGCACGTAGCGGTAACCCCGTTCGCCGTACTTCGCGATTGTGCGAGCGAGGCGCGCAGTGAGCACCATGGCGCCAGCGGCATGTCGCACGTGCTTGCCCTCACTGCATACCTGACCCAGGTGCCTCGCGATGTCCTCGTCCAGGCGGTATGTCATGAGCGCGGTCGTGGCCGGATCGTAGCGATACACACCACGCGCCAGACCCTCGATACTGATGGCTGCCAGATACACACCGATCGGATAGAGGCCACCGGCCGAAGGCGCCGAGCGCAGCAAGACCTGCCCGGCGGAGGTGTGTAGCTCGCCGGTCACGCGATAGGACCCGACAAGCAGGCGAGCGACCGCGGCAAGCTCCAGGGCCACCTCCGCGAAGTCCATGGCTGATCGCCGGGTCGCGATCGCGCCGGCCAGCGAACCGGCACGGTCATCTACGCTCACGTGGGAGGCCATGAGCGGCTGTGCCTCCTCTGTGGCGAACTGGCGCGAGGCTTCCACCGGAGCGAGCAATTCCTCCTGGGAGACCGAACGTGCACCCTTACTGCCCTCGACGCTGGGCCAGAGCTTGGAGTTCTCGTGGTAGAGGCGACACAGCTCCTCCTCCTGGTACCCGGACGAGATGATGTGGGCTGCATCTGTATGTCGGTGCATGGGTCGTGTAGGTCGCCGGCTAGGGAAACGGATGGGGCGCCAGATTGATCGTGTCTCTCAACCAGCGCACGCCACCTAGATGGGGAATCGCCGCGTTGTGATCGAGCGGTCGCAAGCCGGGGACCAGCACGCGCACGACCGTGATGCCGATATCGTGAACGTCGGCTGTAGTGCAGTTGACGACGACAGCGTCTCTTGCCCACCGTCCCAGCAGCGCGACGAGCGCCGCGGATGAATGCGAGGTCGCTGCGAACCGCTCCTCCAGAGCCGCGAGTGTGAGCTTCACGGGCGAACGCCCGAAGAGGAACTCGGCGGTTGTCGTCAGCTCGCGTCTGACGGCATAAGCAACCGACTGGAGCGTCAGAGTCGTGAAATCGGCCGTGGTGGCGATCTCCATCTCGCGCCCGTGGCGTTTGACCAGCCGCGTGATGCCGTACACGCTCAGACACGCCTCTTCCAACGCCAATCGCAGAGCGAGACGCGGGTCGCTGTGCGTGCCGGCCGCAAGTGCGACGTACGGTCGAGAGCCGTCGACTCTCTCCGCAATCACAAGGACGACCGGGATCTCGATATCGAGAGTGAGAAGCCTGGCTCGCAGCTGCCAGCCGACGGATCGCAGCGCCTCGCACAGGCGCTGCTCAACGCCGACCGGCAGCCCGTCGAGGTCGATCTCGGGCGTTGGCAATTCGTGTCGCCACACGAGCATGAAAGCGTCCCGCTCGAGAACCTCGCGCAGCCCCGAGCAGATCGCCGCATGTTCATCTGTCCCAGCTGCGAGGCCCGTCGAGATCGCGGTCCACAGGGGCGGCTCATCCGGCCGCCGTCCGCTCGGTAGATACACGAATTGTGCCGGTACGAGGCGATCACGGCCGTCTGCTATGGAGCGTCCCTTGGTCCACTGAACCACAGTAGTGGGTTGAAAGGGTGCAAAGGGGAAGTCGGAGATGCCATATTGCTCTCGGCTGAAGAGCGCGAACGCCTGCGGCCTGACGGCCGCATCGCCGAGATCGTTCCAGGACGCAAGGGGCAGGTTAGTGGGTTGAAAGACTGCGCAGTAACGCTCCACCCCCTCCGCGAGCGCCTTCAGCATCGCGAGCTCACGATTCAGCGAGGCGCCCATCCCCTCGTTCAATGCTTCTCTTTGGCCCAGAACGCAGGTACGCGCAGGCCGACTCATCGCGATATGGACCGGTGGATCGCCCGGCTCGACATCCGCGAGCGAGAGCTCGCGCGCGATGCCCGTTCGGTCGCTGACGAGATGCGTCAGGCGACCGAGTGTCTCCGTTGCGCCGAGGTCACCAGCCATCGGTGGCGTAGGTCCTGGATTCACATTGCTGGCAGGAGGGAACCCGGAGCACGACATGACGCCGAATGGCAGGTGTGGAGGTGCTCAGCTCGAAACAGGCGCCGACAGTCGCGGGGGGCGCGTGTTTTCCCAGAAAGCGTGTTGCCTCCAAGGCGATCTGCGCAGAGACGCCCATGCTCCACGGGTAGAACTCGCCCGAGGATCCTGCCTTGTGTGAAGGGACGGCATGCCTCGCGGGCACCGACAGATTCGCCTGCAGACGTGATTCCAGACAGGCATAGCAGGCGGTCTGGGTCGGGATCACGATCGGACCGAGCAACGCAGTCCTCCCCAGTACGGTCGTGTGCATCCAGGTGAGCCCGACTTCGAGGGCGAGCTCGTTGAGCGCGCACATCATCGCCCGCATCGGGGCATCGGCACACGCGACCATCAGGTCCGGAGGATCGGCCGTCACCTTGGCACGTATGCGCTCGATCTCCGCTACGCCGTGGCAGATCAACGACGAGACCGATTCGCATCCGGCGGCCCGCATTGCCTCATATACCTGACACACCAGGGACTCGGAGCCCACGATCAGAACGTTCGCTGCGGCCAGTCGCTGCAAGACCGCATCGGGGTCGTCCTGAAAGTGCCTCAAGAACATCTGCCGCCGGCCCGGTTCGGTGCTCGATTGTTGCGCAGCGATGGCCGTGACGTCCAGTAGGACCCCGAGCTTGCTCAATATCTTCAGCACGAAGAGGATAGTCGAGGGCTCGACCCCGCACGGTGCGCTGTCCAGGATCTCCTCTACCGTGTAGACTCCGCTGATCAGCGGGTGAATGCTGAGGAACGTCTCGGCGAGGAGAGGGTGGCGGAGGCTATAGAAGCATTCTGCCGAACGTAGCTGTACTCGCCCGTCACCGAGGTTCACAGGCTCCACCCACGTGACGAGGGCCGGCCTGCCAGGCACCTCGACGCCGGCATAGCGAGCGAGCTCGGCTAGCGCGCTAGTCATCGTGCCAGGACCTGGTTCGCCGTCACCAGCATCGTGCCCGTCATGCGTGTGACTCGAGCTCACGGCATCACGCCGAACCGGCCGCATGCGTGCGCGGGTCCGAGAAGAGGCCTCGTGAAGATGTCGCTCCTCGCGCCTCGTCGGCAAGGGCCGCCCGCAGCACTTGCGACCAGCTGGGCTTTCGTCGCCGTCTCGACAGCCGAGCGGCCGTGATGTCGATAGCGAGCGAGAGATAGCGACCGTCCAGCTCGAGCATGATCTTCTCAGCCACCCACTGCTCGAGAAGCGAGCTGACGCATTGGGACCGCGGGTGGGCCTGGAATCTCTCTTCCAGGGAGCGCGCCGTCTTGCTGGTCAGGCAGCTCAAGTAGATCTGGGCCGGAAGATCCTCAAGCACGACCTCCCTTCTGCGCTTGCCACGGGTGTCGACGATGGTCACAGCGTTACTTCCCTGCTCTACGGTTAGATCGCCTCCACGCGACGCCTGCCATTCGGCGACGGCCGTTCGAA
>Ga0070762_10000989_pt1 | contig 12725 bp, 8 predicted proteins | sample HubBroMetageREF2_FD_66726 | JGI IMG/M metagenome (GOLD analysis project Ga0070762, IMG submission 66726) | Reference soil microbial communities from the Hubbard Brook experimental Forest, New Hampshire, USA - Hubbard Brook CCASE Soil... | ecosystem: Environmental > Terrestrial > Soil > Temperate...
TGCGATCGGCCATGCCGGTCATCCGGGCTGGGATAATGGTTGCGGTCTGCAGCGCTTCCGCGTTGCTCAGACCCGCCTGGCGGTAGAGCTCCAGTTCTCGAACCAATTCAAGTCCGGATCCGTCGGTCCCCGCGACAATCCGGACGCCGGCCTGATGGAGTTTCCCGACCAGTTCCACCATCTTGGCGAAGCTTCGGCGATAGTCGTCGCGCGTCAGGCCTTCGGACAGCGGATAGCCTCCGATCTTCAAGCTACGAGCGACCGCCGGCGGCACGATTTCCGCAAACGGCGCATATTCCGGCGAGATGGCGCTGCCGTCGGAAGTCATCAGCGGCTCCCAAACCGTGAGCGTCGGATCGATGATTGTCTGTCGCTGCGCTAGCTCCGCGTAGAAAGCCTTCATCGCCGGGGAATCGAGATCAACGTCCTTGCCGTACCGGGCGGGACCCTCCAGCCGTGCGGCGGTATTAGACCGGTCGACCACCTCTTGCGGCATCGCCTGCATCAGGATGAAGTTGATGTGCGTAACTTCGTCATAGCCCGCCCGCACCGCGTCGAGCGGACGCATCCCCGCGGGCACGTGGCCGTGCACATGCAGGCCGAGCTTATGTGCCTCGGCGGCGCCCGGCGCGATCCACGCCGGGTTCATCGAGGTGTAAAACTTGACGCCCCAGAGACCTGCCGCCTTGATCTTATCGACTGCGGCAATGGTTTCCTCGACCGACGAGACGGTGAGCGCACCCTGAGCGGCCAGCGGGTCCTTGCGATCGATGATCACGGAGATCTTTCCGTCGGGCGCGAGCAGGTCGCCGGCGGCGCGACGACGGTAGATGCTCAGCGCCTCGTCAATCATCGTGCCGGGGCTCCGATAATTGGTCATGCCGGTCGCGACGTTTTGTAGCAAATTCCAATCGTCTCCCACATGCTGATGCGAGTCCCATAAGCCGGGCGTCAGGGTCTTGCCGCGCCCATCGAGCAGAACGGCGCCCGCCGGCGGCTTGATCGATCCCGCAGGACCCACGGCGGCAACCTTGCCATCGGCAATCAAGACCGCACGGTCGGTCAGGTATCGCCCTGCGACCGAATCGAACATCAAAACGTGATCGACCAACGTCGGCGTCCGATTGCCGGGGCTTAAAAATTGGTGTGCAGTTCCGCGGACCATGGCCGCTGTCGCTTGATCCTGGAGCGCCTTCAGGTGGGGGCCACTCGCTTCGTACCCCTCGGGCAGCAGCGAAATCACCCCGGCATTGCCAAAAAAATGACCGTCGCTGTCGAGCCAAACCGGTGAAGGCGAAAAGCCGTAGCCTCGCAGGAAGGCCAGTTTGACTGTCTTGGGCCCCTGCGGACCGTCAATCTGTACAGACTGGTCAAAGCTGATGCTGGCATGGCCGTTGGGCAGTAGGTCGATCCCCTTATCGCCCGCGGCGACCAGCGCCTCGACACTCAACTCACTGTCAAGCCAAGGCCCGCCGTATGCATTGTAGCGTCGGCTGCCGAAGGGCGCAGCGCCGGAGTCGACCACGGTTTTCCAGTGCGCAATGCCTGCGCCGTCGACCGAGAAATCCTCAGTGGCGTCGCCCTGATCGGTGTAGCCGCGGATCGCGATGGCCGTCGGCCGGCGACCGCGGTCCAGGGTGACCAGTTCGTCCTCCTCGGTGACCCACCCCCGCAGGGACATCGACATGCGATAGGCCACGCGTCCGTCAGACGTCGTCCAGGACCAAATATCGCCATGTTTGCCGGCCGTCGAACTGATCGTGTAATGGCGAGCGCCGGCGGGCGGAGTGCTCAACTGCTCCTTCGATATCGGCGCGGCGACGGCGCAGGTCGCGATCGCGGCAAACACTGGCCCGAGCAACAGTCGGCGCATTTCTTTCCCCTTGCTTAAGATCATTACAGGCTGATTAGCGGACCAGAAAGCGCTGTTTCAACTGCAGCGTCTGTCATCTGGACCATCCTTCTTTTGTCGCGCTATTCTACACGTCTGCAGTTTTGCGATAGGCCTGGCTTGGTGAATTCTAGCCGTTTGTGTCTCAATGTTTGCGAGGTACGCCCTGGTGCGCGATCGATCATCTGCAGAAACTGCCGCCGCCATTCAAATCTTGACACAAGAGATCCTCAATGAGACCAACCCTCCCATACCCATTGACTTAGCGGCCAGAATCAACGCGCGCCTCGAAGAGGCTATCAAGGAATTGCTGTACGGCGAACGCGAGCGATGCGTCGAAATCTGCAAAAGGCGAGCTGCCTTGTGGAGCAACTCGGCGTCGGCATCGTCGCCGCTGGGCCGCGAAGAGAGTCGCGCACGTACCAACGAAGCCACCTACATCGCCGATGCCATCAGAGCCCTTTCAGAGTGAGTCCGGGGCATCCTCGCTCAGATGCCGTCGAACCGTTGCGCTCTCGCCTGTCGGCCGACTTACTCACCGCGATGAAAGCACGAGATAAGGAAACGATCGCGACGTTACGCTGCCTGCTCGCGGCACTTGATAATGCCGGCGCTCAAGACCCCAAAGCCTTTGGGTCTTCGACCGAAGTGCCCAGAAAGTCATTGACCCAAGATGAACTGCGGGCACTGATGAACACCGAGGTCACATCCCGCCGCACCGCCATCATCGACTATGAACGCGGCGGCCGTCATCAAGACGCGGCGCGCCTCGAGGCCGAACTCATCCTGATCAGCCGGTATCTGATGTGAGATCTACGCAATCAAAACCTCGGCGCGGGGCGATGGGAACTCTTACACTCAAGCTGAAGCGGTTTATCAATTCGATGGTCGATGAGAGTCTACGCAATCGCCGCGAACTCCACGTTATTTCTTGAATGGACCAGGGTAGACATGAAAACAATCTTGCTGATGTGCCTCGCCGCGACAAGCGGCTTCGCTGCCGCGCCACCGTCGGTTATTTCCTCGATGGAGCAGTCCGTCACACCGCCGGTGGTCATCCTCGGCGAGGAGCACCCGGCCGTCTCGCTGGCGACGCGCATGTCGCAGCTGCACGTCAACGCCGTCAGCATCGCCGTGGTCCGCAACGGTAAGCTCGACTGGACCCGCGCCTACGGCTTCGCCGATAAGGAACGTCACATCGCCGCGACACCGGATACGCTGTTTCAGGCCGGCTCCATCAGTAAGCCGCTCACAGCCCTGGCGGTCTTAAAGCGCGTCGACACCGATGCGCTCGATTTAGACCACAACGTCAACAACTACCTCGAGAGCTGGAAGCTCCCCGACAATGAGTTCACGGCCGCCCACAAGGTGACGATTCGCAACATCCTCAATCACACGGCCGGCCTCACCGTCTGGGGTTTCCCCGGCTACTCCCGCGACAGCAAAATCCCTTCCACCGTGGAGGTTCTCGAAGGCAAAGGAAATACGCCGGCCATCCGCGTTTGGAAACAGCCTGGTTTGAGCTGGCGCTATTCCGGCGGCGGCTACACCATTCTGCAGCTTTTGCTCAGCGACCAAAGCGGCCTGCCGTTTCCCGTACTCATGCGCGAATCGGTATTAATACCATTGCAAATGAATCACAGTACCTACGAGCAACCTCTGCCCGAAGCGCTGCACCCGCTGGCCGCGTCCGGCTACGACCGCGACGGCAAAAAGGTCGAAGGCAACTGGCATGTCTATCCTGAGATGGCGGCGGCCGGCCTGTGGACCACCCCGCGCGAACTGGCGAAGTACGTGATCGCGATTCAGAACACCAACCTCGGCCGCGCCCATGTCCTATCGCCAAGGTTGGTACAGGCCATGCTCACGCCGGGAATGAACCACCACGGCCTCGGGCCCGTGATTAGCGCGGACGGATTGCGCTTCGGCCATGGCGGCGCCGACGACGGCTTCCAAGCCGACATGACCGGCTTCCTCGACGGTCGCGGCGGTGTGGTTGTCATGGCGAATTCGGACAACGGCGGACGCCTCGCGCAGGAATTGATCCTGACGCTCGGGCATTTGTATGACTGGCCCGGCATCAAGCCCGTCGAACGCACCGTCGCCGACGTGCCCGTCGCCGCACTCGAGCGCCTCATTGGCAGCTACGCCCTCGCATCCGGCGAGGACAATGACAAGACTGAGGAACTCAACGTGACCAGAGAAAATGGCACGCTGGTCGTGACCTACAAGGGAACCCGGGAAATGACTCTGCTACCGGAGTCCGACATCAAGTTTTTCAGCCGCGACTCTGGAAACGAAGTCGAGTTCTCGTTCGCGGACAAAACAACGACCATGGATCTCGGCGGCGAACAGAAAGCCGTCCGCCATCACGATTAACGAGCCGTCGCACTCCGCGCCGCAGTGCAGCAGTCAAGAAGGTCCGGCCGTGCTAGATTGAACTCACGGAGCTTTTGACCGGTCTTAGCGGAACTGGCGGAGTGTCCATGAGTTTGTTCGGGGGCAAACATTGCGGCGTGTATTCTCGTGGCAACTCTTGAGCCTGCTCCTCGTCGCCATGGCGGCGGCCGCGGGAAGCCATTCTGATCAGACCCCGCCGTCACCGAGCACCCCGCCCGCAGAAAGTAGTACGCCGCCCGACGCGGATGCGGCCACACCGCCACCCGCAACGAGCACCCCCTCCGTCACCGTCACCGGCAAAGTGCCACCGCTGCCCAAGCTTTCACCGGATAAATTCACAGAGTGCTATGGGACCTACACGACCAGCGCGAATCTCATGGGTTCAGCAGCACCGGACTATATCGCGGCGACAATCTGTCAAGCTGAGCTCGCGCGAGACACGCGTGTGGTCATCGACAAATGCATCAATCGCGACGGCAAAAGCGCGCCGCCCGTGGCCATTCAGGCCTGCACCGAGCTGGTGGACCGAAAGTTACTGGAGGGCCACGCCCGCTTCTATCCGTTCGTGAATCGTGCCATGGCCTATTATGCCCAGGGCGATAAGCCGCATGCACTCGACGATTACAATACAGCTGTCCAATTGGCCTCCAAAAGCGCGCAGCCTTACTACTATCGCGGCGTTTTCTATACGTTACAGACTGATGGCGCAGCGGCCCTGCGGGACTTCGACACCGCCTTGAGCATCGATCCCAAACTGGTCGCAGCGCTGCGCCAACGCGCGATCGTGTACGTCGCTCAAAAGAATTTTAGTGGCGCACTCGCGGATTTTTCCGAGGCGGTTCGTCTGCAGCCCAAAATTGCGACGTTGTGGAGCGAACGCGGCTACGTGCGCCTGCTCCAACGCGACTACGACAATGCCGTCAAGGACGAGGCTGAAGCGATCCGACTCGATCCGAAGCTGGCTCGGGCTTATTTTCTCCGCGGCGCCGCCTCCGGAGACCTGGGCGACTCGCCCAATGCAGTCAGGGACATTGTGACCGCCGTGGACCTCGATCCCTCGCTGGACCATTACGTTTCCACCAAGGGTAAGACCGCTTCGATTGCACTCCCGCCTTTATAAGTTCTCTTAGCCAACTCGGGAAAGCGACGCGCCGCCTCGACTGAGAAATTGTCACTCACGTTTCCCTGCTGCGGTATAACTCATTCACGATCGCCAGGCATGGAACCCAGAGAGAATCCGGTTCGCCCGAACCGTCCAGACACCCGTGAAATACCTTCCCCTGATCTGGTCCGGCATCTGGCGCAAGCCCGGGCGCACGGCGCTGGTCCTCTTGCAAGTCGCGGTGGCCTTCGCTCTGTTCGGTGTCTTGCAGGGCATGAAAGCGGGCGTGGATCGGTCCGTCGCCAATACTCGCGCCGACGTGCTGTTCGTCGCCTCCGCCGATTTCGGCGGCACCCCGCTGCCGTTTTCCTACTTCGATCGGCTCCGATCGGTCCCCGGCATAAAAAGCGTGTCCTTTGCCGACGGCTTCGTTGGGACCTATCAGAGGCCGACTGAGGCCGTATACGTGCTGGCAATCCAGCCGACCAACCTCTGGCTGACGCTCGTGCCAGAGATTTTCCAAGTACTGCCCAAAGACCTCGAGGCCCTCGCGAAGACCCGCGACGGCGCGTTGATCACCACGGATATCGGCAAGAAATACGGCTGGCGCGTCGGAGACCGGATTCCGCTCACGTCGAACACTCTGCACGTCGACGGATCGGGAACCTGGACTTTTCAGATCGTGGGCACGTTCAAAGATCATGAGCCCGGCGAGGCGGGCCTCATCGTGGCCAACTACGATTATCTGGATAAAGCGCGGGCGTTCAACCAGGGTTCGGTGCGCAACTTCTACGCGGTGATCGCGGAGCCGACCCGGGCGGCGGAAATGTCCGACACCATCGATGAGCTGTTCGTCAATTCGCCCAATGAGACGAATACGGCCTCGTTCCGGGAGAATGCACAACAGCAGATGCGCTCGATCGGCGATCTGAACTTTCTCATCCGCTCCGTCACGAGCGCGGTGCTCGTGGCGCTTCTGTTCTCCATCACCACCATGATGATGCAGACGATTCGCGAGCGCACTCCGGAGTTTGCGGTGTTGAAGACCTTGGGATTCAGTAATCGCGCCATTTTTCTGATGGTCGTTGGAGAAAGTCTGCTCATTTGCGTCGCCGCCGCGCTCATCGGACTCGCTCTGGCGATGGGGGTATTCCCGTACACCGCGAAGTTCATCCCCGGCCTTTCCATGCCGCTGAGCGTCGTCGCATTTGGATTGATCGGAGCGCTTCTCGTGGCGCTGATCGCCGCCGCGCCGCCGGCCTCGCGGGCCGCCCGGCTCCAAGTGGTTGACGGGCTTGCCGGTCGGTAATTCTGACGATGAACTTCGCAAAACAGTTCTGGGCCCTGCTCCGCCTGAATCTCGCCGGCACACTTACGCGCCTGGGGTTGGTGTGCACCATCGTCATCGGTGTGGCGTGTGCAGTCGGAGTGCTGGTGTCCATGCTGGCCATGGGCGTCGGAGCACGACGGGAAGCGATGGGCGATGTGAGCCCCAATCGCGCGACTCTGATCAGTGTCGATGCCCCGTCGCCCGCGCAGAGCAGCATCGCGCAGGATGAGGCGTCGCTGATTCGCGATCTGCCGGGCATACGACGCAACGCCGCGGGCAAACCGATCGTCGTCTTTCAGGTCACCGTGTTCGTCCAGGCGCGCAGCAAAATTGACCGCACGCACACCGGCTTTCCCGTGATGGGAGTAACCCCCGGTCTAACCGATTACCAGCCCGAGTTACGCATAACCGCCGGGCGTCTGTTCAACCCCGGACTGCATGAGTTGATCGCCAGCAACAAATGCGCGCGCCAGTACACCGATTTCGGCGTCGGCGCGAAGCGGCACATGCGCGGTGGCGACTGGCTCGTCGTGGGGAACTTCGATCTTGCGAGCACCGTCTGTCTCGTCTTCGGGGATGGCGACACCATTCTGTCCGCTTTCGGCCGCAACACCTATAACCAAGCCAATGTCATGCTCGAGTCGCCCGCGGCGTTTGCGGACTTGACCACTGCGCTCAAGGCAAACCCGTCGCTTCACTTGAAAGCCCAGCATGAAGCGGAGATCTTTGAGCAGGACCTGCAGCAGGTTAACGGCATTCTGAACTTCGTCAGCTATTTCGTGGGTGCGATCATGGCCCTCGCCGCAACCATCGGCGCGGCCAACTCACTGTATGCCATCGTCGACGGCCGCCGTCGCGAATTGGCCATCCTACGGGCCGTCGGATTCAACAGCGCGCCGATCATTGCCTCGGTTGTGTCGGAATCCATTCTTCTGGCGCTGCCCGGCGCTTTGATCGGCGCGCTCGTGGCGTGGCTGCTCTTCAACGGGCTGCTCGCGAGCCCGTTTGGAGCAAGCTTTCACATGGCGGTGACGCCCTCGTTGGCCTTGTTGGGACTGGGCTGGGCGCTTGGCATCGGCGCCCTGGGCGGGCTCCTGCCGGCGCTGCGCGCTGCGCACGTGCCCGTGACGGCTGCGCTGCGCGCGATCTGATCGACCCGATGTTGGCTGCTCGCAGCGATCGAGCCCAGGAGTGATCTCAATGTCACGCTTGCGACTCGGCCCACCGGTGTTCCACCCGGGCAATTCGAATCCGCGCCAGGCGCAAGTGCAAAATGGGATACACATTGCCGAAGATCTGCAGCAGCGCTAGGCGCCGAACCAAGCGGATCTTATCGTCACGACCTGTCGGATCATCACAAGAGAAAAAGCCAAGGCCGCGCCTACCATCAGCAGAACGACAAAGCCGCGCCACTTCTTCATAGATCAAGCTACTGCCGGCTAAATAAGTGCACGCAGGACCGCAATGGTGATACCAATCTGACGGCTTTCATTTCCTGCGCCCATCCCCGCGCACTCGCAAGACTTTTATTCTGCGCCCTTCCAACTGTCGACGGCCAGCCCGTGCGCAATTTGAGACCATGGGGTGGAGTTCCGACTCAGCGCAGCGCTTTCGCCTCCTCGGTGAGTGGATGCGTTTCGCCGACACTGGCTACGAAGTGCTGGTACGCAGCTTCGGCCGCCGAACGCGCATTCTGCCGCTCCCCGCTGACCTCATCGATCTTCGCCTCGGTGAGCCAGGTCCTGCCCAGATAGTACGACTTGGCGTCCTGCCCAAAGGCCGCATTGAATGTGTTCCTGGCCTGCAAGACCTCGGCGCGCGCCTGCGGCAGATTCTTCATCGCCAGAAGAATACCGGCCATGCTCTCGTGAACGGCGGCCGCGCGATACATCAGTCCCGGGTGGGCCGAAAAGATGCCCAATGCCAGGGTGGCCTCATTCAGCGCCGCGATGTAGTCGCTGCGTTTCGCGAAATTTTGCGACTTGATCTGATGGAGTGCGCCGAAGGCCTCGTGTCCCGGCGGCAGCATATCTCTTAGAACCGGCTCGAGCTCTGCGAGAAACCTGTCCGACCGGTCCAGGTCCCCCAATTCCGAGTTCACTCGCGCAAGCCCCATTTGCACCATCGCAGCAGAACGGTGATTCCCGATTTGGACCGCGCGATTCAACGCGGCTTGAAGTATCTCTCGTGCATCCGCCGCGCGGCCGAGCGGAACGAGGGCTGAGGCATAGGCAGTTGCCGAAAAGGCATCGTTCAGCGAATAACCTTGGTCAATCGCCCTCTCACGGTCGAACAACTGCGCGCCTCTAACCGGCAATCCTAAGTTCACCAGAAGAATGCCCCAATTGTTGTACAGCGTGGCGGCAAATCCGCTGTCCTCCACGCCGATGCGCTGGAATTCCGCCGCAACGCGCGCATAGGTTTGATCGGCGGCGCCCAGCTGTCCCGCGGCTCTACGGGCATCCGCCAGAAAGATCATCGTGTCCACTTTTTCCCACTCGGTGCCGCTTTGCGAGTTCGCCAAGAGTTGGTCTGCCTGTTCGGCATCGGCCAGCGCGGCCGTTCCATCGCCGGCAAAATCTGCGACCGTGCTGGCGAAATTCAAACAGCCTGCGCGCACCTCGTCGTTTTCTGCATCGCGCGGCAGGCGCGCCAACAATCGATCGATTCGCTGTGCGGCGTCCTTGCCAAGCCCGCTGGCCGCATCGGCCGCCGCCGCCGCGCAGCCGCTCAACGCAATCAACCCCACATCGCCGCTGCGTGTCGCAAGCTCATAGGACTCCCGATACAGAACCCGCTGTTTGTCGGTCGCTCCGACGTGCGCGTACAGGCGCGCCAGCGTAAAGAGAAGCTGCGATCGCAAGTCGTCGGAGGATGCGAATTCCGAGCGCACCAGCTTTTCCCCACGTTCCAGCAGCTGACCGGTTGTCAGCGCTTCGCCCGCATGACCCGACTCGTTCAGCACAATCGATACGAGGTCCCCGAAGGCTGCTGCGCGTTGCAGCTGCACCCGCGCGATGTCGCGCTGATGGCGTGCCTCGAACCATTGTGTCGTGGTGATGACGATGGCCAGAAGCAATGCCATCCCGGTCAAAGCCGTGGTCGCCACCGCGCCGCGGTGGCGCCGTACAAACTTGGATACTCGGTATCGGACCGTATCGGGTCCCGCGGTCACCGGCTCATGCGACAAGAATCGGCGCAGATCATCGCTGAACGCCGACGCATTCGAATAACGCTCCTCCGGCGCTTTTTTGAGCGCTTTAGCCAGAATATTGTCGAGATCGCCGGTTAGCGCGCGGCGCCGTCCGAGATCCTCTACCGCGGTGGAGGCGCGCGCCGCGTCCTCATCGATGATGGCCCGCACCAGGTGAGCCGTTCCCTGCGCATCCTGGGGCGTGGCGTTGCGGCCGGTGAGCAGCAGGTACAGCACCAGACCCAGCGCATAGATGTCGGTCTGGGTGGTCACCGCCTGGCCCAACAGTTGTTCGGGCGCAGCGTATTCGGGGGTGAGCGCGCGCAGGCCGGTCTTGGTGAGCGCAGCGCCATCATCAGCGTCATCCAAGAGCTTGGCGATCCCGAAATCCAACAGCTTGATGACGCCACCGGAGGTGACGAATACGTTCGATGGTTTGATGTCGCGATGTACGATGAGGTGGCTGTGCGCATGCCCCACGGCCGCCAGTGTTGCCTGAAAGAGTTGCAGGCGCGCCTCGATGCCCAGGTTCTCGCGTTCGCAATATTCGTCGATCGGCAGCCCGTCGACGTATTCGATCACCAGGTAGGGGTAGATATCGTCCAGAATGCCGGCGTCAATCAGCCTTGCGATGTTCAAATGATCCAGGCGCGCAAGCAGATTGCCCTCCTGGCGAAAGCGCGCTTCTCCGTCCCGGCCGAGCCATGCCGCATGCAGCAATTTGATCGCGACAAGTCCCGAGACGCGGCCATCCGCGCGCCGCGCCCGCCACACGCTGCCCATGCCGCCGCGCCCGATTTCCGCTTCGAGAACATAAGGTCCGACCGTCCGGCCGGCGAGCGAGCCGATGGCCGGAAGTGGGTCGGGGGTGGCTAACGGCGTGGCGAGGAACTCCGCGTACCCCTGCCGCGACTGCGCGGCCAGCATCCGCGCAACCTGGGCAGCCATGTCCGCATCCTGTTGCTCGAGTGAAGCAAGCCATCGCGCGCGCTCGACCGGGTCCGTCAATTCGAGCGCCTCATCGAGAAACTCGCTTAAGCGCTGCCAACGGCTCTCAATCTCGTCGGACATGGTCTCCCCCCTTGCAGGCTCGCGAATATCGGACAACGGGTCGCCTCGCCGGGCGCGCCTCTTGTTAATAAATCGGATAATCGGCCCGCAAGAGGCCACATTTCAAGCGATCGAGCCCTATTTTGTTTCTTGATTTCCGTTGGGCGGGTGTTCCGGTTTTACCTTTGCCAAGAGCGCTTGTAGTAAGGCCCCAGCATCGATGGGTTTGCTGAGGTGGGCCAGGGCACCTCGATGCAGACACTGCTCCCGGGTGCTCGGCGAATCATCCGAACTGATAGTAATAATGGGAAACTTGACGCCCGCCGAGTTCAGTATGTCATGGACTTCCGGCCCCGTTAGGCCCGGCATCTGCAAATCAAGCAGGAGGCAGTCGGGTGGATCCAGTTTCCACGACTCCAAAAAGCTCTCGCCGGAAGCGAAGGCACGCGCCCGGAAGCCGGCGGCGCTTAAAAGGCGAATCAATGATTGGCGCACTGATTTATCATCGTCGACTACGGCAATCATTCTCCGGCATTCTAGGCTGTTGCCAATGCGCGGTTTTGCCGGCGCGCCAAGAGCGTGGGCCGCCGCACCCTTCTGAAGAACTATTGTTAAACACAGCGACCCAGGTAGCGCACGCGTCGGCTTTGGGCGCCGGCCACTGCCGATCAGCAGTTCGCGCCTACTCAGCCCAGCGTCGCGCGCTCAAGGTCGGTCTTCATGCCGGCCCAACTGATGCGGGTGCATTCTTCGGGCGTGCCGCCGCCCGTCCAGTGCGTTTCGAGATTGACCGCATCGGTGTAGCCGATCTTCGCGAGCGCGCGGAATTGCGCGGTCCAATCGATGTAGCCCTTGTCGACGGGCGACCACTGCGTCTTTCCAGCGCTGTCTTTGATGGCGTTCTTGACGTGGCAGTGGTGGATGCGGTCTTTGGGCAGAGCGTCCCAGCCGCCGGGATAGGCATCGAGTTCGCCGCGCATGACGGCATTGCCTGGGTCCCAGTTGAGCGAAAGATTGCGTGAGGGGACGCCGGCGAGGGTAGCGGCGGCTTCTCGTCCCGTGGCGGTGTTGCAGGCGAACTCGTTTTCGAGCACGAGCATGATGTTCTGCGCGGCGGCGTGTTCGGCGGCCTGCTGCAGCTTGTTGTTGATGGCAGCACGGTAGGGTTTGATATCGTCGATGCGCCAGAAGTCGAAACAGCGGACCTTATTCGTTTTGAATTGTTTGGCGAGGGAGATAGAGCGTTCGAGGACTTCATCCTGATGCTTGAAGCTGACCTCGTCGGCGCCGTGCATGTCTTCCTTCGTGCCGTACTGGGAGACGGGCGCGCCGGGCCAGTTCACCTTGTAGAGCGGGCTGCTGATGTCGGTGACCTGAAGACTGTACTTGGTGAGGATTTTCTGCGCCTCGGAGATCTGCGCGTCAGAGATGACTTGCAGGTTCTTGCCCCAGACCTCGCGCAGTTCGACCCAGTGAAGACCGAAGTCCTTCGCGATGACGTAGCAGGCGTGATCGAAGTCCTGGGAGATCTCGTCGGAGATGACGCCGACCTTGAACTTCGTGTCCGCGGCGAATGCCCGCAGGGCCAACAAAAACGATGCGGATGCGCCAGCCGCGCCGCCGACGAACTTCCGTCTGGATAGATGCCTCATTTGTTCGATCTCCTTTGCATGACTTGCGACTCAGGCATCGATTGCATACCCCATGCCCGCAAGCACGCCGCACATATAGGCGAAGCTGCTGGTCACGCCGGGCATCG
>Ga0070762_10000990_pt1 | contig 12711 bp, 29 predicted proteins | sample HubBroMetageREF2_FD_66726 | JGI IMG/M metagenome (GOLD analysis project Ga0070762, IMG submission 66726) | Reference soil microbial communities from the Hubbard Brook experimental Forest, New Hampshire, USA - Hubbard Brook CCASE Soil... | ecosystem: Environmental > Terrestrial > Soil >...
GCTCGAGGTAGCCTGCCCGCTCGATCGGCCCGTCCCCCTCGGACCACCCGCCGTGACGACCGCGCTCGCGCTCCCTCGCGACGTTCTCCACGATCTCGGCGCGGTTCGGCCTGGGCGACAGCTCGCAGCGGCGGAACGTGAGGCTGACGGACGCGCCCTCCACGGGCTTGCTGCGGACCGAGTGGTCCTGCTCGTCGTAGGCCGTGTGCAGCGTCACCAGGATGACAGGCGCCCAGGCCAGCGGCTCCGCCTGCTCGTAGACCTCGTCGAGCAGGCGCCGAATCTCGACGAATGTCTTGGCGTGCACGCGGTCGCGCGTGCCCGGCTCCTCGAAGAAGAAGTCGTGCTCGCGGAAGTCGTAGAAGACCTCGACGTCGACGCCGCCGGAGCGGATCGTGTCGACGACGATCGGCTTCTTGTCCCTCACGGCGACACCTTCTTAACGTCTCGCTCGCGGTGCTCCTTCAAGCAGGTCGGGCAGAGCCACATCGTCCCCGAGACCGGACCGTGATCACCGGCCATCGTCAGCGGATACGCCTCCTGGCGCTGGTGGATCGTATCGGGGCGGTTGCAGCTCTCGCAGAGGCCGTCGTTGTCGTTCACGGTCGACCATCGCTTGGTCATGGCGACACCCCGGGCAGCTCCGGCTGAGAGTCCTCGTCCTTGTCCCAGACGCTCCCCTGGTGGTCCCGGTCGTCGTCGGGCACCGCGACGACGGTGACGCCGCGCTTGGCCTCCTTCTCGACTCGTTCGGGCGTCGCGTCCGACTCCTTCAGGATCAGCTCGACGGCGCGCGGGACGAACGCGCAGAAGATCCCGGGAGTCGGTTTCGGGGCCTGGAACTCGTCGCAGACCCGATATTTGCTACCGTCGACGTTTTCCACCTCCTGACCCGCGTATGCGTGAGCCGCTCGATCGCTGTTGCAACGAGCACAGATCCGATCCTCATTTACCGGGACCGCGTCCAGGTGCGCGAGCAGCACCCACGTCTCACCCGGCACGAACCCCTTCGGGAGCGCCGCGATCCGCCGGCTGACACCGAGCTCGCGCGACTCCTTCAGGAACGCGTCCGGCGAGTAGTGGCCCCGGCCGATCCAGAGCAGGAGATGCGGGCCGAAGTCCTCGCGGTTGCGGCAGACCGGGCATGCCGAATCGTCCTTGCAGGACATCGCTATAGCCCGCGTCAGGAGTTCTTGATTCGTAGGCCTCGACTCTCCAGGAGCGAGCCGGAGAGGCGCCGTGTTAACGTTCGTGTGCGGCTTGAAGAAGTCCGGCTGCAGCCACGTGTGCCCGCGCGTGAACTTGACCCCGCCGCCGCACGTCCGACAGCGGTCGAGCGGGTACGGCATCCGGTCGCACGGCGCGGATAGGCCGCCGCCGACGAGGTAGAGACCACCCACCTTGCGATAGCCGCAGCCACGCTTTGCTTCGATAGCCATCAGCCGTACCTGACCTCCCCGAGCAGCGCGAGCTGCAGCACCAGGTCCTCGCGCGGCGCGTCGACCTGCGCGTACCACCCGACACCCCAGCGCTTGACCCCCTCCTCCCAGGCGCGCACGGCGGCCGCGCGGTTCAGGCGGTACCAGCCCTCTGGGAGCGGTCGGCCCTCGCGCCAGGCGTTGCGCGCAGCGTTGCTATTCGGCTCGAACCCCCACTCGTGCCGCTCGTCGTCCTCCCAGCAGAGCCACCCGAGCTCCGGGTCGCGCTCGACGCCGCGCAGCCAGTAGCCGGCGTACTGCTGGCCGAAGACGTCGACGTTCTGGGTGAGGTATTCTACCCAGAACGGGTCCATCTCGACGGTGACCGAGAACGTGTGGATGGTCGGCTCCGGTCGTTTATTCGCTGCGGTGTTCATCGTCTCCCCTCAATTTCTGCCTTCTCGGCAAGCCACCTCGCGTGCACGCGCGGGAAGTCCCTCGCGATGCGCGCCACAAACTGATCGCAGTCCGGTACCTCGTGCGCGAGCGTCTTGGCCTCGTCGTCGTACCGAACTGCCAGCCTGCAGTACGGGCACGTACCGTCCCTGATGGTCATTCTTCTATCGCTTTCACGGAGTACCGCTTGCCCCGCAGCGCGGCTCGCTCCACGCGCTGCAGTAGGCTGGTGAGGTCGACGCAGAATCGGGTGTCCGCGAACACGCCCATGCCGCCCTGATCCTCGGGGTTCGCCCGGTCCTTGAGCCACTCGACCGCGACGGTGTGGAGCCGCCCGCCGTGGACCTTGGACTTCTTCGCAGAGCTCATTTGTCGGCTCCCATGCCTCTCTGCGTCTCGACGCCGCCGTTGCGGTGCTTGTTGCAGGCCACGTACGCCTCCCGCGCGCGCTCGATCATCCGGTCGAGTACCGCCTCGACGGACCCGGTCCGGTACACGCGCGTCGCCTTGAAGATCGGCGTGACACGCGCCGGCCACTGGTGGCGATCGTCCGCGAACAACGCGACCACCCGGATCGCGTCCTCGCCGCACCCGCGTGCCTCGCCAGCACCCCGCTGGATCGACGAGTACACCTTGACGGTGTACCGGGCGTCCCGGTCGTGCGCGCGCTCGTAGACCTCCTCGCCTCGCGCCTCGGCCGCGAGGTGGAAGCCCGCCGCCGTCAACCGTTGTCGGAGGACGTCGGCGGGCACCTCGACGAACCCGCGGCTCACGACTCCCCCGAATCTTCTCGGCGCTTCTTCTCGAAGCCTTCAACCAGGAAGAGCGTGTGCTTCGCGCGCGTCTGGGCGACGTAGAGGAGCGCCGACTCCTCCGCGGAGGTACCTGGCCGATAGGTCCCGGTGAGCAGCCACACCCGCTCGCGCTCGAGGCCCTTGGCCTTGTGTGTCGTCGAGAGCGTGATGCACGCGCCCTCGCTCTTGTCTGCGAACAGCTCGTTGATGTGGTCGATCACACCCGCGACGCTGTCCGCCCCGTCGGAGAGCGCCATCAGACAGGCCGCGCGATCCTCGATCTCCTGCGCGTCGCGCTTCTTCGCGGCGAGACGCGTGCACTCCCTCTTCGACCAGTCCTCGACGTAGGTGCGCAGCGCCTCGACGGTCTTCGCCCGGCTCTTCTTGACGAACGCGGCGAGGTTCGCGCCCACGTCGCGCCCCTGGATGTTGGCGCGCCGACCGTCCCGCAGGAACTTCATGCAGAGGCCGATGAGCGGGGCGTTCGTGCGGCTCAGGACGAAGTCCCCGGGTCGCACCCCACTCTCCATCTGCTCGCGCGAGACGCCGAGCACCTCACCCTCGACAGCGTCCGGCGCCGCCTCGATGGTGGGTACGATCGCCTGCGCACGCTTGACGACCGCCTTCGAGCACCGGTAGCAGATGGACAGCGGCAGCTCTACGGCGCCGAGCCGGTCACGGACGTTGTCGAACGCGCGCGCGTCAGCTCCTCGAAATTCGTAGATATTTTGTTTTGGGTCACCCACGGCGAGAATGCGCCCGCCCTCTCGGCACGCGCGCAGCGTCATCTCGATCTGCGCGGCATTCAGATCTTGGGTCTCGTCGACGAACACTCGGTCGAACTTGCGCTGCGGGAGCTTCCTCACGACCGGTAGCCAGATCATATCGTCGAAGTCGATCCGGCCGTCCTCGGTGCTCCAGCACCGACGAAGCAACGTGAGCACCTCCTGCACAAACGCAGTGCGGTCGGCATCTACCACCTCCTCGTCGCACTCCTCGTCGTCGCCTGGCAACGGTAGCTCGATGTTAAACCGGTACATGACATCGTCGATCGCTTCCGGCGTCAGCGCGAGCGCGCTCTTCGCGAGCGAGACCGTCTTGACGAGCAGGCCGCACCGGTCATCGATGGCCTCTAGCCGCTCGTGTGCGTGTTTCGACTCGTCGCTGTCGTGCACGAGCGACTTCAGAAGCTCGACCTCCTCGCGGTACGACTGCTCGGCGAAGTCGGCAACACGGTACTTGTCGATCGTGAGCCGCCCGAGCGTGCGGGTGATGCACTTGAGGCCGTAGGAGTGCAACGTCGAGACCTCCACCGGCTTGCCAGCCATGCGCCGGGCGAGCGCGTCGGCGATCGGCTTATTGAAAGCGACGAAGATGGTCGAGCACCCCGCAGGGATGTGATTGACGGCCTCCTCTATCGAGGTCGATTTTCCGCTGCCGGCGACCGCGTTAACGACCGTGTGACCGGTCCCGTTGGCGACGTTGTCGAAGACGGCGAGTTGGTACTTGCTCCAGGTGCGCATGGTGGTGGGGATCTCCTTTTCCCGAGTGATAGATGTAGCCTAACTCACGTAGTCGATACGTGCCACTAAAAAACACACGTTAGATTGACATTCGCCATCGGCTTGCTAGGCTGTGTCTTGCCCGGACCGGAAAGACCCTAAATGACCCCGAAAACCGCTACCGCCAAGCTGTACGTCACCGCCCTCTCCCTCCTCACCGCCGCCCTCGAGCTCGGCGCCGCCCTGGTGCGGCTCGTATCCGCCCTGGTCCTGCGGGGCGCCACAGCGGTCCGGCCGCGCCCCAAGGCCACCCGGCTCCCGGCGCGCCCGAACCTGCGGGTCGTCCCGCCGCCCAGCGTCGACCTCGAGCGCGGGCGCCTGGTCACCGCGCTCGCGGGCATGGGCTGGCCACTGCCGAGAGTCCGTGCGTTCGTCGACGGCCTGGGCGACCGCGTCGGCCGCGAGCCGCTCGCGGCACTCATCCGGGAGGGGCTCGCCGAGCTGGCGGCCTGACTTTCGATGCCGAACATCGTATCCGTCCACTCGTACGCCGGACTCGCGCGCGAGATCGCGAACCGCATCAAGAACGCCGCCGACGACCGGGCCATGCAGCAGGCGGCCGAAGAGATGGCCGAGCACGTCCCGGACGGCGCGACCCTCGTGCCCGCCCCGTCGTCGAGCGGCAAGAACAGCGCAATGCTCGTGCTGGCCCAGCACATCACGCACATCGTCGGCGGGCGCTGCATCGAGGCCGTCGTCCGGGCCACCCCGCTACCGAGCAAGATGCTGCTGCGCCGCGCCGGAAAACGCCTGCCGAGCTTCGACGACCAGGTCGCCAGCATGCGACTCGCCCACCCGCTGGCGAGCGGAGACCTCGTCTGGGTCGTCGACAACGTCGTCACTTCCGGCGAGACGATCCGCGCCGTGGAGGCGGTCATCGGCTTCGACGTGAACGCAATCGTCTACGCTGAGGTCGGGCGGTCGCTTCGCCGGGTGCGAGAGGCGGACAGTCGCGGCGGTCGCGTGTGCATCTCCGGCTCGCGCGGCTACGCGCACCTCGACAACGTCGACCGCCTGATCGCGGCGCTGCCGCAGGGCCTCACGATCGTACACGGCGGCGCCGCGGGGGTCGACGCGCGTGCGGACGCGGTCGCGCGCGACCTCGGGTTCAAGATCGAGGTCTGTCATGCCGACTGGCCGCGCTACGGCCGCCGTGCCGGGCCGATGCGCAACCGCACGATGGTCGCCTCGTCGGACTTCCTCTACGCGTTCTGGGACGGCCAGTCGCGGGGGACCGCGAGCGCGATCCAGGCGGCCGTCGACGAGGACGTGCCGTTCGAAGTCGTCGAGGACCGATGACCGCTCCGAAGGACTACAATAAGCTCGCCCAGGCAGTCCGGTGCCCGCAGTGCGACGCGCCTTCCGGCAAGCCTTGCCGTGGCGCGCTGGGGAGCCCCGTCACGTACACCCACCACAGTCGACGAGCCAACGCCGCCGCGTCGAACAGACGAGATCAAAGGAAACCGTCATGACCACGACCTTCGCCTCCCACTTCATCACCAAGACCCGCAACCCCGTCACCTGGACCGGCACCGAAGCCGGCGGCGAGCCGTTCACGACGCTCGCCGACGACGCGCCTGAGTGGCTCAGGTCCGCCGTCCGAGAAGCTCATCATGGCACATTGCCAACGGATTGGATTTACGCCGAATGTCTGGCCGCCGCCGAGATGTTCGACGCCGGCGACCTAGTCGACTCCGAGGAGGACGACGGCGACGTCCACGCGTACGCCGACAGCCGCGTCGACGTCTACACCAAGACCCTCTACGAGTGGGCGGCCGACTTCTGCCTGACGGACACCTGGGCCGAGGCCGAGCAAGAAGCCAAAGACATGGGTCTGCCCGAGGAGACCGAGAAGCGGATCGCGGTCATCCAGTACGCGGCGATCCGGCACATCGCCGACACGATGCGCCGGGCATGCATCGCCGCGAAGTCGGCCACAGCGGAGCTCGTCGACACGTGAGTCCGTCGAGAGCCTCCACCGACGTTCTCGGGGTCGTCATCTTGCTCCTGCTCCTCGTGGGGATCGTGACCGTCGTCGTCGTGGACGGGACCGAGCACGGTTGGTCGACGCCGGCGATCGAGGGCGGTCGATGAGCACCCCCAGAGGTACTATCCCCGCGGCCGACTGGCCGGCGGACCTGAGACACCCCGAGGTCCGCGGCCTCTTCCTCGGCGGCTGCGTCGCGCGCGGCTTCGGCGTCCGCCACCTCGGCGGCGGCAGCAAGGGCGCGCACGGCCACACGAGCGGCCCGAATCGAGGGTGGATCTGCTTCGGGTCCACGCGTCTACTCGACTCGCGCGAGGCGCGCCTGCACGAGCTCGCACACGTCGTGACGCGAGAGGGGCACACGGCGCGCTGGCGCGAGTACCTATTGCAGATCGGCGGGACGATCGACGAGGTCCCCGGCATCCTGCGCAGTTACTACCCCAGAAAGCGCGCGAGGGTCGTCGAGCGCGTCGAGCGGGACGGCTGGGTCCACACGCACTACAGCAGCGGCTCGGTGTCGAGTCGGCCGGTTCTCCCGCGGTGGCCCAACGACCACCAGTCACCCGGCCACGTCCACCGCGCGACGTACGACCGCGCCGGCTGCGAGGTCTGCGACCGTATGCTCGATCTGGCCCGCGTGCTGACATCGCCATGAGCCGCCCGCGCCTGACATCAATCGACGTGATCCGCGCGGCTCTCTTGCGTTGCCGATACGCGGGTCGGTTCGACACGCTCACCGATCCAGACCGCGCCCGGGCGACCGCCGGCGAGGCGACCGAGGAAGCACGGGCCGCCCACACCCGCGGCGTGCCAACGACCATCTACCTCGAGACGACTCGCCTGGGCCTCACCGAGCACATGCCTGGACGCGGCCATCGACTGACGGCCGCCGGAGCCGCGTGGCTGGCGGAACGCCGATGACTCTACGCACCGCCGACAAACCGTTTCTGCTCTGCACCTGGCAAGAGCTACCGTGCGCAGAGTGTGACGCCGCCGACGCGGGCCTCTTCAACCGCGTCGACCACGGCTGCGTCGTCGAGATCGAGGTCGCGGCCTATTCGCTGCTGACCACCGCGCGACTGCGCGGCGGTCAACTCGCGAAAGCGGGCGCCCAAGTCATCGTCTACAACGGCCAGGGCGACGCAGTGTGGTCGCCATGATCGAACCCGCAACCTGCATCCCATTGGACTCGGCCGAAATCGAGCTGTGCCGCGTCCGCGGTTGCACAATCCGTGCGTCGCACTTCGTCGTCTGGCCGACAAAGACCGGAGCATCGAGCTCGTACCGCTGCCGCGTCCACGCGCGCGAATTCGCCGACAAGTACAGCATCCCATTCAAGGAGACCCCGTCATGACTCACCAATTCGATCGACCTCGCGGCGTCGTCGCCCAGGTCCGCGCCGCTCTCGCACCCAAAGCCCGTCTAGCGACGTTCGTTGGGTTCCTGCTCGGCGGGTTCGTCCCTGTCGCGACCTACGTGGTGGCGCACTGCGAGCTCACGAGCGCCCCGCTCTACACGCAGACTTCGGCAGCCCTGGTCCTCGGCGGCTTGACGTTCTCCGCGAAGACCGTGTTTCACTGGGCCGCCATGGCCTTCGAGAACGTCCTCAAGGCGCTCGGGTTCGTCGTGATCTCCGAGGGAGTGATGACGTTCTCGACGATCCACTGGCTGTCGCTCGTCGCGCTCGGGTACCTCGTGATGATCAACGGGACCGCCACGGCCTGCGTGCTGTCGGTCGGGCGAGTGCGCCGATGACCACCAACATCCCAGTCGAGCCGCGCGAGCGCGCGGATGTGGGTGGGGCGGCGCCGCGCTACGAGCTCCGCACCCGCTGCTGCGCGGTCTTCCTCTGCGCCGACGACTCGCTGGACAAAGTCCTGAGCGAAGCCGAGAGGTACACCGGGACGCGTTGCGACTACGTCATCTACGATTTCGGCGACAGGGTGCAGCAATGAGCATCAATGGCACCGCGCAGCTCGCGACCCTCTGCGCCCCCGCCAGGAGCCGCCCGTGACCCGAGAGGCGACCACCATCGGCGCCACGGGCTATGCGCGCACAGTGGACCCGAAACCGGTCATTGTTCTCCGGCTCAACCCGGGACGATCGTGCGTCGCCGGGTTCGTCCAAATCTCTGGCCGTGGCACTGCCGGACGCATCTACGACACCATCCTCACAGTCTCGATGGCGAACAACGGAGACGGCGTGCGTTTCGACCCGGTCTTCCCGCCCGACGTCGAGTCAGACGTCAGCGTCCACGCTTTCGTCGAGCACGGTGACATCGTCGTGCAGGTGCTCGACGAGTCCTCAGCCGCGATCGACTGGACCGCAAGAGCCGATCTCGTCCTCCTCTCAACCGACCGCCCAAGCGAGGAAACCCGATGATCCACTTCCTGACCGATCGCATCCAACTTTCCGTGCTGGTCTGGACGTTCTTTCTCATGCTGGCCTTCTGCTCCGGACTCGCGGTCGGTCTCTGGATCCGCAGACCAACCGCGTCTCTCAAAGAGATCGTCGAGAGAACCATGAAAGCCAGACCCGGCGATACGATCGTCCTCGATGAGAGTTACTTCAGAGCGCTCGCGCGCGCGCAGCTTGACACACTCGACGGCACCGAGACGGTGGGCGAGCTGCGACAGCGGTGCCGGATCCCAGAACCAACCGAAGACGGGCCCCGCGGCCCATCGACCGGCGGAGTTGACCGGTGACTCGGATCGAGATCACTCGGAGGTGTCTCTGATGGCCCGCCACGCGCGCTGCGACGTGAGTGACTATAAGCCACTCAACGGCGTCCTGATTCGCATCGTCCAGTTCGACGACGGCGAGAAGCCAACGAAGAGGGATAGAGAGCCAGCAAATCAACGAGACGGAGCCTGTACACCGAGCGTCCGCAGCCTCGCGAACGTCGCCACAGGCAGACCCGCCTGGCGGGCCAGCGACTCGAGCTGCCGCTTCTCGGCCGGCGTCAGGTAGAGGACGACCGTCGCGGACCGCTTGCTCGCGGCGGCCTTGCGCGGGCGAGCCATCAGCGCTTCCCATCGGGGGGTCGGTTGCGCCTATTCTTCCAGTCCTCGAACGTCCTAGCACCGCGCGGCATCGCCTCCGCCAAGACCCGGATGCCCGTCTCCCGGAGCGAAGCCGCGTACGGGTTCGGACCCCACCGGTAGCCGTCGAGCACCGCCGACGTCGACTCAAGAACCCGCCCACCCCTACGAGCGTGCTCCTCGTACGCTCGCCGCTCGACGCGAGTTGCCTTGCGGGCGCTGATGATGCGGATGACGTCGCCATCGACCCCCAAATAGACCGTCAACAGGAGGCGCTGCTGATCGGAGTAAGCGATGAGCTTCTCACGCGACGGGTCCTCAGAATCGACTCCGTCGAGACCGTGCGGGTCGAGAAACGACGTCGCACCTTCCGTGAAGGTGACGGCGTGCTTCTTGAAGTTCTCGTCCGCCTTGTCTGGGTCCCACGTAAAGGACCACCCAGAGCGCTGAAACATGGGTCGGTTGCGATCGGGCACCCTCATAGGGTAGCTCGTTATGACGGTGTAAGCAACTTGTTTCTTATGCGTGTAAAACGGTACCAAATCAGGCGGACGTCGACCGTGGAGCCTCGGCCCAGACCACGGCTTGCAGTCGCTCCCACGCCTCCTCGCATCGCTCGTCGGCCTGCCGCGCCTTCGCCCATGGACCGTGGACCTGCCTCGCCGCAACCTCCTCCGCAGCCACCAGTTCGCGCGCCGCCAGCTCAACGTGGTGCTGCCTGTGCTCCGCGCTGCCCCGCGCAGCCATCCGCTGGGTGAGCGCCGCCGAGGCGCCGTCGTAGTCGCGCGCTTTCAGGTAGCCGATCATCTCCCGGAGCACAACCACGACCCCCTCGGCGCCAGTGTCCGAACCGCAGATCCCAGCGAACCCGTTGAGGCGGTTGACGATCTCGGTCAAGAAAACGACCCCGTGGTCGATGGCCTCGAGCCGGCCGTCGCGCTTCGACAGACCGATGAGCCGCGCGGTCGCCGAGGTCAACCCTGCGGCGACGTCGCTCTCGTCGAGGCTCGCCCGGCGACCGATAGCGTAGCCGGCGGAGAACTCGTCGCGCATAGCATCCGATATCAGCCGGATCCACGTCGTCGAACCAGGCTTGTAATCGATGACCTCATCGATAAGGCAGGCGACGCGCACGTCTCGTTCGTTCATGGATTTTTCGTCTCCTAAAAAGGTTACTCGTTGCGCTCAGTCCCGAGCGTACTTGCGCCGCCGCCGACCTCGCGGAGCCGACCCGTCGCGCTCGGGCGGCGTGAACCTGTCCATGATGTTCTTGACGGACCCAACGACCCGGCCGACGCTGTCCGCGATCCTCTCCGCCCCGATCGCGACTCCTTCCGCGATGTCTGGGCTCATGACGATCTTGTTGACGATCTCGGCCGCCACGTCGACTCGCTTGCGGGTCGCCAGCAGCTTGAACTCCTCGATGAGCCGGAACGCACCGGTCGCGGCGGCAAGGGCCTCGTTTGGCGGCGTGCGCTCGTCAAGCGCGAGCCGCATGAGGTCCTGCACCTTCTGTATGACGTCCACGGCGCTTACCCGGCCACCAGAATGGACGAAAGCTTGTGAAGGAGCGACACCGCACACGAGCGCGAGCAGGCGTGGAGCGCGTGGAACGCATCCATGTCCTCGTCCGCGGACGGCTTCGGACGAAAAAACGTATCTCTTGGGAACTCGCCAGACCAGACATCTCTAACCATGGCCCAGACCAGCAACCACCCTACAGGCACCTCCGTGTCACGGTATTTACCTTCCGGCCCATTGCGTTTCAGATCTTCTGGCAGGCAGTCATGCGTCTTACCGCACGAGTCGCACGTCACGCGTACGCAAACTTCTCTACCCATGGTCTCACTTCCTTTTTTAGTAGCCCAGCGATCTCCTCGTCGAGGATCGGCGTCTCCGCCGAGACGCGCGCCTTCAAGTGGCGAACGACCTCGATCAGACTCTCGATCGCGCCCCTCGTGTCGCCGCGGGCGATGGCGCTGTCCGCTTCGCGGATGTGCGGTTCCATGTCGGCGACGATGGCGACGCGCATGGCGCGAACAGAGTTCTCCGGCAATCGCTCGGCCTTCTTCTTCACGCCGCCACCGCACTTCCCTCGAGCCTCTTGCTCGCCCGCCACACCGCCAGCCACGCGATGGCGCCGTCGACCATCGCGCTCACGTCTCCCAGCAACCACCCAGCGATCGTCTCCGGCGGCGGCACGTAGCCATCGAGCAGGAGCGCGATCTCGAGGTCGTCGGCGAACTCCCCATCGACTGCGCGGCGCACCTGCGCGTAGGCCCATAGCAGCAGCTGCGCGGTCGGGTCTTTCGTCGACAGCGGGACCTTCCCCAGCGGGGTCGTGGGGTACTTGTCCGACTGGAACTTTCCCCCGATCAGGTGCGCCCCCATCTCAGTCCTCCTCGGTCGGTTCGGCCTTTCGTTTGCGCCGACCCCGTTTTCGATCACCCCCCCCCTCTGGAAATTTGGCCTCGACTGCTTCGAGCATCACGTCGGCCACGGCCTCGGCGACGTCGGTGATGTCGTTGGCCAGGTCCTCGTCGTCCCCGTCGAAGTCGGTCGGCACCTCGTAGCCGGCGATGGCGGCGCAGGCGAACTTGACCCAGAGCTCCTTCGCTTCTTTCTCGTTCATGATTCACCTAGCCTTTGGTAGCCGGTCGTTTCGGATGCGACCGTTCTCGTGGCTGCGCCGGTTGTGCCCACGCTTGCCACAGACGCCGCACTTGCGCGGTCCACCGCCCGCGACCGATCCGCCGCGCTTGCCCGTGTGGGCTGCCGTCTTGACCGCCTTCGTCTTCGCTTTCTTCATCTTCCTCTTCACCATCGCACACGTGTCCTTTCTTTACGGGTCCATCAACGCCTGGCTCGCCCGAACCGGCTGTCCCTGCCCAGGCTTGTCCACGATCTTTCGCCGCACGAGTCGTCCGATATACGCGTCGCGCGTCTGCCGCGCAAACCCGGTGACGTTGGTCAACGTATCGCGTGTCACGCTTTCCGGCCACGCGTCCACGAGCACCCTGAAGACCTGACCCTCACCCCGGGGGAGCTTCCGCATCCAGTAGTCGATGAGCGCTTGGCCAGTCGGTAGCGGTTCGAACGAGGACCCGAGCGCGCTGACGCCTTCAGGCGTCGCCGCGATTAGCCCGTTCGTCGTCGGCCCACAAAAACCCTTGGCGGAGAGCCGCAAGATATACGCGTCGCGCGTCTGCCGCTTGTAGCCGGTCAGCGCCGAGATCTGATCGCGCGAGGCACCGTTCGGGTTCTGTGCGATGGCCGTCAGGACCGCGCGCTCGCCCTTCGGGAGCGATTTGTCGTCTGCGACGCCGGAACCGCGAAGAGTCCGTGAGATGGGATCTACCTGGAGTTCGACAGCGACACCCTTGGCGGGTTGACCACGCTGCGACGAACCGTTCGTCGCGACGACCGGCCTCGCGGGTGTGGGTGGGTGGGTGC
>Ga0070762_10000992_pt1 | contig 12707 bp, 9 predicted proteins | sample HubBroMetageREF2_FD_66726 | JGI IMG/M metagenome (GOLD analysis project Ga0070762, IMG submission 66726) | Reference soil microbial communities from the Hubbard Brook experimental Forest, New Hampshire, USA - Hubbard Brook CCASE Soil... | ecosystem: Environmental > Terrestrial > Soil > Temperate...
CAGATTCCGCAACCGGATCAGAAGCAAACTGCAAACACTTCACAGCCAAGAACAGTCGTCATCCAGGTAGTGTGGACGAAGGAAGGTCTGTCACCAACGGTGAAGATCAATCAGGACGAGGTGCGCTGGGAAGACCTCGAGATGCGGCTGGCGGAGATCTATTTAAAACGCGCGGAGAAAGTGGTCTTCGTACGCGGTGATGCCGACGTCGACTTCCAATACGTGGCCGATGTGATCGACTTGGCGCACCATGCAGGCGTGAAGCGCGTGGGGTTGCTGACCATGGATCGGGAGGCGGCGGGGGAGTAAAACGACCCTTAAGCTGCCCGGCGGTATCAAAACGGTCAGCGACAAGCAATCATCGCTTCGTGACCTGACAGTCCGTAAAGCTAAAAGCCATTTCTACCTTACTGGCCGGCAAGCTCGTAGTTGCCGTGACCGTGGCCGGCAGGTTGAATCCTTGGACGTCCTGATGTTCGATTTTCACTGACACTCGCTGCGAGGCGCCGGATGCGGCCTTGTAAGTTCCATCGTACCCGAGTAATACGAATTCGCCTTTATTCTTTGCAAACGTCGGGTTGAGGGTGCCCTCCAATTTGGGTGTCGTAACTTTGATTTCGTCAATCGCGAGATCGTGAGTCATTGAGATAACAACATCGACTGATTTCTCCTTATAGGCGAGACGGTACTTCTCTCCGTCAGTTTCGAATAGATAATCGCCATCGGCCTCGGGGAACGGAGCGCCCATCATGAAGAGTGACCAGGCTTGGAAAAATCCAGTCACCACTTGCTCGAAGCCTTCTGTCGCGGAGCGGACCCGCTCGGCGACTACCTCGCTTGGCGGTGGCACGTCTGACTGATGAGACACCGCCGAAGCGCCGTCGGGACCGACCAATACCTTGAAGTGTGTTTCCTTTAGAATCGGCAACACTTGGCTCTGTCCTATCGCGTCGGGCTTCACTGTCTTGAACATCGAATCCCAATCCATTCGCACCTGGCATCCGAACCCATCCAACCCCTCGCTCTTGAGATCGTAGTACGACCGGCGCGCTTGCCCGACAATTTCGTTTCGATCCTGACCGCATGCGGCGGGGGCAAGCGCAGCAGCTAAGCAGTAGGCCACTGCGAGCATCGCGCGGTAGTTTGATTTGTTCATTGATTCTCCGAATTCGCTCGGCCGATATCAGCTCACGCTTTCGAGGCAGTTCTAGTTCCTCGCCCTGTTCTTTATCCAGATCGGCGTTCCCAGAAAACCGAAGGCCTTGCGGATTTGGTTCTCCAGAAACCGCTGGTATGAGAAGTGCAGCTTCACCGCGCGATTGGTAAAGAGCACAAACGTTGGCGGAGCCACCGAGGCCTGCGTCATGTAAAGAATCTTCACGCGCGAGCGCATGGGGACCGAGGCGCGTTCGAAGTCCACGGTTTCGATGAAGCGGTTCATCGCGGACGTGGGAATGCGCTTGCGGCGCTCAGTCGCAACCTGTTCGAGCAGTGGGAAGATTTTCTCGGTGCCTTTTCCGCTGTTAGCGGAAATAAAAACAATCGGCGCGTAGTTCAGGAACTTGAGATCGTGGCGCAGTCGCTCCTCATAGGCATCGCGGTCGCCGGGACGCTTGCTCTCGCGCATTCGCATCGCCTTCGATGGCCTGCCAGGTTTTAGCGCGCCGCCGGTGACGAGGTCCCATTTGTTCACGACGATGATCATCGAGCGCCCGCTCTCGTGGGCGTAGCCGGCAATGGCTGCGTCGAGCTGGCTGATGCCTTCGGTGGCGTCGATCACCAGCAGCGCGATGTCGGCGGCTTCCAAATGCTTCCGCGCCATCACCACAGAAAGCTTTTCCGCCATCAAGTGAGTCTTGCCTTTGCGGCGAATGCCCGCGGTGTCGATGAAGCGGAAGCGGCGGCCGTCGCGTTCGACAATCTCGTCAACCGCGTCACGTGTCGTTCCGGGGATGGGCGAGACGATGGCTCGGTCAGAGGCGGTCAGGCAATTCAGCAGCGTGGACTTGCCCACGTTGGGATGGCCGATGATCGCGACCTTGGTTTCATAAACGGGAGCGGCTTCTGCGTCAGCGCTGATTTCGCCAGCCTCAGGTGCATTGTCCGCCAGCCTTTCCTCGGTGATCTCTGCGTGTTCGGCGGTAGAGTCGTCTTTGGGCGGCAAAACTTCCAGCACAGCATCCAGCAGATCGTCGATCCCGCGCCCGTGCTCCGCGGAGATAGGGAACATCTGCTTGATCCCCAGACGATGGAATTCGTCAACGATGCGTGCTTGCTTTTCGGTGTCAGCTTTGTTGACCGCGAGAAAGAGCGGACGCCCGGTCTTCCGCAACAGGCGGACCAGTTCAAGGTCAGGACCGGCGAGCGCGGCACGGCCATCCACGACCATAACGATGGCGGCCGCTTCGTCGAACGCAACCCGAGCCTGGCGAAAAATCTCCGATGGGATGAAATCTTTTTCTTCGGGAAGAATGCCGCCGGTGTCGATGATGCGGATGCGGCGTCCACGCCACTCGGCGTCACCATATAGGCGATCGCGCGTGATGCCCGGCTCGTCACCGACGATAGCGCGCCGCGAGCCAACGATGCGATTGAATAACGTGGACTTGCCTACGTTGGGGCGGCCCACGATGGCCAGCGTCGGAACGCCGGCCGCAGTCGTCGCGAGAGTGCTGGTCGAATTGTAGGTGGGTTGGGTCAAAATGCGGCAATCAGCTACTGAAAGCAGGGAACTGTTTATTATAGAGACTCTCGTGGCTTTAGGTTCCCAACCCGTGTCTCCCGCAACGCCCAAGCCTGCGCCCAGTGGCAAGGATGCATCTCTGTACCAATTCTTTGCGCCAGGCGGAGTGCTCGCGCGCACCCATCCCGCGTATGAATTCCGGCGTGGGCAGTTGCAGATGGCACAGGCGGTCGAGCAGGCGCTGGAAGAAAAGCGGCACCTGATTGTAGAAGCCGGCACCGGCACAGGGAAGACGCTCGCATATTTGCTGCCGGTGATCCGCTCGGGCAAGCGCGTCATCATTTCGACCGGCACGAAAAATCTGCAGGAACAACTTTTCTACAAGGACATTCCATTCCTGGAGCAGGCGTTGTTCGGAAACCAGGTGGAGACAGCCGCGTCGGCTGTCCAGTCCTGGCACGGACCTGGACGCCTGTCAGTCTGCTACATGAAAGGCCGCAACAACTATCTGTGCCGCAAGAAGCTGTACGACCTCACCGATCAGCCGGTGCTGAGCGGACTCGAGGAGATCGAACAATATCGCGCGATTGCCGCGTGGGAGAAAACAACCTCAACCGGCGACCGCGCGGAACTTGCCGAGCTACCTGAGGCCAGCGCGCTCTGGCACAAGCTGGACGCGCGCTCGGAGGCTTGCATCGGCCAGAAGTGCAGCGAGTGGGAGCGCTGCTTCGTCACCGAAATGCGTCGGCGCGGGATGGAGAGCGACATTATTATCGTCAATCATCACCTGTTCTTCGCCGATCTCGCCATCAAGCTGCAGGCGGACGGCGCACCCGATGCAGGGATTCTTCCGGAAGCTGCAGCGGTAATTTTCGACGAAGCGCATGAACTAGAAGATGTCGCAGGAAACTATTTCGGAATCTCTGTGAGCAATCTGCGGGTAGACGATCTGGCCCGGGACGTGGAAGCTTCGCTGCAGCATAACCGGATGCTTTCAGCATCGCTCTCAGGAGCCCTGGGAAGCTTGCGGGAGCGATCCCAGCTTTTCTTTTCGCTGTTACCGCCAGGCGAAGGGCGGTTTGCCTTCGAGACGCGTCGCGAGTTTCTGGAGGAAAATGGAGACGAATTCCTCGCGCTCAACCAGGCGCTGACCAGGCTGGCGGGGGAACTGGAAGGCCTGCCCCAGAAGCCAGAAGAGATTTTCAACTTCGTGCGGCGAGCCCAGGAGCTCCAGGTGCAGCTCGGCTTCGCCATGGAGTCGGACGATCGCAATACTGTCTTTTGGATCGAGCGGCGCGGCGGCCGGGGAAGGGCGAATTCACCACAGAGAAACCGAGATATAGAGAAAACCGGAAGACAGAATGTCTTCCTGCAGGCAACTCCTATTGATGTCGGCCCGATCCTGCGAGAGACTCTTTGGTCGAAGCTGGAATGCGCTGTCCTTACCTCGGCCACACTCGCTGTCGGCGGTGGTTTCGAATACATCCGGCAGCGTCTGGGGTTGGAGCATGCCCGCGAGTCGGTACTACCTTCGCACTTCGATTATGAAAACCAGGCATTGTTTTACGTGCCACCTGACTTGCCCGATGCGCGGACGCCGCAGTTTACGGCGCTGGCGGCGGAGCGGATTCGCAAGCTACTCGAGATCACTCGCGGGCGCGCCTTTGTGCTCTTCACCAGCTACGTGCAGATGAATGACGTCTACCAGCGGCTGCTGGGCGAACTGGAATTTCCCATGCTGCGCCAGGGCGATGCCCCAAAGAGCGCTCTGCTCGAGGAGTTCCGCCTGACGCCGAATTCCGTGCTGTTTGCGACCTCATCGTTCTGGCAGGGCGTGGACGTGCAGGGCGAGCAGTTGAGTTGCGTAATCATTGATCGTCTGCCCTTCGCCGTGCCGAGCGATCCAGTCGTGGCCGCGCGGGTGAAAGCGATCGACGCCGACGGCGGCAATGCATTTTTTCAATATCAAGTTCCGGCGGCCGTGATCACGCTGAAACAAGGCTTCGGACGCCTGATCCGTTCGCTGCACGACCGCGGCCTGCTGGTGCTGCTCGATAACCGCATTCTGAAAAAACAGTATGGACGAGTGTTTATCGAGAGCCTGCCGAATTACAAGAAGACTACCGACATGCGGGTGGTGGAGGAGTTCTTCGCCATTCCAAACTAACTTGGAACTAACTCAACCGCGGCGAAGGCGTACCAACAACAACTTGTTTCACACATACTCCCGCTCCACCCGCCGAATCTCCCGATACCGTTCAAACACTTTCCTCTGGCTTTCCAAGCCAAGCAGCGAGCGGAGTGAGCTTCCGCGAAAAGTGTGGCCTAGCATCTTCCACCCGGTCGTCAAGACAAACTTAGGATCATGCTTCAGCGCCGCAGGAATGTGATGAACCTTCATCCAGCGCTCGGCCTTCCAGCGCATAAATTCCACCTCTTCGGCCGGCATGTGCTCGGTGCGTACCACGGCCGTAGTGCCGTCGTATTCTTCCAGCCGCTCATTCATGATCAAGCCCTGGTCGCGGAAGTCCTTCGTCATGGGCGTTCGTGGATAAGGCGTCGGATGCTGAATGTAGGGCCAGTCCACGTAGCGACGCGCGAATTCAAGATTCGCTTCAATCGACTCGCGCGTGTCGCCTGGACTGCCCACGATCAATCCGCCGACCACATACATCTGGTTACGGCGGATATAGTCGATGGCTCTGAGCGTCGCGTTGCCCGTGTTTTTCCCGTTCGTGCGCTCCGTATTCTTGGCCGAGGCCTTCAGAAACTCCAGATCGCCTTCCAGAATGTTTTCAATACCGAGAAACACGTAGCGGAATCCGGCTCGCCGCATCAGAGGCGCGAGAGTCTCGCCGTGATTGGCGATGGCCGAGGTCATAGCCTGCACGAAGTAATCGATCTTGTGCAGCCCGGCCGCAATAATCGCCTCACACAAAGCCTCAAAGCGTCGCACGTTCAAGGTAATGTTGTCGTCGACCAGAAAAATAGTTCGGGCGCCGTGATCGTAAGCATCTCGAATGTCGGCCAGCACGCGGTCGAAAGAGTAAGTATGGAAGTTGCGGCCGCGCATCTCAATGATGGAGCAGAAACTGCAATCAAACGTGCAGCCCCGGGAAGTCTCGATTACATCGACCTGCCTCCCCAGCATCGTGTATCCATTGAGCACGCGCGCATCGCGCTTCGGCAAACGAATCTCGCTGTCCTCGAGCCGGTGCGGTGCGCGGCCAGGATTGTGCACCCAACCCTCGCCGTTTCGATAGGAAAGTCCGCCGATCTTATCGAACCCAGAACCTTGCTCGAGCGCGCGCAACAATTCGCGGAAGGTGACTTCCCCTTCGCTGCGCACCACATAGTCGACTCCCATGTTCTCGTAAGCTTCGGGCGCAAGGCTGGGATCGTACCCACCGACCACGATCTTTACTCCCGGCCTCAGACCGCGCACCAGGTCGATGATGCGGCCGGCAGTACGGCGCTGAAATGTCATGATGGAGAGTCCGACCACTTCCGGATCAAGCTCGCAAACCAGCCGGGTGACAGTTTCACGAACCTCGCGGTGAGCCAGAATCAAATCAGCCACGGCCACGCGATGATGCGAATCGACGTTTCCCGCCAGCGACGTCAGCGCTCCATTAGGCATGCGGATTGCGACCGGTGGCATGTGTTCGAAGGAATCCGGCATCGAAAGCAACAGGACATTCATGGGCACCTGTTCCTTACTGCCCCGCAGTGATCCCGCAGGCGCGGGTCGAACCCCGGTAGCGAGGCGAATGGTCAGGATTGTACCGCAGAGCGCGGTGGAAAGTCGGTACGCGGTGCGACAGCCAGGGATGCAGTCGATAGCCGCACGTTCCGCCGGAACCGGCCCTCTATTTGCGCTCTTCCGCCGTTCCCGGACTTCGCAACACGCCCACCACAATCCCTGAAGCCTGGCCCTTGGCGTGATACACGCGCTCCGTAGCTTTCACGAAGTCCGAGGGCTGCGCCCCGGGAATGTCGACAAAGGTCTGCGGATTGCGGTCGGTGAGCGGGAACCACGAACTCTGGATCTGCACCATGATGCGGTGCCCGCGCCGGAACGTGTGGTTGACGTCCTGCATCGTGAAGTTGACCTCCTCGACTTTGCCGGGCGAGAAGGGCTCCGGCTTTTCGAAGCTGTGGCGAAACTTTCCGCGAAAAGGCTCGCCCCTCACCAGTTGCTGATATCCACCCATGACGAAAGCCGGCGGACCCACGTCGGTTCGAGGCTTGTCCCTGTCCTCAGGTTTAGGTTGATCGAGCTTGCTGTCGGGATAGTCGGTGGGATACACATCGATCAGCTTCACGTCCCAATCAGAATCGGTGCCGGTAGTGGAAACAAAAAGGCGCGGCAAGACCGGGCCGGCAACGGTCACATCTTCCTGCAGTTCAGGCGTCTCGTAAACCAGCACATCGGTGCGACTGGATGCGAAGCGCTGGTCAGAGAGCATGTATTCCTGCGGAACGTTGGTCGCAAAGTAGTTCACGAAAGGCACGGGCTTGGCCGGATCACTCACGTATTCGTCGAAATCGGAGGAGTCCGAAGCTGGCGGGTCGAACGAAAGTCCGCCACCCGCACGGAGATAGAGAGTCTTTGCCTCAGCGTCTTTCGGAGGCCATGCCGAATACCGTCTCCACACATTGGTGCCTGTCTCGAAGACGTACGCTTTCGGAAGTTTGGCGTCACCATTGCCTTTCAGGTACTGCTCGAAAAACGGAAACAGAATGTTTTTCCGGTAATAGTCGCCGGTATTGAAAGAGAACTCCACCCGCCCCAGGTGATCGCCGTCATACCGCGCCCAACCGCCATGCACCCAGGGACCGACCACCAGCGCGTTGAAAATTCCCGAGTTATTCTTGTCGATAGCGTGGAACGTGCTGAACGGACCTTGCAGGTCTTCTGCGTCGAACCATCCTCCCACCGTGAGCACGGCGCAGTGAATGTTCTTCATGTGCAACGCCAGATTGCGCGCCTTCCAGTAATCGTCGTAGGTGTCGTGGTGCATCTGGTCGTCAAACAGTGCACTCTTGCCCTCAAGATATTTGGAGAGGTTCGCAATGGGTCCGGCCTTTAGGTAGAAGTCGTAGCCGTTCTTGGTGCCGTAATCAAAGGGCACGGGCGTCTTCGGCGGCAGTTGAGGATTCTCCTGAGGCTTGAACGAACTGTAGAACCCGAAGTTGGCGTTCAGCATGAAAGCCCCGCCATGGTAGGCGTCGTCGCCCATAAAAAGATCGGTCATCGGGGCCTGCGGAGAAGCCGCCTTGAGCGCGGGATGTGAGTCGATGATGCTCGCCGAGGTAAAGAATCCAGGATAGGAAATACCCCAGATACCCGCATTGCCGTTGTTGTTAGGAACATTCTTCAGCAGCCAGTCGATGGTGTCATAGAGATCGCTGGCGTCGTCCACGTCCTGCTTGGACTTCTTGTTGTCGATGTGCGGACGCATCTCGATAAACGTGCCCTCCGACATGTAGCGCCCACGCACGTCCTGGTTCACAAAGATGTATCCCGCCTTGTCGAAGTCGGGGGACGGCCCGAGCCGCGTGCGGTACAGATCCACGCCATACGGACCCACGCTGTAGGGTGTTCGATTGATCAGAAACGGGTAGGTGCGGGAGGTGTCCTTCGGCACGTAAATAGAAGTGAAAAGATGCACCCCGTCGCGCATCGGAATTCTGTACTCGTACTTCGTATAGTGCTCCTTGACGTCGTACTCCGGCCCCTCAGGTTTGCTCTGGGCGGCAAGATTGCCGGTTATCGCCAACGTGATGAGAATCAGGACAGGCATTTTGCGTCGCATATATATGCTCCTCGGTCAGGAAAAGAACGAATAGGCAAACTATCTTTAGAGGCTGAGGAGAGTCAAGCTGCATTGTGTCCATGCGCGCTACAATAGATGTTTCGCCAGGGAGCGCGGTCCGTCCCCTATTCACGCGGAGCCGCTGAGGGATGCATGTTCGAAGTAACAGTTGACGACACGTTTGCCGCGGGACATTACCTGCGCAACTACAAGGGCAAGTGCGAGAATCCGCACGGCCATAACTACAAGATCAGGGTGACGCTCGCCGGCGCCGAACTCGACAAAGCCGGGCTGTTGCTCGATTTCAAGGACCTGCGCGAAGTGATGAGGCACGTCATCGAGCGCCTCGATCACCAGATGATCAACGAGATCGAGCCCTTTACCGTGATCAACCCCTCAGCGGAGAACCTGGCCAAATATTTCTACGACGAATCAAACACCCGGCTGAAGAGCGTGACAAATGGCCGCGTTCGAGTAAAAGACGTAACCGTATTCGAGACCGACACAACAACAGCAAAGTACTCGGAGTCTTAGCGCGTAGCGCCGCCGTCCCGGCGGCTGTCTAGCGGGCGTCTCGCCCGCGACCGGGCCAGCGAGCCGCCGCTGCTACGAACCTGGGCAGCCCACGAATGCAAGTAACCGAAATCTACAAGTCGCTCCAAGGTGAATCGACGCACACAGGCCTATCGTGTGTCTTCGTGCGCCTTACCGGCTGTAACTTGCGCTGCTCCTGGTGCGACAGCGAGTACACATTCCAGGGTGGCCGGAAGATGGGCTCCGAGGAGGTCTGGGACGAAGTGAAGCACCTCAGTCCCAATGGCGGCCTAGTGGAGATTACCGGCGGCGAACCCATGTTGCAGGAGCGCGAACTCATTCCTTTGATGCAGCGACTGCTCGAAGCCGGATATCGCGTCCTGCTCGAGACCAGCGGAGAACGGCCCCTGGAGCGCGTCCCCGCGGAAGTCATCAAGATCGTCGACGTAAAGTGCCCGAATTCAGGCGAGGCCAACACGTTTCACCCCGATAATTTGGAGACGCTGCACCCGCACGATGAAGTAAAGTTTGTCCTGAGCGGGCGGACAGATTATGAGTTCGCCCGGGACTTCACCCTCCGCCATCGTCTCGCGGAGCGAGTAAATGCAGTGCTGTTCTCGCCGGCTTTCCGCAAGGACGCCACCGGCACGCACGACAGTTCGCACTGCTTGCTCGATCCCCAGGAATTAGTTGAATGGATGCTGGCCGATGACGTTCCCGCGCGCCTGGGCTTGCAATTACACAAATTCATCTGGGACCCGGCTCTAAAGGGAGTGTAGGAAACCGACTCTAATCCATGACGCGGTCAGCCAAACGCGCGGTCGTTCTGCTCAGCGGAGGCATGGACTCCTGCGTCTGCGCCGCGTTGGCCGCCCGCGACTACGATGCCGCCGCGTTGCACGTGAGCTACGGCCAGCGCACTGAAGACCGCGAGCGCGAATCCTTCCTCGCGATTTGCCGGCGCCTCAACATTCACGACACACTCCTGGTCCGCAACGAGGCACTGCGCGCCATCGGAGGTTCGGCCCTCACCGACGAAAACATTGCCGTTCCCGCCGGAGACCCAGCCGCTCACACGCCTGGCCACGACATCCCGGTCACCTACGTGCCCTTTCGCAACGCCCACTTCCTGGCCGTGGCCGTCAGCTGGGCTGAGGTGCTGGGAGCTGAAAAGGTCTATATCGGGGCCGTAGAACAAGACAGTTCCGGCTATCCCGACTGCCGTCCCGCCTACTACGAAGCCTTCAATCAAGTGATTAAAGCCGGGACGAAAGAAGGAACCATTCAGATTGCTACGCCGCTCATCCACCTGCGCAAGGCCGAAATTGTTCGCCTGGGTCTTGAATTGGGCGCGCCATTCGATTTAACTTGGTCATGCTACAGCCGCCAGGATCAGGCGTGCGGCGTCTGCGATAGCTGCGTGTTGCGGTTGCGGGCGTTTACGGCTGCAGGGGCCACCGATCCGATTCCGTATGTCGAGATCGCATGCCGATAAAGAGAGCTTCGAATTCTGATTGTTGATGGTTGACTGAAAACAGATCCGCTCATGCGGTTTTTCGATCAACCATCAGAAATCAGAAATCAATCGATCCACGCAACATTTACGCCGGGAGGCCAACCATGAGGAAGCATCTTGCCGTGTCCGTTTTCGTTCTCTTAATGCTGGGGCTGTGTGTGCCTTCAGGTTTCGCCCAGGCTTCAGGAACCGTCAAGGGAGTCTGCAAAGACACCGATGGTAAGCCCCTCCCTGATGCGATCGTGATCTACGCCAACCAGGACAATGGCCAGAAATACACTCTCAAGACCAACAAGCGAGGCGAGTATTTTTCGTTAGGCATTGCCGCCGGCAAGTACAACGTCACCCTCTACAGAAACGCCGATGACCTCAAGGCCAACAAAGAACTTTTTCCGGTCAAGGGATTCCCCGTCACGCTGGACGAGAACACCCTCGACTTCGACTTGCAGAAGGAGCAGCAGAAAGCCGCCCAGGGCCAAGGCTTGAGTCCGGAGCAACTCAAGGCGAGGCAGGAAGCTGAAGAGAAAATAAAAAAGGAAAATAGCACGATTGGGATCCTGAACAACAAGCTCGTGGCCGCCAACACCGCAATGAAGGCTGGCGATTTCGATACCGCCATCGCCACCTTAACCGAGGCCACGCAAACGGATGCCACGCGCGATGTAATCTGGGCCCAACTCGCCGATGCCTACCGGGGTTCGGCGGTAAAGCAAACCGATCCCGCCGAGAAGTCGAAGCGCCTTCAGGAGGCCGTCACCGACTACCAGAAGGCGATCGATATCAAGCAAAAGGCCATGGAGACCAAGAAAGATGCCGAAGATAGCAAGAAACTGGCCGCGTACTACAACAACATGGCAGATGCGGCAGCCAGGTCCGGCAAGACCGACGACGCCGTGAAGGCCTATACCCAGGCTGCGCAGCTCAATCCCGAAGGCGCCGCAGCCTATTACTTCAATATTGGCGCCGTGCTGACCAATGCGGGCAAGGCCGATGAGGCCATCGCGGCCTTTGATAAGTGCATCGCCGCCGATCCTACTAAGGCGGACGCATATTACCAGAAAGGCGTGAACCTCATCGCCAAGGAGACCCTAGATAAGGACAACAAGGCGATCGCTCCTCCCGGTACAGCCGAGGCCTTCCAGAAGTATCTTGCGCTGGCGCCCAATGGCCCTTACGCCGACGTAGCCAAGCAGATGCTGGCCAGCATCGGAGCCCCGGTAGAAGTCGGTTTCGGCTCGAAAAAGAAGGGCGCCAAAAACTAACCTTTTTAGATTGAGTTGGATAGGGCGGCCCGTCGGGCCGCCCTTATTTCTGTCCGCCATCCGCCAGGCCCTAGGCTGGCCAGTTTACTGAGAACTGCGAACTGAGAACCGAGAACTGAGAACCGCTTCCGGTTACTAAGGGCTATGTCCTACCCGGCCTTACGTTTCGCCCGTCCGCGCGATAAAGTATAGGTAACAGGCCAGCTGCGGTTGGCTCGGTACTCCCGTCTGTGGTGCATGCAATTCCCTAAGAAATAAGCACAGGTTTGTGCGAGGACAAATGGCGGCACCTGGTACCGGCGCAATTTCGGTTTCTTTGGAAGGCTATTCCGGCAGCGGCAAAGTGGCTACCCCCGCTTTGCTGGGCGCGATGCTGCGCGCCGCGGAGAAAATCAGCGATCTCATCTTTTCTCCCGGACGCCCTCCCCAGGTCCAGGTCTACGGGCAACTCGTCTCGGTGCAAATTCCGGGGCTCGCAACGCTTACCCCCGATGACACCCGCCACATCGCTGCTGATCTCATTGGCGACAATAAACAGGCAGTCGCAACCCTGCGCGAACACGGATCCTGCGATATATCCTACGGCTTGCCCGGCGTGGCCCGGTTTCGCGTCAACATCTTCATCCAGCGCGGCAGTTGCGCAGTCGTGATGCGAGTCATTCCTACCGCCATCCCGGACTTTGCCTCGCTTCGCTTACCTTTGCATCTGGCGGATGTGGCCAAGCTGCGCGACGGCATCGTACTCGTAACCGGCCCTGCCGGATCAGGCAAGTCTTCCACGCTGGCCGTGCTGCTCGACTGCATCAACCGCGAGAAGAACTACCACATCATCACCATCGAAGATCCCATCGAGTTCCTGCACAACCACAAAAGCTCCACCATTCATCAGCGCG
>Ga0070762_10000993_pt1 | contig 12706 bp, 13 predicted proteins | sample HubBroMetageREF2_FD_66726 | JGI IMG/M metagenome (GOLD analysis project Ga0070762, IMG submission 66726) | Reference soil microbial communities from the Hubbard Brook experimental Forest, New Hampshire, USA - Hubbard Brook CCASE Soil... | ecosystem: Environmental > Terrestrial > Soil >...
ATCGTGACCAAGACTTCAGCGGGCGCCAGCGAACATCTGCCCATCGCAAAGGTAACCAACATTGGTCGCACGCTGGAAGACTTAAAGGCACAGAATTTGTGGATGGTTGGTCTCGACGAACGCGGCGAGCAATCGTACGACTCGCTGGATTACAACATGGACTGCGCCATAGTTCTGGGCGCGGAGGGAAAAGGCCTTCATGATTTGGTCGCGCGGAAGTGCGACTTCCTGGTTTCAATTCCGATGCTGGGAAAAGTACCGTCTCTAAATGTTTCCGTCGCGGCGGGCGTAATGCTGTACGAGATCGTGCGGCAGCGAAGAAAGAAGTCGGCATGAAGCTCCTGCACATCCTCTGTGTGCTCTGTGGCTTAGTGGTTCCGAGCATCGCCCTCGATCGCGAGGCCTTCACTTTCACCAACTACGATCTGAACGTGCGCGTCGAGCCGGAGCAGCAGCGTTTAGGAGCGCGCGGAAAGATTACGTTGCGGAACGACTCAAGTGCTTCTCAGAAAAATATCGCGCTGCAAATTTCATCGACGCTCGATTGGAGTTCGATTCAGGTCGGCGGGAACGCTGTGGAGTTTGTCAGTCACGAATTTACCTCTGACATCGATCACACCGGTGCGTTATCCGAAGCGATTTTGACATTGCCGCGCGAGGTTCCGCCCAAGGGCACAATCGAACTCGATGTCGGATACGAAGGGGTGATTCCGCTCGATGTGACGCGGCTAACTCGAATCGGCTTGCCCGAAGACAAAGCCAAGCACACCGACTGGGACCAGATCAGTAAGTCGTTCACCGCCGTGCGCGGAATTGGATACGCCGTCTGGTATCCGGTGGCGATGGAGTCGGCGAACTTATCGGAAGGGAACAGCGTATTTGAAACGATTGGACGGTGGAAGGCGCGGGAAGCGGACACGGACCTAGTGATCAAATTGATTCATTCCGGAGAGAGTTCCACGGAACTTCCGAAATTCTTCTGCAATGGCAAAGTCGATGCGCAGACGTACGAGCAAATGGGCAGGTCATACCTGGCGCATACGGAGTGCTCATTCAATCCGCTGGGGTCGAATGTGCCAACTTTTGTGATAGCGAATTACCAGAAGCTGGCGCCTAACGCTTCACTAGCCATTCAGTATTTGCCGGGCCAGGAAGAGGCCGCGAAAGAGTACGCCGAGGTTGCGGCAAACATCGACCCTATTCCTCCAGTAGGGGGTGACCGGGGCAGCTTGCAGATCTTAGGTCTACCCGATCCCGACGCAGCATCATTTGTGGGCGAAGGAATGTTGCTCTGCCCGCTCAAATCGCCGATAACGAATGAGGCGGTGCTGGATATCGTCTATGCCAAGGCACGCCATCTAGTCTCGTCGCCGAGAGCCTGGATTCAGGATGGTCTTGCACACTACGCGCAAGCCACGTTCATTGCGGATGACGCCGGCCGGCAGGCCGCGCTTGACTATCTGAACGCGCACAGGGCACCGCTGGTTGAAGCTGAGAAAACGAGACCACCTGCCGACCGCGAAACAGACCACTCTTTAATCAATGCGCCGGATGATTTGTACCTGCAGACCAAAGCTATGGACGTTTGGTGGATGTTGGAAGACATGTTGGGAAATACTCTGTCCGGAGCCTTGCTCAGTTATCACGCGAACAAGGACAAGGACGGCAACTACCTGCAGCGCGTGATTGAGAAGGAAACCCAGCGCGACTTGCAGTGGTTTTTCGATGATTGGGTTTATCGCGACCGCGGGCTGCCTGATTTTCGCGTCGATTCTGTCTACCCGCGCCCCATCGTGGACGGCGGCTACATGATAACGGTAACCATCGAGAATCTGGGAGGCGCTGGCGCGGAGGTGCCAGTAATCCTGCGCACCGACAGCGGGGAAATCATAAAACGACTTGAAGTGCGCGCGAGGTCCAAAGCCGCGGTTCGCGTCCAGTCCGCTTCAATACCACACGAGGTCGTCGTGAATGATGGCAGTGTGCCTGAAAGTGACATGAGCAACAATGTCTTCAAGGTTCCGCCGCGCGACACCGCGAAACATTAGATCGAGAAATTGAGCAATCGGCCAATTTTAAAATTCACGCCATCTCAAGAAATTGCCCGATTACAGAACTACCCAATTACAAAAATTAGAGGTCCTCATGACCGAAGCTGAACTGAAGAAATATCTTGACGCAGCTGAGAAGAGTCCCAAGCAGATTGCGGCGGCGGTCTCAGGACTGCCCGACAAGACATTGCGCTATAAACCCTCGCCGGACGAATGGTGCATTCTGGAGGTTCTGGGCCATCTGGCGGACATCGAAATCGTGTATGCGCACCGCTTCCGGCAGATGCTTGCCGACACAAAACCGGTGATTGCTCCCATGGATCAGGATGCCTGGGCGCAGCATCTCGATTACATGGAAACCTCCGTGCCGGAGTTGATCGCGCTCTATGGATTGAACCGGCATCACACCCTGCAATTATTGCGTCGGCTTAAGTTGGCTGACCTGGAGAAATCTGCGTACCATCCCGAACTCAAACAGGATGTCACAGTCGCGGAGTACGTAGAGAAGATGGGAACGCACGGCGCGGGTCACTTGGCGCAAATTGAGCGCCTCAAAAAGCAGGCGGCGGGGGCGTAGATCACCGCCGTGCGTTGGTGAACTCTACTAACGCCTGCAGCTTTTCGGCCGCCGCTCCAGAGTTGATCGATTTTGATGCGAGTGGGAGAGCATCCGTCAGGTGGTCCACTTTGCCTGCGGCGACAAGGGCCGCGGCCGCATTCAGCAACACCACGTCCCGTCGAGGGGATCTCTTCCCGGCGAGAACGTCCCGAATAATCGTCGCATTGGCCGCTGAATCGCCCCCGGAGATGTCATCAAGCGTGCCTCGTTTCATGCCAAATTCCTCCGGCGTGATTTCATAAGTGCGGACGGTTCCTTCGCGCACCTCAGCGATCCGGGTTGGACCGGTGATGGTGATTTCGTCCAAGCCGTCCAGTCCATGCACCACCAACGCCCGGTGCAATCCCAACATGCTCAGCGCTTCTGCGAGTTTTTCCACAAGGCCTGCAGAATATACGCCGACCACCTGCGCCGATGCGTGCGCGGGATTGGTAAGCGGCCCGAGCAGATTGAAAACCGTGCGCAACCGCAGTTCGCGGCGAGCAGGTTGAACATATTTCATCGCCGAGTGCATGGCCGGAGCAAAGAGAAATGTAATGCCAACCTCGTTCAAACAAGCAGAGAGTCGATCGGGAGGCAGGTTGATGTTGACGCCGAGAGCCTCCATGACATCCGCCGAGCCACACTTTGAAGTCACGCTGCGGTTCCCGTGCTTGGCGACGCGTACTCCAGTACCCGCGACCACGAGTGCAGTCGCGGTCGAAATGTTGAAGGTGCCACTGGCGTCCCCGCCCGTGCCGCAAGTGTCGACCAATGCGTCGCGCTCAGTGCCACTGACGTCCACAGTATGATTCGGGTCCAGGTCTAGCGACACCGCGTCAGCGCGGATCGCTTCGGCGAAACCCACAATCTCCTCCACGGTTTCGCCTTTCATATGCAGCGCGACCAGCAGAGCTGCAATCTGCACGTCGGTGCATTTGCCCGCCAGAACTTGCGACATGACCGCCCGCGCCTCTTCGCGGGACAGCGATTGGCGGTGATTGGCGATGCGATGGAGTGCGTCAGTGATCATCAGCGGAACACCAGAGTAGCATTGTGGAGACTTTGATTGCAGGCGAGATTCGCTCCGAAATGAAACCGCGACGACAAATCTGCCCATCGGCGTGACTGTCGGTGTTTGCCCAACGGGCAACCGTTCTATAGAATCAAATGTTTGCTGCCCGCGGTTCAAAGCTGCAAGCAAGCCCTGCCAAAATCATTGTGAATCTGGAATTGTTATGAAAATTCATGAGTACCAGGCCAAAGCAATCCTGAAGAAGTATGGCGTCCCGGTGCCGCGCGGTGAAATGGCCGAAACCTGTGAGCAAGCGGAAGCCGCTGCAAAGAGACTGTTTGATGCCGGCGCGAGCGGGGTCGTGGTCAAAGCTCAGATCCATGCCGGAGGTCGCGGCAAAGGCGGCGGAGTGAAGATCGCGAAGTCGCTGGTGGAAGCCGCAGATCTCGCTTCTAAAATACTTGGCATGACGCTGGTGACACATCAGACCGGTCCCGAGGGTCGCGTAGTTCGCCGCCTGCTTATTGAAGAAACTTTGCCCATCGAAAAGGAACTTTATTTGGGAATCGTGATCGACCGCGTCGAAGCCAAGCCGGTTTTTATGGCGTCGGTTGCTGGCGGGATGGAAATCGAGCAGGTCGCGGCCGAGAATCCCGATGCGATCCTCAAAGAATATATCGAGCCGGGGATGGGTCTGGAAGCGTTCCAAGCGCGCAAACTGGCGTTCAAGCTGGGTCTAAAGCCGGCGCAGATTAACGAAGCTGCGCGTTTTATGATGGGGCTGTTCAAGGCATTTCAGGAGACAGATTCGTCTCTGATGGAAATCAATCCATTCGTCAGCTGCAGTGATGGTCGTTTGTTTGCGCTGGATGCCAAAATCAATTTCGACGACAACGCCATGTTCCGCCATCTCGATCTGCGCGAACTGCGCGACGTCACCGAGGAAGATCCGCTCGAAGTTGAGGCCTCCAAGTACAGCCTTAATTACATCAAGCTCGATGGAAACGTCGGTTGCATGGTGAATGGCGCCGGCTTGGCGATGGCAACTATGGATATCATCAAGTACGCGGGTGGGATGCCTGCGAATTTCCTCGACGTGGGTGGCGGAGCAAATTCTGAACAGGTGACTCACGCCTTCGAAATCCTGCTCAGCGACAAGAACGTCAAGGCCGTGCTGATTAATATCTTCGGCGGAATCCTTCGCGTAGACACGCTCGCCACAGGGGTCGTGGAGGCGGCACAGAAAACCAAAATTCAGTTGCCCATCGTGCTGCGTCTCGAAGGGACTAACGTTGAGGCCGGCCGGGAGATTTTGAAGCAGTCAGGGCTGAACTTCATCGTCGCGGAAACCATGAAGGACGCGGCCGAGAAAGTCGTTGCGGCGGCCGCGGCGTGAGCGATCGCTGTAGAGACGCAGCTTGCTGCGTCTGGCTGCTGGAAGAGTAAAGACGTAACAAGCTACTTCTCTACGAAAAGATAATTTTATGAGCATTCTGGTAGATAAATCGACTCGAGTTATCGTGCAGGGGCTGACTGGACGGGAAGGCACATTCCATGCCAAAGCCTGCGCCGAGTACGGAACCAAAATCGTTGGCGGCGTCACTCCCGGCAAGGGTGGCACCACTCACGAAGGATGGCCCATCTTTAACACCGTCCAGGAAGCGGTCGACAAGACGGGGGCAGACGCGTCGGTGATTTTCGTACCGCCGCCGTTTGCTGCCGATGCAATTATGGAAGCCGCCGATGCTGAGGTAGAACTGATCGTCTGCATCACTGAGGGCATCCCTACGCTGGATATGGTGCGCGCATGGGAGTATCTGCAGAATCGACGCTCGCGGCTGATTGGGCCGAATTGTCCGGGCATCATTTCACCAGGTAAGTGCAAGATCGGCATTATGCCGGCGCGAATCCATCTGGAAGGCGCGGTGGGAATCGTTTCACGTTCTGGAACGTTGACCTATGAAGCCGTTTATCAGCTCACGACGCGCGGGATCGGGCAATCCACAGCCATTGGCATCGGTGGCGATCCAATCATCGGCACGAACTTTCTTGACGCACTGGAATTGTTCAACAAAGACCCTCAAACCGAAATAGTCGTCATGATCGGAGAAATCGGAGGCAACGCCGAAGAGACTGCCGCGGAATATGTGAAGGCGCGCATGAAAAAGCCGGTGGTGGGATTCATCGCGGGCCAGACCGCGCCACCCGGACGCCGCATGGGCCATGCCGGGGCAATTATCTCCGGGGGAAAGGGAACTGCGGCCGAGAAGATCAAGGCGATGGAAGCTGCCGGTATTCGCATCGCAAAATCTCCCGCCGAAATTGGTGAGACAGTCGCAGCCGCTATAGGCGTGGCTGCCAAAGCTTAAGAAACGAATTACTGAGGACAAGCGACCGAACTATGAAGACTCTGCAACGCACTTTTACCATCATCAAACCTGACGCGGTGGCCAAGAACGCTATTGGCGACATCATTGAGCAGTTTGAAAAAAATGGGTTCCGCATTTTAGCCATGAAGATGCTTGAGATCTCGAAACATCAGGCTGAACAGTTCTACGCCGTGCATGCAAGCCGGCCATTTTTTCGGTCGTTGACAGACTTCATGTCGAGCGGACCGATCGTAGTATTGGCTCTGGAAAAGGAAAATGCTATCGCCGACCTCCGCAAACTGATGGGTGCGACGAACCCAGCCAATGCAGAGGAAGGGACGATCCGCAAGAGGTGGGCGAGTGATATTGAGCACAACGCGATCCACGGCTCAGATGCGGACGAGACCGCCCGCTTCGAGTTGAGCTATTTCTTCGCCGGATACGAATTGGCGAGTTGATTTCGGCGGCCCTCCTCCAAGAAGTATCCGGAGTGAGGTTGTCTCAGCGAGAGATGACAATATGCCTCTAGTGCAAATCACAATGTTGACCGGCCGGACCGCCGACCAGAAACGCAAGCTCGCAGAACGCATCACCGATGCCATGGTGGAAGAAGCAGGGGCTCGTCGCGAAGCTGTCGTCGTGGCTTTTCACGAAGTCTCGAAGGAAAGCTACGCTTCGGGTGGGGTCCTAATGGCAGATAAAGGAAAGTGACGGCGGGCCGCCTGCGGTCATCTTGAACCAAGAAATGCGGGCGTGGCCACATACGCTACGCTAGCGGTTCGTATAAGTGGCCTTCCACCCGATCACCCAGCTTGGGCAGTTCTTTTTTCGCGTACTGCAGGAAGTGGGGCGCGGCGCGATGGGCCTCGAGCGCGGCGTCATCCTTGTATTGTTCGTAGATGAAGAATCGGCGCGGTTCAGTCTTATGCCGGTGGACCTGATACACCACGCAGCCGGGCTCTTTGCGAGATTCTTCGGTTAGCTTGGAAAACACGCCGATTACGTCGGCTTCACGACCAACTTTCGCCATCCACGTCACCACCAGAACGACCATCGCCTGCTCCGTTATTAGATTCTTGCCTGAGCCTTAGTTCTCGAGTCCGTCAATTCCCGAAGTTTCGTTGCAAACTCATCGAGAAAGATGGTTTCCTCGCGTCCGGGTCCCGTCGAGATCATGCCGATGCGCGCGCCGCTTTCTTTTTCCACAAAATCCAAATACTCGCGCGCAGCTTTCGGCAGTTTCTCCAGCTTCGTAATTCCCTGGGTCGAAGTTCGCCAACCCGGAATTTTACGATAAACAGATTCGATCTGGGCGTAGCCGCTGTCCTGCGCGGGCGCCTCGTCGGTCTCTTTGCCGTTGATCTTATAACCAACGCATACCGGAATCTCCGCCAGTTCATCCAGTACATCCAGCTTGGTCACAACCAGCCAGGAGATTCCATTAATCATGCCAGCGTAACGCAAGAGAGGCAAATCAAGCCAGCCGCAGCGCCGCGGACGTCCGGTTACCGCACCAAATTCGTTGCCCCGCTTGCGCAGCATTTCTCCGTTAGCGTCGGTCGCCTCAGTGGGAAACGGACCACCACCAACCCGCGTGCAATACGCCTTGGTGACGCCGATGACCGTATCGATCGCCGTGGGAGCAACGCCAGTTCCGGTGACGGCCCCTCCTGAAGTTGCGCTCGAAGAAGTCACAAATGGATAGGTGCCGTGGTCAATATCCAACATCGTGCCCTGCGCACCCTCGAACACGACTGATTGACCCTGCGCGAGAGCTTTGCCCAACAGAGCAGCCGTGTCGCAAACGAACGGGGCAACCTTCTCAGACGCAACAGCATATTCTTCGTACATTTTGTCCGCGTCGAGCGGTTCCGAGTTGAACAGCGCGTGGGCAATCATGTTCTTCTCGTGGCAGGCGTTCTGAATATGAGTCTTCAGCAGTTTCAGATCCAGCAGATCAGCCACACGCAGTCCGCGACGTCCCATCTTGTCTTCGTATGTTGGACCGATGCCACGCGAGGTAGTTCCGATCTTCACGCGTCCCGGAGCGTTTTCCGACGCCAACTCGATCATGCGATGATAAGGCAGAATCACGTGAGCCCGGTTGCTGACGAACAGGCTGCCATCGACCTTAACTCCGGCTTCGCGTAAAGCGGCGACTTCTTTCAGGAAGGCTATGGGATCGAACACAACCCCATTGCCGATTATGCTGCGACAGCCGGGACGAAGCACGCCGCACGGCACCAACTGCAGAATGAACTTCTTGCCATTGATGATGACCGTGTGGCCGGCATTATGACCGCCCGCATAACGCGCCACGATGGAAAAATTCTCCGAGAGCACATCGACAATCTTGCCCTTGCCTTCGTCGCCCCACTGGGCGCCCACAATGACCGCAGCTTTGCCCTTCTTCAAATGCGAACTCCTCGGAATATGAATGGTGCGGCCACCCCGGCCGCAATGCAGGGTCGCACACACTCGTTGCCCGCAGTGAACCAACGAGTCGCTGAATTACAAGGATATAAGCGGAGCAGAGGTGTACTTGTAATGATAACCCCGGCGGGCGAGAGATGGCAATTCGAAGCAGGCGTCAGGCTTTAGGCTGCAGGCTGCGGCCCGTCAGGTTGTCCTGAAGCCAGAAGCCAGAAGCCTGACCCATGAAGCCTGTAAACTGATTTCATGCCAGAATTACCCGAGGTCGAAACCATTGCCCGTGGCTTGGCTAGTCGAGTCACTGGCGACGTGATCGAGTCGATCTGGCTTGGATCGAAGCCAGAAGTGCTCAAATCCCCCGCGTCCGAAATTGCGAGCACTCTCGAATCGAAGCACATCGCTGGCGTGCGCCGCGTCGGAAAGCACATCGTATTCGATCTGGAAAATGGAAGACGAGCGTCCCCGCCCGTCAGACGAAAACCTAGCCAGAAATCCTCAATAGCTGCAGGCGGGGTCGCCCGCCCTAAACAGGACGCAGCGCAGTGGATCGTGCATCTCGGCATGACCGGACGGATGCTGGTCTGCAAGCCCGACCAAGTGACCGAGAAACACACGCACGCGGTTGCGAAGCTTGCGTCGGGCAGGGAACTGAGATTCGTAGATCCACGCCGCTTTGGACGTTTAAGCGTGGCCCATGGATTTGAAGCAGCTGGCGCCGAACCGCTCGAAGTCGAAGTCGAGCGCTTCGTCGAGTTGTTTCGCGGACGCAAAACGCCCATCAAAAGCGCGTTGCTCAACCAAAAGCTTCTACGCGGAGTGGGCAACATTTATGCGGATGAATCGCTGTTTCGCGCACGCATCCGGTCCCGGCGACAAGCCGCCTCAATGACTCGCAACGAATTCGCGCGCCTCCACTCCGCCATCCAGGAAGTGCTCAAAGAAGCCATCGCTCTAGGCGGCTCTTCCGTTTCTGATTATGTCGATGCCGATGGCGAGGAAGGATTCTTTCAACTGCAACACCGTGTCTACGGGCGCGAAGGCGAGCCGTGCCTGGTTTGCAAGACTCCCATTAAGCGGGTAGTGATTGCCGGACGCAGCAGCCACTATTGTCCCAAATGCCAGAAATAAAATCTTGCCTACCGAACCGTCGTCCGCTCCATCACTTTCTTAAATGCCTTCATAAAAATGTCATTCTGCTCCGGTGTGCCGATCGTGATTCGAAGGGCTGTCGGAGCACCCCATGGCCCTAACGGTCGCACAATCACACCTTCGGCCTGGAGCCGCTTGGCGACCGCGGCCGCATCATCGCCCAGTTCGCAATACAGAAAGTTGGCCCACGTTGGAATCGGCTGGTAGCCCAGTTCGGCAATTCCTGCAGTAAGCTGCTCGGCTTGCTCAGCGTTGTTCCTAAGCGTTTTTTGGACGTGCGCCTCGTCGTCTAGAGCCGCCAAGGCGGCAGCCTGCGCCACGTCGGAAATCGAGAAAGTGGTGCGCATACGGGCAAAGTAGGACATCAATTCGGCCGGACCGATTCCGTAGCCAACGCGAACTCCCGCCAAGCCGTGCGCTTTCGAAAATGTCCGCAGGACTACCAGCTTACGTCCCTGCTTCACATACTCGAGAGCATGCGAGCATTCGACTCCGCGTAGGGTGCCAAAGTATTCGGCGAAATCGAAGTATGCCTCGTCGAGAATGACGATGACGTGGGCTGGAAGCTCATCCAAAAAGCGATCGACCTCCTGCGCGGGAATGAGTGTGCCCGTCGGATTGTTTGGATTGGAAATGTAGATGATGCGGGTGTGTTGATCAACCGCTTCCGCCATGGCATTCAGATCGAATCCGTTATTCCGCATCGGAACCTGGATCAGTTGCCCGCCTGCTGCTTGGGTGGCAATCGGATACACGATGAACGAGCGCTCACTAGTAATCGCATTGAGCCCTGGCGACAGCAAGGTGCGCGCAATAATGCCAAGCAATGCGGTCGAGCCAGCAGTAGGAACGACTTGCTCTGGCAGAACATTGTGGTGCTCGGCCAGTTTTTGCCTTAGCTCGATGGCATCGTTGTCGGGGTAGAAATTGCTCTCGGCGAGAGTGGCTCGCATCGCCTCCACGGCTCTCGGCGAAGGCCCGAAAGGATTCTCATTCGAAGCCATCTTAATGCAATTCACGTGACTCTCCTGTTGCGCTTGGCGCAATGACTTGCCCGGCGTGTACCCGCTCAGGTTTCGTACGTGTTCGGGCACAAACTGGCTGAAGTCACTCATCTTTCGGATGTCTAATCTTTACACGTTAGTTGGGCGGTGTCACGTCGGGCACCTTTTCGTATGGAGGACTTTTCCATCAGCGCGGACCCTCGGCTATTTAGCAAGGGACTTCAGTTTAGAAACTTCTTCGATCGTAAGCTTTCGAAACTTTCCGGGATGTACATCCAATTCGAGAGGACCGTAGCGTACCCGCTTGATCTTCTCCACGTGATGCCCGATCTCTTCAAACATGCGCCGGATCTGGCGATTCTTGCCTTCGATCAATGTGACTTCATACCAAGGATTGGCAGATTCACGAATTACTCGAATCTTAGCTGGAGCCGTTTTTACCCTTTTCCCGCGATCCGATGGAATGAAAATGCCTTCACGTAATCGCGCCAAGCCGTCGCCGGTCGGATTGCCGGCCAGTTTCACCATGTAGGTCTTGGGCACGTGGGACGCGGCTTTCATCAGACGATTGGCGAACTCGCCATCGTTGGTGAGCAGCAACAATCCCTCGCTGGCATAATCGAGGCGTCCTACGGGATAAACTCGCGCTCCAACGCCGCGCAACAGATCCATCACAGTCGGTCTGCGTTCGGGATCGCGCAGCGTCGTAACGTATCCCTTGGGCTTGTTCATGAGCAGGTAAACGTGGCGCTCCGGGCCGTGCAGCAGTTTTCCATTCACGCGGATATGATCGCTCACGGGATCGGCTTTGCTGCCGAGTTCCGTGACTGTCTGTCCGTTTACCGAGACCAGTCCCCCAGCAATCAGTTCTTCAGCTTTGCGGCGAGAGGCGATTCCAGCGGCCGCGATGATCTTCTGTAAACGTTCAGCAGGCATAAGAATTCAAGCTTACGAAATGAGCAGGATGGTCAAGTAAACTGCCGATCAAGCGGCGGGATCGCTCTCTTGGTGCTTTGCAGTCGCTAACTCGGATTCATCGACGGTTTGGGCTGCTTCGGAATCGTGAGTTTCGGTGGTCTCAGCTGGATTGGCTTCGGCCGGCAACAGATCGCTCTGGAATGATTCCGCAACCAACTTCTCGAACTCCTCCATGCTGGGCAGTTCGCCGACATCCTTCAAGCCAAACCGCATTAGGAATTCCTTGGCAGTTTTATAAAGAATGGGCCGCCCGATCACCGCCTTGCGGCCGGCGGTAGTGATCAGCTTGCGATCCAGCAAAGTCGCGATCACTCCATTTGAATCCACGCCGCGAATTTCGCTGATCTCCGGCACCGTGATCGGTTGCTTGTAGGCGATCACTGCCAGAGTCTCGAGCGCGGGCAGCGACAGGCGAATCGGAGGCTTCAGACTCTTGGCAAAGGCGCGCACGATATCGTGATGTTCCGGCTTCGTCGACATCCGATACCCGCCGGCTACCTGGCGAATTTCGATGCCATGATCCGGAGCATAGTAGTCGACGACCAATTGCTCAAGCGCGAGGCGAACGCGCGATTTGACTTCGGTGCCGTCGGCGGCGCCTTCGCTAATCACCGACTCCTTGACCAATTCGATCAGTTGATCAAGCGTTACCGGCGTTTCCGCCGCGTAGATGATGGCTTCAAGTTTGGCTTTAAGGCTCATGGGCTCCTGATGTTACCTACCGCGCTTATCTCCAATCATCGCGCACGGCGGCCTGTTCTGCCATGACTGCTTCGAATCCTATATGTTTGCGCAACAGGATTTCCCCGAACAACCGGTCTTGCCTCAACTGGATGGCTTGCAAACGTACCATTTCGAGCAGCGCCAGAAACATGCAAACCAGCGCCTGTCGTGACTCAACGTTGCGCAACATCTGCTTCAATCGGATTGGCCGGTCTTCCAGCGACAGTCGCCGCCGCAGGTATTCGATCATCTGGCCGACTGTGACCGTTTCTTCGTCCACCTGAATCATCGGCCGGTTGCGGGCACGGTCGAGAATTTGCTGGAAAGTTTTTACGAGGTCAATGACGTCCGCGGCGAGTTCCGGCTCCGTACCTTCGGCGTCGCGA
>Ga0070762_10000994_pt1 | contig 12704 bp, 8 predicted proteins | sample HubBroMetageREF2_FD_66726 | JGI IMG/M metagenome (GOLD analysis project Ga0070762, IMG submission 66726) | Reference soil microbial communities from the Hubbard Brook experimental Forest, New Hampshire, USA - Hubbard Brook CCASE Soil... | ecosystem: Environmental > Terrestrial > Soil > Temperate...
CACGGAGGCAGCGGCCGATGTACGAGCGCGTGCACGTGGGGCCGGCGGCGTGGAGGTTCCCGACGGGCGTGGTCCCATCTCGCTACTCACAACACTGCACACTCGCAGATGGAGCGGTTACTCGACCTGATTGCAAGCTCGAGCAACCGCTGTTGCATCGTGGCTGGCGCTGTGTACGTCAGTTGGTGGCGCCGCCGATGAGCAGCTCAACGCCTGATTTCTCGATCGTGCGCTGCAGCCCCTCCCGCAGCGAGACCTCTGGCGACCATCCCAGCAGCTCGCGCGCAAGCTCGATGTTGGGCTTGCGCTGCTTGGGGTCGTCTTCCGGTAGTGCCTCGTAGACGATGTCGGCGGTCGACCCCGTCAGCTCTTTGACGATCTCCGCCAGCTCGAGCAGCGTGAACTCGTCGGGGTTGCCGATGTTCACCGGGTAGTGGTGACCGGACTCCGCGAGCGCGATGATCCCGCTGATCAGGTCTGCGACGTAGCAGAAGGAGCGCGTCTGGCTGCCGTCGCCGAACACGGTGATCGGCCGGTTGCCCAGCGCCTGACGTAGGAACGTCGGGATCGCCCGTCCGTCGTGCGGGCGCATGCGTGCGCCGTACGTGTTGAAGATCCGCACGATTGCCGTGTCAACCCCCTGCTGGCGGTGGTAGGCCATGGTCAGCGCCTCTGCGTAGCGCTTGGCCTCGTCGTAGACGCCGCGCGGGCCGATCGGGTTGACATGCCCCCAGTAGCTCTCCGACTGCGGGTGCTCGAGCGGGTCGCCGTAGACCTCGCTGGTGGACGCGATCAGAAAGCGTGCGCGCTTGGCCTTGGCGAGGCCGAGCGTGTGATGGGTCCCGTAGGAGCCCACCTTCAGCGTGTGCAACGGCAGACGCAGGTAGTCAATCGGCGATGCCGGTGAGGCGAGGTGGTAGACGAAGTCGATCGACTCCTCGACGAAATACGGCTCGATGATGTCCACGCCCAGGTGCATGAAGCGCTCCGGGTCGCGGATGTGCTCGATGTTTGCCAGCGAGCCGGTCTCGAAGTTGTCCACGCAGATCACGCGATTGCCACGCGCGAGCAGCTCGTCACACAGATGCGATCCGAGAAAGCCAGCACCGCCGGTGACAAGACATGTGGACATCGCGTGCAAGCTTAGTGATTCCCGGCTCTATGCTTTCTACCATGGCCGCAACAGAGGAGCACGCAACCGAGCACGCAACCGACGAGCATCTGACCGTCGCGCCGATCGTCGGGCCCGACGATCCGCGCCGTTTCACCGACTCTGGCATCGAGATTGCTGAGCTGTACACGGAGGCCGACCTGCCACAGGAGCTCGACCTGGGTGAGCCAGGCGAGTTCCCCTACACGCGCGGCGTGCATCGTGAGATGTACCGCAAGCAGACGTGGACCATGCGCCAGTACGCGGGCTACGCCTCGGCGAAGGAGTCAAACGAGCGCTACCGCTATTTGATCTCCAAGGGCTCCACAGGCCTGTCGATGGCCTTCGATCTACCCACCCAGCTGGGCTTGGACTCCGACAACCAGCGCTGCCTCGGCGAGGTCGGGCGCACTGGCGTGGCGATCGACACGATCGACGACATGCGCACCGCCTTCGACAGCATCCCGCTCGATCAGGTGTCGACCTCGATGACGATCAACGCGCCTGCTGCGTGCCTGCTGCTGCTGTACGAGCTGGTCGGCGAGGAGCAGGGCGTGCCTTCGGAGAAGCTGCGCGGTACCACCCAGAACGACGTGCTCAAGGAGTACATAGCGCGCGGCAACTACATCTACCCGCCCGCTCCCACCATGCGCCTGACCACCGACCTGTTCCAGTACTGCCACGAGCGGGTGCCGAGCTGGAACACGATCTCCATCTCCGGCTATCACTTCCGCGAGAAGGGCTGCTCGGCCGTGCAGGAGGTCGCCTTCACGCTCTCTTCCGGCGTCGCCTACGTCCAGGCCGCGATCGATGCGGGCCTGTCGGTCGACGAGTTTGCGCCGCGTCTGGCGTTCTTCTTCAACGGCCACAACAACGTCTTTCAAGAGGTCGCCAAGTTCCGCGCCGCCAGGCGCATGTGGGCACACATCATGAAAGAGCGCTTCGGCGCCACCAATCCGAAGGCGACGATGCTGCGCTTCCACACGCAGACGGGCGGCGTCACGCTGACCGCGCAGCAGCCGGAGAACAACATCGTGCGTGTCGCCCTGCAGGGCTTCGCGGCGGTGTGTGGCGGCACCCAGTCGCTGCACACCAACGGCTTCGACGAGGCGCTCGCGCTGCCAACCGAGCGCGCGGCCAAAATCGCGCTGCGCACGCAGCAGATCCTCGCCCACGAGTCAGGCGCCACCGACACTGTGGACCCGTTCGCCGGCTCCTACTTCGTCGAGTCGCTCACCGACGAGATCGAAGCGCGCGCGAACGAGCTGATCGCCAAGGTCGACGCGCTCGGCGGCTCTGTGAACGCGATCGAGTTCATCACCGGCGAGATCGACGAGTCCGCGTGGGGCTACCAGGAGCGCTACCGCATCGGCCAGGACAAAGTCGTCGGCGTCAACGCCTACAAGGAGGACGACATCGAGGTGCCGGATCTGCTGCGCGTGGACCCCCAGTCCGAGCGCGAACAGCTCGCGCGCTTGGCCGAGTTCAAGGCCAACCGCGACCACACGCTCATGCAGCAACGCCTCGAGGAGCTGCGCGACGTGGCCAGGGGCAGCGACAACCTCCTCCCCGCCATCCGCCAAGCGCTCAAGGACCGTTGCTCGCTCGGCGAGGTGTGCGGCGCCATGCAGGACGTGTTCGGCTCGTATAAACCGACGTTCTGATAGCCATGGTTATACGCGGTTGCCGTCGTGAGTATTACCTCGCGGCCTGACTGCCCTGAAGGCCATCCGAGTGATTAGCGATTAGGGTGCAACGCATGCTCACCTACCCCGCTGCCTCCCTATATGAAGTCGTTCTCGCGATTCACATCATGGCCGTGGTGGTGGCCTTCGGCGTGACGTTCGCCTACCCGATCATGTTCGCCGTTGGCGCGCGCCACGATCCGCGCAGCCTGCCGCTGCTGCACCGCATCGAGTACACGGTGGAGCGCTACCTGATCAATCCCGGCCTGCTGCTGGTGATCCTTGCCGGTATCTATCTCGCCAGCAAGGGCCATTTCTGGAGCGACTTCTTCGTGCAGTGGGGACTCGGGGTGGTAGTCGTGATCGGCGCACTGATCGGATCGGTGATGATCCCGACGGCCAAACGCGCGGAGCAGATCGCTGCACGCGACGTGGCCGCGGGCGGCGGTGGGGAGATCGTTCTCAGCGACGAGTACCGCGCGCTCGTGCGCCGCCTGTCGGGTGTCGGCACGCTGCTCAGCCTGCTCGTGCTCATCACGATTCTGTTCATGGCGCTGCACGTCGGCGCCTGAAAGACGACCTGCGCTCTTCCCAGCTGCTGCTGCTCATACGAATTTCTTGATTCTTAGCTGTTTCTTAGCTACCGTTCAGCGCACCGCAGAGCGCAGCATGCCGCCCTGTCCATGGAGGGATGTGCGAGATGCGATCACCGAGGACGACGACCCCCACCGCCCCCGCCGTTGACCACGAGCCTGCGCCGCAAAGCACCCGCATCACGATCGCTGAAACCCAGCGCGTCCACGCGCGAGCTGCGAGCATGACCGTAGCTGAGCGCCTTGGGGACCTGCATTTCACCGAGCAGCACGAGGCTGGGAAGGACCTTCGCGCTGTGGAGATCACGCAGCTGGATCCCTTTCTGCGCAGCCTGCTGTTCACCGACGGGACCGTCAGCCGCCAGCTGGAAGCCCACACGCTGTCGCCTGTGGCGGTGGAAGCGGTCGAACAGGCATCCAGCGTGGTGCCCTCGCGGATCGCGCGCCATCTTTACACGAAGCCAGCCGAGGAGTGCATACGCAGACGCGTCGTCATGAGAATCGGCGACACCACCGAGTTGTCGGTGTGGGCTGAGTCCTATCTCGTGGCTAACAGGCTGCCACCGGAGTTCTTTACTGGGCTCGATGGCAACTCGCAGGGCATCGGCGGCTCGCTCGCGCAGCTCAAGCTGGAGAGCAGGCGTGAGCTTCTCTGGTTCGGGCTCGGCCAGCCGCCGCAGTGGGCGGGCAGCGCCGCCCCCGCCATAACGACGCTGATTCGCGTCTATCGCATGGTCACCGACAGCCGGCCAGCGATGCTCATCTGCGAGGCGTTCGCCGTCGAGCTGCGCGCCGGTCTCTACCACCTGAGCGCATCCGTCGATGTAGACGCGCCAGCGACCAACGGGTCCAGCCACAGCCAGCCGCAGGCCGCGCCGGGGGTGCAGAGCGCCTGCGCGCCTGGAGTAGCGGAGCCCCAAAGATTTGTGAAGGAGCCCCAGCGAACCGCAAAGGCGCCTGCGCTCACCACGAAAGCGACCACTGACCGTTGCAACGCCAGCCTGATCATCGAGCGCGGCATCGAGATCGCCGGGGGTGCCAAGACGGCGTATGCGAGCGAGCACGAGTCGCTGAGCTACGAACAGCTGCGCCAGCAGGTCAATCGCATGGGCCACCTGCTCCGTAACCTGGGGGTGCGACGCGAACAACGCGTCCTACTGGTCCTCGACGACACGACCACATTCCCCATCGCCTTCCTGGGAGCGCTGCGCATAGGTGCTGTGCCCGTTCCCGTGAGCGTGCGCGAGAAGACCGAGCACTTCCGACATTTCATCGAGGACTCCTACGCCGAGGTCGTGGTGTGCGACGCGCAGCTGCTCGCCACGTTGCGGGACGCACTGGCTGGACACGACCTGCGCTTCCTCGCTCGCGGTGTCCACGCCGGAGCGATCGAGCTCGATGATGCGCTTGCCGCTCAGGAGGATGAGCTGGAGGTCCTCGCCACCAACCCCGACGACATGGCCTTCTGGCTGTACACGTCCGGCTCGACCGGCAAGCCCAAGGGCGTCGTGCATCTGCACCATGACATGGAGGTCACGTGCGAGACGTTTGCTCGCCACGTACTCGCGCTTGGCGAGCAGGACCGCGTCTTCTCCACGAGCAAGCTCTACCACTCCTACGGTCTCGGCAACAGCCTCTCCTACCCGCTGCACGTTGGCGCGACGTCGATTCTGCTCGCCGGCCCGCCCAACACCGAGCGGCTGCTGGACACGCTGCGCGAGCTGCGCCCGACCGTGTACTGCTCCGTGCCTGCGCTCTACAGACAGCTCGTCGCCGACCAGCACGCGGCGGCAGCATTCGACTCCGTGCGGCTGTGCGTCTCAGCCGCGGAGCCACTGCCGCAGCAGACCTTCGATCGGTGGCGCGAGCGCTTTGGCCTGGAGATCGTCGACGGCATCGGCTCGACGGAGATGTTCACCGCGTACTGCTCCAACATGCCCGGCGAAGTGCTGCCGGGAACGACCGGTCGAGCGGTTCCCGGCTATGAGCTGCGACTGATCGACGACGCAGGCGAGGTGCTCGACGGTCCAGCGACGGGAACCATGGAGGTGCGTGGAGGTTCCCGCGCTGCCTACTACTGGCACCAGCCGGAGCAGACCGCGCGCAACATGCGCGGCGAGTGGCTCACTACCGGTGACCGCTTTACGCGCCGCGAGGACGGAGCGTTTGTGTATGTGGGTCGCGCCGATGACATGCTCAAGCTCGGTGGGCTGTGGGTCTCGCCCGTCGATATGGAGCAGGTGCTGCTCGAGCACCCCGCCGTCGCTCAGGCTGGGGTCGTTGGCGTCACCATCAACGACTACAAACGGCTTGCCGCGGTCGTGCAGTGCAGCGCCGATGCGAATGCCGACGAGCGCCTTGAAGATGCCCTGCGCTCGTGGTGTAAAGAGCGCATGCGCGAGTACGAATATCCGCATGTGATCCGCTTTGTAGAGGAGCTGCCCAGGACGCTGACGGGCAAGCCGCGGCGCTTCATGCTCAGAGAGATGATCGAGGGAGATCTGGCACGCCCGACCGCGACAACCGCAGCCACCGACACCCTCACCCTCCTGCCCGAAGCCGAGACGGGCTCGCTGTGGCACACGCTGGCAGACCTGAGCGAGGCCGACCGCGAGCGCACTGTGGTCGAGCTGGTGCTCGCACAGATGGCAGCGGTGCTCGGAGAGGGCTCCGTCGACGCGACACAAGCGCGGCGCGCGTTCGAGGAGCTTGGCTTTGACTCGCTGACCGGCGTGGAGTTGCGCAACCGCCTGGAGAGCGCTACTGGACTGACGCTGGCCTCGACGCTGATCTTCGACTGCCCCACCCCGGAAGCGATTGCCAAGTTGCTGCGCGCACAGGCGGAAGGGCTCGAGCACGACAGCCTCGCGGTGGCCGATGACAGTGCCTTTCTCGAGCGCGCGCTGGAGTTGGTCTCGCGGCCCGCCAAGCCACCACGGATGCCATCTGCGCCGCTGGCAATTCGCCTCAAGAGCTCCCCGTGGCTGCACAGCGTGCTGCCCGCGCGGCTGGCTGTGAAACGCGCTGAGCGCCGCGGACAGGAGATCTGGGAACAGAGCGCTGAAGCCCGTGAAGAGGCGCTTGCGGCGATGGCGACGATCGTCGCCCGCACACCGCGCGCGGAAGAACTGGAAGAGCTCGCGCGGCTGCATGTGATCGAGAACAACATCGACAGAGCGCTCTTCTGGCAGCAACCGTGGACGGCGAAGGTCGAACCGCTGTCGGCGCTGCGCATCCGCGAGGCGCTCTCGGAGAATCGCGGCGTGCTGCTCAGCTCTTGCCACCTCGGCGCCTTCTACCGCTTGCAGTGCGCGCCTGCTTTCAAGGATCGTGACACGTACATCGTCCCGGGGTCCTGGTTCTTCAAACCGCCAAAGCCAGGCCTTTGGGGACGACGGCTTGCCCGCTGGCACAAAGGCATGAGCAGCCGCCCTGTGCCCGCCAAAGGGTCGTTCAGAACGATCCAGGCGCTGCTCGAACGGGGTGAGTCGGTGTTCCTCTCCTACGACATGCCAGGCCCACGCGAGACGCATTTCCTGGGCAAGCGCGCGACGCTCGCCGAGGGCAACGCGCAGCTGGCTGTGCGCGCTGATGCGATCGTCCTGCCAGTGCGCGCACGGCGTGTCGGCCACCGCGTGTGGGTCGACGTCGCCAAACCGCTTGACCCCCGCGAGCTGACCGTCGATCAGCTCCACGACGCGCTTGCCGCCATACACGAGCGCTGGATCCTCGAGCGCCCCTACGCGATGGAGGACCCCCGCAGCATCGGCTGGGAGCATGGAGCGACCGCCGACGCCTGGGTTCAGCCTTAGCCGGCTTCACGCTGGTGACGAGGCGCTCAGAAGTCCGGCGCTGCCGGCAACCCCACGTAGTTCTCCGCGAGACTGCGCGCAGCTGCGCGCGAGCGTGCCAGGTAGTCCAGCCGCGCGAGCTGTAGCCGCCGCTGGAAACGATCGTCGCCGAGGTTGTGCAACAGCTGGGTCATGTAGTTGGAGAAGTCCTGTGCCCGCCATACGCGACGCAGAGCCGTCTGTGAGTAGCTATCGAGGCTGGCCCTCGACCCACTCTCACACCAGTCGACGATCGCTGGCGCGAGCAGGCGCACGTCGTTGAGCGCAAGGTTCAAACCCTTGGCGCCCGTCGGCGGGACGATGTGCGCGGCGTCACCCAGCAGGAACAGGTTCCCGTGGTGCAACGGTTCGCATACGAAGCTGCGCATCGGCGTGATGCCCTTCTCGAAGATCGGCCCTTCGTTCACTTGCCAGTCCTCGCTCGCGAGGCGAACCTGCAGCTCCGCCCAGATCCGCTCGTCGGGCCAGTCCTCGATTAGCTCGTCCGCAGGCACCTGCAAATACAGCCTGCTGATGCGCGGGGAGCGCATCGAGTAAAGCGCAAAGCCGTGCTCGTGCCACGCGTAGATCAGCTCCTCAGTCGCCGGCGCAGCCTCCGCGAGGATGCCCAACCAGCTGAACGGATACACATACTCGTGCTCAGTGAGCACGCCTGTGGGGATCGACTGGCGACAGATGCCGTGGAAGCCGTCACAGCCGGCTATCAAGTCGCAGTGCAGCTCCTGGGGCTCACCCGCGTGTACGTAGGTGATGTGCGGATGCTCGCTGTCGAGGTCATGCACCGCCACGTCGGCGACTTCGAAGTGAAGCGCTCCGCCGGCTGCCACGCGCGCGGCGATCAGGTCCTTGACGACCTCCTGCTGCCCGTAGATGGTGATCGCCCGGCCGGTCAGCTCGAACATGTCGAGGTATTGCGTGCGACCAGGTTGACGCAGGTAGATGCCGTGATGCTCGAGGCCCTCGCGCGCAAGCCGTTCCCCCACCCCGAGCTCGTGCAGCAGCTCAACGGTGTTGTGCTCCAGCAGACCCGCGCGCACGCGCTGCTCGACGTACGCGCGCGAGCGGCACTCGAGCACCACTGACTGGATACCCGCGCGTTGCAACATCAACGCAAGCGTCAACCCTGCCGGTCCAGCACCGACGATGCCGACCTGCGTCCTCACGCCGCGAGCATATATGGTCATTGCGATGATCGGACGTGTGCGACGGCGGGCAGCGCGATGGCTGATGGGAGGCGCGTCAGTCACAGCTGAGGAGCTGTGGACTGCCGTGGATCGCTACATCTGCGACCGGCTGATCCCCCAGGACCAGGTACTCGACGCCGCGCTCGTCGCCAGCGAGGCAGCGGGCCTCCCGCCAATCGCAACCAGCCCTGCTCAGGGCAAGCTGCTCGAGCTGCTGGCGCGCGTTCACGGCGCCAAGCGCATCCTCGAGCTGGGCACGCTCGGCGGCTACAGCACGATCTGGCTTGCCCGCTCGCTTCCACCTGGCGGACAGCTCGTGACGCTGGAGGCTGACCCGCGCAACGCTGAGGTCGCACGCGCGAACATCGCAGCGGCTGGCTTTGGCGAGGTCGTGGAGCTGCGCCTCGGGCCGGCGCTGCAGACGCTGCCCGAGCTCGCTGCCGAGGGCACGACTTTCGACCTGATCTTCATCGACGCTGACAAGCAGAATGACGCGAGCTATCTGGAGTGGTCGCTGAAGCTCTCCCGCCCCGGCAGCCTGATCATCGCTGACAACGTCGTCGGCGGCGGCGCCATCATCGACCCCAACGCCCGCAACCCGTGGGGCGAAGACGGCGGCGTGGGCGGCGTGCGGCGCTTCTACGACTTGCTTGGCGCGGAGCCGCGCGTGGACGCCACAGCGATCCAGACGGTCGGCGAGAAGGGCCACGACGGGTTCGCTTTCGCGATCGTCACCGGCGCGTAGCGTCGCTCGCTCGCTCGCTCGCTCGCCCGCAAGACGCGTATACCCCACGAGCGTTGAACGGCGCGTTACCCTGACGGCATGAGTGACGGTTATCGAGTGGCAGTCGTCGGCGCCACCGGCCAGGTGGGCACGCTGATGCTGCAGCTACTGCGCGAGCGCGCGTTCCCAGCTGAGGAGATCGTCCCGTTCGCGTCTGCGCGCTCCGTGGGGAAGGAGCTGGCGGACGGCCTGATCGTGCAGGGCCTCAGCGACGAGTCGATCCAGGGTTTTGACGTCGCGCTGTTCTCCGCCGGCGGCTCCACCTCGGATGAGTGGGCGCCGAAGTTCGCCGCTGCGGGAGCGACGGTGATCGACAACTCCTCGCGTTGGCGCATGCACGAGGACGTGCCGCTGGTCGTCAGCGAGGTCAACCCGCAGGCACTGAGCTCCCACCGCGGGATCATCGCCAACCCCAACTGCTCCACCATGCAGATGGTCGTGGCGCTGAAGCCGCTACACGAGGATGCCGGCATCGAGCGACTGGTGATCAGCACCTACCAAGCGGTGTCTGGAACGGGCAAGCAGGCGGTGGACGAGCTGCTTGACCAGTCCCACGCGCTGCTGCACGAGCGCGATATCCAGCCGCCCAGTGCCTACGCTCACCAGATCGCCTTCAACGCACTCCCTCACGCCGGCTCGTTTGCCGCCGGCGAGGACCACACCGACGAGGAGCGCAAGCTGATCAACGAGACGCGCAAGATCCTCGAAGATCCCGACATCCGCATCTCCGCCACATGCGTGCGCGTGCCTGTCGTCAACGGTCACTCCGAGGCGGTCAACGTGCAGACCCGCCGTGAGCTCTCCCCCGAACGCGCGCGTGAGCTGCTCGCTGCAGCGCCTGGCGTCAGCGTGCTCGATGACCCCAGCGCGGCGCTTTATCCGCTCGCGATCAACGCCGCTGGCAACGACCAGGTATTCGTGGGACGCATCCGCCGCGACCCCGGCCATGAGCGCGCCCTGGACATGTGGATCGTCGCTGACAACCTGCGCAAGGGCGCCGCCACAAACGCGGTGCAACTAGCAGAGCTGCTGCACGAGCGCGGCCTGCTGCACACACGAAGCACTGCTCCTGCAGCATAGGCAACCGCTGTAACCGCCGGAAGGAGTCGCGCGGAATCGCTCGAATGTTGGAGCGATGATCTCTTCGGAGGTACAGCGCACGCTGGTCAAGTCGCCACCGGAGCTCTGGGCCGAGCTCAGCGACCCCGCCGCACTCGCGAGACACCTGGGCGAGCTCGGAGAGATCCACATCACCCGCACCGAGCCTGAAAAGACGGTCGAGTGGGAGGCTGAGAACACCACTGGAACCGTGTCCATCCAAGCATCTGGGTGGGGAACCAAGGTGATCCTCAGCGTCACTCGCGAGAGCGTCGGGCCCCCGCCTGAGGCCAAGTCTCCGCCCCAAGCTGATGTCGTAGCCGCCGTGCCCGATGCGAGCGCCGTGCCCGACGTGAGCGCCGGGCCGCAGGCGACATCCGAGCCGGAGGCTGTGTCCGAGCCGCGGGCCGAGGCCATCGCTGAGCCCAAGGACGCGGTTGCCGATCCCACGCTGCAGGCCACTCCCGAGCCGCAGGCAGATGCCGCACCCGAGCCGCAACCGCGTCGCGGCTTCTTTGCGCGCCTGTTTGGTCGTCGCCGCCAGGTGGAGAAGATCGAGCCGGAGCCGTGCGAGGAGGCCACGATCGAGCGACCCTCGGGATCGTCTGACGCGTTCGCGGCGGTGCGAGCGGCACTGGCACAGGGCAACTTGGCAGCGATTGACCCATTTGCGGTGCGGCGCATCGCCCAGCCAGCGCTGGCTGCCACTGAGCTCGAGCAAACGCCCGAAGCCGAGCGGATCGTTGACATCTCGGCAGAGTTGATGGCGGCGGAGGAGGTCGCAGCGGAGGAAGTCACGGCGGTGCTAGCGGCAGTGCTGGACCGGCTGGGCGCGGCCCACCACCGGCCGTTCTCACGCTCATAGCACCGCTGTCGCGGGCTTCCAGACCGATCTTGCGCGCGTAAGGACAGCGGGCGCGGATAACATCCTGCGCCCTATGGCAAGCACCCCCCACAATCGACAGGCAGATGCGGCGCTGTTGGCGACGTCCCGCAGCGGGCACCGCAAACCGCCGCGCCAGAAGGCGCCGGAGACCTACGAGGAGAAGCTGGAGCAGTTGCAGGAGCTGCGCGAGGCGGCGATCCACTCCTCGCCGGAGGCGGAGGAGAAGCAGCACGCTCGCGGCAAGTACACGGCGCGCGAGCGCGTGGAAAAGCTGCTTGACCCAGGCTCTTTCCAGGAGCTGGACACGTTCGTGCGCCATCGCACGTATGACTTCGACATGCAGAAAAACCGGCCGTGGGGCGATGCGGTGGTGACGGGCCACGGCACGATCGACGGGCGCACGGTGTGCGTGTTCAGCCAGGACTTCACGGTGTTCGGCGGCTCGCTGGGCGAGGTGATGGGCGAGAAGATGTGCAAGATCATGGATCTGGCGGCGAAGATCGGCTGCCCGGTGATCGGCATCAACGACTCGGGCGGCGCGCGCATCCAGGAGGGGGTGGTGTCGCTGGGCTCCTACGGCGATGTGTTCCTGCGCAACGTGCGCTGCTCTGGCGTGATCCCGCAGATCAGCCTGGTGATGGGCCCGTGCGCGGGCGGGGCGGTGTACTCGCCGGCGATCACGGACTTCATCTTCATGGTCAAGGAGACCTCGCACATGTTCATCACGGGGCCTGATGTGATCAAGACGGTCACCGGCGAGGAGGTCGGCTTCGAGGAGCTGGGCGGGGCGATGTCGCACAACACGAAGTCGGGCGTCGCCCAGTTCGCCTCCGAGGACGAGGACGCGTGTCTGGAGGACTGCCGCTATCTGATCGGCTTCCTGCCCCAGAACAACCTGCAGACCGTGCCGCGCGTGCAGCCGTCGGACGATCCCGAGCGGATGGACCCGGAGCTCGACCACGTCGTGCCGGACAACCCGAACAAGCCGTATGACATGCGCAATGTCATCAAGCTGATCGTCGACGACGAGGAGTTCTTCGAGGTGCACGAGCACCACGCGAAGAACATCATCTGCGGCTTCTCGCGCCTGGATGGCTATACGGTCGGGATCGTCGGCAACCAGCCGGCGCAGCTCGCGGGCGTGCTCGACATCGACGCCTCGGCCAAGGCGGCGCGCTTCGTGCGCACGTGCGACGCGTTTAACATCCCGCTGCTGACGTTCTGCGACGTGCCGGGCTTCCTGCCGGGGACGGCGCAGGAGTGGGGCGGCATCATCCGCCACGGCGCGAAGCTGCTGTACGCGTTCGCCGAGGCGACGGTGCCGAAGGTCACAATCATCACGCGCAAGGCCTACGGCGGCGCCTATGACGTGATGTCATCGAAGCACCTGGGCGCGGACTTCAACTTCGCCTGGCCGACCTCCGAGGTGGCGGTGATGGGGCCGGAGGGCGCGGTCAACATCATCTACCGGCG
>Ga0070762_10000996_pt1 | contig 12700 bp, 8 predicted proteins | sample HubBroMetageREF2_FD_66726 | JGI IMG/M metagenome (GOLD analysis project Ga0070762, IMG submission 66726) | Reference soil microbial communities from the Hubbard Brook experimental Forest, New Hampshire, USA - Hubbard Brook CCASE Soil... | ecosystem: Environmental > Terrestrial > Soil > Temperate...
GAAAACAACGTCGTCTATCGCGTTTCCGCGAACACCGCATTCCTGAGCCAGGGACCAGCGAGTGGGCAGCCGCCAAATACGTTCCAGAACAACATCTTCGCTTACGGCCGGAAAGGGATGCTTACTGAAGGAACAGCCTGGCCGCAAAATTGTAATTCCTCAACCAAAATCAACATGACGGGCAACATCTTTTATTTCGATCAAAATGATTCAACCGGATTCTACGTGATTCAGGGGTGCGCCGACTCGTGCGGCATGGCGTTCAATCAATATCAGAGTTTTGAGCGGAACCTCTACTGGAGAACTGACGGTCAGTTCTCAACTTATGCGAAGGCGTTTCACGTGTTGACCAGTCCGCCTCCACCCAATCAGTCGAACTCGTGCAGCCAGCCCTCGACCCCAAGCACAGCCTGGACGTTCTTCGACTTCCAAACCTGGCAGTCGGGACATCCAGTGGTCGACGGAAGCCCTCTGGCGATGAATGAAGACCCGGAGGGAACTGTAAGCGTTGATCCTCACTTCGGCACGACCGGTCTTCCCGCTGACTTCTTGTTGTCGCAGTCACCCGTGGCAGGTTTCGACTACGCTCAAACCAATGACACCATAAAAACCGCCGGAAGGACGAATCCTTTGATTCAGCCGCCAACCGTCCCACCCACTTTCCCAACTTACTACTACACGACCTTCTAGACCGGACCGAACCAGCTAACCCCGACCTGTGGCATCTGCGCTAAGTCGATCCTCAAGCCGGTATTGGCGACTCGCGCACCCTCACCTCGTGCTGGCGTGGTTTGAAGACACTCTAAGCGTGACGTGCGCACCATCAGCTTGATTGAGGCCTGCTCAACCTGCTCCAGAATCAAGCCAAATCGTGAATCGTTTCATAGCTGCTGCGGCACCCGAACCGGCGATGGCTCGGAAAGGCATCCGCATGGCTCAAGCTAATAACGTGCGCTTGTTGCAGTTGTTTTATGGCCTTCTGCTGCGCGGCAGCTCTGAACATCGCTGGCGCTGACCGGAACACTAATGGACTTTCCATCCCGTGTGGCGCTACCCCCACCCTTTACCACAGGGTCAAAGCAATCCTTCCACAGGCCATTGTCTTTTTTCCACTGCCCCACAATGAAGCCCAGGTTTTTGCACTCATTGACGATTCTCTGGCAAGCCGGGTTTTGCTCAGCGGCGGCATGATTCTGCGCAGCCCTGGAGGTTTGAGTTTGCTGGCCGATACCGGTGGTCGACGGATGGACCGCCGTCTGCGCCGTAAGGTTCGCACCGATCATGACCGACGCAAGAAACGTTCCAGCAACTAAAATCCGAGTAATTATCCGCTCATTCATAAGCCTTCCTCCGATTGGAAATTAGTACGGAATCTCTTTGTCTTGACCCCAAGGCGGATATGAGTTTACACCCGCCTTACCCGCCGCAAAAGACTCCGTGTACCTTCTACTATTGTTGCTCATAATATCTTACGCGATTATAACTGCGCCTATGTGCATCAACCTCCGCCCACGACGCGAGCGGAGCTTGAAGGATTGTAATCACTCAATGGAATGAGGAATCAGGGATAGCTGACCACAGTGACCGGGGTATCCGGGTTCGCGATGGTCGACGACCCACCTGTATTGTTGATGACGTTCAGGATTCCGCCGAATCCAGACGTGGATAGAAAAACTGTAAGCAGATCGTTAAGGCTTCCCGTCGGCAGGCTGGTGGGAACCTCAAACGCGTTTGCAGCGTAGATGTTCACGCCCTGGTCGAAGAAGCTGTAGCTGCCCATGCCATATCCGCTGAAACTGGTCACCTGGCTGTCGACCTTGAAGGCCGCCCATCCGTCGATACCTGGGGCCTCCATCCACGCTGACTGGCTGGGTGGGTCGTAGGGCATCTCGTTTTGGAGGAAGATGTCGGTGCCGCCGTTGCCATTCCAGATCACCTCGTATTTCTGGTAGTGCTCGACGAAAAGTCCGTAGGCGGTTACGTTGTCGCCGTTGACGATGAGACCGGTGTCGGCGGTGTTGTCGGTCCAACCAACGCCAGCCCCGTGGTCGGCCCGCCATGCCCAGATATCATCGAGGATAGCGTCGTCACTGTTGACTACCAGACTGACGGTTGCGCTCCCCGCCTCGGCCCCGCCGATGCGAAAGAACACGTCGTAAATGCCCGTGGGGTCCGACGATCCTTTGTGACCGTGATTGTGACTTCCGAAGCGATTCCCAACCTGCAGGAGCACTGGAGAGATCTTCGGTCCCGCGTCAAAGATAATTCCCGATATCATGGCTCCGTTCGCGCTAGAGACATTCATCGACGGATTTCCGTTTTGAGGGATCAGCGTTGGGAAGCCGAGGCCGAGCACTACGGTATCGGGATAAAGCACCTGAATGCTTCGGTCGAGGTTATAAATCCCCGGGGTCAGGATCAGATTGAAGCCAAAAAGCAACGCGAGATTGATCTTTGCTGCGGAGTCCGTTGGCTGCGCAATAAAGAACTTGCGGATTGGAATCGACGATCCCGGCGTTTCGCCGCTGCCCCATGTTGTGCCTGACGTGTTCTGCTGCACCGAGGGCACGAAGACGTTGTAGTTCCCGCGTGAATCCATGTAGAGGTACGGCGCCTCACGAGTCACCGGGCTGGTCGGCAGAGTGGTGTAAGGGCCGCCACACGATGATTGGACCGGGAAACACTGCGCCGGGGCGCCTACGACGCCGGAGAATACCTGATTCCAGACGCCGTTGCTCCAGCCGTCGATGTTGCTGTTCCTTGTTATCCACTGCTGCTGCGAACCACTAACTATGGAGCCGCTCTCAAACTGCGAATCAGCAATGAATCCGCCACTCGCAAACGACGGCCCAGTGCAGTAGTCCATCAGCGTAGCCGCCCCATTGACAAGAACCCGCCGGATCGGCGCGGCCTGCGACACCGCCCAGAATTCGCCTGTATAGCAGCCGAAAGTCGGATTGGTTACGTTGATAGTCAGATTCGATAGCGATCGCCAGAAATTCACCAGCGCGATACAGCTGCCACCACTGCACTGGTTGTAAACGTCGACGGACCCGTTGATGACCACGTCGCTGGGAGATTGGCCCAAGCCCGCGACCATGGTGTAATAGCCGACCTGAAAATTCAGCGGTGTCGCGCTCGATCCGTACGTGCCCGGCTCAAACAGCAACGCATAGCGCTGACTTCCGAACTGGTTGGGGACCTGTTGGGTCGCGATCGAGTCAACCGTCGACTGGATCTGGCTTATTGGCATGCTGGGATTGAATATATAAACGTTCTTGCCGAAATCAGATTGTCTGGATTTGGGTTGTTGGGAGGAGTTTGCGGCCTCAGCGAACGGAGTCAGCACAAGAAAAACGGTCAGCGCCAGTAGGCACAGGATGGACTTGCGGTTTTTCATCGATTTTCTCCTACGCGTAATGAAGTGACTAGACCTCCCGTCGAGTTGCGATCTCGAACCAAGAAGCTCTACGAGACGGCCTTAAACGAAAGGCGGAAATGGAACGAAGAAATTTTCATCGAGGGAGCGCGAAGGGCTCCCGCAGACGAGTTGGGCGTCTAAAATTATCTGCCGCCCGTCGCAGGGGTGTCAATGGTGAAATTGTGGCAGAAAATCGTTTTCGCAATGAGCCGAAATTAGTTGCCAATTGATCCCGATCCGACATCGCCTGCATGCGAAAAAATTGTCGATGTAAAAATCATTTCACAGAGTCGCGAGCCGACGATATCGCTGTAGAATCGACGCCATTTCGAAACCGGAAACGGAATCGGGCTCAAATCAGTTCCCCGCCAAAGCAGTCGTCTATGCAATCGTCGCGGATGTATTTCGTAATCGCAACCGTCGCAGTGGCCCTGGCTCTGGAGAATATTTCGTTCGCACAAAGTCAGGCACGATCGTCCTGCCAAACTGCACCACGGACTGCCGCCACCTTACAATACATTGCTCAAGGAATATTCACGGTGAGTGCCAATCTCGAGTTCTATCCGTCACCGTACCTGCCCCTCCATTGCCGATATCTTCTTCACGATGTAGGATTCAGGCGTTTAAAGTTTCTTCTCGGCCAGTGTGTCGAGTAAAGCTCAGAGTCTAAGCGACAAATTCACCGCGAGAACATTCGCCGACGTCCAAATCTAATGAGGAATGTCACTGTGACCGATCGTAATCTGAGGAAGGCAAGTAACAACTGCTCGAGAATCGTGGTTTTGGGCCTCTCGGTTCTCATCGCAGGAGTGGCCGTCGGGCATGCGCAGGACGTTCCGTCCACAGCTCCCTACAGGAATCCAAAACTCCCAGTCGAACAGCGTGTGCAAGATTTGCTGCGCCGCATGACCCTCGAAGAAAAGGCCGGCCTGCTGAGCGGAGCCAACTGGATGGAAAGCGTGGCGGTCCCTCGGTTGGGTATTCCGTCGATCAAGATGGCGGACGGGCCAATGGGCATAAGGTCCTGGGCCGGTCCGTCGAAGATCACCAAGGAGACCCCTTTCAACAGTACCGCATTCCCCGCTGGAATCGCGGTCGCTGCGACTTGGGATCCGGCAGTTGCGCAAAGCGTAGGTCAAGCCATAGGCCAGGAAGTGCGAGCGATTGGCCGCGACATGATCCTCGGCCCGACCGTCAACATCCAGCGCGTGCCCTTGTGGGGAAGAAACTTCGAGGGTTATGGCGAAGACCCCTACCTCACCGCGCAGATGGGCGTGGCCTACATCAAAGGCGTGCAGGGCGAGGGCGTTATCGCGACGGTGAAGCACTTCGATGCCAACAATCAGGAATTCGAACGCCATCGGGTTGATGAGGCCATTGACGAGCGTACGTTGCAGGAGATTTACTTTCCCGCATTCAAAGCGGCTGTGCAGGAGGCCGGGGTTTGGTCAGTGATGTCCGCTTACCAAAAAGTAAATGGAATTTATTGCTCTGAAAATCCTTTTCTGCTGAAAGACATTCTGCGAAGAGAATGGGGTTTCAAACGTTTCGTTGTTTCCGATTGGGGAAGCACCTACAGCACCATTGGCCCCATCAATGCAGGGATGGACCTGGAGATGCCGGGCGGAGAACCGGCTCGGTCTTGGTTGGTGACAGAAGGCCCAATGAAAGTTGGCAACGGCGGCGACTGGCTGTCGCCGGAGAAGGTTCTGCCCGAAGTAGCCGCAGGCAAGATCACTGTGGCAACTCTTGATGAAAACGTGGGCAGTATTCTGCGCACCACGTTCGTCAGCGGTGTTTTTGATCGCGGACGAAGTGCCCCAGGCGAAATCGATACCCCGGCGCAACGGGCTGTGGCGCGGCATGGAGCGGCTGAGAGCATCGTGCTGCTCAAGAACGACGGCAATTTGCTTCCACTTGATCCTTCAAAGATCAAGTCGCTGGCCGTCATCGGCCCCAGTGCGGCGGTTGCCAGAACCGGGGGCGGTGGCAGTTCTTTGGTGCATCCTAATTATGCAATCGCGCCATTGGACGGGATCAAAGAGAGAGCCGGTAGCAGCATCCAGGTCAGCTATGCGCTCGGTACCTCGATGCCCGGCGAAAACCCCGCCAAGGATACTCCGGAAGTCCGCGACCAATTGCGGAACGAAGCTGTGGCCATCGCTGCAAAGGCGGATGCGGCGATTGTGCTGGTTGGAAATTCCGCCACCGTCGAATCGGAAGACTTTGATCGCACAACCCTGGATCTGCCTGCAGGCCAGGACGAACTGATCCAGGCGATTGCCAAAGCGAACCGCAATACGGTCGTCGTTTTCAATGCCGGCGCTCCTGTTAACATAAGCCGCTGGGTTGGCCAGGTGCCGTCGGTTCTGGATGCGTGGTTTGGCGGTCAGGAAATCGGCCACGCAATGGCCGACGTTTTGTTCGGCGACGTCAACCCTTCAGGAAAACTTCCTTTTTCCTTTATCAACGAGTTCAAAGAGTCTCCCGCTTACGGGAATTATCCCGGAGAAGATTTACACGTGAAGTATGCGGAAGGAATTTATGTCGGCTACCGCTATTTCGACAAGCACGGCATCGCGCCGCAATTTCCTTTTGGATATGGCTTGTCCTATACGACCTTTGGCTATAGCGACCTGAAGATTAAACCGGGCAGAGCCGCCAGTGGTCAAACTTTCGAGGTGAGCTTGAAAGTTCGCAACCAGGGAAAGCGCGCGGGCGCCGAGGTTGTGGAACTCTACGTTCACGATGGGCACTCCAGTGTAGACCGGCCGGTTAAAGAACTGAAAGGCTTCCGTCGAGTTGAGTTGGCGGCTGGCAAGTCGGCCAGCGTGAGGTTCACGCTCGACAAGAGTTCCATGGCTTACTACAGCACGCAAAAGAAAGATTGGGTCGCGGAAGCGGGCACATTCGATGTGCTGGTGGGCGCATCTTCGGCGGACATCAGGCTGAAGGGATCGTTCGAACTGTCGCAATAGGCGTTCCGGAACTAATAATCAGCGTGGCTTTTCCGCTGTTGGACGAAAAATGATATCGAACCAGGGTTTCCAAGTCTTACCGCCATCAGTCGAAGTTACCGCGATCTCACGCACACCGCCATTCACCTGCTTCCACGTCCCGCGGACAAACCTCTTTTTTCCGTCGGCAGTTCGATCGGTTCCACTCAGAACCATTTCGCCACCGTGCATGCTGCCTTCGATGACTAACAACACTCCCTGATTGGTCACCCAGGTCTGGTGCCAAACCTTCCTGGAAGCATCGTAGATGGTGAAACTCTGGCCGCGTTCGCCCTCGACGCTCTGATAGTCCTCCAGTAAAGCGCAGCCGTCGAGTATGCGATCCACTCGGTTGTGTGCGACCTTTTTGCTCGGATTGTCGACGTCGAACGCGTCCCAATCACCGACCCAGAAATCGAAGCTGCGATATTCGGGCGCAGCACAGGAGTTGGTCGTTGCCGCTGCTGAGGGTTCGACCGGAGGCTGAACCACAGTGCGCGTCATGCTTGTTGTAAGCACTACTGCAAGAACAGCGGCGACATTCCATTCGGGGCGGACCAGATGCATGCTGAATTCTCTTCCTTCCTTTTTCCTGTATTTTAGACGGAGTTACTCAGCATCAGGCGAGGCGAAAAGTTTGTTCCGCCCTCGTCCCGATGCTGCCGTTGATCGTCAGACTTCGCGCCCAAGATGAGCGTTGTCGCGATCGTCACTTCGTTCCCGTGACTCCTAGCGCGGCACGGCTGAAGAATGGGAGTTGCTTCTTCATCCGGTCCGTGAGAATGAAGTGCCGCGGACTAGGGTCAACTTTTGCTGCCGACGAAATATCTGGATTGCCGCTTCCGTCGAACACTGGGACCGCCAGAAAACCGACAGTTTGACCGGTGCTGGTGTCGACCGCAGTTCCCGTGATTTCGCCGGCGTCGTTGATGCCTTGCGCCAGAGTTAAATACAGGGAGGTCGGTTGAATGACGAGAGTGTTGAGGTCACTCAGCAAGTTGTTTTGCCAGAAGAACGCTCGCGTGGCCCCGCTATTGGCATTGTAAGACTGGCCAACGATTTGGCCTTTCTCGTTGAGATCGAAGGCGATGTCATTCGTGTCCGTGTCGTAAGGAGCAATGGGCTTCATTCCAAGCGCCTTTGTCCAGATGAAGGCAGTCGGACTAAGCGCGGCATTTTCATCGCCGCTGGTATTTGCAAATCCGACGACTTGACCCTGGTTATTAATAGCAACGGGCGTATTCCACGCTTGGCCCCCGATGTTGCCGAGATCGGTAGGGGCACCATTTTCCCAAAGCAGGGCGTGCTCGGCGCTCGCGCCCCCAACTGCGACCGAGCACAGACCAGAGATTCCGACGATCTGGTCCTTGTCATTGATCGCCGTTGCGGCTGAATCAGGGTCAGGCGCTAGTGGCGGAAGTTCCGTCATCTGATTCAGCCTCGGTCCCCAGATCACCGCTTCGAACTGGAGTACTTGTGTTCCGGCGCATGTTGAATCATGAACTGTGTTTTCTGCCCATCCAACGACTCTTCCCTGGTTGTTGACGCCCGCCGCATAGCCGTCATAGCCGCCGAGTGTCGGAAGTTCGGACATCACGCCGTCTTGCCACGCGAAGCCGCGGCATACGTAGCCGTCGGGCCCGAAGAAAAAGGCCGAGCAACTCCAGGCTTCGCCCAACGGATTCATCTGTGCGGTTTCCGCAATACCGACAATTTCTCCCTTCGTGCTGTGGTTTGGCCATGCCACATTGCTGTTGGGTCCTCCCATCGTGCCAAGGTCGAGTGGAACTCCGGCCCACAGTGCGGCGTGGACGGTGGTGTTGGTCGCCAGATTCGCGCCGCCCGAGACCCACCCGAGGTCGTTGATGCCAACCGGTTCCGGAACTCCGCCGAGCGGCGTGCCAAGGTTGAAAACGTAAAACTTCGGTAGTTGTTTTTTCTGCGGGATCTGCGCTCGAAGGGAAAGTGCCGGGGCGAAGATCATAAATACCGTGACCGCAGTGATGTAGGTCCGAGTCCTGACTTGCATGTTGCCTCCTTTGGTCGCTTTGTTCTGTTCGCCCTCGACGCCGCCTCGCCGTTCTGCCCGTGATTCACGGCAATGGCGCGGAGCAATTGCGACGCTATCGAAATGGATGGCTGCTCGTTGGACATTTACGGACTTTGCTACCAAGTGTTGGACGTTTTCGGACGCTGCTCCAGGATTTAGTCAGCGGCTTAAGAAACGCAGTCCGAAAACGTCCACCGCGCCCCGCGAAGTCCACTATGATGAGAAGGCGGTCGCGAGACGGTGATCGTAATTCACCATTGAGTTCGGAAAAGGTTATGAATCTGGATTGGCGGGTGTGTTCGCGGGCCAGGCTATCGCACGACGCGCGTTTCGATGGCAAGTTTTTCATCGGAGTGCGCGGCAGTAGGGTCTACTGTCGTCCAATCTGCCCAGCGCCCACGGCAAAAGAGAAGAATGTCCGTTATTTTCCTACGGCGGCGGCCGCGGCCGAAGCTGGTTTTCGTCCTTGCTTGCGTTGCCGCCCGGAATGTTCTCCGGGAACTCCCGCTTGGTTGGGCACCTCAAATACTGTCTCGCGAGCTCTCCGCCTGATCGGCGAGAGCGGATTAGAAGTCGGCGGCATGGAAGGACTCGCGGAGCACCTGGGCGTCGGTTCACGACATCTTCGCCGTCTGTTCATTCGTCATTTGGGCGCGACGCCGAGTGCTGTAGCTCAAACCCGTCGCTTGCATTTCGCGAAGAAGCTGATTGACGAAACAAACTTGCCCATGAGCCAGCTGGCTTTGGCGGCGGGTTTCGGTTGCGTACGACGATTCAATGCCGCGATCCGCAAGACTTACAAGCGAGCCCCGACGCAGATTCGAAAGCTGGCACGGCAAACTACGATTCAACCGGAAAATGAGTACGTTTTTCGTCTTCGCTTTCGAACCCCGTACCACTGGCACGGCATGTTGGCGTTTCTCGAAGCCCGCGCAACGCCCGGCGTCGAAGCGGTGAATAATGGTCGGTATCTTCGTTCGATTTGCGTGGACGGTATGTCTGGCTATTTCGAAGTCTCGCTCGATGAAGAGCATGACTCGCTTAGAGTCCACATTCACTTTGGCGATCCGCGTTCGCTGTTCTTTATCGTCGAGCGGATACGGGCTATGTTCGATCTGAATGCCGACTGGACGGACATCGCGCACGCCTTGAAGGGTGACCCGGCATTAGCTGGGCTGGTTGACTCAGCTCCGGGACTCCGGGTGCCGGGCTGCTGGAACGGCTTCGAACTGGCAACGCGAGCGATTCTCGGTCAACAGATCACGGTTCGAAGCGCAACCACGCTTGCAGGACGGATCGTAAGAATGTTCGGACGAGTCATTCCCGCGACCGCCGAGCTGACCCATCTTTTTCCCACGCCCAAAGTTCTTGCAGACGCCGATGTGAGCAGCATCGGTATGCCGAGGGCTCGAGCCGAAACCATTCGAGCCCTTGCCCGGGCGGTTTGCGATAGGCGCATCAACTTCGAAGGCATCGTGGAATCCGAATCTTTTTTGGGACGATTGATGGAGATTCCCGGGATCGGGAAATGGACCGCACAATACGTGGCCATGCGAGCTCTCGGCGAACCGGATGCTTTCCCGGTTGGCGACGCCGCTGTGCTGTCCGCGCTCAACCTGAAAGTCCCTATTGAGCTTGAACGACGCGCTGAAGCGTGGCGGCCCTGGCGAGCCTATGCGACGATGTATCTCTGGAACGGCTCGAATCCGAGCAGAACTCGCGGTGTACAACAAGTTCCTTCGAAGACTAAGAAACTGGAGCTTATGCGCGGCCGCCCCAATCGAATCCGCGCGGAACAATCGTTTGCCAGCTAGTCAGTCAGCGCGTAACGCTCACCTCAGAACGCTCTTGCCCGATGCACCCAATGCCCTCGGTCTACCTTACGTCTTAAGGCTACCCAAGAAGTTGCTCTCGATTAATCTCGATGAGGAACTTTTTGGCTCACCGTCCCGTAGAATTAACAGGAGCCAGATCGGATCACGATGGAACTGCGAATCGAAAACCTCTCGAAACGGTATCCCAACGGCACGCAGGCACTTCAGAATGTTTCGCTGAACATCCAACTGGGAATGTTCGGCCTGCTCGGGCCAAACGGGGCGGGGAAGTCCACCCTCATGCGAACATTGGCCACGCTGCAAGAGGCCGACAGCGGCCAGGCGGTGCTGGGCAACATCGATGTGCTTCGCCAAAAGGACGCCGTACGCCGCGTACTCGGCTATCTGCCGCAGGAATTTGGCCTGTATCCGAAGGTCTCAGCAGAAGATTTGCTTTCTTACTTCGCGGTGCTGAAGGGAATCTCAAACGCTAATGAGCGGCGGGAGTTGGTGCAAACTCTGTTGCAACAGACTAACCTTTACGAGCATCGCCGCAAGGCCCTTGGCAGTTTTTCCGGCGGGATGAAGCAGCGCTTCGGCATCGCACAGGCGCTGCTTGCGAATCCGCGCTTGATCATTGTGGATGAACCCACGGCTGGCCTCGATCCCGAGGAGCGCGTGCGGTTTCACAACTTGCTCAGCATGATCGGCCAAAACATTATCGTCATTCTTTCCACCCACATCGTTTCTGACGTTAGTGACCTTTGCAGCGCCATGGCCATCATCCATGAAGGGCGGGTGCGGGTCGCGGGCAATCCCCTGGAATTGGTCGCAGAACTGGACGGCAAAGTATGGCGCAAATCAATCGCACAAGACGAAGTAGCCCGTTATCGGGATCGCTATCAACTAATTTCAATGCGCCTGTTCGCGGGCCAAACTCTCGTGCACGTACTCAGCGAGCAACCACCCCAAGCTGGCTTCGAGCCCGCCACAGCTGATCTGGAAGACTTCTATTTCGCGACCATTAAAGGCTTCATCTACCCGGCTGCGGCGACGGTGAATTGAAGCATGATCACTCGCATCCTGGCATTCGAGTTTACGCAGCGCTTGCGCCGCATCTCCACCTACGTATATTTCCTTGTATTTTTCGCGCTGGGGTTCCTTTTCGTGCTCATGTCGGGAGGTGCATTCCCGAATGCCACCGTGGACTTCGGCACCGGCGGGAGGGTGCTGGTCACCTCGCCCTTCGCGCTGAACCTCATCATCATGTTCATCAGTTTCTTTGGAGTGGTCGTGAGCGCGGCGCTGGCCGGCCAAGCTACTTACCAGGACGTAGAAAATAACACAACGGCATTCCTCTACACGGCGCCCATCGCCAAGTTCGACTACTTGGGCGGACGCTTTCTGGGCGCGTTGGCTGTGCAGTTGGTGATTTTCACCAGCGTGGGACTGGGAGCGTGGGCTGGCACTCGCATGCCGTGGCTCGATCCCGCGCGAGTAGGGTCGCAGAGCGCGCTCGCTTATCTCCAACCCTATTTAACGCTCGTCATCCCCAACCTGATCCTCACTTCCGCGATCTTCTTCGCGCTAGCGGCGCTGGGAAGGAAAATGCTGCCTGTATACGCGGGGAGTGTTTTGCTGCTGATCGGGTACTTCGTGGCTACACAGCTCTCGAGCGATCTCACAACCAGCACGCTGGCCGCGATGGTCGACCCATTTGGCGGCAATGCCGTCGGCAAACTCACCCAATACTGGACACCCTTCCAGCGCAACACGCAACTCATCCCATTCACTGGAGTGTTGGTGTGGAACCGTCTGCTGTGGCTCGGGTTCGGCGCCTCCATCCTGGGCGTCACCTACGTGCGCTTCTCATTCAGCTACTCACCGGGAAAGGCAACGCGGCAGCCGCAGCCCGATGCGGCGACGACACCGTTCATTGCGACGGCGCGTGCTCTACCCTTGACTCACCCCACATTCTCTACGACCAACTCTCTCCGCGAGTTGGTTTTTCTGACGCGCCTTCAATTCTCTGAGACGGTCAGGAGCGTTTTTTTTGCCGTGCTCGTGCTGGCTGGGGCTCTCCTGGCTATTCTCTCGGCCAACGGAATAAATAATCCGTTTTCCACACCGGTGTATCCAGTCACCTGGCGCATGCTGGAACTGGGTGGCGGCGGTTTCACGTTTTTCATCCTTGTGATCGTCACCTTTTTCTCCGGTGAATTGGTCTGGCGGGAGCGAGATGCACAACTCAACCTGATCATGGATGCGCTGCCCGTGCCCGGCTGGGTGCTCTTCGGCAGCAAGTTGTTCGCCCTGATGCTGATTCAGATCGTGCTCGTTCTCATGGTGATGGTCAGCGGTGTGATCGTTCAGATCAGCCACGGCTACCATCACTTCGAACTCGGCTTGTACTTGACCG
>Ga0070762_10000998_pt1 | contig 12698 bp, 11 predicted proteins | sample HubBroMetageREF2_FD_66726 | JGI IMG/M metagenome (GOLD analysis project Ga0070762, IMG submission 66726) | Reference soil microbial communities from the Hubbard Brook experimental Forest, New Hampshire, USA - Hubbard Brook CCASE Soil... | ecosystem: Environmental > Terrestrial > Soil >...
TCTGAACTGCCGATTCTCTTAGCGCCAATTACTGAGGGCCGTGCGGACATCACGCTCGGTTCCCGCCTGGGTTTTGCGGGGGCTTTACCTTGGCATCAAGCGTTTGGGAATCGTCTCGCCGCCCGCCTGATTAACGTGCTTTATGGTTTAAAGGTTAGCGACCTCGGCCCCTTTCGCGCCGGCCGCGCCGACGTACTACGCGCTCTCGCCCTCGAAGAGACCACCTATGGCTGGGCGGTTGAGATGATCCTCAAAGGCGCCAACGCCGGATTCCGCGTGGTTGAAGTCCCGGTAAGCTACTACCCACGCATCGGAAAATCAAAAATCAGCGGCACGCTGAAGGGCACGCTCGGCGCAGGGTGGTTCATTCTCAGCTTGATCGTGCGCTATTATTTCCGGCGGCGAAGAGTGGGGACGCCACGGTCAGCGTAGGTCCGGACAAAGTTTTATGAAATCCACGAGTAAGACGGCGGTGCGTTCGTCAAGCAGTGACCGTGTGCTGGTAGTCATGGCGAAAGCACCGAGGCCGGGCGCGGTCAAAACCCGCCTGGCTCCCAGCCTTTCTCCTGAGTCTGTGACTGCTTTCTATTGCTGTCTTCTGGACGACACGCTGGCGCTGGCGCGGTCGTTAGAAGTGGCCGGTGTGGAAGTTGCCGTGATGTGCCCGGACTCGGACGTCGACGAACTGTCGCGGTTGGCTGGCATGCAGTCAGCGGGCACGCCGTTACCGGGCAAAGCCGCGAGCGTAGTTGCGCAGAATGGTGAAGGTCTTGCTGCAGGACTCACTTCGGTGTTTGCGCACTTCGCGGAGGGACGTCGAACGAACGCACATCGAACGAATGCACACCAACGACGCATCATTGCCTTCAACAGCGACAGCCCACATCTGCCGCGTTCTGTTCTCGAAGACGCGTTCGAAACTCTGGCGGTACATGACGTTGTCGTTGGACCGACTCACGACGGAGGCTACTATCTCGTCGGGGCAAAGGCGTCTCATCCGACGCTTTTCGCGGGCGACGGAATGGGCACCAGCAGCGCGCTGGAGAGACTCCTGTCGCGCGCACGAGCGCTTGAGCTGTCCGTAGGTTTCGCAGATCGTTTTTATGACATCGACACCGCAGACGATTTGAGGCGACTCGCAGAGGAGTTGCGGCTGGCTCCGGCAAGGGCGCCACGCACGGCAGCCTGGCTTAAAGAGTGGGATTCAACCGCTCATTGAGACGGAAGTTCGGGCGGCCGATCCTCCATGAGCGCCATCGCCTGGTTACGACAGCTATCACAGACTTCCCACCTGAAGTAAGCTATGCTGTACCGAAGATCCGGCCATGCACAAGCTTAGGTCAGTCGTCGCTACGCTCGCGGTCTCAGCGTCGTTGATGGGCATGACCATGATGGGCATTGCCACTTTTTTTCTGCGCAGACTAGACGACCACGCGTTTGGAGACCCGGTTCAGTTCTACGCGTCTTTACGACATTACGGCGCTCTAGGGTGGAACGGTGCACTAATTGGCTTGGGTGGATGCGTCGGACTCGCATTGCTCCTAGACTGGAAGAGGAACTTTCAAGCAGCCAAAATTTGCGGTGTTGTTGCCCTTCTAAGCCTGACGTTCGGCCTGTACGTCTTCCCCATACATTTTCCTTCTGGCGCGATGTATTTTTCGCTTTTAACGTTCGCATCAGGCGCTTGTATAGCGTTTGCTCTGGCTGCTACAGCTCGGTACATGTGGTGCCGAACGCGCCAGAGTTCCGAACCAGCAGCGCACAATGGACATAACTGTTGATAAATCGCGATTTCACTCATTTGATCGGGTTCTATACCCAAGGTTATGTCTTGGAAAAAGTTAATAAACGGGTCAAACTGTCCATGCGTTAAGAGCGCGCGTGGAATCATCGGACGGGCACAGGAGAATGGTGAAGCTCACCTCCGAGTCGAGAGTGTGCATGCTAGGCGCCACGTTGTGCGGGGCGCTCATGATCTGCTCACGCAACTTCGGCGATCGGGGTGGGCCGTACTTCATGGGCTCTTTGACGCTTGCGGGCATCGTGTACCTGCTAGCGATCCGTGAGTTTTTCGCTACGCCAACATTCTCTCGGCGCGTCGTCGTCGTTGGGCTCGTCCTGGCTGCGGTGTGGCATATTGCATTTCTTCGGGTGTCCTCGGGCGCCGATGACGATATTCATCGCTATGTTTGGGATGGCCGCCTGCAGAGGCTCGGCTACAACCCCTATCTCGTCGTTCCCAGCGATCCCGCCGTGAAGGGGCTCCATACCCCCGAGACTCGCAACCTGAACAACCCGGATCTGCCAAGCCCATATCCACCAGGGGCACAGCTTTTTTTTCGTGCAGTGACCGCGATTCACGAATCCACATTTGCACTGAAAGTCGCATTCGTCATTTGCGACTTCGTAATTGTTTTCGTGTTGCTCGATGTCTTGCGCTGTACCGGGCAGGCAGTGCACCTGGTTCTGGCCTTCGCTTGGAACCCGTTGTTGGCCATTGAGGTGGCGGGGAGCGGTCACATTGACATTGTTGGCGCGCTATTGTTGGTGGTCTCCGCCGGTGCGCTCCTACGCCGATGGCGGGCGACTGCAGCCGTGGCACTTGGGCTGGCGATAGCGGTGAAATTTTTGCCGGTCGTACTCTTGCCCGTCTACTGGAAGCGGGTTCGCATTCGCGACGCGGTGCTGGCGGCAGCCGTAGTCGGGTTCCTGTACATACCATTTCTGAATCATGGCCGTATTCCGATCGGCTCGCTGGGTACGTATGTGCAGAGTTTCCGCTTTAATTCTCCCGTCTTTGCGATGCTCGCTCGAGTGGCGCCTCCGCAGTTGCTGGCAGGCCTCGCAGTGCTCGCCGGAATAGTGACCGCAACCTGGCTAAGAAGAGATGCAGCCCACGAGTTGTCTCCGGACGCATTTGCCTGGCCCATGTTTGCATGGCCCATGGCAGCATCTCTTTTGTGCGCACCCGCCGTCTTCCCGTGGTATCTTCTCTGGCTGCTGCCCTTTCTGACATCGGCGTCGACGCTGCCGATCATCATTTGGACTGTCAGTATTTTCCCCGTGTACATTCAATGGCATTTGCGTACACTCGGGCATCCATGGGGAGCGCTTTCTGGTTGGGTCATGCTGCTGGAATACGGATGCGTGGCAGCGGCCGGTGCAATTCTGGTCTTTCGCCGGATCCCAGGGTCGGCCGCGCCCAATGCTAAGAGAACCGGGTAACTGAAAGCAACTGCCGCACAAACGATTCCTGTATCCGAAGGCCTTTGCTCGTCATCCAAGGTTTCATCTGTTCAATTCACCGAGGAGCGAGTCCATGAGAAATACCCGCCGTTTAATCATGATGGGTCTTGTGTTTTGCGGAGTGGTGGTCCTTGCTGCAAACTCTTGGGCGCAGAATCGCCCGCCAATTCTCGAACAGATTGCCAAAACCTACGGTATCGATTCGTATGGGCAAATTGAAGCCATCCGCTACACCTGGAACGGGGAGATTACCGGACTCTTCAAAGCTGCGCACAAGTGGGAGTGGGAGCCCAAGACCGGAAAAATCAGCTACGAAGGAACGGATAAAGAAGGTAAGCCGGTCAAGGTTTCGTACGACAGTTCGCAGCTCAGCAGTCAATCCGACCAGGTGAAGAATGAAGTCGAACCAGCGTTCGTCAATGACAATTACTGGCTTCTCTTTCCCTTCCATGCTTACTGGGACACCAGCGCCACCGTGACCGATGAAGGTATGAAGAAACTGCCGATAGGCGCCGGCTCGGCCACGCTGGTCTCAGTGAAGTATCCCGCGGAGGCCGGCGGTTATACTCCGGGCGACACGTGGGAACTCTACGTCGGCAAAGACAACCGCGTCCAGTACCTTGTCTTCCACCACGGCGGAACCAAGAAGCCGAGCCTCGTCAACGCATCCTGGACAGGCTACAAGAAGGCAGGTCCGCTGCTCGTCTCAACCGAGCATCGCGGCACCGCCGATGGCAAGCCCCTGCACATCTTCATTTCGGATGTGGCGGTCAAGCTGACGGGCTCGGACAAGTGGATGCCCGCGCAGTAAGTGATAGGCGGGCTTATTCGAACGGCCAATGATGCGTTGGTCTTTACTTACCTGACCACCTAGCGATGACGACGGTGGTGCAGGAGCTGCTCAGCTTGGGCAGATCGCGATTCGCGGCCATACGGATCTTTAGTCGTGGACGGTCGCCCCTAATGACCGGGCAATAAGAGTCAGGCTGCAACAGCGCACCTTGCAAGCGTCGTCTTCCAGCACATCCGCCGTGGCATGACTCGCGGAATTCGCAGGGCCGGCACGCTTCGGGAAGCGAGCGGGCTTGCTCGAAGGGTGCGGAGTCTAGAATGTCAGTCCCCGTCGAGATCAAATCCGACAGCGGCTCCCCCGATCCTGGCCAATAGACGCAGGGTTGGGTCGTGCCTCTTGGTGTCACTCGTATCGTGCTTCGGCCACATCCTCCCCGAAGCGGTGGGAGATCTGCCATCGCTCGAACCAGCGGCTCGCCAATTGCGATCACATCGGTCTCTTCAAGGAGGCGCTGGAAGCCTTCCCAGTACTCCTCGTAGCTCAGGGCATAGACGTCCGATCGCACGGCTTGGTACACATTCACTCGCAAAGGAGCGTCGAAATGTTTGGCTACTCGCGCCACATCTGCTAAATGCAAGTAGTTTGACTTCATCATGACCGCGACGATAGTTACCGGCACTCCGAGCCTCACGCAACGTTCGGCCTGGTGGTGGATGAGTGTCCAATTGCCATGCCCGCGCTGTGCATCCTGCTCGGCTTGCGTGGCGTAATCGAGAGAGAACTCGATGTCGTGAAAAGCGCGCAACTCGTCGTCTTCCAAAACAGCAACGCTGTGACCGTTGGAAGTAATGGTGAGCTTGATCGGTTTCGTTTGCAGGTACGCCAGTATTGCCTTGAAGTCGGGATGCATGCCGTTCTCGCCGGTACCGAGATTCACCGACCGCACGGGCAAGCCTTCCATGACTGCCTTCACTTGATCCAGAGAGAGACGATCCGCCCGAGCTGGATCGCGGTAGCAGAAGGTGCAGGCGAGATTACATTCGTTGGTAAGTCCGAGCCCGATCGAAATACCGTCATCATGTGTCATCGTCATGCGAGATCCGGACAAGGAAGACTGGGCTACGACGTGGTTCATGCACGGTCCTTCATGATTGGCCGACGCGACTTGAATCTGCGCGATGTGCCAGGCACTGGGTATAGCGGGCGACAGCGGCGAACTCCGGTCGCCTGCCCACCTTGCGCTCTAGCTCCAGAATCCGCTGGTACTCGTCAGTCCGGGAAACTTTCGGCGGCAAGTAATCGGCCAGGACCCGTACGCCACGCTCCGCAGTTACCGAGAGTGACGATTCGAGCAGCATGGCACGCATGTTCTCCGCCTTAAATAGTCGCACCCGGCGTCCGTACAGAGACTCATTTCCCCACTCCGCGTTGAGATTGTGCTCAGCCGCGGCCAAGTCGCCCTCTTGGATTGCGGCCTTTAACACTTCACCTGCCTGGTTACGCACCAATATCGAGATTATGCTGGACGGATCTCGCAAGGTGCGAGCCGCACTGCACAACACAGCACAAGGGTCGTCAACAAATTCCAGGACATTGTGGCAAACAATTACATCAAACGATACGGCGTGGAACAAGTTTGCGAATTGGACGGCATCGCCGTTTATCAGCGTAATCCTATCTGTAACTCCTGCTTCCTGTGCTGTGCGTTTCGCTATGTCCAACATGGCCGGAGACGCATCCAGCAACGTGATGTGAAGACCAAGCCGCGCCAGGCGAACTGCAGTCGCGCCGGTACCACATCCGAGATCCAGAGCGTGCAAAGACCCCGTGGCTTGGGGGAGAAATTCGCGCAAATTGGCAAAGGCGAGATCGAGGCGCAGCCGGCCCTCAGGGGTATCGAGGTAGGCGGCGTATTTCGCTGCGCCGGTCTGGAACCGTTCTGAGTCGTCATTGGCGGTCATTTCCTTCATGCGTCCTTCATGCGCGCGGCTCAGGCGAAGTCGCTCCGTTTCGAATCGCAGGTGAGTATCAGAGCGTATACCGAAGGGATTAAAAACGACAAGTCGGCTTATGAGAAATTGATCGGCTGATTCCGGTGATTAAATTGTCTTCTCGCGTGATCGCTGTTCGGCTCGCTTCTGCCGTTCGTAGAACCGTCGAACCTTGACGCGGTTTCCGCATACTTTCATGCTGCACCAGCGACGCCGATGATTCTTGCTGGTATCGAGGAACAGCCACTGACACGTTTTCGATGAACAGGTACGCACAAACTGCAATCGATCTGAAACCAGCAGATCAGCTGCCGAACGGGCAATTGGCCAGAAAACCGCTTCGTGGGAGAGAGAATCCACGAAGTTCCAGGAAAAGTGTTTCTTGCGTTCGACCAACTGCGAGTGGTCTGCTGCGGATCGCAAACATTGGTTGAGAGTATTCAACGCGTCCGGCGGCGCGGGACTCTTATTCACAGTTGCGGAAAAAATGGCAAACAACGCCTCGCGCAATGCGAGGGCCTGCCTCAGCGCACGTTGAGCCGGTGCGGAGGTGTAATTGTTGGACAAGTTCCTGACCTGGAGCGGGTCGAGGATTTTCGTGTCTTCACCAAAATGCACCATGTCTAAATAGGAATTGATTAGCTCTTTCGGTTGACCCCTGGGACGATCATCCAGAGTATTGATGAAGTCAAGGCACAGCACGCCGGCAGCGAGCTCGAAGTATTGGGGATTGTGCCGAGCAGGATTTCTAGCGTCCATGCGGAAAGTCAAGCTTCAGATTCGATCTTTTGTTCTCTCCATTTTACTGTAACCGCCAAACGCATCTTGACAAGTTAGGTAGTTGATCTTAGCTTAACCTGTCAAGCATATTTAAGTGGTTAGTTCGCGAGCTTCAGCAAAACTTAGCTTTTCTTCACGAGGAATCCAAGATTGCGTATAGAGCCCTTTAAGGTCGCGGTCGCCGAGCAGATTCTTTCCGATCTTAAGGCACGCATTCGCAATACGCGTTGGCCTGATAGCGCACCTAGCGCTCCATGGTCGCAGGGGACGGATCTCGAATGGCTGAGGAATTTGCTGGACTATTGGGCCCAAGAATTCGACTGGCGCGCTCAGGAGCAAAAACTCGGGGGATTCGCGCAGTTCCGCATCGAGATCGATGGCGTTTGGATCCATTTCGTCCATGCACGACCGCGAGACGGTCGTGGGATCCCGCTGATACTCACCCACGGCTGGCCGAGCGCATTCGTCGAGTATCTTCCGCTCGTCCCGCTGCTCACCGATCCGGCTCGCCACGGCATCGACGGCCCCGCCTTCGACCTTGTAATCCCATCGCTACCGGGCTACGGTTTCTCGGAACGCCCGAGATGTGTGGGAGTGAATTACCGATATGTGTCGACGCTCTGGCACCAGCTCATGATGGAACTCGGATATAAGCGTTATGGGTCTGGCGGCGGCGACTTTGGCGCCGGTGTTGCCACTCTGATGGCGCTCGACAAACCAGACTCAACCATCGGAATTCACCTGTCCAACCTGGAGCTTGCTCCATACCTTGGTCCCGGATCACGGGCGTTATCACCCGCCGAGAAAGCGTATATCGAAATTTCAGACCGATGGTGGCAATCGGAAGGCGGCTACAAAGCAATCCAGTCGACCAGGCCGCAGACCCTCGGGTATTCGCTCAACGACTCTCCCGCCGGGCTGGCTGCCTGGATTGCCGAGAAATGGAGATCCTGGACTGACTCTCACGGCGACCTCGAAGGGCACATCCCGCGTGATTTCCTGCTAACGCTCCTGACTCTTTATTGGATCACGGGAACCATTACGAGTTCCATGCGCGATTATTTCGATAACCGCTGGCACGGGATTACGCTGGGACCAGAAGACTTCGTCAGCTCGCCCACCGCTCTCGCGAACTTCACATGCCAATATGACTTCGAAGGAGATCCACCGCGCGAGTGGGCTGAGCGCTTATACAACATCCAGCGGTGGACGCCCATGAAGCGCGGCGGGCATTTCGCACCTACAGAAGAGCCAGTGGCTCTCGCGCACGACATTGGAGCGTTTTTCGCAAGTTTGATTTAGGAAACAAAAGCCACGTTCAGTTAACTGATGAGCTGGTGAAGGAAATGACATGATCACTACGTGCCCATACCCTTCCAACCAATCCGCTCGATAGTGCTGCGTCGAACTACACGTTAACCCGCTGGTTGAACCCACGCACTTGGTCCAAGGGGCTACGACCACGGAGAGCTACACCAGCGATGGCATGGCCAATAAACTGAGTCGGTGGGAATGAACCTGCATAAATACAACCCGTGCAAGGATCTGAACTCGACGCAGAGCGGTTGTCAGATGAAGGAGTGCGCATGGCACCCAAGACTCAATTCTTCGGGACTCGGTCACTGCGGGGTGCTCCTTATGGTTGTTGTTTGTGTTGGATTGCTGAGTTGCGGCACGAGTTCGTCGAACAGTTCGTCCGGAAAAGGCTCCGGGCCGACAATCAGTTCCTTTGCTGCGAATCCGACCAGCATTAACTCAGGCGCAAGCAGCACACTGAGTTGGGCCGCAGCAGGGGCGACGAGTATTGTGATCACGCCGGGGACGTTCACTTCCACATCCGCAAGCGGTTCAACCAGCATGAGCCCGACCGCGACGACCACCTATACGCTTACAGCGACCGATGCCGCTGGCTCCAGCACGTCTACAGTAACCGTCACCTTAAACACGACAGGCAAACCGACGATCAGCGCTTTCACGGCTAGCCCTACAGCCATTACCTCAGGCGCCAGCAGCACGTTGAGCTGGGCGACAACCGGAGCGGCCAGTATTGCCATCACGCCGGGAACATTCACGTCCACTTCCGCGAGTGGTTCGACGAGCGTGAATCCGACGGCAACGACCAACTACACGTTGACGGCGACCAATGCCTCTGGCTCGGCCTTATCCACGGCAAAAGTCAGTGTAGTGGCGTCTGGCGGTGCATTGGCGATCACGACCACTTCGTGTCCGAGCGGAACACAAGGCGCTGCTTATGCCGGCTGCGAAATCGTCGCCAACGGGGGCTTTCCGCCTTACACCTATTCCGTGAGCACAAATTCCAACTTTCCTCCATTGCCTGAAGGGATGTCTCTCAACGCGAGCACGGGGAACATCAGCAGCTCGCTGATCGGCGGTCAAGGCACCTACGCGCCGGTGTTTGTAGTTACGGATTCGACAAGTGCCCAGGCGACGCAGAACATCAGCATCGCTATCAACGGTAATAATGCGTTTCTGGCAAACATCTTTCCGTCGACTTCTATTTTTCACCATCGAGTGGACGCAGCCACGACCAGTCTGCCCGTCGATACCTCCCCGGCGGCGCCGATGTACAGCGGCTATTTGCCGGCCACGGTCAAGCCATTCTTCGGGAACAACTCGAACGCTCCTTTTCCGAATGGAATCCCAGCTATCGAAGTTCCTTACAATCAGGCGGACGCGGCGGTCACGACCACCTTGTATCAGTCCTACTTTACCTCTGCTCCGATTCCAGCGAACGCTCCGGTGGAAGGCACCAGCAACTCGCAGGGAGATCGGCACGTTTTGGTTTACGTAGAAGGAGGCGGCGGAAAGAACCCGGCGCTTTACGAAATGTGGCAGGGCATTTACGAAGGTGGTCCGTGGACTGACTCCTCGAATGCGGTTTGGCCGAACGTATCTTCGAATAACCTGACACCGCAGGGGAACGGAACATCCGATGCGGCAGGACTTCCGGTGGCACCGCTGCTTGCCAATGCAGACGAGGTAGTCGGCACTGGCACGCCCAGCGCACCGAAAGGTACGATCCAGCATCCCATTCGATTCACGCTCAATCATATGTTGAATTACTGGGTCTGGCCGGCTACGCAAACTGCGGGCGTGGGGAGTTGCACGGCTTCGGGCGGCGGTTTCATTCCCACGGAATCGGAAATCTCGCAATCTACGCCTCCCGCAAGCTGCACCATGTCGGGGGCCGCCGGTGAAATCTATCGACTCAAGGCTTCCGTCGCGACTCCGTCTTGCACATCGACGAGTCCCCAAGCGGCGATTATCATTACCGCATTCCGAAACTATGGAATTATTCTGGCCGACAATGGAGACAGCGGGGGCCTCATCGGCACACCCGACGCCCGCTGGAACGATAACGACCTTGTGTGCCTTACAAGTCTTACATTAGGGGACTTCGAACCGGTGAACGTCTCGAGCCTGATGGTCAGCAATGACAGCGGAGCCACCAGTCACTAGCTCGTAAACTCTCCAGGCGTATTGGATTCCGGTGCCAACAGCCACTCCGCCACTCGCGCTACTTCCGCCCCATCCTGTCCGCAGCGCCACAGCTAGCAAGTTGCTTTGCTATGATGCTTTCCGTGCCTTCCCACACTCAGCGCGGCAGATTCATAACCTTCGAAGGTCTTGACGGATGCGGCAAGAGCACCCAACTAGCGAAGCTTGCCGGAGTCTTGCGCGCGCAGGGCCTGCCCGTGGTGGTGACTCGAGAGCCGGGCGGCACGCCAACGGGAGAAAAGATTCGGCAGCTCTTGTTGGATACGAAAACCACCTCCTTGGCTCCGCTAGCCGAGTTGGCTTTGATGTTCGCGGCGCGGGCGCAACACATCGCCGAAGTCATTCAGCCTGGGATTGCCGAGGGAAAAGTCGTCCTTTGCGATCGCTTTACTGATTCGACGGAGGCGTATCAAGGCGGGGGACGCAAGCTTGGCCACGAGCCAGTGCTGGCGCTCCATCGAATCCTATGCGGCGGTCTGTGGCCTGAACTTACCATCCTGATGGATTCTGATGTGGCCAAGAGCGTGGATCGCGCCCGCCGCCGCAACCAGACTCAAGCTGGCAAGAAAGACCGTGCAAACAGTGACGAGAACCGGTTCGAGCAGGAGAGCCGTGCTTTCTTTGGACGGGTGCGATGCGCGTACTTGGCGATTGCGGACCGCGAACCGGAGCGCGTGGTTGTCGTCGATGCTCGGGGCACTCCCGAAGCGACGCATAAACAAATCCTGCAGATCGTGCGGCGCAAGTTGAAGCTTGCAAGAACGGCTTGAATTCACCACAGGGGCACAGAGAAACCGTCAAAAACAGGAGCTGGGACTGCAGGGCTCAAGGCCGTAGTATCCTCGATTGATCTGGTCTTGCTTTTCTCCGTGACTCTGTGGCTCCGTGGTGAATAGGGGTTTATGGGTTTTTCTGATTTTTACGGCAATTCGGAAACTGTGCGGCAGTTGCGCGACATGTTGGCGCGCGGCCGCTTCCCCCAGGCCGTTATCCTGGCTGGTCCTCCGGGCTCGGGCAAATACACCCTGGCTTTAATGCTGGCCAAGGCGATGAATTGTCTGTCGCCGATCATAGCGGATGGCTTGCCTGATTTTTGCGGCGCGTGTTCGAACTGCGTTCGTATTGCTCAAGCGGGGGATCTGGACGCACGCTTTGCCGAAGCTATTGAAGCCCGCGATGGCTTGCGCGAAACCGACAAGAAAGATACGCGACTTCTTGTCCAGACTCATCCTGACGTGCTGGTGATTCCGCCCGATCCGCCGCAAATGATGATCAAGGTGGATCAGGTGCGGCGGGTGATTGAAACTATTTATTACCGGCCGGGCGAGGCCAAGGAGCGGGTTTACATTTTTACCGATTCCGCTTTCATGAAAGAGGCGGCTAACTCTTTGCTGAAAGTGCTGGAAGAACCGCCCGAGTTCGCGACGATCTTCTTGTTGACGGAGAATCCGGGCGAGTTGTTGCCGACGATCCGGTCGCGTTCGATGGTGGTTACGCTAAGTGCGCTGCCGGCCGCGGAAGTGGAACAATACCTGGCGGCGAATCAGCCCGACTGGAATCTGAAGCAGCGCGCGCTGGCGGCCCGCCTTTCAGAAGGCGCTGTCGGTCGTGCGCGAAGTTTTGATCTCGCTGCTTACACAGCGGCCCGCGCGCACGCTCTCGCCATCCTTGGTTCTGCCTTGCGCGCCAGCGATCACAGCGAGCTGTTCAAGATCACGGAGACCTATCGCGCCGGCGCGGAGGGCCGAGAAAAAACAGAAAAGTTGCTGCGCGCGCTTTACTCGCTCATGGAAGACTTGACTTTCCTGAATTCCGGCACGCCGGAGTTGATTCGCAACACTGACATTTCGGCCGAACTGAAGGCGCTCGCCGAGTTTGCGGATTTTACCTGGATTAGTTTGGCTTCCGACCGTCTGGCCGAGGTTGAGCGGGGGATGCGCCGCAATCTGTTGCGGTCACTCTCGCTGGATTCCTTTGCTGTAGGGCTAGAGGTTAGAAGTTAGTGTTTATGTCACGACTCCCGCCCTCCGCACAAAACGCGGAAGGGTTGATTGGATAAGAGCGAAGGCTCGGTCAGACCGGGTAGTCTTGGTTTGAGGACTAAGGCTTCTCGGAAAGGAAGGAGCCTTCGCAATGATGATTATAGGATGTGATTTTCATCCCAGCTGGCAGCAAGTTTGTTGGCTGGACACGGAGACGGGAGAAAGCGGCGAGCGCAAGCTGGTGCACGCCGAGGGCGAGGCCGAGCGTTTTTACCGGCAGATGCCGGCGCCGGCGTTGGTCGGGATGGAAGCCACGGGCAACTCGCATTGGTTGGTCGACTTGCTGGCGGAGATCGGCCACGAGTTGTGGGTGGGCGATGCGGCGCA
>Ga0070762_10000999_pt1 | contig 12698 bp, 16 predicted proteins | sample HubBroMetageREF2_FD_66726 | JGI IMG/M metagenome (GOLD analysis project Ga0070762, IMG submission 66726) | Reference soil microbial communities from the Hubbard Brook experimental Forest, New Hampshire, USA - Hubbard Brook CCASE Soil... | ecosystem: Environmental > Terrestrial > Soil >...
TGCGATGGTCGCATGCGGGCTCGCCCCCGGTCTCAGCGAGATCGCACCAGGCCCGCTGCTCAGTGCCCCGCTCGCCTCTCAACTCGAGCGCGCCGACGGCGCCAAGGCCTGGCGCTGCAGGCTCGAGCAAGGCGCTGCAGGGACGCCTCATCCGGCGCATCTGCACTACTGGATGCGAGCAGATGGGACAGTCGAGTTCGCCGGCGTCGACTACTCCGACGAGCTTGCCACCAGATGAGCCTGCCAGTGTCATCCGCGGACGACGACGCTGAGATAGCCGGCATCCCCAGCTCAGATCCGCGCTACTCGCAGTCGCTGGCGCGAGGGCTTGCGATCCTGCGTAGCTTCAGCGCCAAGCGGCCGGTGCTGGGGATCGCTGACATCGCCGATGAGCTCGATATGACGCGATCGACGACGCACCGCTACGTGATCACGCTCGTTGCACTCGGTTATCTCGAGCAGGGCGCCTCACGCAAGTATCGCCTCGGACTGCGCGTCGCTGACCTGGGCAGCTCCGCGCTGAACTCGGTCGGGATGCGCGCGCATGCGCGCACGCATCTGCAGGAGCTACGCAGGCGCAGCTCCTGTGCGACGAGCCTCGGCGTGCTCGACGGGACAGAGGTGCTGTATATCGAGCGCATTCGGGGCCTGCCGTACGTCCAGAGCAAGTTCGAGCTCAACGTGCATCCTGGCTCGCGCTTGCCCGCCTACGCCACATCGATGGGGAAGCTGTTGCTCGCCAACCTCTCAGAGCCTGAGCAGCGAAAGCTGATCGTCAAGATGAAGCTGAGCAAACGCGCGCCCAACACGATCGTCAGCAAGAAGGCGTTGCGCGAGGAGCTCGAGCGGATCCGCGCAGCCAGCTTCGCGATTGAGGACCAGGAGCTCGCCCCCGAGTTGTATGCGATCGCCGCGCCCGTACGTGACGAGAGCGGCGCCGTCCTAGCTGCGGTCGACCTTGTCGCGCACAGCTCGGACATATCGCTCGAGCAGCTCCACGAGGTGCTGGCTCCACAGCTGCTCGCCACTGCGGAGCGTATCTCCGCGAGCCTCAATCAAACGCCCGAGGACGACACGGCAGACGCCGGGAAGCGGTAGCGCGCGGGGGAGGTGTCCTTCGCCGGGGAGGCGAGCTATGAGACCAACGCTCATCACCGTACCTGCCGGTCTGGTCGAAGCTCTACGCGATGGCGTATACGCGGAGCTGCGCAATGTCGCTGAAGTCGTCATCCAGGCGACACAGACAGGCGGTCACCTGGATCATCCTGAGCGCTACGACCAGCAGCGTGCGCGCGCGTGTGCCGCGTGTGCGCTACTGGACCTGATCGGCTGGGCCGGCGGCGAGCGATACGCGGAGCTGCAGGTCGATCTTGCGCGCCACCGGGTTGTGCTGGTCGCAGCGTTTCGCGGAGCACGCGACGATGTAGCCGATGCGCTCGAGGACGTCGTCACGGGAAGGCAGACGGACACCGGCAAGCGCAAGGCGATTACCGAGCGTGCCAGCCAACTGCAGGAGTTCGTCGCCGCGCTAGAAGCACAAGCGGGCGACGCCGCCTAGATCTGCGTTCCAATAGGGCGATTTCGTGCAGCCTTCCTATCGCACGATGCAAGCAGTATCGTTCCTTGGGAATTGGGGACGCGAGCACGCGACGCCGGGTGAATTACCCAAACGTTAACGTCTGCCCCACGGTTGACCTCTAGTCTGCGTCGCGTTCGGCCTGTGGATAACCCTTACCGGGAGCCTGCCATGGATCGCTTCTCAACCTTTACACCGCGAGCGGTGCCCCGCAGTACCAGCCTGCTGCGCGACCCCCCAGCGACCGTTCTGCCGGCGCGGCATGCAGGCTTCTCCGAAAGCCATCCCGCGGCCGCATGGCCTCTGGCTGGGAGCATCAGCCTCGCCCACGACTACCTGCTCGTCATGCGCGGCGCCGAGCGCACGTTCGCAGCGATCGCAGACCTGTACCCGCAGGCCCCCATCTTTACGCTGCTGCACGACGAGCAAGGCACCAACGGGCGCTTTGCCGGCCGCTCGATCACAACCTCGCCGCTGCAGCGTTTCGGGATCGACCAGGCCGCGTTCAGGCGCCTGCTGCCGCTTTACCCAAAAGCGATCGAGCGGTTGAGGCTGCCCGACTCAGCCGTCGTGCTCAGCAGCAGCAGCGCTTTCGCCCACGGCGTTCGCGTGCCCGACGGCGCCGTGCACGTCTGCTACTGCTACACGCCCTTTCGCTACGCCTGGGATGAGGAAAGCTATGCCCTTGGCGAGATCTCGCCGCCGTTGCGTCCGCTGCTGCGCCGCGAGCTGAGGCGCATACGCAAGTGGGACCTGGCCGCCAGCCGCCGGGTCGACGCCTACATAGCCATCTCCCAGCTCAGCCGCGAACGCATCAAGCGTCATTACGGGCGCGACGCCCCCGTCATCCACCCGCCCGTCGAGACCCATCGCTTCGCGCCAGGTACACCCGGCGACTCGCTGCTGCTCGTCTCAGAGATCCTCCCGCACAAGCGCCTGCGCGTCGCACTGGAGGCCGCGCGTCGCACGCACTCGCCGATCCAAGTCGTCGGCGCGGGACCGCACCTCAACGAGATCAAAGACGCCTACCCCGAGGCCCAGTTCCTCGGGCGCGCCAGCGACGAGGACCTCGTCGAGCTATACGCCAGCGCCCGTGCCGTGCTGATGCCCAACGTCGAGGAGTTCGGGATCACCGCCGTCGAGGCCCAAGCTGCTGGACGGCCCGTGATCGCTGCCGCCGCAGGCGGGGCGCTCGAGACCGTGCTGGACGGGCGCACCGGGCGCTTGGCCAAGCCCGACGACGTCGATTCTTTCGCGCACGCCATCGAAAGCATCGACCAGCTCGACTTCAACCCTGCCGACGCTGTGCAGAATGCCGAGCGTTTCTCTGTGCGTGCCTTCGAGCGGCGCCTATCTGCCTACGTCGCGCAGATCGTCGCCAGCTCCAGTCGCTCCACCACCGCCAGCCGGTCCGCTCGTTAGCCGGTGCGTAAGCGCAGCAGCTCAGCTGTTGCTTGCAGACGCTCCGTTACGCTCGCGGGTAGAGCCGCGCGGGTGGTGCGCACGCACCCAGCGGCGACGCCCGCCCAAGCCAGCAGTCGATTGGTCGATTGCCGTCAGCTGCGGCACCGCCCCGCCCGTACCAGGCAGCGTCTCGCCCAGCAGCGGTCCGTCGTAGCTGCGCATCCACGCGCGTTCGAACTCAATCCCCAACTGCCACAGGGCCACGCCGCCAAGAACCGCCAAGCTGCCAGCAACTGCCGGCACTGGGCGCTCTCGTATCCGCGTCTGCATTGCAACTCACCTCGTCTCGCCGTTTCGCCACCTGGCAAGCTAGCTCATCTCGCTCACCCGTGCAAATGCGGGATTTCCTGCCGGTCGGATGATCCGCGGGCCAGTTGGTGGCCGTAAATGTGACACAGTGTCTCTTACTATCCGATGGGTGACGTTCGCGGCGCTCGGCGGTGTGGTGACCGGCGCCGCAAGGGTTTGTCGAAGGCGCGCGTCAGCGCACCCGGCCTGCGAGCCTATACACGTGACGTACACGCATAGTGTATAACTGGTGTATGGGTGCTGTGCGGACGAACATCGAGATCGAGGACACATACGTCCAGGCCATCATGGATCGCTACGGCGTTCGGACGAAGACAGCCGCTGTCGAGTTGGCGCTGCGCCATCTCGCCGGCCAGCCGATGACACGCGAGGAAGCGCTGGCGATGCAAGGGGCCCATGCCATCGCCGAGCTTCCAGCGGATGTGCCGCCGCCCGCCGTCTCGTGATCCTGGTCGACAGCTCCGCCTGGGTCGAGTACGACCGTGCGACCGGCAGCCCTTCACACCTTCGTCTCGAGCAGCTGATCGCCGCCCGCGGTCCCGTCGCGGTCACCGAGCCGGTCATCATGGAGGTCCTAGCAGGAGCGCGTGACGATCGGCGAGAGACCGACCTGCGCCGGCTACTGGGGCGCTTTTCGCTGCTTAGCTTCGATGCCGTTAGCGACTTCGATGGCGCTGTCAGGATCTACCGTCGCTGCCGCGCCGCAGGCGTCACCCCACGTGGGATGCTCGATTGCATGATCGCCGCCGTAGCTTGGCGCCGAGGTGCCGCACTGCTCGCGCACGACGCCGACATCGATCGCGTCGCGCGCGTGCTCCAAATCAAACTCGACGACGGATCGCTGCGCGCATAGCTCGAAGGCCGACTCTCCCAGTAGGCCGCTCATCGCTATTTCGACGCGGTCGATGTGGCGCTCGCCGACGACGGCTTTCCATCCGGTGTCGCAAACAGGCCCAGCAATGTGCCGCCGGCCGCCGACGCCAGCGATAGCAGCACCGTGCCAATCTGCTGCAGGTTCGAATCGCATTCCTGCGTTTTGCCACCGCTGGCCAGCAGACATTTCGCCGGGTGAATGTTTCCCTGTGCAATTTCCATCGCCAGCCAAAGAGCAACCACCAGCACCGCCAACAGCACAAAGCCAACCAGTAGCAGCAGCACAAGCGTCTGTTTGCCGATGCTTTGGGCTGCCGATCCCGGAGTGCCTGAGCCGGCGTCCGCGATAGTGGCTGCCGTAGCCCTGACTTTTGCCGCCGCGTGAGCCGCAGCCGCATGAACTTCCTGCGTCGCTTCCGCCCTTTCAAGGGTCACGCCAGCCTGCTGCAGGGTTGTGTGCGCCTGGCTTACCGCCGCCTCGGCCTGAGCGACCTTCGCCTGGAGTGCCTCCGCGTCCTGTTGCTGCTGCTGTCCAGCCTCCGCCGGCTCCTGTGCGGCCTGGAGTTTGGTCTGCGCCGCCTCGTGTTCTCTCTGCGCATCGTTGCGCTTGCCCTGCGCCGCCGCTACGTTGTCTTGCGCCTCCAGGATCTTGCTCCCCGTGTCATGCGCGAGCGCAGCGAAGGCTCCAACGACGCTGTCGATCACCTCGCTCACTGGAGTATTCGCGTCGCGCACCTTCTTTACCGTCGCCGCCACCCGTACTTCCTTGACGGCCGTCACAGCCGTGTTCGCCGCCTGTTTGCAAGCGAGTGGCCGATTGTCGTCTTTGTTGATCGCCTTAGCTTGCGCGTGTGCAGCGCTCGTCGCCGTACGCTGAGTGAAGCCCGCGGCCGTCGCCACCTGATCAGCGCCACCGCCGCTCGGCGTCGGAATCAGGATGCCCACCAGCGCACCACTCAACACGCTCGCCGCCGCCCACAGCTCCTGCGGCACTTCACGGTGGACGGCAATGATCACGCACGCGCCCGCAAACAGCACAACCAGCGCTGTGCCCACCGCGATCACGGCCAGCGAGTAGGAGGTCTTGCTCTCGACCTGACTGTTCATCACGGCGTCGCCTCTCTTCCGTAGTTCATCGACCTGCGTTCCTCGCAGCGCTCATCGCAGATCCCCAGTGCCTCCAGCGTCGTTGGCTGCTCCAACGTGGCAAGTACGGCACCGTCGCTGAACGAGCGAAAGGCTCGGCCGCTGGCCTTCCCCGACAGCTGCCAGCGAGCCGCATCCAGCCGGCAGAACGTGTCGCGCATGATCTGAAGCTCATTGGGGGTCGGAGGTACTTCCTTGGCGTGGTTGCGGCGGAGCATCGTGTATCTCGCCCAGCCAATCGCATCTGCCACGTCTTGTGAAGCTCTGTCCGGGAGTTCTCCCAGCAGCAGCTTGCGGTCGCCGTCGCCCACCTGAAACTCGATCACTTCACCCTTTTGCCACCACATGCCGGTCGCAAGTGCTCGTACCAGCGTGCTCTGGAAGTGAAGACAGTCGTCGTACGCCAGCCGCGCAATCGAGCGCAACGACGATCGCTCCTGGCGGCTCCGCACATACATCGTCGTGACGAAGTTCAAGACCCCGCCCACGAGCACCCCGATCAGGCCGAAGATGGCGGCAGCCACAGCCCGCACTCTACCTGAATGTTCTGACAGCTGGTGATCTACGACATCGGTGGAATACCGCCGGGGTGGCGCTCAACGGTCGTTCGACCGTCATCGCCGGTACCGCCGATCTAGCTCCAGCCAACGCTCAGCTCGTCGTCCTGTGGTCACAGCTGGGTGGCTTCCTGCGTCAATGTCATCGTGGAGCAGAGACCAGCGGCGCGACATATGAGCGATCGGGAGCTGTTGCAGCACGCACGCAGCGGCGAGGCGGAGTGCTTCGGCGAGTTCTATCGCCGCCGCCGCGGCGCAATCCTTGCATTCCTGCGACCGCGTGTCGCCAGTCCAGAGCTGGCCGCTGATCTGATGTGCGAGGCGTTCGCCGCCGCGCTGATCGCCGTTCATGAGCACAGCCGCGAGCTGCCGCGCGAGCCGCTCGCGTGGCTCGTCACGATCGCCCGCAACGAGTTGCTGGACGCGTGGCGACGCGGCAGGGTCGCGGAGGACGCTCGCCAGCGGCTCGCACTCGAGCCAGTCGTTCTCGGCGATCATGATCTTGCGGCTGTCGACGACGCTGCCGCCGACGCCGACCTGCTCGCGCAACTCGCCCAAGAGTTGCCATCCGACCAGTTGCACGCACTGAGCGCTCACCTGTTCGATGAGCGCAGCTACCCAGAGATCGCACAAGAGCTGGGCTGCTCGCAGGCGGTAGTCCGCAAGCGCGTCAGCCGAGCGCTGAGCACCCTACGAGCCACGCGAGGAGCGACGCCATGACAAGTGCGCTGGATCAGTTCGAGGACTCACTCGTGCGCGCGTCACGCGCGCTGCAGCGCGAACACACCGTCGTCGACGCCAGCCCTGGCAACGTCCGAGGTGGGGGCGTGACAACGACCAGCGCTCCACGGGCAAAACGCACGAGGACGCTTCTCTGGCGCCGCGGACGGCGCCCCGCAGCGGGCGCGCTACTTGTCGGCGTGCTGGCCGCAGCCGGGGTGTCTGTGTTCGGTCCAACCGGCAACCCCAAGGAAATTCCGCAAGTCCAGTGCGGCGCACGCGGAAGCTCAGCTGAGATGACCGGGGAACCGGTGCGCGACTGCGCGACGCTGTGGCCATCGCTCTATCACCACCCCGCGCCGGCGCTGGTTGCCTGGGTGTCTGAAACCGGCGGCGTGGTCGTGGTCACGCCCGCCGGCAAGCAACCAGCGGGCAGTGGGTGGCGGCGCCTGCCCAGTGGCTGGCGTGCCGACTCCGCGGTGCTGGCGCTACACACGCAGCTCGAAGACATCACCACCGGCATCCAAGCGCGGCCCTGCTGGTCACCAACTGCCGCCAGTACGCTCGTCTCCTTCATCCTCCGCTCAGACGGGCTCGCGTCCTGGCACGTCCGCGTCAAAACCGAACGAGCAAACGGAGCGCACCCCGACTGCCTGAACGTCGCCGCGGTAACCGGCGCTGAACCGCGCTCCGTGCTGCTCGTCGAGCGGGCCGTGCAGGAGCCCGCCGGGTTCTCGCCCTCCTCGCCGACGTTCCTCCCAAGCAAGGGCGATGCGCGCATCGCCCTTGTAGAGACTCAGCTCAACGCATCGCTCAAAGCCCCCGGTCATTGCGCAAGCGTCACGCATGCTGCCGCGCTATGGCGCTCGCGTGCCCACCTCGAGCACGTTCCCGCCTCCAGCTACGTGCTCTTCACGCAGGCGAGCGCCCGCTATCGCGCTCAGCGGTGCGCGCGGGTGCTGGTCAACGCTCCAGGAGGAGGAGGGCCCGCCGACGTGTACGCCGCAGCGTTGCCCTAGGTGCCTCTCAGGGCTCTTGCCGGACGTCGGTTTACGCTGAAAGCCGAGAAGTCAAGCCCATGTTGCGGAGCGACGATCATTGCGACAGATGGGAACAGCGACGAGCACGCACCGCAACGGGCACGCGACCGGCAGCCGCGAAAGCCTCGGCTTGCTGCTGAAGGTTCTCAACGAGCACACCCCAGGTGTGCTCGAGGACCTCAACCGGGTCGCCCATTTCGCCACCGCCACCGCACAAGCTCTGGGACTCCCAGACGCCGAGGTTGAACGCATCGAGCTCGCGGCGCGTCTGCACGACGTCGGCAAGCTGGTGGTGGCGGACCACATCCTTGCGAAGGCTGGTCCGCTCGACAGCGACGAGTGGGCGATCATGCGTACCCATCCCGAAGTCGGGCAGCGCATCCTTGCCGCGGCACCCACGCTCGCGCACGCCGCCAAGCTCGTGCGCTCTCACCACGAGCGCTACGACGGCTTCGGCTATCCCGACAGCCTCGCCGGCGAGGCCATACCCATCGGTGCGCGCATCATCGCGGTGTGCGCCGCGTTCGTCGCGATGATGAAACAACGCCCGTTCAGTGACGCGATCACCGTCAGCGAGGCGCTCACCGAGGTGACGCGATGCGCTGGGTCGCAATTCGACCCGGAGGTCGTGCACGTGTTCAGCGAGCTTCTACGGCTGGCCCGCACCTAGCGCTCGTCCTCCAACGCGGGGCATCGCCGTCAGGCACGGCACGCTCAGCGACCAAGCTGGCCCGGATCGTCGTCGAGCGCCGTTGACTCCACGTCAGCTGGACGCGCACCACGAGCGCTCGACCCGAAGCGTCCTGTCGCCGCCAGGAAGCGCATCATGCGCCCGGCGTAGTGGCGTGAGATCCAGCGGCGCGTGAGGGCTCGCGTGGGCGTCAACATCAGCAGTGCGCCGAGCGCATCGCTGACAAACCCCGGGACTACGAGCAGTAGGCAGCCGAGAAACCCAAGTGCTCCATCGAGAGCCGCAGCGCCGGGAGCACGGCGCTCGGAGACCGCCAGCGACACGCGCTCGATCGCCGAGCGACCCTGGATACGCAGTAGCTGTACGCCGATCACCGAAGTACCCAGCAGCAACGCGACCGCCAGCAGCCAGCCGATGGCAAGCCCGACCTCGATGAAGACGAACACCTCCAAAACGGGCATGCCGATCACAAGCAGCACGAACATTCAGCAGTCAGCCTAGGCGGTCCGTGCGGCGGTAGTGGTTGCGCCAGGCGCCAGCTATGCGCCGGCAGCGTCCCACGTCGCTAACGTGCTGGCCTGCCTATGCCTAGGTCACCTGACGGACAGAGCTTCATGGAGATCCTGCGCGCCGACTGGCGGGCGAATCGTGGGGACGGCCGCTCGCTTGTGATCGTCACGCTCTTCAGGCTGGCGCAAGCCGCCAAAGCCCAACGCTCGGAGCTGCAGCCGCTGGTGTCCCCGCTGTTGATCCTCTACAAGCTCGTCGTCGAGTGGCTGCTGACGGTGGATCTGCCCGTGCGCACGCGCGTAGGGCCGGGTCTGACGCTCAACCACGCCTATGCGATCGTCGTTCATCCCGACGCTGTACTCGGTAGTAACTGCTTGCTGATCCAAGGCGTGACGATCGGCCAGAAGGTCTCCACGGGCCAGCATCGGGCACCTGTGGTTGGTGACGGCGTCTCCTTCGGAGCTCACGCGAGCGTGCTCGGCCCGGTCCACATCGGCGACGGCGCGCGGATCGGAGCCGGCGCGGTCGTCCTGCGCGATGTTCCTGCCGGCGCAACCGCTGTGGGTGTGCCAGCGCGGATCGTCTAGGCGGCTAAGCTTGGACCCAGTGATGACGACAGCCGAGCCGATGACCGCACGTGGCGCGCACTACACCGCGCTGCTCGAGACGATCGACCATCAGGGCACGACCAAGCTGCACGCGAAAGAGCGCGAGCAGCTGCTGGAAGCGGCCGATGGGCTGCTGTTCGGCGAGCCTGAGAACCAGCAGCTGCTGCGAACCGCCGAGGAGCTGATCGAGTCCTTGGAGACCAGCGGTCGCTGGTCGGCGGAGAGCTGCGACCAGCTGCGCGAGCACCTGTACGGTTGCGATGCGCCGTCCGGTCAGGACTGAGCGCGCGCTCGACAAGCGCTAGCGTCGGTCGCCTGCGAGCAAATCCACGCACATGACCCGCAGTCCGCGGCGCGACCGGACGGCGCAACAACCGTCAGCTGACCGGTTGGATCAGCTCTCCAGCGATTCCGATATCTGTAGCCACGACGTCTCGAGCCGGCTGCGCTCGGCCGCGAGCAACTCGAGCTCGGACTGGAGCTTTGCAAGCTCCGCATGATCGGTGGCGACGGCCGCCATCCGCTCGCCCAGCGCCGTCTCCTGGTCTCCGAGTCGCTGGATCGCTCCCTCCAGTCGCTCGAGCTCGCGCTGGGAGCGTTGGATCTCTTTGCGTGCCGCACGGATTCTCGCTCCCGTTGGGATCTCCTGGGTTGGCACGGCGCGTGTGAGCTGTGGTTCCTCGGCGGCGCGGCGTTGCTCGATGTACTGGTCGATTCCGCCCGGCAGGTGGCGGATCCCGCCGGCGGCGGTGAGCGCGTAGACGTTGTCGCAGACTCGTTCCACGAAGTAGCGATCGTGGCTGACCACCACCAGCGTGCCTGGCCAGCCGTCGAGCAGATCCTCGAGCGCCGTCAGCGTGTCGAGGTCGAGATCGTTGGTGGGCTCGTCCAGCAGCAGCACGTTCGGCTCGCCCATCAGCAGGCGCATCAAGCCGAGCCGCCGGCGCTCTCCCCCCGAGAGGTCATCCACGAGCGTGCGCGCCTTCTCACCGCGAAAGCCAAAGCGATCGCACAGCATCGACGCGGTGATCTGCCGCCCGTCGCTGAGCGTGGCGTGGGCGCGCACGTCTTCCAGGGACTCGAGCACGCGCAGGTGCCCGGGGATCTCGACGGCGTCCTGCGAGAGGTGCGCCAAGCGCACCGTGGTGCCACGCAGGATCTTGCCCGCGCTCGGCTCGAGCTCGCGGGCGAGCAGCTTTACCAGCGAGGTCTTGCCCGATCCATTGACGCCAACCACCGCCACACGATCGCCCGGCCCGAGACGCCACGTCAGCTCGTGCAGCACCTCTCTGCTGCCGAGCGTCAGCGACACATCCACCGCGTCCAGCACTTTGCCGCCCAGGCGCGAAGTGGCAAAGCGCAGCAGCTCAGCACGGTCGCGTGCCTGCGGCTCGTCGGCGATCAGGGCGTTAGCGACCTCGATGCGGAACTTTGGCTTGGAGGTGCGCGCCGGCGGCCCGCGTCGCAGCCACGCGAGCTCCTTGCGCAAGAGTTGTTGGCGTCGGTCCTCGCGCGATGCCTCTTGGCGGTCGCGCTCCGCGCGGGCCAGCACGTAGGCGGCGTAGCCGCCCTCGTATTGGTGGACCGCGCCGTCGGAAACCTCCCATGTGGATGTGCACACAGCGTCAAGGAACCAGCGGTCATGCGTGACCACCAGCATCGAACCGCGTCGCGCCGCCAGGTGGCGGGCGAGCCAGTCGACGCCTTCCACGTCCAGGTGGTTGGTGGGCTCGTCCAAGAGCAACAGCTCAGGTGGATCGAGTAGCAGCCGCGCTAGCGCAACACGCCTGCGCTCGCCTCCCGACAATCCAGCAATGGGTGTGTCGATGCCATTCGCGAACAGCCGCAGCTCCACGCCGCCCATGAGCCCATCGAGCACGCTGCGAAATGCACTGTCCCCAGCCCATTCGTGATTGGCGCGCTCGCCGACAAGCGTCTCGCGAATGCTGCGCTGCTCGTCGAGCTCATCGCGCTGCCCCAGCAGTGCCACGTCGAGGTCGCCGGAACGAGTGAGCGCTCCCGCGTCTGGCAGCTCCACGCCGGCGATCAGCTGCAGAAGGGTCGACTTGCCCCCGCCGTTTTGCCCCACCACGCCGATGCGCTCGCCCGCCGCCACCCCCAGCGTGATGTCGCGCAGCACCGAGCGGCTTCCGTAGCCCTTCTCGACGGCCTTCAGGTTCAAGAGGTTGCGAGCGGTTGGCATCCGCCGCTCATCCTGGCGGATCGCCGCTCGTTACCAGTGTGCGCCGAAGGTGAGCGCCCCGACCTCGAAGCTCGAGGCGATCAGCCGCCTCGAACAGGAGAACCCGAAGAACCGTCTCGCCTGAGAGCCGGCGATCAGCCTCCGCTGCCGCCGCCGTTTTTGTCGTATCTGGCCGTGTAGCTGCTCTTTGGGCACGACGATCCGACGATCTGAGCGGTTCCGTGGAACGCGCCGCCGGAGAACTTGCCGTTGAACATCACAGAGCCTGCAACATGACCGAAGGTGGCGCCGTTCGCGGTTGAGATCGTGGTCTTCCCGTCGAAGCTGAACTTGTTGTTCTTGAGTTTCAGCTTGGGGCTGTCCCAGTACTCGCTTACGGTCGCGGACGTGGGGCACGAGATATACAGTTCGACCGTCGTCGGCGGCTTGCCGACCAAGACAGACAGCCGCGGCTCGCTGGAGGCGTAATAGCCCCTTGCAGTTGGGCCACCGGCGGCGCTAGCGCTCGTTGCCACAGCAGCGAGGATGAACAGCGCCAAGGCCAGATGAGCGGTCTTACGACCCATGAGGTGCCCCCTTATCGGTTGAACGCGATGACCGTGGCGAGCATACCGGCCCTGTGGCGCGGCTTCGTATGGGAGAATCGCACGATGTCTGCTCGGCTCGGGTACGTCGTTCGCCAGGCAGTCCCGCAGGACCGTCCCGGGGTGGTGGCGAGCGTCTCAGCGGCCTTCGCGGAGGATCCGGGTTGGGCGTTCATTCTCGGCGAGGAGTACGAGCGCCTCGCAGACCAATTCGTTGGGGCGCTGTTCGACGTGCGGGTTGCCTGCCACAACGTGTGGGTGACCGATGATCTGGCAGCGGTGGCGATGTGGGACTCTCCCGGCAAGCACGACGCCGCACCTGGGCCCGCTGAGAGCATATGGGCCCGCTACCGCGCGGCTGCAGGTGAGGACGCGTTCGAGCGCTTGACACGCTACAACGATGCCGTTGCCGCCGCG
>Ga0070762_10001000_pt1 | contig 12695 bp, 8 predicted proteins | sample HubBroMetageREF2_FD_66726 | JGI IMG/M metagenome (GOLD analysis project Ga0070762, IMG submission 66726) | Reference soil microbial communities from the Hubbard Brook experimental Forest, New Hampshire, USA - Hubbard Brook CCASE Soil... | ecosystem: Environmental > Terrestrial > Soil > Temperate...
GTAGTAGACGACTGCGAAGTTCGGCGGCGTGTACACGGTCGGCGACCCCGACGCATTCTTGAAGATGGATACGCTGCCCGGCGGCCCGTTTGTGGAGTAGAAGTTCGAAACGGCGAGGTTCCCGCTTGTCGGATCGAAAGCACAGCCCACCGGATATTGATTCGGGTCGTTTAAGGTCGCAAGCGGCGTTGTGCCGCCGTGCGCGTACTCGATTATTTGCGATGCTTCGGTGTTGACGATCCAAACGTCGTTTGCTTTGTCGACGCAATCGCCTTGCGGGTTCGTAAAGCCGGTAAGGGTGCCTACGATTTTGAGTTTCGGATACGAATAGACGACGACGGTGTTGGTGCCGGAATCGGTGACGTAGAGCAGCCTATGGGCTTTCGCGGAGGGGTCCATCCACGAGCGGCCTCGACGAGAATGAACGACGACCGTGCTGCCGTTTCGCAGCGTGGAGGGAAGACCCACGCTCTGCGAGCCGGCAGGAGCCAGTTGCGAAACGCCGCCGTTGCAAGCGGCGAGGATTGCGGCGGCCGCCGATGCGCCGGCGATGTGCTGGGCGGATCTTAAAATATTCACGGCTCTAGAGTTAAACGTCGCGCGGCGCTTGTCCGGCATAGCAGGTCCCGCCTTGGTCCCAAGTTTCGCGGACTTGAACGCCGATCCAACGCGCAGGTGAGCGGAGCCTCGAACGTAAAGGCTCCGTATATCCGCTCGGTTACCAGAAAGCACATCAGTGACTAAGTCTTTTGCCAGTCCACGTGAGAAGCCGACGGGTCTCGTCCCGCGCCTAGTAGAGCGTTTTCCCGAGCGGCTCGTGTGGATGGGATTCGTGTTTGTTAATGGGTTTGCAGCGATTGCAATCCTAGGAACGTTGGCAATGTTATCAAGGGCGCCGTTGCTCTTTCCGTCCCTTGGCGCCAGCGCAATCCTCATGTTTTACAGCCCGCCGTTACCAACCGCAAGCCCAAGAAGCGTCGTCCTTGGGCATGCAATCGGAATCGTCTGCGGCTTCGCGGCGCTCGTCCTTACCGGGCTCCAAAACAGTCCATCAGCAATAGCTATGGGTGTCGACGGTCCACGCGTTATCGCTGCTGCGCTTTCACTAGCTGCCACGGGGGCACTGATGGTCCTTTTTAGGGTTACGCATCCTCCGGCGGGCGCTACCGCGTTGGTGATTTCACTGGGAGTCTTTACTAAGCCCTATCAACTGCCAATTATGGAGCTGGCCGTGATCGTTTTGACGCTCCAAGCGATACTCGTGAACAGAATGGCGGGGGTGGACTACCCGATTTGGACGCCCCGCACTCCGCCGCTACATTCGTAATTCCGCTGACGCCGGATTAATTCGCCAGACGACGCCGCCGTTATAGTTGGCGAGCCACAACGACCCATTTCCGAAACAAATCGCGTCGCCGCCGGGCCCATACCATTTTCGGACGACGGTGTTTGTGGCGGCGTCGATGTTCGTCAGGGGGGTGCCGACGAGCGTCGCCCACGCGGAGCCCGCACCGAAGGTGATGTCGCCGCCGAAGCCGGGAATGTTCGCGCGAATCGTTGCGACGACGCGCTTCGATTGTAGGCCGACCTTGGTGACGGAGCCGTCGGCTTGACCGATCGTCCATACGGCGCCCCCGCCGGCGGTAATAAAATGCGGCTTCGATGCGATCGGAATCCTTGCAATCCGGCGCCCGCTCGTGGCATCGACAGCGGTCAGAAGATTCGCGGCGCCGCTCGTGATCCAAATCGTTCGCCCGGCGTAGACCGGGTTCTGCGACCCTTTTGCAACGCGGATGTTTTGCCGTACGGATCCGGTCGCCGGGTCGATGCGCGAAAGCACGCCGTCGGCCGTCGCAAGCCACACGCTATCCGGGCTCGTCGTGATTGCGCCTTCAGAGTTTGCGGGAGTTATCGGCAACGTCGCTTTCACTCGGTTGGTCGCCGCGTCGATTCGGACGAGTGACCTTCCCGCACCCTTCGCTCCGCAGATCGGCACCCATACGCTGCCGAATCCGTATGCGATCCCCGAGCACGGTACGCCGGGTAGTTTTATTCTTGAGCTAACCGTATTGGTGGCCGCACTCACCCGCTCGACCTCTTTGAGCGTGATGTTCGCAATCCACAGCGCGTTGGAGCCGCTCGTCATCCAGTCCGGCGCCCCACCGATGACAATGGTCGTGCGAGGCAACTCGGAAATGGTCGGCCGCGACGGCATGCCAACCGCCGCGTAAGCGGTCAGGGCCGCGTAAACGATCAGCCCGATGAAGAATAGAGGTCGCACCAGAGGCGTTCCTTTCCGAGTCATCGCAGGTTGTAGAGCGTCGACACGGAGACGCCTTTCTTCGTGCTCAGCACGCTCATCCAATACGCGCCGTCGGCACTCTGCGCCATCTCGATCGGCAGCAGATACTTTTGTGGAAGATCGTACTCGCGCATCCGTCCCGTCGGGCTGACGCTGACCAGGCCGCCTTGACCGTTACGCTTGATAGCACCGATCAGCACGCCGCCCCGTTTGCCGCCGAAGACTGCGCCGGTCATGTAGGTGCCGCTGGGGAGATCGAGTTCCGTGAGCTTCCCGCTGGTCGTCATTCGCCCGACCTGCGATTCTTGCCCAAACCAGAGTGCGTTGTCGGTTGCAACCGTGAGGCCGCCGCTCAAGCGCTGCGACCCGGCATAAAACTGACGAAGACGGCCCCCGACCGTTAATCGTCCGATTCGCTTGACTCCCGCCTCCGTGAACCAGAGAGCGCGGTCGGGGCCTGTGATGATGTCGACCGGTTGCGTGCCGGCTCCAACGGCGTACTCTTTGATCGCTCCGCTCGGCGCCACGGTACCGATCTTTCCCGCCGTCACCTCGGTGAACCACATATTCCCGTTGGGTCCGCGGGTGATGTCGAATGGGCCGCTGTCGGGCGTCGGAATATCGAAGCCGGTTATAACTCGCGTGGAGCCGATCGTTGCCACCTTGTTGGCTGTCGATTCGGTAAACCACAACGAATAGTCCGGCGCATAGTTTATGGAACCGGGTTCTGAGCCCGTTGTGGCCGTTCGGTACTGCTTCGCCCTGCCGGTCCGCGGCAGAAAATTTACGATGCCCGACGTATCGTCGGTTGTGCGGTTCGTAAACCACAGTCCCGTTATTTTGCCATGTGGGTTGAAGACGATCCCGTGAGGGGCGTGTTGAGCGACCGGGTAGGCAGTAACGATTCCGCAAATCGTCGTTGTCGACCGGGTGCAGCGCGACTGTACGGCGCCAACGTCTTCGACCGTCGAGCACAACGTCGCCAATGCGAGCGTTAGCCCAATTACAAAGGCAGCTGTCGGGAGGCGCACCCAACCGTATTGGCGGTTGAGGGGCGCGAGCCCCCTTCAATCGCGGCTCGAGCGGGCTTTGTCGGCTTAACCAAAGAAGATTCAAATAAACGAGAGCTTCTAGGAGGAAGTGCGATGAAGAGATGCCTTTTGTCGATCGCGGTTGCGGCGTTCGTTTTCGCGCCGTGCGCTACGCGGGCCCAAACGGCGTCCGTATCCACGTATGGCGCCGGTCCACACGGCTTCGACTGGGCTCTGGGAACTTGGGCTTGCCGGAGCTCGAGTCATATTTCTCATGCCACGCTGAAGGTGACGCGGACTAGCGGCGGCGCTCTCTTCTATCGCAGCTCGGGGGAGAACTTCGATAACTCTTGGTACGCCGTGTATATGCCCAAGACGAAGACGTGGCTAGCCCCATTCATCGTCTCCGACGGTAGTTACGGCACCGAATCGACGACTCAGACCGGAAAGAAAATTGTCTGGACCGGAACTGGATACTTTGCCGATTCCGGCAAGACACTGCCAATTCGGGATACGAACGCCGTTGGGCCCAACACGTATGCGGATGTGGGCGAAGTTCGATCCGGAGGCGTCTGGAAAACCGAGTACAGCGTGACCTGCACGCGGACCGTTTGAGCGAAAGGACACGCAGCATGCCTAAGATCTCCCGAAGACTTCCCTCACTTATCGTCGCGCTAGCGATTCTCGCCCCCATCGGCTTATGGGCAGTGCGCATTGGCGCTGCGGGTCTGCCAATGACACGCGACCTCGCCGTCCGCCCCGATTTTACCGAACCGGTGACGCTGGCCAGCCAAGACGGCGTGCTCGAGGTCACGCTGACCCCGCGTCAGAGTACCGCGACTCTCGACACCGTCGCCAAGCCCGTTAAGAATATGCTGCTCTTCGATTACTCGGTGCAGCGCGGAACGGCGTCCAACGGCCAGATGTCGGGCGGCCACCAGTATCCCGCGCCGACGCTGCAAGTCGAACCCGGCGAGAGATTGATCGTTCACCTCAACAACGAGTTGCGCAACCTAACGATTCGCGACTTTTACGACCCAAAGTACACGGCAAAGGGTCAGACGGTACCACTCTATCCGGCGATGATGACGTCGGCGCCGGTCAATCTCCACGTACACGGCGCGCACGTCAGCCCGCGCGGTAACGCCGACAACGTGTTGCTGCACATCGATGCCGGCATGTCGAACACGTACGTGTACGACATCCCCAAGAACATGACGCCTGGCACGTTTTGGTATCACAGCCATCTGCACACGCTAACGGCGTCGCAGACGTACTACGGTCTCGCCGGTATGCTCCTCGTCGGCCGCGCCGACAGCGAGATCCCGGTCGTCACGCAAAAGAAAATCCCGATCCGCACCATGCTGTTGCAGTACAATACGGTCTTCGATCGCATAGGCGGCCTGGCGCAGATGACCAATCCGAACTGGCCGCAGTGGGTCAGCACGCTCATACCGCCCAAGGCTAACGAGCTCGCTGCCGGCACGTACCACCCATCGCTCGCACCGGTGAACTTTTTGGAATCGAAGAAAGGCACCCGGTGGGCCACTGTGTGGTACGCGGGGCCGCTGTCGATTAATAATATGCGCGGCCGCCTCCAGTTCGTACCGAGCAACTTGCAGCACTTTACGGCCGCTGCGGGCTCCGGCGGCGCCGACATGGAGGCCGATCCGTCGCTTCCCGACTACGAACGCGACGTGCAGTTTACGGTCAACGGGTTGTTCGAGCCGGTCCTCAAGGTGAATCCCGGCCAAACCGAGATCTGGGTGCTCGCCAACGTCAGCGACATTGCGTACATGAACGTCGAGCTCACCGAAACCGCAACAGGGTACCATCCGAAGATCGCGATCGTCGGACAGGACGGCATCGCCTACGGCGCGGTGCATTATTCGCACGAACAGGACGGAACGCAGTTGCTGATTCCGCCGGCGTCGCGCTTTGCGATCGCCGTGACGATGCCCGCGAAAGGATCGTTGCGCCTTTCACTGCCGGGCCTGGGTTCGGGCGCCAGGACCCTCTCCGCGCCAGGCGTCGTCTACACCAACAACGGCACGCCGAATCCGCCGGCGCGATTGGGAACGCTCAGCGTGTTGCCGTCGGCGATCAGTTATGCCGACGGATTCTTCATCTTCCCATCGCAAACGCTCCTGAATGCCAATCCCGGCGATGGACAAGGCGTTACTACGGCGTTTAACCCCGGGCAGCAGCTCGATGCGCCGACGCCCTTCCACGACCTGTCGAAACTCAAACCCGACGTGATCCGTACGCTGCTCATCAACGGCGGGTTTCTCAACAATCACGCCAGCAACGCCGATCCCAAGGCGTTCGTGTACGCGTTCGACGGAAACGCGTTTCCCAACGTTCCGTTGATTCAGGCGCGGCTCGGGTCGATCGAAGAGTGGAATTTCGTGAACCACAATAACGACGCTCATCCGATTCACGTCCACGTCAACGACTTCCAAGTCACCAAGTACGACGATCCGACGACCGGAACGAAACTGGGGCCGCAGATGTTTGGCCAGGACAATGCCAACGTTCCCGCGCCATCGATGGGGCCGAAAGAAGCAGTGATTCAAGCCGGTACGCTGACGATGCGCACCCACTTCATCGACTACTTGGGCTTGTACGTGCTGCATTGCCATCGGCTCAACCACGAAGACAATGGGCTGATGATGCTGATCAACGTCATTCCAGCCATCTCCGATTATGCGGTGGCGGTTCCCGGCTCGCCGGGCCACCCCGCAACGGTGAAGGTTTTCGACGGGCACGGCGATCGCTTGATAACGACGGTCACGCCCTTTCCGGATTTCTTTGGAACGCCCAGCGTGGCGATCGGCGACGTCGATGCTGACGGAATCTACGATCTCATCGTTGGTGCCGGCAAGGGACACTCACCCGAAGTCGTAGCGTACTCGGGCGCACCGAGCGGCGGCAAACCGTTCTCAACCGAGCTCGCGCGCTTCCAGGCGTTCGATGCGGCGCAGACGGGCGGCGTTAGCGTTGCGTCAACGCAAATCGACGGCAGAGCGGCGGATAATATCATCGTCGGCTCCGGCGCCGGCACGACCGATCATGTTCGGATCTTCAGCAGCGAGCTTCCGCCTCTCGGCACGACACCGGCAACGTTCGCAACCTTCGAACCGTACGGAAGCGATACGTCGGGCGTCAGCCTCGCCGCCGGATTCGTCGACTTCTTGTCCGGGCGCAACAGCATCGTGACCGCACCCGGAATAGGCGCCCAGATCAAGGTGTTTTCATATTCGCTGATGACGCCGATCGGTGCTCCGCCGGCCTGGCCGAACAATCCGGGCAACGCGCATATGGATGCGTCGTTTATGCCGTTTGGCGCAGGGTATCGCGGTCCGATCTCGATCGCCACCGGGTGGTTGGCCGGTTCGTACGGCGGCGCCGAAGCCATCGCCGCCAGTCAGCTCTCCGGCGCGGGAACCGTGAAGGTGTTCTCGACCGGAACGGCGCTCCAAGGCAATCCGACGATGTACTTGCGCAGCGCGATGAAGCACGAAATGGACTCCGACTTCAGCGAGATCGCAGCGTTCGAGCCGTTCGCCGGCACCTCGCGCGTTCGCGTTGCGACGACGTCGACCACGATCGGTGCCGATTTGCTGGCGAGCGGCACTCGCGGCGGCACGGTGCAAATCGAGAAGTTCCGGCTCGTGCGCTCCAATCCGCAAGCGCACGCTCTCACCGCGACGCGCGTGCACGCGATCTGGTCGGGAATGGGAGCCGCTCCGGCGGTGCTCGGCGGCGACTAGGTTCCTAACGGCATGGCGGACGACGTTGCGACCTTGCTGCTCTGCGCGCGCGTGCGGCCCGAGTGTACCGACGAATTTAGGCAGTGGCACGTGCGATGGCAGACGGCCGTTTTAGCCTCGCCCGGTGCGGTCAGCTTCGAGTTCTGGCCGCCAGCACCGCCGGATCAAGAAGAAGCCGTCGCTCTGTCGCGCTTCGAAAACGGAGAAGCGTTGCGAACCTGGCGCCGCAGCGAGACCAACCGGCACCTGGTTGCCGAGGCAGCTTCGTTTGCCGAAGGGGGCATCGTGATGCAGCTCGTCGGCCAGGCGGCCGTCGCGTATTACGTGCAGCACGGCGTGACGTTCGTCGTTGTGACCGACATCAAGCCCGGGAAAGAAAAAGAGTATCGCGCCTGGGCCGACAAAATTCAGAAGGTTCAAGAGACGTTCCGCGGCTACATCGGGTCGTTCGTCCAGCCGCCCCAGCATAAGGAAACTGGCTGGACGACCGTACTGCGATTCGACAACGCGCAGCACTTAAGCGCATGGCAAAACTCGCCGCAGCGTGCAGCGTTGATCGCGGAAGCCTCGCCGTTAGTCGAGCGCTTCAAAGCGCAACGCGTCGACACGTCGTTTCCAGGCTGGGTTCCCAACGATCCGGCCACCGGCAAACCGCCGAACATGTGGAAGACGGCGTGCCTCGTCTTGCTCACACTTTTTCCGGTCGTCATGCTCGAACTCAAGTTTCTCAATCCGCACCTTCGTGGGCTCCCGCCGGCGCTCGCGACCTTCACCGGCAACGCCGTCAGCGTCTTGCTGACGACGTGGCCGCTCATGCCGCTGGCGATTCGCTTTTTCCGGCCTTGGCTGTTCCCCGAGGGCCGACCGCGAGCGCTCGTGCTCGCAATGCCGTTCGTGCTGCTGGGATGCTACGCGCTCGAAATCGCCCTTCTGTGGCGCTTGCTCTAAGCTTGCGTGAGTTTTGAGAAGATCCGATCCTCGGTGAAGGGCAGGGCGGTAAAACGCACGCCGGTCGCCGCCTTGAGCGCGTTGCCGATCGCCGGGGCAACCGGATTGATCGTGTTTTCCGCAATCGATTTCGAACCGAGCGGCCCGATCGCATCGAAAGTATCGGCGAAGAAGACCTCGGTAACCGGAGCATCGGCAAACGTTGGAATCCGATAGTTTCGCAGCGTTGGATTGATCACCGCACCGGCATCGTCATACACCATTTTCTCTTGAAGGGCCCAGCCGATGCCCTGCACGACGCCGCCAATGACTTGCCCGCGCAATTGGTTGGGATTCATGACCACGCCCGCGTCGACGGCTTCGATGCTGAACAAAATGTGGATCTCGCCAGTGACGCGATGAACCGCGAGTCGTACGCCATACGCCATGAATGCCACGGTGCGCGGTGATCCATACGCTTTACGAAAGCAAGTGAGTTCTTCGCCTTGCGCTCGTGCGGCGGAGTAGAGTTCGGTCAGCAAAACGCGCCGGTCGCCACAGAGAACAGCGTCGTCGTCGAACCGGCATTGCTCGACCTGCACGCCGGCCGTTCGGGCTGCGAATGCGAGCAGCTTCTCGCGCAGCGCGACGGACGCATTTTCCACGGCTTTCGTTGGCACCATCATGCCAACGCTGGCGAACGTGCCGCTGTCGTAGGGCGTCTTATCGGTATCGGCGTTGAGAAACGTCACCCGCGCCGTTGGGCAGCCCATGACTTGCGCGACGACCTGCTGCTGGGCGGTAACGAGACCGTTTCCTATTTCAACGGAGCCAACCGTGAAATGATAGCCTCCGTCGGGCCGGAGCGTCACTTCGGAGCCCGACCGTTGCTCGGTTGGCGGAACGCAATCGAGCATCGACAAGGCGACCCCGCTGCCTTCGAGCCAATCCCGGCCTTCGGGTTTGGGGAGGCCGCGGCCGCTCGCCAGCGCTTCTGCGACGGCATCGACGCATTGGTCCAAGCCGTAGCTGCCCATCGTTAGATCCGAGGCACCTTCCAGAACCGATTCCATCTTGTCGTTCGGGCCGATCATATTTTTTCGGCGCATTTCGATCGGGTCGATATTCAGGAGCGCGGCGAGCTCGTCGAGCGCGGATTCGACGGCAAACGTCGGTTGGCCGGTGCCATAGCCTCGGAAGCCGCCGCCGCACTGGAGATTGGTGTAAACGGCGTACCCGTCGCCCTTCTTGTTCGGGCACCTATAGATGGCCCACGGGCCGGACATCCCGTTCGCGAGCGTCTCGCCGCCGTGATTACCGTACGCTCCGGTGTTGGAAACGATACGAAACTGCATTGCGGTGAGCGTCCCGTCCTTTTTTGCACCGAGTTTGACGTGCGTCTTCATCGGATGGCGGGTCGTGGCACCCGTGAACTGCTCCTCGCGCGTGAATTCCCATTGTACCGGACGCCCAGTTTTGATCGTCGCCAGCAGCGGAAGATCTTCGCTCATCATGTCTTGTTTGCCACCGAAACCGCCGCCGACGCGCTCGGTGAAGACGTGCAGGTCGGCCGGGAGGATGCCGAAGAGATAGCAGAGCTTGCCTTTGACGATGAACGGACCTTGGACGCTCGTGCGCACGTGCAGCCGGCCATCCTCGCCGCGCCACGTGATCGACTGCATCGTCTCGAGGTGGACGTGCTGTTGGCGCGACGCGTCGTAGGTTTCCTCGTAGATCGCGTCGGCCGCAGCGAACCCTTCGGTGACGCTGCCGACCTCACCGTGAAGCTCGAGAAAGACGTTCTTGTTCGGATGCAGGATCCGAGAATCGCCACCCTTGTCGTGCAGCACCGGAGCCCCCGGCTCCATCGCTTCTTCGGGATCGAAAACGGCCGGCAGGATCTCGTACTCTACCTTGAGACGCCGGCAGCCTTCTTCGGCGGCGGCTTCGGTTTCGGCGACGACGGCGGCGATCCGTTGACCGACGAAACGCGCGACGCTATCGAGCATGTAGGTGTCGTCTGGGTCGACGCGATTGTCTTCGTGGATAGCCGTGCTGTAAAGACGGCGCGGAACGTCTTCCCACGTGAACACCTCCACGACACCCCGTACGGCGATCGCTTCCGAGCGGTCGATCGACAGAATTTTCGCGTGCGCGTGCGGGGAGCGCAACACTTTAAGATGCAGGAGGCCATCCATCGGCGGTATGTCGCTCGTGTAACGCGCGTGTCCGGTAACGATGCCCTCGGCAAACGGATTGGGCACGCTGACGCCGGAGGAGTTTCCGGCCGCATCGGGCGCGACGTTTTTAACTCCGGCAAACGCGTCGCGAATCGACCCGTAGCCCGTACAGCGACAGAGATTTCCCTTGAGCGCTCTTGGAAGATCCTGTTTCTGCTCGTCGCTGAGCGCCGCGGCCGTCATAATCATTCCGGCTGCACAGTAACCGCACTGGAAACTCTGCGCGTCGAGGAAGGCCTGCTGCATTGGGTGGAGCTCGCCGTTCTTGGCCAATCCCTCGATCGTCGTGATCTCTTTGCCTTCGGCTCGAAATGCCGGATAGAGACAGCTATGTACGGGCTTTTTGTCGACCCATACCGTGCACGCGCCGCAATCGCCGCCATCGCAGCCTTTTTTGACGCCGTACCAACCGAGGTCCCGAAGAAAAACCCGGAGGCACTCGCCCGGCGCCGGCGTTGCGGCAAAGCTCTTACCGTTAACCGCAAGCTTCACGCTTCCAACTCCTGTCGAATCTGTTCCGCGTAGTAATACGTCAGATGCCGGCGGTGTGCCGGCGAGCCGTGAACGTCGGCGAGATAGAGGGAATCCGGGATTGCCGTATCCACGGCGTCGCGAAGTTGCGCGGCGGACGGGGTGCCGTCGAAGGCGAGTTGTACCGGTCTGACCGTTGCCGCCGTAATCGTGAGCATCAGGTTGCCATCCGGCTTGCAGCGAGTACCGATGAGTAAGACCGACGAGCGCCCAAGGTGGGTGAGCTCGGAACGACGGAATGCAAACGACTTCGCCAACGCCGCTGCCGGAAGGTGGATGCTGCGCAGCAACTCGCCGGGCTGTAAGATATTTTCGTGGTTTCCGGTGACAAAGTCGGCGGCGCGTACCTCGCGCGGCGGTCCGTCGCGCGGAAAGAGCGTATAGCTGCCTTCGAGCGCCACCGTAAGTGAGATCATCGGACCCGCCGGCAGCGACATCACGATGTTTCCACCAATCGTCGCCTCGTTCCAAATCTTGAACGATGACAAGAAGGCCCGGCAGCATTGCCCAATGAGCGATCCGGCTCTCCACTCGGGCGAAGCCTGGAACGCGTAGAGCTCCGCAATTTTGCAGGTTGCGGCGAGTTCGATGCCGTCTTGTCCGGCTGCGATTGCTTGCCAACCGAGAGTTTCCAAATCGATCAAAGTATCGGTGTGAATTTGGGGCTCAGAGAACAACCACGTGCCCCCGGCAAGCCATGCGTATCCGTCTCGCCAGTGACGGATTTCGCCGGCGGACCTCGGTTGTTTGATCTCGGTTATCGTATTGAGGTTCATCGGACCCTTATCAAGAACACGTCAAAGCCGCGTCATTACAGCTGCACACATATTCTTCGACGCGGGATAGTCATTTCCCAGGCTCGAAACATACGTTCGTGTATTATCGAATTTGTTTGGCGGTTTGCGTGAGTGCGCTTTGCTCGCTCATTCTGATGCCGGCTTCCGCGGGTGCAAGCGCACCGGACTCGGCTGTGGCGGTCCTTCATCAAGAGACCCGCTGGCTCAACGCCATCGTCGGCGGCGATGGCAAGACCGTCGCCTCGATCCTCAGTCCGAAGTTCACGCACATTACCGCTCGCGGCGTGCTCCTCCATCGCTCACAAGAGCTCGCGGCTCTGAAAAAAGAGACATTTACGATGAATGCTTCCGAGCAAACCGTCGATTTTGCGGGCGACGCGGCAGTCGTGCATGGGCTCAACACGATCGTGCAGTCGGGAAAGACCTTAGCGCGCGAGCGATACACGGATGTATACGCCAAAGAGAGCGGCACGTGGATGGCATTGTCTGCACAGGAGACCCTGATCGCCCCATGACCGCGGCGAGCTGACCTCGTGAAAAGCCCGGTATACGTCGTTCTCGCCGCCGGCGAATCCCGGCGCATGGGATTCGACAAGACGGTAACGCCGCTTGGGCAGCGTTCTCCGCTTGCGCGTCTTGCCGAAGCGCTCGGGCAGCGTCGCGCCTTGATCGTAGTCCCTCCGAATTTGTCCGACAGAGCGGCGCGTATTGCTCCTGCCGCGTGCATCGTCATCAACCGGGAACAGGGCCGCGGAATGGCGCATTCGTTGCATCTTGCGCTGGCCTCGATCGAGCCTGAAAGCCCGTTTGGCGTCCTGCTCGGGGACATGCCGAGCATGACCGAAGCGACGATCGAGCGGACCGAGGCCATGCTCTGCGGCGACGTCGACGTCGCCTTTCCAGTCGACTTGGCAGGAACGGTCGGCCATCCGGTACTTTTTTCGGCGCGCGCGAGACCGATCGTGGAGGCTTTGCCCGACGGCGATACACTGCGCATCGCGCGTGACGACTCATCGCTGCAGCGCGCGTCCTGGCGTTGCTGCGATCGGTCTGCATTCCTCGATCTCGACGTACCTAGCGATTGGAGGGCCTTC
>Ga0070762_10001003_pt1 | contig 12681 bp, 14 predicted proteins | sample HubBroMetageREF2_FD_66726 | JGI IMG/M metagenome (GOLD analysis project Ga0070762, IMG submission 66726) | Reference soil microbial communities from the Hubbard Brook experimental Forest, New Hampshire, USA - Hubbard Brook CCASE Soil... | ecosystem: Environmental > Terrestrial > Soil >...
ACAGCTGTTGACTATTCAGCGCGTGTCGCAGCGCGCGAGCGAGCCGCGCCGGGTTGCGCTCGCTGGGGAGCGCGTCGCGAAACTCGGCGAGGCGCCGGTTTATCGTCGCGACCGACTGGGCCGTGGCAGCCGCCAGCTCGGGGATCGTCGGCTCGCGACCGAGTTCGTGGGCCACGCGACCGTACTCTTCGATGAAGATGAGCACGCGATGGGTTCGCTCGTAGTCGAGGTCGAGCTCGTCGGCGAGCCAATCACCAAACGGCATTCCGCCCTCGATGACCTCGATTGGCAGGCCCGGTGTCGACGGGGCGAGCTGCTCGTCGATCAGTCTCCGGGCGCGGAGGAGGTCGGCCCTCGGGGACCCCTGAAGCTTCTCCGCGACCTCGGAGGGTGACCGGCCCGCCGCGAGGCCGGCCAAGATCTCGTCGAGGATCTTCTGTGCCCCGGCCAGGAGTCCCTGATACGCCATGATATGAATCGTAGCATGCGGCCAGCGTCAGTACGGAACGACAGCCTCCGGCGACAATCCCGCTAGATCGGCGCCGTCGCCTGCCGCGTGCGGCCGAGAGGTGCAGCACCCCGGGCTCTCGGCGCGCCGCGGGCCCGATCGTCATCGTGGCCCATATCGTTGGCCCGGGCGGCGTGTACCGAGGGTGGCCAATTCAGGGGCGGGATTGGCGTCGGAGAGCGGGGAGGCAGGCTCTCTTAGAGCTCCACGAAGAATGCGGAGTCGACGACGACATCTTCGATTTCGCGCACCGTGCAGCGCACCCCGAGCTCGTACTGTCTGAGGAGGTCGCAGAGCTGGTCGCCGTCGATCAGATCGATCGGCGGAGCGCCGTCACGCGTAGCCTCGCGCGTCGCGTCGGCGGTGTATGTGCCCGTGGTTATCAGGAGGCCCTTGTCCCCCCGGCCGCTCATGGCACCGCGGAAGTCGCGCACGGCGCCCGCGCCAACGCTGCCCCTATAGCGCTTGCATTGGAAGAAGATAGGGAAGCTCAACAGCGAGAGCCGATAGACGCCGATGCCGTCGATCACCCCGTCCCCGGCTTTCCCGGTGACTGTCGCCGACACGAACCCGGCCTCGCGCAGCAGCCGTCTCGCGAGCCGCTCGAACTGTTCCGGCGACATCTCCAGGAGCGTCGAGATCAGCTGCTCCTTCCAGGGCGATGAGACATCAACGTCATGCTCGCCCAGCGGCTCGCTCGGATCCTCGCCCGCATGGGCGGCCCTTTTCTGACGCTGGGCCTCGCGGAGTTGGGAGGTGTATGACGCATACAGGGCGGGGATGTCGGCAGCCGTGCAGGAGCGACCCAGGTCCGTCGTGCTCCACACGCGCCGGCTGTTGTCGAGCAGTCCCATCCCCTTGAGATAGCTGCGCGCCCAGGTCAGGCGGTACTCGATCAAACCCCGCCGGGACACCGAGCTGCTCGTCGGTGAAGCCCTCTGTAGCAAGTACCTTCTCGACGATCTCCTCGTTCGTCCCGCTATCGCCGATCTCCCGCACCGCGCACAACGACGGCCACAGCAGATCAGAATAGGCCGGGATGCGCGGACCGTTCGGTCACCCCGGACAAGCTACAGGTGAGCTTCGCTTCGGGAAGGCTGGAGCACCCCTCACAGCGTGTCGTCCTACGACGCAGCGATGCGCTGATGCCAAACGGAACCCTATTGGAACCTTGACCCCTCCCGACGCGCCCTCCACCCCACGAAAAAACCCCGCCTGAGCGGGGCTTCTTCGCATAGCGGGGGCAGGATTCGAACCTGCGACCTTCGGGTTATGAGCCCGACGAGCTACCAGACTGCTCCACCCCGCGTCGCTTCTTATGTTCTAGCAAAGAACCACGCACGTGACCAGGTTCGCGAGCGCTGCTGCGCCGTCCTATCGCGCCTAGCAGAGGAATGCCTTGCATTGTGGCCTGGACGGCTCTGGCAGAAAACATCGCATGCTGGACGGTGCTCATCCGTCAGCTACGGCCCAGCATCTCTTTGATTCGCTCCGCCTCTTCGTCTTCCAGCGCCCAGTCGATCTCCCTATAGCGGCGTTCAATCCGCTCCACCGCCTGCTTCGTAGCCGCGTGCGCCGCTTCCACCGCCGCATCCCGTTCTGCCTTCGCTGCTTCGCGCGCACGGCCACTATCCACCGCGTCCATCTGCTGATAACGCCGTTCGATCCGATCGATCGCCTGCTTGGTCGCCTCAGCCGCTGCCTCCACCGCCGCGTCCCGTTCTGCCACAGCTGCTTTGCGCGCGAGGTGATAGTGCCTTCGCGCCGGATCAGGCGAGGATTGCTCGCCCACCCGCCACTCTGGCGCCCAGCGTTCGCTCTCCGCAGCCTCTGCTTGCTCAGGCCCAATCCCATCGGCTGCCGCCACCTGAGCCTTGCCGCGGCGTCGCCGTCGTCGCCGCCGCATGAACAGGTGCACGGCCTCTGATCTGAGGAGCTCGTACCAGATCACAAAGCCAAGGCCATACAAGATCGCAAGACCTACCGGCAAGCTGAATTTGATCGCTGCGCTCATGGCAGCTCTCGCGCCCACGTCGTAGCGTCGCTCACGCAGACGCGTCGATTCTGGGTCATCGTGCGCGAGCATACCCCGCACCTCTAGCATCACGCCCGTGCGTGTCGCCGTCGTGGACATCGGGACCAACTCCACGCGGCTGCTCATCGCCGACGTCGATCACCGTCATGGGTCCGTGCAAGTGCTCGAGCGCAGCTCCAAGGTAACCCGCCTCGGCCAAGGCGTCGACTCCAACGGTTCGCTCGCCAATGACGCTATGCAGCGGGTGTTCGACACGCTCACCAACTACCGCGCCGCCATCGACCAGCACAACGCCAGCGCCAACCTCGCGGTGCTCACCTCGGCTGTGCGCGATGCCAGCAACGGCGCCGACTTCGCCCAGCGCGTGCGCGACGACTTCCAGCTCGACGCCAAAGTACTCAGCGGCGAGCAGGAGGCACAGCTCACGTTCCTGGGCGCCATGTCCGGGCGGCCCATCGGCCAACGGCCATCCAAGCAACAGCCAATCGTCGTCATCGACATCGGCGGTGGCTCAACCGAGTTCGTAATCGGCGTCGCACACACCGCCCGCTTCCATACCTCCCTACACGCCGGCGTCGTGCGTATGTCAGAGCGCCACATCCACACCGACCCCCCAAAGCCACATGAGCTGCAAGCGCTCGCCGCCGACGTCCGCGCCACGCTGCTCCAAGGCCTGCCTGAGCAGGAGCGCCAGTCCGTCAAGTCAGGCATCGCCGTCGCCGGCACCGCCACATCCGCCGCCGCCATCGACCAGGAGCTCGACCCCTACGACCCTGCCCGCGTGCACGGTTACCAACTGCAGCTGGGCACCGTCGAACTACTGCTCGCGCGCCTCGCCGACATGACTGAACAACAACGTCGCCAGGTTGTCGGCCTGCACCCCGACCGCGCCCCCACCATCGTCGCCGGCATGATCCTGCTCGAACAGGCGATGCATGCCTTCCAGCTAGAGCAAGTCGAGGTCTCCGAGCACGACATCCTCTACGGAGGCGCGCTGCAGCTTGCCGATCAAGCCAAGTTCGACTTGCGCGGGTAAACCACAGTCGGGTCCGTCAGCACGTTCACAAGTGCCGGCAGCCCCGCCGCGAACGCACGCTCCAGCGCCGGTCGCATGTCCTGCGGGCGCTCCACCAGCTCGCCGTGCCCGCCCAGCGCCTGCACCATCTCGTCATAGCGCGTCCCCGGTCGCAGATCAGCCGCCACCGAGTAGCCATACAGGAACTCCATCGGGTGCTTCTCAAGCGCCCAAATGCCGTTGTTGCCCATCACCGCCACCACGTTCACCCCATGACGCGCCAGCGTGTCGAACTCCATGCCAGAAAAGCCAAACGCGCCGTCGCCCACCAGCAGCACCACCTGGCGATCCGGGTGCGCCAGCTTCGCCGCCAGCGCATACCCACAGCCCGTGCCCAAACAGCCAAACGGACCCGGATCCAGCCAGCAGCCAGGCTGGTAGCTGTCCACCACCCGGCCCGCATACGACACAAAGTCGCCGCCATCGCCAATCACAATCGCGTCGCGGTCAAGCACGCTCGCGAGCTCCGCATACAGCCGCATTGGATGTAGCGGCGCCCTGCCGTCATCGAGCTCCGCCCGCTCCGCCTCACGGCGCTCGGACTCCATCGCCCGCAGCTGAGCAATCCAGCTCTCGCTCGCCAGCCCCCGCGCACCCGCGCCCGTGCGCAGGTCCGCCAGCGTCTGCGCAATCGCGCCATAGCACTCAGCAGCCACCGCACGCTGGTGATCGCGCTGCGGTTCCGCGGCATCGATCACCACCACCTCCGTCTCCTCACCAAACGCGCCGCCAAAGCCCAGCCTGAAGTCCATCGGCACGCCCACCACCAGCGCCACATCCGCATCTTTCAACGCCTGCGAGCGCACCCGCGAGAAGAACAGCTCGTCATCCGCCGCCAAACAGCCGCGCGCCAGCCCGTTCAAGAACACCGGGATCCGCAGCGTGTGCGCCAAATCCAACAGCGCCTGCTCACCATGGCCCCAGTACAGATCCGTGCCAGCCATGATCACCGGCCGCTCAGCAGCCGCCAGTAGCGCCGCCGCGCGCTCCAGCGCCTCAGCCGACGCGCCTCTGCCGCCCGCGCCAGCGCCCTGCTGCTCGTGCTCGCTGTCCAGCTCCGCCGCCTCCATAAACACGTAATCCAGTGGGAAGTCCACAAACGCCGGGCCGCCATGCGGCGCGCACGCCGCCGCAAACGCATCGTCCACCAGCCCTGGAATCTCCCCAGTGCTCCCCGGCGTCACTGCCAGCTTCGTCACCGGGCGCACAAACGGCACATGATCGATCTCCTGCAACGAACCCTGACCCCAGCGCAGCGCCGGAGCACGACCGCCCAGCACCACCATCGGCGAGTGATTCGCCTGCGCTGACGCCATCGCGCTCATCCCATTCGTCACACCCGGGCCCGCCGTCAGCGCGCACACGCCAGTTTCCCGCGTCACCTTCGCCCAGCCCTCCGCAGCAAACGCCGCTGTCGACTCGTGACGCACGTCCACAATGTCAATGCCCTCCTCGCGGCAGCCATCGTAGATCGAGAACAAGTGCCCGCCCGACAGCGTGAACAGCTTGCTCACGCCATGCGCCTTCAAGCGCCTGGCCACCAGGCGCCCACCATGGAACGTGCTCGTCTCCTGCGCACTCTCCCTTGACACGCGCGCGACTCTATCGTCTCGCAGCGTCTTCCAGTCTCGCCCGATACATGCCCGGGGTGGGATTCGAACCCACATGCCCCCCGTAGGGGACCATCGATTTTAAGTCGATTACGTATACCGATTTCGCCACCCGGGCCACGCCAGCCGCATGCAGGCTAACCAAGCCCCCATCAGCACGTTCAGCCGCCCGTGTTTGATGCGCTTGCGCACCGGGAATACCTCGTATACGCGCAACTTTTGCGCTGCTACGGTGTCATTAAGGGGCGACAGCAGCTATCGGACTGTCCATGGAGGTCTCCGCACTCTCACATCCCAGCAGCGTCCCAGGCCTTCGCGGCCCGTCTGCGTTGCTGCGCCTACAGTCTGACGAGCGCCTCATCGCCCTGACCCGCCGCGGCCAGCACGCCGCCTTCGAGGTGCTCTGCGCGCGCTACCAAAGCCGCCTCTTGTCCTTCTGCCGGCACATGCTCGCCTCCCGCGAGGACGCCGAGGACGTGCTGCAGGAGGTATTCGCCGCCGCCTTCAACGCCGTGCTCGCCGACGAGCGCGACATCAACGTGCGCCCCTGGCTGTATCGCATCGCACGCAACCGCTCGCTCAACCACCTGCGCCGCGCGTCCGCCATCGGCGTCGACTCCATGGATGTGCACTACGCCGAGCAAGGCATCTCCACAGGCGACAAGGTCATGCGCCGCGAGAGCTTTCGTGAGCTCATCGCCGACGTACACGAGCTGCCCGAGACCCAGCGCACCGCGCTGCTGCTGCGTGAGATCGACGCGCTCTCCTACGACCAGATCGCACACGCGATGGAGACCACCATCCCCTCCGTCAAGTCGCTGCTCGTGCGCGCCCGCATCTCGCTCGCCGAGGCAGCCGAGGCGCGCAACCTCAGCTGTGACGACGTGCGCCTCGAACTCGGCACCGCAGCCGAGGGGCTCGCCAAGCTCAGCACCCCCGCCCGCCGTCATGTACGCAGCTGCGAGCGCTGCTCCTTCTTCAAGAAGCAGCTCAAGGACAACAACCACGCGCTCGCACTGATCATGCCCGTCGGCCCGCTGCTACTGCTCAAGAAGCTCCTGCTCGCCAAGCTCGGCTCCACCGCTTCCGCCGGCGGTGCCCACGTAGCCGGGGGCGCCAGTGCCACAGTCGGCGCCACCGTCGGAGCCGGAGCAGTCGCCGGGGGCAGCTCCAGCGTCGCCGGTGGACTCGTCACCGCCGGCGCCGGCGCGCTCGCCACCAAGGCCGTCGCCGGGCTCGCCGCAGCCGCCATCGTCACCGCCGGCGCCGTCGCCGCAGGCAACGCCGTCGACGTCCATCACCATCATTCGCACGCCACGCTCTCAGCAAGCGTCAGCGCACACCGCTACTCAAGCGAACCAGTAGTCGTCCACCAGGCGCCTCAGCCCATCAGCGCCAGCAGCCCCCCCGTCGCACACATCGCCGCCGCGCGCCGCCAGGTGCATCACACCAAGCCCACCAAAGCCATCAAGAGCGCTGCCATCACGCCCGCCGTAGCGCCCAGCGCCGCACCTGCCGCCGCCCCCGCCAAGCCCGCTGCCCCCCAGCCCACCAGCATGCAGGTGACCGAGGTCACAACCAACACCACCACGCTTCCCGCCGCCGCCACAACTACGCCATCCACCAACGCCGCACCACCCACGGCCACCGCTACACCAACCGCACCCGTGAGCACCACAACCACCACCGTCGAAGCCGCACCCGAAGCAGTGGCCGTTGCCGAAACCCCAGCCGCCACTGCCCCCGAAACAGCCGCGCCAGATAGCTCCGAACCGCAGATTGCGCCGCCTGGCGCCAACACCGGCGGCACCGCCGCCAGCACCGTCGACCAGCCCAGCGAATAGGCCACCAGGCCGACCAAGTCGCTGCTCGCGTATGGGTTCGGGTTCGCGCGATGCCCTGACCAGCTAATGCCCGAGCAGCTAGCCGAACGAAAAGTTCTTCAACGGCCGCAACAGCACACCCGTCTCGCCAACTTCCAGCGGCGAGGTAACCTGCGCGCTGGCCGTCGGCGAAGTCAGCATCGCAATGATCACGCCTTCCCGAACACCAGCGCGTTCCGGCAGCAGCAGAACATCGCGAGCGTACATTTCCCTGCCTTCCACATCCGCCGAGTACGCCACCTGGTAGCCCGTCAGCGTGTTGCTGATCCGCGTCTTGCCCTCGCCCCGCAGCGCAAACCTCTCGCTGTCGCGACTCAGCGCACGGATGTAGCCCGCCGCGTATATAGGTAGCTCGCCAGACAGCGCTCCCGCGTACGCCGGCAAACGCAGCGGATCGACCGCAAACGAGTACTTCAGCGTGCCGTCCGGCCAGCGACTCTGCACCTTCACATAGCCGCCAGCGTCCGGCCTCACGCTGTACAGGTCGCGATAGCTAAAGCTAAACGGGACCGGTCCGCCATGAGCGTAATGCGCATCCTCCAGCGTCAGCCCCACGGCCAACAACAGCACCACCAGCGCAACCCCCGCACCAACCACCGCCACACGTGCCAGCCGTGATGCTCGCCGCCAGCGCGGTGACAACAACCGCCCCAGCGTCGGGCCGTACTCCCGCTTCATCGGCACAGCCCTCATCGCGATCAGGGTTCGTCGAGCAACAGGTCGCTCGGGCCGCCAGACATTGCTCGACGGACCCCCAAAGCGATCATTCCCCGAGCGAGAACAGCGATTCGAGATCGTGGCGCGAATACGCGGCAAACGCAACCATCGTCTGCGTGCGTGCCACGCCCGACAAGCCCCCTATCTGGCCCGTCACCACGTCCGCGAGCTGCTCGTGGTCCGGTACGCGCACGATCGCAACAAAATCCCACTCCCCCGTCACCGAGTACGCCTCCGCCACGCCATCAATGTCCGCCAGCGCCCCACCCAGGCTAGATAGCGCATCGCGCTCCGCCTCGATCAGCACCACCGCGTTGGTCATCGTCATCGCTCGCTCATCATAGGTACCCGCGGAAGCCGTTTCAAAAGATCGGCACTTCCCGGTATGCCGCCCGCATGGTGCACGCTACGCGTCTGCGTCGCCAAGCCGATTCACGCCCATCCCAAGCACCAGGCCCAATGCCCCACCCGTCACCCCAGCCAGCCAGCTGATCTCCGGGCGCGCAAACGGCAGCGCCAACAGCAGCGCCGCCATCGCCGCCGCGCCCAGCAGGTCGCCTTCCCAGTGTCCGCCCGCGCGTGCCGCCTCCAAATCGGGGACCACCCACGCCGCCAGCAGTGCCAGCGCCGCCGCGTTGCCGCCGCCCACAAGCGCAAACGGGTACACAGCCAGCGCGACCAGTGCCCCCACCGCGCTGGCACCCAGAAACAGCGCCAGCACCAGCGCCGGCCCGTGACGACGCTCCAACAGCCAGCCAAATAGCGCGATCGCAAGCAGCACCACAAACGCCGCCACACCGTCCGCATACGCAAAAGCGTTCGTAAACAGCTTCCACCATTCGCCGTCCAGCGGGCCAATCACCGCCACGTGCCCATACAAGTCCGGTTCCGCGTGCCACACGATCCACGCCACGCAGCCCACAGCCACCAGCAGCATCGTCGCGTACGGACGCTCCGCCGCCCAGCGCGCCGGAACACGCGCAGCGCGCGCCCCACGCGGCGCCCTCGAGCTGCGCCGCTTGGAGCGGGCGAACAGCGATCCCAGCCGCCCCCGCCCACTCGGTGCGCTTGCCGACGCGTGCACGCGCGGAAGCTTCGGCGCACGCCTGCGCAAACGATTCCCGCAGTACGGACACTCCGTGACGTACGGGCTGACCTCCGAGCCGCACTGTTTGCACACCACGAACAGGTCAGCGCCCGAGCTCATAGAAGCTGTTTCAGGATAGGCGGTGCAGTTGCGACGTTCAGGCTCACAGTTGACCCATTCTATGGACCTCTCGACCCCTGCTCACTCGGCTCTGGAATACTCAGGTTCATGAACCTCGGATACGACCAGCAGCTCTACATACTCGCGTTTGACCACCGTGGCTCCTTCCAGAAGAGGTTCTTCGGGATCGACGGTGAGCCCGACTCCGAGCAGACGGCCATCATCGCCGACGCCAAGCACCTCATCTTCGAGGGCATGCTGCAGGCGGTTGGCGCAGGTGCCGACCCATCCGTCACCGGCGTGCTCGTCGACGAGCAGTTCGGCTCCACCGTGCCCGCTGAGGCACACGAGAAGAGCCTGAAGCTCGCCATGCCCGCCGAGCGCTCCGGCCAGAACATGTTCGATTTCCAGTACGGCGACGACTTCGGCAAGCACATCGAGAGCTTTAACCCAGACTTCACCAAGGTGCTCGTCCGCTACAACCCCGACGGCGACAGCGGCGCCAACCGCGAGCAGCTGGGCAAGCTACGCACGCTCAGCGACTGGCTGAAGGCGCACCAGCGCAAGTTCCTGTTCGAGCTGCTCGTGCCCGCCGAGGATTCCCAGCTGCAGTCCGTCGGCGGCGACAGCGACCGCTACGACGCAGAGCTTCGCCCCGAGCTGATGCGCCGGACGATCGCCGAAATCCAAGACGCCCGCATCGACGTCGACATCTGGAAGATCGAGGGTGTCGATCAGCGCTCGGACTGCGAGATGCTCGCCGCTCAAACACGCATTGGTGGCCGCGACGGCGTCAAGTGCGTCGTGCTCGGGCGCGGTGCCGATGACGCCAAGGTAGACCAGTGGCTAACCGCTGCAGCGCCTGTCGACGGCTACATCGGCTTCGCCATCGGCCGCTCCATCTGGTGGGACCCGCTCAAGGCATACGTGGACGGCAAGATCGAGCGCTCCGCCGGCGCGCGCAAGATCGCAGAGAACTACCTGCGCTTCGTCGCCGTGTACGAGCGCGGCAAGACGCTCGTCGGCTCCTAGCCAGGCGTGGTGCAGACATGAAGATGCGCCAGAGCCTGGCCGACTGGGAGCAAGCCTTCGTCAAGGAGATCACGCTCGACCGCCACCGGCGCGACTCGCTGCGCCGCACCACCGAGCAACGCGCGCTCAAGCGCAGCATCGACAAGCGTCATAAGCGCGGCTCCATGCGCTTCGCGCTGCTCGTCCTCACGCTGATGCTCACCGCCGTCGTCGTAACGGTCGTAATGTTTCGCACCCTCTACCTGCTGCTCGGCTGACAAGCGCCAGTAGCGGGCGCCACACCGCTGCCAGGCCGCGCCGTCCTGCGGCGCAGCCGCTTATGCGCCGTCGCCCAGCTCGCGCAGCGACTCGTCCACCTTCGCCGCGCTCTCCTTCGCATTCTCGCTCGCAACTCCATCCTTGACCGGCGCCACTGCGCCCGCTTCGCGGTGGATCTCCAAGTAGATCTCCTTGCGAAATACAGGCACACGCTGGGGAGCCTGAATGCCGATGCGCACCTTCTCGCCCATGACCGACAACACCGAAACCTCGATCTCGTCGCCGATCATGATGCTCTGGTTGGACTTGCGCGTCAGAACCAGCATTTGGGTGCACCTTCCTCTTTGCCGATTGGCGAGCCGGCGCGACCCCAAACCGCCGGTGATCCAAGCATAGTCACAGGACCGGGGGAACGCGATCCCAATTTCTCAAACGTGCCCGCGCAGGTCATCTCCGCGACTCTCGCGCAGCCTCGCAAAGCAGCCCTGCAGCGCCACGCGAGCGCTTGCGCTAGTCTCCCGGACCGTCCATGCCCCGGAAATCTTTGCGCCCGCACCTGAACCAGATCCGCGCTTGGGTGCGACAAGGTCGAACCGATGCGTGGGTCGCCCACCAACTCGAGGTCACCGTCCGCGACATCGAGCAGTTCAAGCGCCAGAACGAGCTTGTCAGCGACGAGGAGTCCCCTGAGGGCGCCGCAACCGGCGACTATCCCGAGGAGATCGACCTGCGCGCCGAGGACGACGCGCTGATCGCCGCCGAGCTCGAGGCCGCTGAAGCCGATGCCGAGCGCGCCAAGGCGCAGGCCGAAGAGGCAGGCGAGGAGTCCAGCGAGGACACCGACGACACCAGCGGCACACGCACCCGCCGGCGCAGCCGCCGCGGCGGGCGTGGCCGGTCGCGAGCAGCAGGGCGCAACACCGGCCCCCTCGAGGGCACCTTCGACCATGGCGAGGAGGGCTACGGGTTGTGGCTGGACCCAGCCATCCAAGAGAACCCCATCTACGCCGAGCACTGGGCCGGCCACCGGTCCGTCGAGGTAGAGGTCGAAGAGGACCGCATAGTCATCCGCCGCGCCGGCGATGACTAGCGCGTAGGTAGCTACGCCTCTGACAGCGTGCGGCGCCCGCCGGCGTAGTCGGCGGCCTCGCGCAGGTATCTGGCGAACGCCGCGTCCACCACAACTCCCGCCTCCCACGCCCACGGGTCCTCCGGCGCGGACTTCATTGCAACCTGCAGGCACCACATAGTGCCGCCGTCGTACAGAGCCACCAGCTCTTCCGTCTGGAACCGACCTCCCACGCGTCTGCGCAGCTCCGCCACCAAAGCATCCGTCACGCGCTCCAGCAGCGGCCCTCGCTCCGTGGGGGCGCCACGCAGCCTGCGCTCGCCCTGCTGCCACTGATAGATCGCAGTCTCGAACGACACCAGCCGAGGCTAGCAGTGGCAACTCGCTAACAGCCCAGCCTGGCGCGATCGATCGCAACGCGCTCAGTTATCGGGCAGGCCGCTGATCACATACGGCTGCTCGCCTTTTCTCATCATTCCCAACTGGCGAGCCTCAGCTTCCAGCGTTCCCGGTGCGCTGAGCGCTTCGTGCTGGTGCACCAGCAGTCTGTGTTCCCGTTCCATGCTCGCAACCGCCGCGCTGTCATGGCTCGACTGACGCCACGTCGAAAACATGTGCAGGCCGGCGCTCGCGTACAGGTACACCAATGCCACCAGCACGCACAGCATCGCAAAACGCCCCACGCGGTCCCAACGCACGCGCGCAACAGCAGTCGCATTAGAGCGGCTGCTAGAGACCGGAATCGCCGACATGACTACCCCGATTCGAGGCAGTCAACGAACATCCTGCCGGTGGCTGACGCTTCCCGCCAGCGGGGTCGGTGGTCATCGGCGTGGAGAGCCTTCCACCTAAACGTTCTGTATTACTATCGCTATACAGCGTTAGCTAGAGGTGAGCTCCACGCTGGCGTGGAGAGCCTCCAGCTCAACGTTCTGTATCACTATCGCTATACAGCGCTAAGCAGGAGGTGAGCTTCACGACGGCGTGGACAGCCTCCACTTGAACGTTCCGTACGACGATCGCTATACAGCGCTGCGAAAGGCGCTACGCCCAGGGAAGCGGGCGTCTGCCCCCAGCTGCTCCTCGATGCGCAGCAGCTGGTTGTACTTGGCCACCCGGTCAGAGCGCGACGGCGCGCCCGTCTTGATCTGCCCGCAGCCAGTGGCAACAGCGAGGTCGGCGATGGTGACATCCTCGGTCTCGCCGGAACGGTGGCTCATGACGGCGGTGTAGCCGGCGTCGCGGGCCATGGCGACAGCTTGCAGCGTCTCAGTGAGCGTGCCGATC
>Ga0070762_10001005_pt1 | contig 12666 bp, 11 predicted proteins | sample HubBroMetageREF2_FD_66726 | JGI IMG/M metagenome (GOLD analysis project Ga0070762, IMG submission 66726) | Reference soil microbial communities from the Hubbard Brook experimental Forest, New Hampshire, USA - Hubbard Brook CCASE Soil... | ecosystem: Environmental > Terrestrial > Soil >...
CAGGCGGTGAGGAGCAGGCCGCGCATCGCCACCACACGTTCGACGACCGCCAGCTCGAGCCGCCTCGCCCGCAGCGTCCACGCGATCATCCCGAACAGCGCGAGGAGGCTCCCCGCAATCGCGGTCCAGCCGATGGCTTGCGACAATCCCTCGAACCACGCCATCGCGCCCGGGCCAGGAAACGCCCGGGCGACCGAGGCGAGGAGCGAGAGCCCCACGACGGCGACGACCGCGGGGAACGCGGGCGGCGGATCCGCGCGCCAGAGCCCCGCATCTGGAACGATGCGTGCAATCGCCACGCATGCGGCGAGAACCACCGCCGCCTCCCCTGCGACGCGCGCGACGTCGAGCGCACGGCTCTCTTCGCCCGCTCCGAGCGACGCGAGCACGACGGCAACCCCCCACCCCGTGGCCCGCTCCAGGCCCGACGCTCGGCCGGATGCCGCGATCTCGAGGACCACGGCGATGAGCGCGAGGAGCCAGGCGCCGGAGGAGCGGCCGCCATCGGTACGGATCGAAGTGACCCCGACGCAGAGCACGCTGGCGGTCAAGAACGCCCGGCGTCGCCATGGCGCGATGGACGACGGGGCGACGGAGCTGTTCTTCGGCAGGTCGGACACTCGCCAGCGCAGTCTGGCACGTCCTCTGGCGCACGGCTGTCCCGTGTGGTGTCGTGGTGGAATGGACGGGGCGACTCCGCAACCGGCCGGGCCGAGCGCGCGGGCCTTCGGCGTGTGGCTTGCGAGCCGCGGGGGGACGGTCCGCGCAAGCCTGGCGCTGATCGCGCTGGAGGCCATCGCAGGCTCGGTGGCGGCGTTCATCGGCCGCGGCCGGCCCTGGGCCGAAGCCGTTCCGGCCATCGCGTCGGCCGCCATCGCCTGGAGCGCCGGGGTGATGGTGGTGTTCACCGCGGCGCTGAGGGTCGTGCATCGGGACCGGGACGACGGCGTACTGGCGCTCTTGCGTGCGCGCGGGATCGGGCCGGGCGGCTATGTCGTGGCTCGCGCCAGTGGAATCGTCGTCGTCCTCGCCGCCGCGATGGGGACGGGAGTCGCCTGCATCGGGGTCGCAGCCGTTGCCTCGGCCGCGTCGCTGTCGACCGCGAGGGCCGGCCTCGGCGCACTGGCCTACGCGCTCGCGTTCGCAGCCACGCTGGGCCCCGTGGCGATGGCAACGGTCGGGGGCCGCTCGCGCGTCGTGGGGTATCTCGCGCTGCTCTCGGTGCTGGCTCTGCCAGAGGTGCTCGCGCCCTGGACTCGGGAGCTTCTGCCGCCGGGGTGGCGAGAACTCACGTCGATCCCGGCGGCGCTGGATGCCATTCGACGCGGGGTCGCCCGACCAGGCGCATTCGCGCCGGCGGCGAGGGCCCTGGTAGGGTTGGCGGGCGCGATCGCGCTGTCGCTGGTGGTGGTCCGTGCTCGCGTCGCCCGGGTCTCGTCCGGCCGGCTCGAGGAGGGGGCGCGTTGAGCGAGACCTCGTCCACCGCGACGATCGTGGTCGAGTCGCTCGTCGCGCGCGCGGGACGGACGGCGCTTGCGAGGCTATCGCTGTCGTGGACGGCCGGCGCGCACGCGGTGCTCGGGGCACGCGAGGACGGGGGTCCCTTGCTCCTGGCGACGATCGCGGGGCGCGTGCTACCTCGATCGGGCCAGGTCCGGATCTTCGGCGCGGACTCCCGGCACCCTCGGGTGCGCCGCCAGGTCGCTTATGTCCCGCTGGAGACGTCCCTGCCCGACGCCCTGCGCGTCGACGAAGCGCTCTCCGTCGCGGCGGCGCTGCGAGCCGAGCCCGCGCAGGACGCGGGCGGGCGCCTCGCGGTGCTGGGGCTCGAGGCGCTGGCGCGACGCCCGGTGCGATCGCTGCTGGCCTCCGAGGCGCGAGCCGTGGCCCTCGCCGAAGCGCTGACCTCCACGCAGGTGCGGGTGCTCTTCATCGAGGAGCCGTTTGCCGTCATGGACGCGCGGGCCGCGGGGCGGATGGCGGAGCGGCTTCGCGCCCGGGCCGAGGGTGGCGCGGTGATCGTCGTGGCGACCGCATCGGTCGGCGACGCGGGCGACCTGGCCGAAGACCATCTGCTTCTCCGTCGCGGAGCGGTGGTGCGGCGCGGGGCCTCGGAGGACGTCCTTGTCGGCTTCTGGCAGGACGGAAGCAACGCGCGACTGAGGGTCGTCCTGAAGGCCGCGGCAGACGGCCCGGCCCTCGCAGCGGCGCTGGCGCGCCAGCCCCATGTGGTCGCGATCGAGCGGCTCGGGGGCGCCGTGTGCGCGCGCGGCCGGGACGCCGCGGCGCTCGCACGAGCTGCGGCGCGTGCGGCCGTCGAGGCCGGAATCGAGGTGGCCGAGTTACGCTTCGATCCGCCGTCGCTCGACGAGGCGCGCGCGGGGGCCCCACTGCAGGCGACGAGCCCGTGACGACGGCACTCGCGCGATTGCCGTTCGGCCGGTTGACCGGCGGGGTCAACGCCTGGATCACGACGGGCGCCTGGACGACCCTTGCCTTCTCGGTGGCCGTCATGGCGCACGAGCGCGGCGCTGCCCACGGCGCTGACATCGTCCTGGTCGACACGGTCGGGGCGCTGATCCTCCCGCTCCTCGCGTACGGGCTGGTGGGCGTCGTCGTCGGGGGCCGGTCTCTGGCCGCCTCGGGCCTTTCGCTGGTCGCCTTCGGCGCAATGCCGTCGCGCGCGGCGGCAGTGACGATCGCGGTCGCCGCGGCCGCTTGCGCTGTCACCGGAGCGCTCCTCGCAGCCGGAGTGGCGGTGCTGGCGCACGGCTCGGCCGACCCCGCGCCTGCGGGCGACGCTCTCGCCAGTGCCTACGTGGGCGCCCTGGGCGGCGGCGCGTACGCGTGCTGGTTCTCCCTCGGGGCCACGTTCGGACGGCGCGGCGGCGGACGCGCGCTCTTTCTCGTTGTCGACTGGATGCTCGGCAGCACGGACGGACTGGCTCTCGTCACGCCACGGGGGAACCTGCGCAACTTGCTGGGGGGGGCCGCCCCGGTCCACGTTTCCGGTCGGGTCAGCAGCGTGGCGCTGATCCTCATCGCCGGCGCATGCGCCCTGCTGGCAGCGCGGCGCTGCCGCACCTGAAGTGCGCGCAAGCGGGGGAATCAGCCCGCGGGTAAAGGTAAAAGGTAACCTCCAGGAAACCTGCGCCGCGTCATGCTCCCCCCCGCGTGTCGATCCGAGTCGCCCTCCACCATCTGACGCGGTACCGGTACGACCGTCCGGTCACGCTGCTTCCGCACGTCGTCCGCCTGCGCCCTGCGCCTCACTGCCGCACGCCAATCGAGGCCTATTCGCTTCGCATCCGGCCCGAGCCGCATTTTCTGAACTGGCAGCAAGACCCGTTCGGGAACTACCAGGCGCGGCTCGTCTTCCCGAACAAGGGCACCGAGCTCAGCGTCGAGGTCGACCTCGTCGCCGAGATGACGGTGCAAAATCCGTTCGACTTCTTCATCGAGTCGGCCGCGGAGCACTATCCCTTTTCGTACGGAGCCGCGCTGCGACGCGACCTCGCGCCGTACCTCGATCTCGCCCCCGTGGGGCCTCGCTTCTCCGACTTCGTGGAGCGCGCGCGCTCGGCCGACGTCCGGGCGGGTCGGCGCATGATCGACGTCCTCGTCGACCTCAATCGCCGCGTCCACGGCGCGCTGCGGTACGACATCCGCATGGAGCCCGGGGTCTTTGCCCCCGAGGAGACGCTCGAACGAGGCCATGGTTCGTGCCGCGACTACGCGTGGCTCCTCGTCCAGGTCCTCCGCAGCCTGGGCCTCGCGGCGCGATTCGTCTCCGGGTACTCGATTCAGCTCAAGGCCGACGAGAAGCCCGTCAAGGGGCCCGCCGGCGTGGACCGCGATTCGACCGATCTCCACGCATGGGCCGAGGTCTTCCTGCCGGGCGCCGGATGGGTAGGCCTCGACGCTACGAGCGGGTTGCTCGCCGGAGAAGGCTACATCCCGCTCGCTTGCACGCCGGACCCCGAGACCGCGGCGGCGATCAGCGGATCGTTCGAGTTTCAGGGCGCCGACGCGAACGAACGTCTGAAGGAAGACTTCGAGTTCTCCATGTCGGTGACGCGCGTGGCCGAATCGCCGCGCGTCACGCTGCCATACACCGAGGACACGTGGAGGGCGATCGACACGCTCGGGCGCGACGTCGATCGCGCGCTCAGCGAGGGAGACGTGCGCCTCACGATGGGCGGCGAGCCGACGTTCGTCGCCGTCGACGACCCGGACGGCGCCGAGTGGAACACCGCAGCGGTCGGTCCCACGAAGAGGCGCTACGCCACGCGGCTCATTCACCGCCTCTACGAGCGCTTCACACCGGGAGGGTTGCTCCACGAGGGCCAGGGCAAGTGGTACCCGGGCGAGCCACTGCCCCGGTGGGCGCTGTCGAGCTACTTCCGCACCGACGGGGTTCCGATCTGGAACGACGCGACCCTCTTCGCGAAAGACGATGTCGGGACCGACACCTCCGACGACGCGCGCACCTTCATTCGCGCGCTCGCCTCGGCGCTCGGCGCCGACCCGAAGTTTGCCACTCCCGGTTACGAGGACGCCTGGTACTACCTGTGGCGCGAGCGCCGGCTGCCCATCAACGTCGACCCGTTCGATTCACGGATCGAAGACGAGATCGAGCGCAAGAGGCTCGCGCGCATCTTCGAGCAGACGCTGACCGCGGTCGTGGGCTACGCGCTCCCGGTCGCGAGGACTGAGGCCGCCGCGGGGCCCCGGTGGACGAGCGGGCCCTGGTTCTTGCGTCCCGAGCGCCTCTACTTGCTGCCAGGTGACTCGCCGATGGGCTTCCGGCTGCCGCTCGACGGGCTGCCGTGGGTGGCCCCGGGCGATGCCGGCGTGCCGCATGAGCGCGATCCGTTCGCACCTCGCGAGGCCTTGCCTGGACGCGCCGAGTTCGCGCGCCGCGTGGCGGAACCTCGCTTCCGCTATCGCGGCGAGCCCGCCGAGCCCAAGGACTCTACGAAAGAGAAGCCTCCGGAGCGGTTCGAGTCGCATCCGCAGACGGTCCGGACGGCCATCTGCGTCGAGCCTCGCAGCGGCGTGCTCCACGTCTTCATGCCGCCCATGCCGCTGGCTGAGGACTACCTCGAGCTTTGCGCTGCCGTGGAAGCCACGGCCGCATCCCAGGGCAAGCGCGTCCGGATCGAGGGCTACCACCCGCCCTCGGACCCGCGGCTCCAGCGGCTCCAGGTCACGCCGGACCCGGGCGTGATCGAAGTGAACATCCACCCGGCTCGCAGCTGGGCCGATCTCGCGTCGAACACCGAGATCCTCTACGAAGAGGCGCGCGGCGTCGGGCTTCGAGCCGAGAAGTTCATGCTCGACGGCCGCCACACGGGCACGGGCGGCGGCAACCATCTCGTACTCGGCGGGGCGACGGCGCAGGACAGCCCGGCGCTGCGGCGGCCCGACTTGCTCCGCAGCCTACTGAACTACTGGCAGAACCACCCGTCGCTGTCGTTCCTGTTCTCGGGGCTGTTCGTGGGACCGACCAGCCAGGCCCCCCGGGTCGACGAGGCCCGCAACGACAGCCTGTACGAACTCGAGATCGCGTTTCGCAAGCTCGAAGCCACGACGCAGCCGCCGCCGCCCTGGCTCGTCGACCGGTCGTTTCGCAATCTGCTCGTCGACGTGACGGGCAACACGCACCGCACGGAGTTCTGCATCGACAAGCTCTACAGCCCCGACAGCTCCACGGGACGTCAGGGCCTGGTCGAGCTCCGGTCGTTCGAGATGCCTCCGCACGCTCGCATGAGCCTCGCGCAGCAGCTCCTCGTGCGCGCCCTCGTCGCCAAGTTCTGGAAGGAGCCCTACAAGCAGTCGCTCGTGCGATGGGGCACCGCGATCCACGATCGCTTCGCGCTCCCGCACTTCATCCGCGACGACTTCGGCGACGTGCTCGAGGACCTCGGGCACGGGGGTTTCGCCTTCGACGCGAGCTGGTTCGCCCCGCACTACGAGTTTCGATTCCCGGTCCTCGGCACGCTCGAGGCCCGCGGCGGCCTCGCCCTCGAGCTGCGACAGGCCATCGAGCCCTGGCACGTCCTCGGCGAAGAATCGGCCGCCGGGACCACCGCGCGGTACGTCGATTCGTCCGTCGAACGGGTCGAGGTCGTCGTCAAGGGGATGACCGACCAGCGGCACGCCGTCACCTGCAACGGGCGCCGCGTACCCCTGCAGCCGACGGGTACCAACGGCAAGTTCGTCGCGGGCGTGCGCTACCGCGCGTGGCAACCGCCCTCGGCCCTGCACCCGACGATCCCCGTTCACGCCCCCCTCGTGTTCGACATCGTCGATCTCTGGAACCAGCGCGCGATCGGGGGCTGCACCTATCACGTGAGCCACCCCGGTGGCCGAGCGAACGAGCTGTTCCCGCGCAACGGCTTCGAGGCCGAGTCGCGCCGGGCGTCGCGCTTCTTCCGATTCGGGCACACGCCGGGCGCCCGCGTCGTCCCCGAGGCCGAGCCAAATCCGCAGTTCCCGTACACTCTCGACCTCCGGCGATAGTCGGCTTGGAGCCTCGCTTGAGCCTGGGGCGCGAGTTTCCTACTCTCCCCAGGGTGACGTCGCGGCTGCCCGAGGAGCGCCCCGACCCGACTCCGTCGGGGGAGATCCCCCCGGATGCCGCCGCGGCGTGGCGCTACTCGCCGCCGAGCGACAGCTACGACGAGCTGTTCGACGCGTCCGGAGGCCACCGTCCCGCGTGGGAAAAGCCGGCCGCGATGCTCTCCAGGCTCGGCCCCGTCGAGCTTCGGCGCCGGTGGGAGCAAGCACGCCAGCTGCTCCACGAGCACGGCGTCAGCTACGACGCGTACGGCGATCCGCAAGGCGTCGCTCGGCCCTGGAACCTCTCGCCAATCCCGATCGTCCTCGGCAGCGCCGAGTGGGAGCGCGTCTCCAGAGGGCTCGCGCAGCGCGGGCGCTTGCTGGCGGCGATCCTGGCCGACCTGTACGGGTCGCAGCGGTTGCTCCTCGAGGGGGACCTGCCTCCCGAGATCGTCTTCGCGCACTCGGCGTTCCTGCGTCCGTGCGTCGGCGTCGTGCCTCCGGGAGGGCACTATCTTCCGCTCTACGCCGCCGACCTCGGACGCCGACTGGACGGGGAGGTGGTGGTGCTCGCCGACCGGACGCGCGCCCCCTCCGGCGCGGGCTACGCGCTGGAGAACCGGATCGTCCTTTCGCGGACGCTGCCGGACGTCTTTCGAGAGTCGGGCGTCGAACGGTTGGCGCTCTTCTTTCGCTCCATGCGCGACGCCCTCCGCGATCTCGCCCCCCACAACCGGGACAACCCGCGCATCGCCCTGCTGACGCCGGGGCCCTACAACGCGACGTACTTCGAGCAGGCGTTTCTCGCGCAGTACCTCGGCATCACGCTGGTGCAGGGCGCCGACCTCACCGTGCGCGATCGGATCGTGTACCTCAAGACGCTCGGCGGATTGCAGGCCGTCGACGTCATCCTGCGCCGCGTTCGCGACGACTTCTGCGATCCGCTCGAGCTCGGACCCGAGTCGTCGCTCGGGGTGCCGGGACTGGTCGACGCGGTGCGAGCGGGCAACGTCGCGGTGGCGAACCCGCTCGGCAGCGGCGTCCTGCAAACGCCCGCCGTGATGCCCTACCTGCCCGCGCTCTGCCGGAAGCTCCTCGCCGAAGATCTCGTGCTCCCATCGGTGCCGACGTTCTGGTGCGGCGATCGCGCGTCGCAAGCGTATGTCGAGGACAACCTGACGGATCTCGTCATCCGCCTTGCATTTCCGATCGGCTCGGGCGAGCGCGTCGTCGCAGGAAAGCTGCCCGCGCGCGCGCTCGCGGAGCTGCGGGAGCGCATCCGCGCCGACCCGCGCTTGTATGTCGCCCAGCAGCCGTTCCCGCTGTCGACGGCGCCCACCCTCTCCGGAGCCGGGGCGGAACTCACCCCGGCGCCGCTCTGGATGCGAGGCTATCTCGTCGCCTCGGGCGATTCGTATGAAGTCATGCCGGGCGCCCTCTCGCGCGTCGGCGCCGCCGACGAACGCCTGGCCCTTTCACTGCGCGTGGGGGGCGAGAGCAAGGACACCTGGATCCTGGCGGGCGGGCCCGTAAGCACGTTCAGCCTTCTCAAGCCCGCGAGTGCGTCCATCGCGCTGTCGCGTGGCGGCGCCGACCTGCCGAGCCGGGTCGCGGACAACCTGTTCTGGCTGGGGCGCTACGCCGAGCGCGCAGAGGGGACGGGCCGCCTCGCGCGCGCCATCGGGACGCGCCTGTCCGAGCAGAGTCTGTCGAGCGAGACAGACGTCGGCCTCGATGCGCTCTTCCGCGCGATGGTCGTGGAGACGGGCATTTCCGCGGGCCCGGCCGCCGATGGCGCGCCTTCCGAGCGGGTCCGCACGAGCCTCGTCGGTTCGGGAGAGCGCGCCCTTGCGGCGGCCATCTTCGACAGCGAACCACCGGGCACGGTGCGGGCCGTCATCGCGTCGGCGTACCGGGTCGCACGCACGCTGCGCGACCGGATCTCCGGAGACATGTGGCGCGCCCTCGTGCAGCTCAATCACGACGTCCACGAGCGACCGGCCGCCGCGGGCCCCCGCGCCCTCGGAGAGATCCTCAGCCTGGTAAACCAGATTCTGCTCGCCCTCGCCGCCTTCAGCGGGCTCGGGATCGACAGCATGTCGCGTGGCCTCGGCTGGCGATTCCTCGACGCCGGACGCAGGGTGGAGCGGGCGCTGCACATCGTGACCGTGCTGCGAGCGACGCTCGCGTCGGCGGGCGCGCAAGAAGGCCCGATCCTGGAGGCGATCCTCGAGGTGGCCGATAGCTCGATGACCTACCGCAGGCGGTACCTCGCAACGATGCTGGCGGGCCCGGTGGTGGACCTCCTGCTCGCGGACGAGACCAACCCCCGGTCGGTGCTCTACCAGGTGCGCGCCCTGGGCGATCATCTCGACGCCCTCCCGCGCGAGCCAGGATCCCCGCGCTCGCCTCAGCAGCTGCTCCTCTACGAGGCGACGGCGTCGATCCAGCTCGCCGACGTGAACGCCATCTGTACCCCCGGCGAGGGCGGCGAGCGCCCTCGCCTTCAGGCGCTCCTCGATCGTCTCGCCTTTCTCTTGCCGGAGATCTCCAACTCGCTGTCGGGCGCGTACCTGAACCATGCGTCGCACGTGCGACCGCCGGAGGACGACGATCCGTGAGGCTACGCATCGTGCACGCGACGACGTACGACTACGCGGACCCCGTCACGACGTCGCACCACGACGTCCACCTGACGCCCCGGGGTGCGGACGGCCAGGCGTGCCTCGCGCACGACGTGGCGATCACGCCGACGCCGCGGAGCGTGTACGAGCGCACCGACTACTTCGGCAACCAGGCGCGTTCCTTCAGCTTGCACGAGCCCCATCGAACACTCCGCATCGTTGCGACGAGCGAGGTGCGACGGGACGACCGCCGCCAGCTCTCTCTTTCGCCGCGATCGCCGTCGTGGGAGGACGTGCGCGATCGGCTGGCGCGCGACCGGCGGCCGGACGCGCTCGCCGCGTACGGCTTCACGTTCGCGTCTCGGTACGTCCGGCCCGACGCGGAGCTGCGAGAGTATGCGCTGCCGTCGTTTTCGCCGGGACGTCCGCTGCTCGAGGCGGCGCGCGACCTGACGAGGCGGATCCACGCCGAGTTCACGTACGATCCGGGTGCGACCGAGATCTCGACGCCGCTCACCGAAGTGCTCCGCCACCGGCGGGGCGTCTGCCAGGACTTCGCCCACCTGGAGATCGGGTGCCTGCGGGCGCTCGGGCTTCCCGGCCGGTACGTGAGCGGCTACCTGATGACCACGCCGCCTCCGGGCAAGTCGCACGTCTTCGGGGCCGACGCGTCGCACGCATGGGCGTCGACGTTCTCGCCCGGCGTCGGCTGGGTCGACTACGATCCGGCCAACGACGTCGTGCCGTCGGATCGTCACGTCACGGTCGCGTACGGGTGCGACTTCGGCGACGTGACTCCCGTCCGTGGCGTCATCCTCGGCGGCGCGCGGCACACGCTGCGCGTCGAGGTCGACGTGGTCGAGGTCGCGGAGTCGTAGATTCAGCTCGCCTGTTCGATCAGGCGCTCGAGCCGCGCGCGAACCTCGCGCGTCGCGTCGAGCAATCGGCCCTCGATGACGAAGTCGCCTTCGGCCTGACGCCTGGACGAGTGTACCTTCACCCGCACGCGCGCGGGCGGCTGCCCTTCGAGAAGCCCCTCGATGCGCGACCCGGGTGGGGACGACGCCGTCGACCGCAGCACCACCGCGTCCTGCCGGAGCGAGACGAAGCGGCCCTCGCCTTCGCGCGTCCAGCGCACGTGCGTCATCGCCGCGCCGCGTCCCGGACCGCGACGCGAGCGTCCCGCTCGGCGTCCTTCTTCGCGATGTCGGCGCGCTTGTCGTGGTGCTTCTTGCCGTGCCCGACGCCGATCTCCACCTTGACCCGCCCTTCCTTGAAGTAGAGCTGCATCGGCACCGCCGTGGCGCCACCGCGCGCGAGCGCCCGGTGGATCTCCTGGATCTCGCGCCCGTTGAGCAGCAGCTTGCGCGATCGGCGGGTCTCGTGCGGGAAGGCGCTCGCTTGCTCGAAGGGCGCGACGTACATCTGCTTCAGCCACGCCTCGCCGCGATCGACCTGAACGTAGGCGTCGCTCACGTCGACCTTGCCGGCCCGCATCGACTTGACCTCGCTGCCGACGAGGGCGATGCCCGCCTCGAACCGGTCATCGATCGCGTAGTCGAAGGTGGCGCGGCGGTTCTTGACGATGACCTTGTGTTCCTTCGCCTCCGGCCGGGCCATCAGCCGCCGTCCGCGCGGGGCAACTCGTCGCCGTCGTACGGAAGCCGGAAAGGCGGTTCGTCTTGCTCCACGCCGACGCGCTTCTCGAGCACGGCAACGCGCTCGCGCAGGGCTTCGTTCTGCCGGGCAAGAGCGCGGATCATGTCGCTCACGGGGTCGGGCAGGTTGGCGTGGTCGAGGGCGGCGTCGAAGCGCTGGTTCTTCGGCACGATGACGCGCGCCGGGACGCCGACGACCGTCATCGCCGGGGCCACGTCGCTGACGACGACGCTCCCGGAGCCGATGCGCGCGCCGTCACCGACGTGGATCGCCCCGAGGACGCACGCATTGGAGCCGAGCACGACGTTGCTGCCGATCTGCGGGTGCCGCTGCCGGCGCTCGAGCGAGGTGCCGCCGAGCACCACGCCCTTGTACAGGATGCAGCCATCGCCGACCGTCGCCGTCTCGCCGATGACGATGCCCATGCCATGGTCGATGACCACGCGGCGCCCGATCCGCGCCGCCGGGTGAATCTCGATCCCGGTGACGAAGCGGTTGGCGTGGGCCAGGACGCGAGCGCCGAGCTTTACCTCGTGCGACCAGAGCTTGTGCGCTGCGCGATGCAACCAGAGCGCGTGAAACCCGGGGTACACGAGCGCGACCTCGAGCGCCGATCGGGCCGCCGGATCGCTGCGGCGAACGGCATCAATGTCCTCGGCCGCGAGCGCGAACCCCTGCACGACCCTCCGCGCCAAGCTCGCCAGAATCGCCATGACGGTAGGCAGCTTAGCACCTGTCCCAACTGCGCTACCCTGACGCCCGGATGCCAAACGAACCGCTCCTCGACGCCGCTCCCGGAATCATCCCGCCTCCGCGCATCCGCAAGTGGAGGCGGGTCCGGTCGACACCCGTGGCAAAGTTTCGCGTCATGGACGTTTCGCGCCTTGAGCTCGAGGACGCCGAAGGGCGCCCGCGAGGCGAAGTGTTCACCCTCGAATGCCGCGACTGGTGCAACGTCGTGGCAATCACGCCGGACGACCAGCTGGTCCTGGTGTGGCAGTACCGCTTCGGGACGGACGCGCTGTCGCTCGAGATCCCGGGGGGAGTCGTCGACGCGGGCGAGACCCCCGAGCACGCCGCCCTTCGCGAGCTTCGCGAGGAAAGCGGGTACGAGGCCAGCGGTCTCGAACCGCTGCTCGTCGTCGAGGCGAACCCGGCGATCCAGAACAACCGCTGCTACACCTTCGTCGCCCGCGACGCCCGACCGACGGCCCAGACGAAGTTCGACGCCCAGGAGGAGCTCGAGACGGTGCTACTCCCGGTCGCGCGGCTCGGAGCGTTGCTCGACAGCGGCCAGGTCACCCACGGCCTCATCCACGGCGCCCTCGCGACCTTCCTGCGGAGGGAACGCCGGTGAACGCCTGGGCCGAAGTCGAACGACTTGCCGTGCAGCTCGAAGAGCTCCAGCGGCGGAAGGTGCTCGACCTCGCGCGTCGATTGCTGCCCGGCCTCACGCTGGAAGACGTGCGCAATCCGCACGACTTCCCCGAGCTCACGGATCCGGATTGGCAGTACGAGGATGGCATCCTGACGGGCATCCAGAGCGTGCTCGCCGCCGTGCGCGCCCGCATCCACGAGCGTCGGAGCGACGTGGCAGACGGCGACGCCGCGCGGGACGCCGCCGACCGCCGGCCCGGACCCGGAGCCGGTCGGTGACGAGGAAGAAGGCCGCGCCCGGCCCCCTCGAGGCGCTACGCGCGATCAAGAAGGCCCTCGAAGAGGAGGAAAAGCGGAAGGCTGCCGCCGAGAGCAAGCCAGCCGCCCCGCGCGCGGGCGCCCCGGGCCCGACCGCCGCGGGTCATCCCGCCGGGAGGCCGAC
>Ga0070762_10001007_pt1 | contig 12656 bp, 8 predicted proteins | sample HubBroMetageREF2_FD_66726 | JGI IMG/M metagenome (GOLD analysis project Ga0070762, IMG submission 66726) | Reference soil microbial communities from the Hubbard Brook experimental Forest, New Hampshire, USA - Hubbard Brook CCASE Soil... | ecosystem: Environmental > Terrestrial > Soil > Temperate...
GTGGCCATATATACCTTCATGGTTTCTGCGAGGAATCCGGGGCTGGCGTAGAAGTTGAGAATGAGCCGCCAATGGGCGGCGGTGTATCCGGTCTCCTCCAGGAGTTCGCGCTTGGCCGCGTGCAGAGCTTTTTCCCCCGCATCGATGCGCCCCGCAGGGAGTTCCCACAAAAAGTCGTTGGCCGCGTGGCGATATTGGCGCTCAAGCAAAACACGCGGCGCAGAGCGCGACTCGTCGACGGCCAGTACAACAACAGAACCGCTGTGATGAATGACATCGCGACGTGCGCGGACGCCTCCCGGCTCCCGCACATCGTCAGAGGTCACCCAGAAGACCGGGCCACGATACGCGTTGCGTGAGGAGATCAACCTAGCCTTGGAATTTGAACTCTTCTTGGCCTTAATCGGTTTTGACTTGGAGCGCGGACGCTTTGGCATGACAACAATATAAAGCACGGCATTCGGCTTCCGGCGTTCTGCTATGCTGCCGGGCATGTCGGGGAAGCAATCCAGAAAGCCGGTTATCACAATTGTTGGAGCTGGGAACCTGGCTGCGGCGCTGGCCGTCTCGTTGCGCGGAGTGGGCTACAAGATCGATCAGATCGTCACGCGTGGCGCGGCGGCTTCTTTGCGGCGGGCTCGGAAGCTGGCTCGGGAGGTTGGGGCATCGGCCGTCGCGGCTCCTCGGGTACAGATTCGGGCAGAGATCGTTTGGTTTTGTGTCCCCGATGGAGCGATTGCCAGCGCGGCCGAGTCCCTGGCTGAAGCGGTTGATTGGCGGGGCAAAGTGGCGCTGCACTCCAGCGGCGCTCTGACCAGCGACGAGCTTACCGTACTCCGAGAGCGAGGCGCAGCCGTTGCGTCGGTCCATCCGCTAATGACGTTTGTGCGTGGATCGCGGCCATCGCTTGTGGAAGTCCCATTCGCCATCGAAGGAGACTCGAGAGCGGTACGGGTTGCTCGTTCAATCGTTAGACGTTTGCACGGGCAGACCTTCGCTATCAGCAAACGACAGAAAGAGGCCTATCACGCATGGGGGATGTTCGCCTCGCCGCTGCTGACAGCCTTGTTGGCGGCGAGTGAGCACGTGGCGCGTGCGGCCGGCGTCAGGGGAAAAGCCGCACGTAAGAGAATGCTGCCGATTCTCCGGCAAACCCTGGCCAACTATGCAAAGCTTGGCGCACCAGGTTCGTTCAGTGGTCCCATCGCTCGAGGGGATGTGGCGACGGTCGGGAAGCACCTTAAAGTATTACTTGAAGTGCCTGAAGTTCGGGGAGTCTACGTCGCTCTGGCGCGCTCTGCGCTGCGCGGTCTGCCCGCAAAGAATCGCGCTGCTTTGGGGGAGATTCTAAAGCGCTAGTCTGTCCCCGGCTTCCGACAATCAAACATCTCCACCGGCAATTTTTTCCGGGTTCCTTGTCGCATCATCAGTCCGAGCAGCGCCAACACTCCAAAAGGAATCGAGGCGGCGGTGCGGATGGGGAGTGTTAGCACCGCTGAAGCAAATAGTTGAGGAGAAAGAATCGGCCGCATTGCGATCACAGCCGGAGCAAGAATCCACTGCCAGAAAAGCGCCAACGCACCTGCCCCCAGCACTACTCGAAAGAGCGGAATCGAACGCGCGAAAACCCGCCACGACAGAGCAATCAAGATGACTCCAGGCAAGAGTATGACGTGGTCGTACACCGCGTGGCCCGGCAGTAAAGTGATCGCAGTGATGGCGAGCAGCAGGCTGACCGTCAGTGCAAACTCAGTCGAGGTGGGAGATGCATGACGCATGCGCGCTGCCAGAGCAAGTGCACTCACCAAAAATATCGCAACTAGAAACGGGGTAAGGCGGGAGCCGACAGCAGTGCCGAGTAAATATCCCACGAGAGGCGGAGTCGAGTATTGCCGGTAGCCAAATACGACCTGCAGCCACTGCGGAATCCATCCCGGCCACACAAGAAGGGAAGAGGCGACCAGCAGGGCCGAGGTGAGAAGAAAACTGCCCACGAACCGCCAGCGAGCGCGCCATTGACCGAAGCTCCACAGTAGAAGATAGGCGACGACAAGGGCTGTCATCTGCGGCTTGATCAGAGTCAGAGCCAACAGGCTTCCCGACAGAGAAAGCCTGCCATCAACCAGTGCGGCGAGCGAGGCGGCGAGAAGAAATCCCACAAGCAATCCAAGCTGTTCTGCGAATAGACCTTCGAGCACGGCATAACTCGACAGAGTGAGAAGGACTAACGCAGGGATCGTTACGGGACTCACACTGAGACTGAGACATAGAGCCCGAAGCCAGAGAAAGATGCTGAGCGCGGTAACCGCCACGAGAATCACTGCCAGCCCGACGCGAGCCACGGAAAAAGGCAGCAGCGCCGCTGGCCAGAATAGAACATCAACGAAAGCTGGATACGCGAAGGCCCGGTAATCCGGAGGAGCGGCGGGATTGCTCGTATCCAGAGACCGCCCGAACAGGCCGATCTGGATTTGCCTGGTCATCTCCGGGCTGTAGGGATCGCGATGAGTAAGCAGGCTCGCGCGTGAAGTCAACCAGATGGGATAGAAATCAGCGCCGAAGGAATATCCATTGCCAAAGCCTTGTTCGGCCCGAACTTCCCGCGCCTGCGGCACGAAAAGGGCCAGATGGTAGTAGATCATGCAACCGGCGCAGAGAGTGACGATGATCAGGAAGAGGACGTTGCGGGATCGCGCTGCTATCGGCATGAAAGAGCGGGTCTGCAAGCTGGAATCCGGCGCGGTTCTATTACGAGCTGAAAAGGTGGCCCAGCTTTTCCTTCTTCGTCTTAAGGTACTCTTCGGCGTGCGGGCTGGGTTCGACTTCGCATGGCACGCGCTCGACGACTTCTACTCCGGCCCGCTGCAGTGCCTCGACCTTCTCAGGATTATTCGAGAGCAGCCGCACCTGGCTTACACCGAGCGCCTTGAGTATCTGGCCGGGGAGGGCAAAGTCGCGCTGGTCGGCCTTGAAGCCCAGCCGCTCGTTGGCCTCGACGGTGTCCAGACCGGAATCCTGCAACTCATACGCCTGCAGCTTAGCCATAAGACCGATGCCGCGACCCTCCTGCTGTTCGTAAATAAGGATCCCCGCCCCATCGTCGCGGATCATCGACAGCGCCATCTCGAGCTGCTGCCGGCAGTCGCAGCGCAAAGAATGAAAAACGTCACCGGTGAGGCATTGCGAGTGAACCCTTACCAGAGGAGGAGCCGAGTGCACGTCGCCCATCACAAGGGCAACAGCTTCCTCCACCGGACGCTTTCCATCCTGGCCGGATTCGGAGCGAAAGCCGTAGATGCGGAACTTGCCCCATCGCGTGGGAAAATCCGCGGACGCTATTTGTTGTACCGCATTCACAGTTTGATTATAGCGGCTGTGCGATGAGACGGCGATGCGGGGAGTTTGGGTGGTGGTGCAGTTTGGCTTAAGCGTTGGGCCGGCTGAGCGGGAGATCCTTCGCTACGCCTGAAAAACGGCTGCGCTCAGGATGACAGTCGTCGTAGGAGTTTGACCTAACCACGCGCCTTGAAGGGGAAAACGGCATCCTGCTTCGAAGGGATCGGGACCCCGTTGTGAGTGGCCGGCTGAAAGCGCCAGTTCTCGAGCGCCGCCAGGCACTTGTTGTCAATCTCGGGACCGAGGCTCTCAAGCACCGTTTTGCGAACGATTTCCCCACGTTCGTCGATCGTGATTTCGATAACGACTTTGCCCTCGGACGTCGGCCGTTGCCAAGGGTAGACCACGGGATCGGAAGTTGCGATAGGCAAAGCCGGGCGAATCTCGTCTCCGTACACCGGCCCACCCGGGACAGTTCCGTAGGGAAGTCCAGCTGCCGCCCCATGACCCAGCTTCGAGAGTGTTGCCGTCGTCGCATTGTCTTCGGCCGGGGGTGGATTAAGCGGAACCGGCGGCTGGGGCAGCTTAGGCGCGGTAGATGTTGGCTTCCAAGCCGGCTTCTCGTGGCCCAGCCGCTGGTGCCGATAGGTCTCGGTTGCCCGATCGGATGAACTGGTAGTGCTGTCGTCGGGGGTCTGTGTGGGGAAGTAGAGTCGGGTGAGCACTTTGCCATTGTGTCCGATCGCAATGGAAGAAGGGTTCAACAATTGAGGTTCTGGGGAATGCAGCAGCCAGGCGAAGAGCAGGCCGTGCAGCGCGAGCGAAGCGGCCAGCACTCTGTCTTGCCTTCCTGCAGTTCCTGGATTCGGTTGCGCAAACATCCCTGAGCAAACTCCCAACCCGAACGCTGTTCTGATATTAGGTTAGACGCGCGGAGGGGGCGTTCGTCAAGGCTCTTTGCCTCCCTCGGTTCAACCCTGGTAACCACCGGTGCAGCGCAGTTACAGCAGAAAGTATCCTCGGCGGATCGATGTCAGCAGAGCATGACGGGTATGAAGTTGGTACGGTGCGTGGTGCGAGGATGAGAGAACGCTGGTAAAATTAGGCGGTACACTACGAGTGCATCCGGAGTGTGGGGCTATAGCTCAGCTGGGAGAGCGCGTCGTTCGCAACGACGAGGCCGTCGGTTCGATCCCGACTAGCTCCACCATGTTTCCAGGCACTTGCTAACACACCGCACGCCGCGCTCAGCGCGGATCGGCTTCCTCATTTGCGCCCAGCGGGTTCGCTCGATCTCCGGGTCAGATTGAAAGCTGTGTTCACCAAACCCACATGAGAAAACGCCTGAGGAAAATTCCCTAACTGGCGTTTTGCGATCGAATCATATTCTTCGGATAGAAGACCGACGTCGTTTCGAATGTCCAACAGCCGCTCGAACATCTGCACTGCGTCTGCATGGCGCCCCTGCAACTCGTAATTGTCTGCCAGCCAGAATGAGCAGGGCAGAAACGTTCCTTCTCCATGGGGCATACCGTCCACAGTGGGATCCTGTGTGTAGCGTCCAACAAAGCCATTCTCCAGCAGGCGGGTTTCGATAGCTTTCACCGTGCCGATCACGCGTGCATCGTCGGGCGGAAGAAAGCCCACCAGCGGCATCATCAGGAGGCTGGCATCGAGGTGTTTGCCTCCGTAATACTGCACAAAGGAATTCATGTTCGCATCAAAACCCTGGCGGCAAACCTGCTCATGAATGGCATCCCGAAGTGTTTTCCATCGGGCAATATCAATGGCGAACCGGCCTAGTTCCGCCGCTTGCACCAGGCGATCGACAGCGACCCATGCCATCATCTTCGAGTGGACGAAATGCCGCCGCGGACCGCGCACTTCCCAAATGCCTTCATCCGGCTGCTGCCAGCCGGCTTCCAGGAATTCCAGCATCGCCATGGCGATTTCGTTGCGCCCATGCTGGGGCGGTTCCAGCCCAGCTTCGCGGGCCTCAAAAAGCGTGTTGGCCACCTCCCCAAAGATATCCAGTTGAAATTGTTGGTACGCGGCATTCCCAGTGCGGACAGGGACGGATTTTTCATATCCCGGCAGCCACGGTAGCTCCAACTCGGTGAGCCTGCGTTCGCCGCGCAGGCCATAAACGATGTTGAGCTCGGAAGGGCTGCCCGCAACAGCGCGCAGAAGCCATTCCCGCCACTCTCGCGCCTCTTCTAAATATCCGGCCTTGAGCAGCGCTTGCAGGGTCAGCGTCGCATCTCGCACCCAGCAAAACCGGTAGTCCCAATTGCGCACGCCTCCCAACAGTTCAGGTAATGAAGTTGTCGGCGCTGCTACGATCCCTCCCGTGGGCAGAAATGTCAGGGCTTTTAGCGTGATCAGAGAGCGTAGTACTGCGTCCCGCCATTCACCCTGATAAGTACAGCGATCCGACCACTCCCGCCACCATTTCTCCGTGTTCTGAATCGCCTCGTGAATGTTCACCGGCGCAGGCTCAACCTGGTGCGAGGGATACCAGGTCAGATCGAACGCAACTTTTTCGCCTTCCGCAATGGTGAACTCCGCTTCGGTCTTCATGTTTTCACTGTGAAGCGGCACATCCGCCCGCAGTCGGATCATGTCCGGACCGGCAATGGCGGAAATCCCGTTCCCAATCCGCCGAACCCAGGGCACCACCGACCCGTAATCGAACCGAATCACCAGTTCCAACTTCATCCGGACCTCGCCTCTGGTGCCGACGACTACGCGCAGAACCGAGGGCATCTCCTGGCGCGACATCATGCAGTCGACAATCTTTGCCGATCCGCTTTCAGTCTCAAACTCAGTCTCCAGAATCAGAGTCCCATCCCGATACTGCCGGCGAATGCTTCGGATCGGCCCCTCCGGTGATATCGACCAATGCCCGTGTTCTGCAGTCCCGAGCAGCGCCGCAAAACAGGCTCCCGAATCAAAGTGTGGAAGACAGAGCCAATCGATCGAACCCTGTTTTGAGACCAGCCCAGCCGTATGGCAGTCGCCGATCAGCGCGTAATGTTCAATGGGTATGGACAGAGATTCCCTCCGCAAATCGTGATTAGATGAACTCGACTCGGGTTTGGAAGCCTCGATACTTCAGCGAGAAGATCGCAGTCCTTACGGGATGTGTCTTATCGATGCTCAACGACATTGATTCTATCTGCCGGGTGCGAGCCAGAAAAAGTAGGGAGAAAAGGGAACTTGCTTAGGCGCTAGGGGCAGGCAGATTAGGCGCAGGCAGACAAAGAAGAAAAACAGAAGAGATGCCGGCAGTCAGTAAGCACTTGGGGGGAGGGCTTACCTCCCCCACTCTAGTCCCTGACACAATCTTTACTAGTCCCCACCTGGCCTAGTCGAATACGCTACGCCGCGTTGGGTTAGTTCCTCTGGCGCAGAAGTCCCGCCTATCCGCCGCGCAATCTGTGTGAGCTGCAATTTGGTGCACACTTTCTGCAGCAAGCATTCCAAGGGCAGTTTGAGAAATATCGCGGATCTGCGCGAAAGACGCGCCCGGCGGGCGCACAACAGATTTAGAATGGTTACTGAATGCTTGCGCGGAGAACATTTTACTGGCTGGGTCGGGCGCTATTTGCCGTGTGCGCCGTAGGGCTCGCCGTGGGCCAGAACGCTATTCCCGCGGCGAAGCCTTCAGGTCTAGCCCAGGCACCACCATCTGTTCTTGAGCGTAATTCCGTCACGTTTGATGGTTTTGTCGACTCGGCAATCCGGCAGGAACGCCGTTTGACCGATTTGATGCGCTACTACAAGCCAATTGTTGAGACTTACATCCAGGAACAGCGGCCCGATTCTCACCTCAGGACCTCCCCTAAGGCGGATGACTATTTTTTAACTCGTCTGGATCTGACCGGCGCTAACCCGACCACTCTGGCGTTCGCAGATCAGGAGCACTCGAAGGAGAGTGGAGACAAGAAACTGCCCAGGAATGCGCAATCGTTCGCTGCGGCCGGCTTCGTGCAGGCGTTGTTTCCTGACCTGGATCACTTCGATCGCCAGAACTATGAGTTCGAATTTGTTCGCTGGGAGATTCTCGGGGAAGTGCGTTGCGCCGTCATGGACGTGAGGCCCCGCGAGAATTCGAGGAACCGCGCCTTTGCCGGCCGGATCTGGGTAGAGGATCAAGACTTTAATATCGTGCGCTTCAGGGGAACATACACCTCGAAGGCGTTCTCCAGGCGAGCGTTTCATTTCGACAGTTGGCGGCTGAACACCATGAGCATCATGTGGATGCCGGCCTATGTTTATACCGAGGAATCGGATCCTCACGATCCTTCGAGCCACGGTCTATGGTTCAAAGCCCAAACCCGGATCTGGGGATACGACATGGCGCACGCCGGGGATCACCGCGAGTATGCGAAACCTCTGACGGACACACCGGCGTGGGTCGATCCCAAGCGGCATGAAGCTTCGCAGGACCTGAACCCGGCTTACACCCTGGGGCAGTCATTCTACACGCCGGAAGACAATGTAGTAGAGCGGCTGCAAGTTGCCGGGCTGATGGCTCCTGACGGAGAAGTCGACCGGATACTGGAGATCGTGGTCAATAATCTGATGATCACCAACGGTCTCGACCTGGCCGCGGTTCGTTGCCGGGTGCTGCTCACGACGCCACTGGAGTCGTTCGTCATGGGGCGCACGATCGTGGTCAGCCGCGGGCTTCTGGATGTGCTCCCTGATGAGGCGACGCTCGCTGCGGTGCTGGCCCATGAACTGGCTCATATTGTTTTGGGGCACTCCGTGGGCGCCGGATATCTATCCGGCCTGACGTTGCCGTTCTCAGATGCGGAGATCTTTACCAACCTGAACTTTCATTTCGATCCCGCGCAGGAAGCCGAAGCCGACAAGAAAGGCCTGGAGCTGTTTTCGAAGTCGCCCTACAAAGACCAACTCGCGGACGCTGGACTTTTCCTGAAAGCTCTGGAAGCCCGCTCTCCGCAACTGCCAAATCTGCTCCATGGGCGTTTCAGCAACGATTTCGGGAGCAGCCATCTGGTCGGGATGCCGGCCCTGGCCAGCTCGGGCAAGTCTCTGCAAATGGACCGGGTGGATCAGATCGCGGCCTTGCCGATCGGCTCGCGAATTGTGGTCGATCCCTGGTCGGATCGGATTGAGATGCTCAAGGCCAAACCCGTTCATCTGGACTCGGCCGCTGAAAAGATGCCATTTGAGGTAGCCCCGTTCTTTCCGCATCTCAAACGCCTGGACCAGCACGAAAAGGCTCAGGTGGGAACGCAACGGTAAAAGTGACCTTCGGGTCGGCACCCCCCACGTCAGTGCCATTCCCTAGTTTCCTTACAGCAGCTAATATTCTGACTGAGCAGACTTCGGGGGAGGGCTGCTCGACTTACGTCCCATGACTCTTTTGAGGCTGGGGCGTTTTGTTTTGCCCCAAAGTATCCCACCAGTCTGACTGTTCCACCACGACTGTCATCCTCAGACCACTGTCATCCAAAAACGCTTTGTCATCCTGAGCGGAGCCGTTCTTCAGGCGTAGCGAAGGATCTCCCGCTCAACCGGCCCAGCGCGTAAGCCAAACCCCACCACTACCCAGAAACGCAATCTCGCTCGCCAGCCCTACAATATTCACACCCCCCAAATCGTCTACATCCCCAGATGAATGGCGCGACGAGCTTGGGACGGTTGAGCCTCGAACAGATGAGCCCTGAAGAGGATCAGCGGATCTCCGAGGTGGTCAAGCGGGAGCAGTCCCGGCTGCACAACTTCATTCGTCGACGGGTGCCTGATCCGCGCGATGCCGAAGACATTCTGCAGGAGGTCTTCTACGAACTGGTAGAGGCGAATCGCCTGCTGATGCCAATCGAGCATGTAACCGGCTGGCTTTTCCGTGTCGCGCGCAACCGCATCACTGATCTCTTCCGCAGGAAGAAACCGGAGAGCTTTACGGATGCCGCCGTCGCCACTGAGGAGGAAGGAGAGCTGTTGCGATTGGAAGACTTGCTGCCATCGCCCGACGCCGGACCGGAAGCCCTTTACGCCCGCAGCGTGCTGCTCGAGGAGCTCGAGTTTGCGCTCGGGGAGCTGCCCCCGGAGCAGAGCGAAGTGTTTGTCGCGCATGAGATCGAAGGGCGCAGCTTCAAGCAGATAGCGGCTGAAAGCGGCGTAAGCATCAATACGCTGCTGGCGCGCAAACGCTACGCAGTGCTGCATCTGCGCGAGCAGCTACGAGACATTTACGACGAGTTTACGAAAGCATGAGGAACCGAACATGAGAAAACGATGGATTTTTGTGGCTCCCGCGGCAATTCTTGGGATTCTGCTATTTATGTTGATCGGCGGCGAACTGGTGCTGCATCTGTGGAATTGGCTGCTGCCGGCGCTATTCGGCTGGCGTCTGATCACTTTCTGGCAGGCGATTGGAATTCTCGCGCTGTGCCGGATCCTCTTTGGGCGCATCGGTGGCCGCGGATTCCGCCGCTCCAGGTTTCGCGGCCGCATGGCCGAGCGCTGGGAAGGCATGACACCCGAGGAGCGGGAGCGTTTTCGCCAAGGCATGCGCGGTCGTTGTGGCTTCGGCACGCCGGCGAGCGAGGGCAAAGAGTCATAGGCTATTTCGCCAGCCCAAGGGGCAAGTGATTGAGCGTGACGACGAGGCCGCCGGTTCGATCCCGGCCAGCTCGCCGCTCCAAAACCCCAGTAAAATCAATGCCTCCCGGCACCATGAACGCAAACAAAATTGTGAAGAAAACCTATGTTTTTCGCGACACCGGAGTGTCGGCGGTATATACTTCAGTTTTGGTTTCATCTCTTTGCGCGCGAATTGGGGCCTGATTCTGCCCTCCAGGCAGGCAACTCATGCAGAACCGGAATCTGCGGTCCGATCCTCAAGGTCGGCCGAACTCCACCAACCAGCCCGGCGTAAGCGTTCCCGCGAAAGGTGATAGCTCTGCTTCCAACGTTCCGGTTGACCCCGAAGCTACCCTGGTCGATTATCCCCAACCGCCTTCCGATCCCGAGGCTACGCTGGTCGACTCCGATGCCACCTTTGTCGACGTCGACGCTACTCTTGTCGATGTCGATGCCACCCAGGTAGACGGGGTCTCGCCTCCTCCGTCTTCCGGCTCCAGGGGCACTCGCGCACGTGTCAAAGTCAACGTTTCCCTGATGGAAATCGGCGATGTTTTGGGCGGTCGCTACGAGATTCTGCAGTTGCTCGGTGAGGGCGGAATGGGGGCGGTATACAAGGCCCGGGACCGGGAGCTCGACCGTTTTGTGGCCCTGAAGCTCATCCGGCCGGAACTGGCTGCCAATCCTTCGATTCTCGCCCGATTCAAGCAGGAACTTCTGCTCTCGCGCGAGGTAACTCACAGGAACGTCATCCGCATCTTCGATTTGGGCGACGCCGACGGTGTGAAGTTCATCACCATGGAGTTCGTAGAGGGCCAGGACCTGCGCTCGCTCATCCAGGAAAAGAAAAAATTCCCCCCGGAAGAGGCAATCGAGCTGATGCAGCAGGTCTGCCGCGCTCTGGAAGCCGCGCACAGCCTGGGAATCATCCACCGCGACCTCAAGCCGCAAAACATCATGCGCGACCAAACCGGCCGGATCCTGGTCATGGATTTTGGTCTGGCACGCATGGTCGAAGGCGACGGCATGACCCAGACCGGCGCTCTGGTCGGGACGATGGAATATATGTCTCCCGAGCAAGCGCTGGGAAAGGATCTGGATCAGCGCTCTGACCTTTTCAGCCTGGGATTGATCCTTTACGAATTGCTGACCGGCATTATGCCCTTTAAGGCAGAGAGTGCGGTGGCCAGCCTGATCAAGCGCAACCAGGAGCGTGCCACCCCGGTCTCCGACCATGACGGAACGATTCCTTCTACGCTCAGCAACATTGTCAGCAAGGCACTGGAGCGCGATCCCGCGTTGCGTTACCAGACTGCCGCAGAGTTCTTGCGGGATTTGGATGTCTGGCAGGGCAAGGATGCCGCCGCCACATTGCGCTTCCCCACGAGCGAAAAGCCCTGGGGACAAACCGTGCCCTGGCACTGGATCGGCGGCACGGCGGCGGTTTTGGTGCTGCTGGTCGCCGGTTTCCTGCTCCGCGGGAAGTTGTCTGTCACGAGTACGAAGACGGCTCCGGCCACGCCGCCAGTCTCGCTGGCTATTCTGCCTTTCCGCAATGCCTCCGGCGACCCCAGTGTCGATTGGCTGGGACCGAGTCTGGCCGATATGTTGAGCTCGGATGTGGGCCAGTCGGCGCGTTTGCGCACGGTTAGCCCTAGCAATCTGCACCAGATATTCACCGACCTGCGCATTTCCTCCGCGACCGTGCTTGACCCGGCGACCATCCGCCGCGTGGCGGATTTCAGCAACGCCGACCGTGTCGTTTGGGGGCAGTACGCCAAGTTCGGCGATCAGATTCGCATTGATGCCACACTGCAGGACATCAAGAACGACCGCACCGTCCCGCTGAAGATCGATGTGGCAAGTGAAAAAGAGATTCCCGGCGCGATTGATCGCCTGGCAGAATCCATCCGACAGAAGCTTGCGCTCCCGGAAAATGTACTCAAGGAACTGAAAGCCACTTCTTTCCAACCCACTTCGAAGTCCATTGATGCGCTGCGCGACTACAACCAGGGGATCGGATTGCAACGCGACGGCAAGAATCTGGAAGCGCAGAAGCAATTCGAGGCCGCGGCCAAGGAAGACCCCACTTTCGCGCTGGCGTTCTCCAAGCTGGCACAAACCTATAGCAGTTTGGGCTATGACAGCGAAGCGGAGCAGTCCGCTAAAAAAGCTGTTGATCTGAGCCCTGACCTCCCGGAGGCGGAGAAGTACTTGATTTCTGCCATTCGTTACGAGGTAACAAAGAACTATCCGGAAGCAATCAAAGCCTACGAAGGCCTTGCCCAGGCCGCGCCCGGTAACTCCGATGTGCAATCGGCGCTCGCTGGCTTGTACCGGGATTCTGGCGATCTCGTGAAAGCGCGCGACTATTACCAGAAGCTCTTATCCTCCAACCCCAAGGACATCGCCGCAATTCTTGAAATGGGCCGCATCGCGATCAAGAGCGGCGACCCGCAAGGCAGTTTTGATTCTCTGAACCGCGCCTATAGCCTGGCTGTACAGGTGGATAACCAGGAACAGAAAGCCACCAGTCTGCACCTCATGGCGATTGCTTACAGAAGGTTGAACAAGCCTCAGGAAGTTCTGAAAAACGAACAAGAGGCGATCACTATCTGGCACAGCATCGGTCAGAAGGGTGGGTTGGCTTCCAGCCTGAATGAAATGGCCAGGGCCCAGACCTCGCTCGGCAACGCCAA
>Ga0070762_10001010_pt1 | contig 12647 bp, 14 predicted proteins | sample HubBroMetageREF2_FD_66726 | JGI IMG/M metagenome (GOLD analysis project Ga0070762, IMG submission 66726) | Reference soil microbial communities from the Hubbard Brook experimental Forest, New Hampshire, USA - Hubbard Brook CCASE Soil... | ecosystem: Environmental > Terrestrial > Soil >...
CCGACGCAGCGCCGCCTCAATTTCGAGATGTCAGTCAAGAACCTGTATACATCCCTTGCAGACCGAGAGCGCGTGCAAAAGATTCAGGGTCTGCTGAACGAGTGTATGACCTTTCTCGATGACCAGCTGAGTGTCCTCACCGGACCATACGAACAGCTGCTTTCGATCGATGATGTGATCGAGCAGGAACTCATTCTGGTTGTCTCGCTGAACATCAATAAGAATCCCGAACCCATGCGATCACTCGGCAAGATGATCCTTCAGAACCTGCAACTGGTAATCGGCAAGCGCTACGAGAGCGAGGAACATCGGTCGCGTAGCAACCGACCAATGCTCAGTGTCGTGCTCGACGAGTTTGCCCCGTTTGGTTACCGCAACTTTGCACAGATCCTGCAGACAGCCCGAGGTACGAACACCGCCTTCTTGTTCTCCATGCAAGCATTGCCCCAACTCCTGCAGGTCGACCGAGGCTTCAAAGAGGATGTGTCATCGGCGCCCAACACGACGATGATCCTGCGCACCCGTGACGAAGAAACAACCCAGTATTTTCTACGCGCTTCGGCCGAACATCGGGTGACTCGGCGCAGCGTCTCGATGCAGCGGTGGAAATTGTTCGGTTACGAGAGATACGAGCAGACGGAACGCGCTGTCGATCGTGAAGAGAGGGAGACACGCGCGCTCGATGAACACATCAAGAATCTCCCCAAAGCCCAAATGGAGATCCTGATGACCGACGACGCGCGTGGAACGTTGCATGGGCTGCTTCATGTGCGGACGCCGGAGGATGTAATTATCCCGCGATTTAAGCCTCAGCTATATCCAACGTTGCGCCAGTCACGGGAGGATTCAGTGGGCGCCAATCTCCGTTTCAAGTCACCCGAAGTAGCTCCGGTCGGCCGACGACGACGGGCTGGAGGCTGGTTGTGAGGCGTAGCCTGATAGTTTGCGGTCTACTGATCGGACTCACGATAGCGCATGCCTACGCCATGCAAAGAGCGACCGACTCTGCGACCCCGAAATCTCGCACGGATGCCGCAGCAGTGCGTGCCCAATCGCCGTACCAACATCAGGACACTTGGTACGAGTTCGTCCTGAAGCAGTTCAATCCGAGGAACGTTGACTATGGCAAGCGGGTTGAGCAACAGCGCCGTAATTTGATCGAGCTTCGCCTCAAGAACTCGTACTTCGCTTACAGTCTCTGGACCACGATTGCATTAGTTCTTGTCGCCGTTATCTGCGTGAAGCAGCGAATCGATCACCGGCGTGCGCTGTCTATCACGGCCGAGATGATGGCAGATTTATACAACCAGGATGCATATTCGAGAGCGGTCGCCCAGGAGGCGATTGAACGCTACAACAAGCACATCGAGCGCTGTAACCGGGCGATCGAGTTGGGGGATAACCCAGTTGGTCTTGCACTGGGGAGCAATGAGATGGAACAGCTGCGAACCGAGTTGAGGCGCGTCGGTGAGGAAAGAGATATCGCCATAAGAGACCGGGACCTTGCGCGCGAGGAACTCCGGCGGAAGTCGGAAATTCTCGCCGACATGTCCGTTCGCTTGGACTCGACCGCGAGTAAAAGCGCAGCAAGTCCGGCCAAGACGACAGCTGATCTACGCGGTGCAGCTGCCAGATTGGTGACCCACATTAACAATCTGCAGGAGCAGTTGTACTCGGAGCGAAGTAACAATCGCAGGTTGAGAGGCGGATAGAACGTGCGAGTTGCAGTCATGGACTTCGGCAGTGTGTGGCGCCACCGACTTGGGAAGCAGGATGCGCATGGTGACTCTAGGAGAGCCGTCTACTACAACACGACCGGTGTAATGGTGAATCGTAAGGTCCGCCAGCGGCCGCAGGTTTGCGGCTACGCGCGATTCGATACGATCGGTGGCTTCGATCCTAACCATCCTTCGAGAATGATCGGGCGCGTGTTTGAGTGCGCTGAGCCGTGCGTCTGGATGGGTTACAACAAGCTGCTCTTCAGGCGAATCCTGAACGGACGCGAGTGTCCCGACTGCTTCTTGGTTGCCCCAAGATCGGAGTTCGTCGGTCAGTTGCTTGTCGGTACCGAAGATTGGCGTTCCCCCAGCACCTGGCTCCTTTCGTTGAGTGAAACCAGCATCCAGCAGGAGGCCATGCTCCTGATGTCGATCGGTGACTGGTTCCGTACCAGCCTAGGCAACGTCGTGTTCGAACCTTCCGCGATCGGCGGTCCACTCCCACGGCTTGTGCTTCGTGCCGGAGAATGAGGAGTATTCGATGCGTTATTGGAAAGGTTCAATCGCGTTGAGTTCGACGCGCGACTACCCGTTACTGCGCCACGTTCTTCAGTCAGGTTTCGTCACACACAACCAATTGTTCGAGTTGTTGAAACTGGACTACTGCGTCTCGTCACGCAATGCCTTCAATAACCGCGTCCTCCGATTGGTGAATCATCGCCTGCTGATCCGACACACGTGGCCATCCACAAACCGAGAAGCTGTCTATTCAATCTCGGAAACGGGAGCGTCAGAATTGGTCAGCAAGGGTGAATGCTTCGTTCACACCGACCATCTCAACAACTCCAAGAGGCGAGGCCAGCTTAACCACTCCCTGGACTTGAACGAGATCCATCTGGCGCTCAAGCGCAGCGGCACGCTCGTCTACTGGACTCCGGAGATGGAGATCCGGTCGCGGAGTGACCTAAGTGGCAATGGGTATTGGAAATACTATGACGCGGTTGTCGTGGTTCGGCTCGCCGGACAGGACTGCAAATTCGCATTGGAGTACGAGCGAACGCCAAAAGCGGCACGGCACTATGAGGCCGTTCGGCAGAGAATTGAAATGGAAACCTTGGTCCATCAGTTTCTGTACCTCGTGCCAAACCACGACCTCCTCGGCTTCGTCACGGACAAGGTCAACTGCAAGCGCGCAGTTTACTTCGGTCTGTTCAAAGACTTCATTCAGGAAACGCTGGCGTTACCAGTAAGGAGAAACGGGTCTCCTGCGTCAGTGCCTCTTGCCTCCATGCTGACGCAGGGGAAACAGGCGCAACAGACGGGCATGCTCTTTCCGGGCATTGCCGTGTGATTGCGGTGTCATTGGAGTGTGTTTGAGGTGAAAGGCCATCAGCTAACTCTAAGAAGTATCAACGACTTGCCGGTTGACCATAGTCTCTTATGAGACGCAGGGGTTCGGTGTTGTAACTTCCTGTAGCCGTCAATCGTCAAATGAGCGCATTTTTACACAAATGCCTCGGAAACAGAGGCTCCCGTTAGAGTTCTCGTATACTACGCAGCACGTGCGATCGTAAGATGAACGGGTTTCCTTGTGATTTCAGATTCGCGATACACTGACTTCGAAACAATCCTAATTTCTTACGAGCACGGCTATGCCAGCTTTAGGAATTCGCGAGATGCTATCAGCTGCGACAACGAGGGAGGAAGCGAATGACACCTTGGGAAATCAAGGCTAAAGAGTTTTCCAACTGCAATTGCTCATACGGGTGCCCGTGCCAGTTCAATGCTCTACCCACCTACGGTTTCTGCGAGGCCGCCGTCGCACTGGAGATTGAGGAGGGTCATTACGGCGCGGTCAAGCTCGACGATCTTCGCATGGGCGGGATCTTTCAGTGGCCGGGCCCGGTACACGAGGGCCATGGCAAGTGTCAGCCCTTTGTGGACGAACGCGCCGATGGCGAGCAGCGTGAGGCGCTGCTTAAAATCATGTCGGGTCAGGATACGGAACCGATGGCCACCATGTTCGCCGTATTCTTCTCTACCCTAGAGAAGGTCCATGATCCAATCTTTGCCAAGATTGACTTCAACGTGGACGTGGAAGCTCGGAGAGGACGATACGCTGTTGCTGGGTTGATCGAGAGCGTGGGCGAGCCGATCAAGAATCCAGTAACCGGGGCGGAGACCAGGGCGCGTATTGACTTGCCGACGGCTTCGAATACGAGATCGCCGAGATTGGAAGCGGTACGACCAAGACACAGGGAAAGGTCCAACTCGATTTGAAGGCGAGCTATGGTCAGTTCGCCCATCTTCATCTCAACAACAAGGGCGTGGTGCGGCATCGGACGGTTTGAAATGAGCGGCGAGGAAACGTCGCTGACCGAACGTCTGCTGCGGCCGCGACCGTTGGATCGTGCTCAGCGGTCTGGCGGCAATCAGCCTCCTTTCATGGACCTACATCCTAAGCGGCGCCGGCACCGGAATGTCCGCGAGGAGTATGACCAAGGCCTCGTTGTTCCCGCATCGCATGGCTGGGACACCTTTCCATCCGGCGGGATGGACCTCGGCATATTGGATCATCATGCTGCTCATGTGGTGGGTCATGATGATTGCAATGATGACACCGAGCGCTGCGCCCATGATCCTGCTCTATGCACGGGCGACGCGGTACGCTCAAGGCAAAGATCAACTCGGGAGAGGCGTTGTACCAGCGGCAGCCTTTGCCGGTGGATATTTGCTGACGTGGTTCGGCTTCTCTTTTTTTGCAACCCTACTGCAAAGAGGACTCGAAGCATCGGGCGGCATATCCGCGATGTGGATGGCGTCGACAAAGGCAGGTTTGTCCGCAGCCATTCTGATCCTCGCGGGAATCTACCAACTGTCTAGCTGGAAGCATAGATGTCTAAATCATTGCCGCAATCCTGCAGCATTTCTTTCTCAGCATAGGCGATCCGGCAGGCTGGGGGCCGTGCGCATGGGGATCGAGCACGGAGCCTTTTGCGTGGGCTGTTGTTGGGTGCTGATGGCGCTGCTATTCGTTGGCGGCATCATGAATGTGCTTTGGATCGCGGTTCTCGCGACTGTCGTGCTCATGGAGAAGCTTGCCCCCAGTGGCCCGTGGTTTGCGCGCGTCACGGGTATCGTCCTCCTTGCCTGGGGCGCGGCCACGCTCGCTGCTTAAAGAGTCTTGGTCCGTTTCAAGCTGAGTTTGCTCACCAAGACGAGGAACAACCGTGTGCGAATTAAGCAATGGGATGACTAAGTAACTCAGATCGGCAGCGGAACCGGAAGCAAAAATCAGAACGTATTGTGAGTTAATTGTTCTTCGGCTTCGACTTTTTCGTATGGAACGTCGATGGTTTCAGCCTTCCACGTTCCCGGCCGTGTGAGCTTAATGGGCAAACGGGTGCGCTTCTGAATCTCGTTCTGAAACAGGCCAGGCTCGGCGTTGAAGCCAGAGTGAGTGATCTTGCGACCATCGTTAGCACACACGGTGAATTGCTTGTTTCCGGTGTTGTAGCGCAGACTAGTGACATCCTCCCAGGCGATCTTCTTTTCACGCCCCAACCAGGAACGCGATCCAATGCCATCCACCTCGATGGATAAAACCGGCGGGTAAATGCATAGACTGAGCGCGACAAACCCAAGGAACAGATACGGCACCCACCACTCATCCGGTTTGCGCACCGCGAACCAAGACCAAAGGAAGAGGGAGGTAAATGCCACACCAACCACTACGGCAAGAATGCGAATGACGCGGGTCGGCGGGAAGATGGTGCGACCAGCTTGAACACTGGCGTGTTCGTTGAGCGAGGATTTCCAAAGCCAGCGACAAACCACGCCAATCACCACAACAATGAGGAAGTGACGAAGAGGTCCCATGCCCCGCAGTATAGTCGCAGTCTGAGCGTGGGCTGACTCACCGAAGTAACAGTTCTTCGACTCGTCTGGATGTTCGTCAGCATTACGATCGGAATCAAGGTTTCGATGGAAAACAGATATCGCGGCTTGGCGGGAACATCTGTCCCAGACTCGCGAATAGTCGGCAAAGCTTCCCCTACCGGATTACGGAGAGGTTGCGTGTCATCCGACAACTGAGATCCATTGTGTTTCGCAAGCCGAGCGTCGTCTCCACGGTTATGGCTGCGCTTTTATGGCCAGCTTGTCGTCCACCGGGATAACCCCCACGGCAAACGGTGTTCCCTCGTCGTCCCCGATGGATGGAAGAGGGCTTTCGGGGTGTTTGGTACCAAGTAGGGTCTCGTAGCCGGGAAGGTAAACCATTATGTGCGGATGCCAATGGCCCGCCGGTCCAAGCACCTGGTCTGCCGACCACATGTAGGCAAAACACACTTCGGGGCGCTTTGGGATCTCGCCTTTGGCGTAAGCGGATTGTACGCCCTCGGCGATTTGCTCGGCTGTCTTGACTTCTAATCCCAGTTTCGTCCGAAGTTCGTAGTAAGGCAGCACGGTTCGCGCGGCTAGTGGGTCGAGACAGATGGGAGCTCGGGTTTTCGCGTCGTAATTAATGTAATCCCGGACTTGGACCGGAGTGAACGTCGGAGCTCCGGTAAACCCGCGCAGGACCATGCACACAAAGCCGTTGTCCCCCTCGCGCGCGGTTTGAAATCCGGACGCCGTGAATACCTTTATGGTCGCATGGTCGGAAACGTAGTCCGGAGCTGCGCTCTTGGCCAGCGCAATTTCAGCATCTCGGGCCATCATATACTCGCTGAGCGGGGGATACTTGGGACTTTGCGCCAGCAGCGCGGCCGCATCCAAAGTCGCAACTAGAAAAACCAGACTCATCGTAAGCTTTTTCACTTCAGATTATCTCCTTATCAAAAATTCCTCTCGCATGCAGCATTACCCCTCGCGACCACGCGAACATACGCCATCAAAATTGTCGCGAAGGGTGATTCGAAGAGGGCGAAGGACGAGCTTAAGTCATGGCCTAAACTCGTCAGCGGCCCCGGATTAGCAGAGCTTTAGTTGGCGGCCGACGTTGCCAGCACACGCCCAGCCGCACGTCGCGCGTCGGTTACGTTGCCGCGGTGCATCGTTTGGTGCAGGGCCAGCACGAGGAAGCTCTGCCCGTAAGTGGCGAACTCCCGCTCACGTCCCTTGGGTGGCGCTTTCGTCGGCTTGTCGAGGTCCACCTCGCTCACCGACTCCAGAAGCTTCAGGTTTTGCTCGCGCAATTGCAGATACTTCTCTCGAACCTCGGCAAAGGGTGGATACACGCTGGCATCGGCGACAGGTTTCGAGTTCTCACCGAAAAACGGTTGCCATTCTGCCGCGGGATTCTTCTCTCCGAAAAGTATCTCTGGGATCATCCCCTCAACTAGTGTGAGGTGACCGAGGACCCAGAGCGGGTGACACCCGCCATTCGGTGTTGGAAACGTCGTTGCCGCGTCGCTCATCTCATCGATTACACTCAGCACCGCTCCGTTCGAAACGGTCAGCGCGAACTTAATAGCCTCTTTCGTTTGCATATTCTCTCCTCGTACTTGAATTGCCTTTCCACTCTCTATTACGCCTCCGAGGGCATCCAGGATACGTGCCTCAGCAGCAATTCTTTAGGAGTGGTCGGCCACGACGACCGAGGTCGCCGCCGGGAGAACCCACGGACAATGCGCGTAGTCCACGATGCGCACGATGCGCTGCTCGATCACCTCGAGTCGAGCAACAGAATCAGGCCTCCAATTGTCCCCGTGTTGGCGCAACGCGACGACTGCCAACTCGCCATCCACTTCTGCCATTGCCAGCCGCCACGGTATGGTCAGGCGTTCATAGTTCCTGAAGTACGGAGCTTCGTCGATGGGACCGGCAAAGCGATCTGCCACGCGGACTCGAGCATCGGCGCTAATGAGTTTGCGGAGTCCGTCCCAATCGCGCTTGTTAAACCGGTCGACGTAGAGATGCAAGAGCCGTGACAACTCTGGGTTCACTTCTCGCTGTGAGGTCACGGGCTCAGGCAAGGCCGCCAATTTCGAACGACCCCGGCTGAGCGCTGCCTTGACGCCGCCCAAAGTGGAGCCGACAAGTTCTGCGATTTCTTCGAGCGTGTAGTCAAAAACATCTTTGAGCAGCACGCATGCGCGTTCCTTGGGAGGCAGACTCGTCACCAGGTGTTCAACCGCTCGACCGACACCAAGGACAGGAGCATTGCCAGGCAGCACAGAATCTGGACTCATAGCGGCAGTTTCGGCCTCAACCCGAACGCCACGCCTCCGCAGGAAGTCGATGCATCGATTGTGCGCAATCCGGAATAGCCACGGGGTGAGAGGACGGCTGTCGTCATACTGGTCCAGCTTCCGATAAGCCTCGAATAGGGCATCTTGAACAACATCCTCGCCGTCCATTACGGACCCTGTCATGCGCGAACAGTATCGGTGCAGGCGGGGACGTAGCTGAGCGATGGTTTCAAGGAACGCCAGATAGCGTGCGTCGAAGGGACCAGGAGCTTGCGTGTCGCGCCGATTATCCATATCTATCACTACGCAGCTGACCGCCTTTGGGATACGGAGGGAACCCCTCTAGGTTACGACGTCTGCCTTGAGGCGGCGTGCCATAACGCATTTGCGGGGGGAGCACGTTAGACTGGGTTCCGGATGAGCGGTCGGCAAACCTTACCTTGGGATTGGTTCATGTTTGCCGTTACCCGAACAGTAGATGGCTCCTCGTTCTTCGTGGCAATTGACCGAACGCGTGGCGGGTCTTGGCAAAACACTCTGGGAAGCACCCGAGCACTTCTTGTCCCTCCGGCTGCTTATGAACTCGTGATTTCCGCAACTCTGGTCTAAAGATCGAGCATTATCCATGTTGGCGCGTGGTCGCTGGCGTTTACCTGGCCACGTGCCCATCGGTCTACACCCCCGTCCACGAGCCGGTCGGACAACTTCGGCGAGAGCAGAAAGTGATCGAGTCGCATGCCCTTGTCCTTCTGCCAACGTTCAAATTTGTAATCCCAGAATGTCCAGAGCGGCGCGTCCGGATGTAGCTTCCGCATGGCGTCGGTCCAGCCTTGAGCCAGCAAACGCGCAAAGGCTTGTCGGCTCTCGGGTTGGACTAACGCGTTGCTGTCCAACGACCGAGTCGGATAGATGTCCTGCGGTGTCGGCACGACGTTGTAGTCGCCGGCCAACACCACGGGTGCGCCGCTCGCCATGAGGTCGGCAGCGTGGGCAATGAGACGCTCAAACCATACCAACTTGTAGTTGAATTTCGGTCCGGGCTGCGGGTTCCCATTGGGGAGGTAGATGGAGGTGATCAGGACTCCCTGAACAGCCGCTTCGATGTACCGAGCTTGGTGATCTTCAGGATTTCGCGGCAAGCTTGCGCAGGTCAGCACGGGAGCGTGATTTCGCGCGAGAATGGCCACGCCGTTCCAGGAACGTTCTCCTTGCCAGACTGCTTCGTATCCGAGAGCTCGAAGGGCATTCACGGGAAAGGCTCCCTGCTCCGCTTTGAGCTCCTGGAGACTAACCACGTCCGGCTCAGCTTTGGCTAACCAAGCCAAGAGGTTATCCAACCGCTTATTGATGTTGTTAATGTTGAAGGTCGCGACTCTCACCAAGCCCCTCTCTGTCCCTGCACAGAACGGCCACGAGAACGACACCAAGAGCCAACACATCTCCTTTTGACCGGGCTCCGCCCAACATTTTCATGGAAGCAATTTAGCAGTGGAGAAAGAACCATCACGCTGTCATGGCTGCACTCGATTTGCTCAGACACAGACGTTCAGAAGGAGGAAAAGACTATGTTCGGTCGCATGAAAGCTCAACCAATCATCAGAGTCACGCCCACCGCACTCCTCGCGGAGGCGGTCAATTCTTTACTCACAGCCACGGACAAGGCTCAAGCGGTTCGATGGATTGAGTTCCCCTCAGTGGTTCTCTTGTTTGTCGTGGTCCCCGGAGATCCAGAGTCCGGTGCCTTTTACGTTCTAGACCGCAGGAACGGAATCTGGCTCTGGATCGATTTTGAGGACGAACAATACGGTGGGTACAGCGTGACTGACTTTGACCTCCTGGTACACGAATACGATTTCCTCAGTCTGGTGGAACGCCCCGGTCTGCTGAGGGCCGAAGCGGGCTGGTTATTGGAACCGGGCAGGCAAGCCGAAATGGTTGCGTAACACCTTGCAATCCAGAGGTCTGCGGCGGGCGTTTGACAGAAATCGAATCCCGACATATCTACCACACAGCACCAAGCTATAGGTGCCGGGAAGGAGGTGAATTGTGGCCCCAAGAATGGTCCCAACGCCCGAGTTGGTGAAGGCGTACATCACGTTGTTCGTCAATCGTCGCGCCTACACCCTCCAATCAAAACGGCCGCATCTAGAAAGCGGGCGTCATTATTATTACCGTCCCAAGGACCGTGAATCCGGCGGCCCACTGCTGCTCACCGACAAAACCATCGCTGATCACCTGGATGGAAAGATAACGATAGGGCTGTACGCGATTAACCCGCAGAATCAGCGGTGCAAGTGGGTCGCCATCGATGCCGACTACTCGACGGCGATGGATGATTTGATCAAGCTCCAGCACCAACTCACGCAGGACCGCGTCGAATCAGCGCTAGAAATGAGCAAAAGGGGCGGGCACCTCTGGATATTCCTGGCGCTGCCACTGCTTGCAAGAAAATGCCGGATCTACATCCACGACTTAGCACAAAGACTCGGAGTGCCAATAAAAGGTTCCGGGCCGGCTGAGGGGATCGAAGTGTTTCCAAAACACGATGAGATTCAAGAAGGTGCATTTGGCAATGCCCTGCGGGGACCGCTTGGAATTCACCGCGGCGCGAAACGACGTTTCTGGTTCTACGGCGCCGATTACACGTTAGATGCGCAGCTTGAATTCCTGACGCGGCTGCGAAAACTGAACGAAGAAGAATTAGATCAGTTCACGGCTGGAAAGAGCCTTCCGCCGAGTATCGCAAAGGTGCGATCCGAAGCCGAGTCCGTCAGCCAGAATGCGTTTGCAGGAGAACATCGCAGATTCTGCATCCTTAATTATGTCTCCGAGACGCGAGTTGTAGGCCGGAATTATGTGACGCGTTGCCCATCTTGTGCGCTTGCTGGACGCGATCGCAGCCGAGACAACCTGGCGATACTTGTCTCTGATCCGCGCTTTTATCAGTGTTGGGCGGGCTGCAGCAAGCAAATGATCCGGGCGGCGCTTGGAAAACCAATTCCTGTCCGTAACACAGCATGAACACGAAAGAGGTGACGATCTCCATGAGGAGCCAGAAATTTGCAGGCGTGCTGGGGTTGCCGCTCGCTAGACGGGCACTTCGGACAATCAGAGAGCGGGGTATCTATGCTCATTCTCTGCTCAGTGTCGAACATCAGCAACTGGCGAAACGTTATGTGATCCGCGGGCTCGAATCGGGTGGGTCGGCGGGAGATGTTGGCCGTTACGTCACGTTCGCCAATGAAGACGGCGAACCGTTGGAGTATCTGCACCCAGTTGAAACCATCGCTGTGAACGGACTGCACGCGGTTGTCATATCGAACGCCATGCTGCGTGCGGACATGCTCCGAAAAGGCAAAACCTATGAACTGCTGATCACGCGTCACCGGCTAGCCTCGGTGACGGACGGGCGGAAGCCAGGCCTGGAATGCGAAATCCTCTACCGGGGCATTCATGGGCGTTTGGAACTGGATCTCAACGGGAAGGAGAAGGCCCAGGCGGGCAGTGTCGTCCCAACGTTTTATTCGCTGGCCGGCGAGGCGAGCGCGATCCCCAACAAGTTTCTGGGGCTGGTTCGCGCAGCGACACGAGGGGTGAATTGCAGCGGGTGCTCCCACATGCACTATCTGCGCAAGCCGCATCCGCTCGGCCCTTCGAAACTGAACGATTCAGTCAATCGCGATGTTGCTGGCAGTGAAATTCCCGAGACTCTAGCCGGCTAGGAAGACGAAGGAGTTCGCTGCCATCAACGGTGGAGTGGATAGGAGGTGTCATCGTGCTCGCGAAGATAAAGCAGGCGGCATTGATCGGGTGCCTGTTTGTGTTTCTCTTCATCGTGATTGGGGGCGGACTGCACCTCAACGCTGGTGGAGCATTGCTCGCAGCTGCGACGGGTACACCACTCGTTATCCACTTCTTCAATCGGGAACGGTTGCCAAGGGTGGTCGAACACGATTCTTTTCCCGTCTCAAGAAGTCCTGGGTACGCGCTGAATATTGCCGAAGGCGAAGCACGCCACCGTAGTGCATCGGAGATCGAGACCGTCCTCCGACAGTGAGCAAGCCAGATGTGTGTCCCACGGGCAAAAGAGGCGACGGCGCAAGCTCGCGAACTTCCGCTCAGCCGTTGGGTTTCTCTCGTTCCATCCCTGTCCGATCTGGCTTTCTTGATCCCAATTCTTGTCTTGTTTTGGTGTACCACGGGCGTGGGCTGGCTGCTCACTGACTCGGATACAGGTTGGCATATTCGCGCCGGCGAGTGGATGCTGAAGAACGGGCGAGTCCCCTCAGCAGACCTCTTCTCATTCACTAAGGCTGGCCAAGCCTGGTTTGCCTGGGAGTGGCTCTCTGATGTTTTGATGGCAGCAATGCACAGCCGCTTCGGCTTAGGCGGCATCGTCGTCGCGAGCCTGGTGCTCCTCGGGGCTACGTCGGTCTGTATTTACCGGAGCACGGTCGAAGAATCCGGATATCGCTTGATTGCTATCGTTCTGACCGGACTCGCTGTGGCGGCGAGCACAATACATTGGCTCGCACGCCCACACCTCGTAACGCCACTATTCACTGGCATTTTCTGTTGCTTGCTCAACCGAGTCGAGCGGCGAGGCAATGACAGGCGTCTTCTCTTATGGCTGCCTGCACTCACGATCTTTTGGGTGAATCTGCATGGTGGATTCTTCGTCGGAATCGTCTTGCTAATTACCTACGCGATGGGGGCTACGGGCGAGGAGTTGGCT
>Ga0070762_10001013_pt1 | contig 12610 bp, 15 predicted proteins | sample HubBroMetageREF2_FD_66726 | JGI IMG/M metagenome (GOLD analysis project Ga0070762, IMG submission 66726) | Reference soil microbial communities from the Hubbard Brook experimental Forest, New Hampshire, USA - Hubbard Brook CCASE Soil... | ecosystem: Environmental > Terrestrial > Soil >...
TTGAAAGTCGTTCCATTGATCGCGCGAGACCCAGGCGCAATTCCCATTCGTCCGCAGTCCGGCAAAACCCGCGTGGAGCGCATCTTGCTCGCGCTGCAACAGGCCGTTGACGATCTCGTTGGGTTGGAGCTTTTGGCCAGCCGAATACCACTCCTCGGCGTTCGCGATTTCAATTTGTCGATTCTGTTCACGCTGATCAAAGTCGGCCATCACTGCACGCAAAGCGGATCGGGCGTCTTCGGCATTGAACGCGGAGCCGGTCACCCAGAGGCAGCTTTCGTTATTCTCAAGGCCGGCTTTGAAATAGGGGACCAACAGATCACGCAACTCATTGCCCGAGCCAAAAAATTGGGTCAGATGACTACCCCAGCGGAGGTAGGGGACAGCCTGGATACCGGATGGAGAATAGGGCTGCATGGACCTCGGACGGTAAGGTGAACCACGAGTCTACCGGACTTCCTGTCCCGCCGCACCCCTAGTCTTCCCCATTTCAGTATTCATAAGAGTACCGAGTAAGCACAGATCATGGGAGTACCGTTGCTAGGCTGGAGCTGGATTATGGACGAAAAAACAGAAAGCAATGCCATGATCGGGTGCTGATACCCAAACTTTGTGGTGGCGCACTAGGTTCAAGTTCGGTTCTTCCTGACCGCTATGTCGACCTTCATTTGACCTCTATCAACATCTACCCGGCGATCTTGCACGGGCTCGAGTTGTGCCGGCGAAACCCAAAACGTCCCCGAATCTGAGACGAAAAATATTCACCCTTCGAGAACGCACCTTTCAGCCACTCAAAGATCGACAAAGGAACCTGCTTATATGTGTAGGCACCACCCGACTGAAAAATAACTACCAACTCTTTGCGCTCAGAATCGTAGCGGTAATTCTGGATGACCATAGAGGGCAATAGATTTCCTCCAACACGCCCTAAACTTGGCGCACTACCTTATTTCCCCCGTGATAGGTGGCCGAAACAAAGTTGCGTCAACCGTGAGGACGAATTACAACCTTGATGCAACCATCTTTCTTATCGCGAAACATTTTGTACGCCTCCGGACCATCTTCGAGGCCAATGCGGTGCGTGACGAGGAATGACGGGTCGATCTTCCCGTCTTCAATCAATTGAAGAAGCGGCGCGAGGTAACGCTGCACATGCGTCTGCCCCGTTTTCATTGTGAGCGCCTTGCCGACAAACGCCCCCATTGGAACGGTGACTTTATTCACAAACACACCGGGCAATGAGACTATTCCGCCGGGGCGGCAGGCGATGATCGCCTGTTCCAAGGCGAATGGCCGCTCCATCGATGTCAGCTTGGTTTCGACTGCTTCCACAACACCGCCAACACCGTGGCTCTCCAGACCAACGGCCTCAATAACGGCATCCGGTCCATTTCCATTCGTGATATCCAGAAGGTTCTGTTGGAAATTCTCATCGGCGAAATCGAGCGTCTCGGCTCCCGCCTGCCTTGCCAAGGCGACGCGTTCTAGCACGTTGTCGACTGCAATCACACGACCTGCACCCAGCAAGAACGCCGACCGGATCGCGAATTGTCCGACAGGCCCGCAGCCGAACACCAAAATTGTCTGACCTTTTTGAATATCGCAGTTCTCGGCCGCCATATAACCGGTTGGAAAAATGTCGGAGAGAAAGAGAACCTGTTCATCGCTGAGAGAGCTTGGAACCTTGATCGGACCAACATCGGCATACGGAACCCGCAGATATTCTGCTTGGCCGCCCGAGAACCCGCCATACGTATGTGAATAACCAAACAATCCCGCTGTGGGATAGCCAGTTTGCTTAGCTTCCTCCTTCCCGGCTGGGTTTGAGCGCTCGCAACATGAAAAAAGACCCCATTGGCACATCCGGCATTCGCCGCAGCTGATTGTGAAGGGAACAACAACCCGGTCGCCCACTTTGAGCTTGGTGTTGTCTTTTCCGACTTCGACGACTTCTCCCATGGTCTCATGGCCAAGCACGTCGCCCGCCTTCATGTTGGGAACAAAACCGCCCATGAGATGCAAATCTGATCCGCAAATGGCACAAGATGTGACTTTTATGACTACGTCCCGACCATCAAGGATCTGTGGATCTGGAACCGTGTCACAGCGAATATCCTCTTTTCCGTGCCAGCAAAGTGCGCGCATCCCTTTTGTCCTTGGCTAGATGAGTGGCCCAAAAGCCGCCGTGCCGAGACAACGCATAAGTACGGTTAAAAGCTTCCATATCGGCTCCCCGCAATGGCCTTTCCCGGACAAATTTAGATACCGCTGAAGCGTGTTACTTCCTTACAAGACGAAGGCGTACTTCGAGCGTTTCTTTTTCCCTGTTCCACCGCATCTGCTCGGTTTGCAACCGTCTATCCAAAGCAGTTTGCTCGTCTTCTATCTCGCTGATTGTTTTGGAGTGCCGCCGCCTTGCCCGTTCGAGTGCAGCTTCTGCTCTTTCTATTGCGGCCTTGCTCCTCTCTTGCTCGCGTTCTCTCGCAACTTCTTGCTTGTGGCTCCGCGCTTCGCGTCGCGCACGTTCCGTCTCAAGTACCGCGCCCGCCTGTTTGGCAACGCGCGCACCGTCAAGCTTGAGCACCATTACCGGCGTTTTGAACTTTTGCCTCTTCTGCGGCTTTGGCCGTCCTATAGCTTTGGCTGCTTCTTTTGGTCTGTGGGTGGGAAGAGATTTGGGAAACTCTGAACGCTCCGAGAATAGACCCTTCGATCCAACCGGGCGTTTTAAGACAGCACCGGGATTTGCCATCGTCGCGGCGACGATCATGGGATGGTCGGTTTCTTCCGCAAAACCTTGGTGAAACAGGTTTCGTTCTGAGCCCCAGGCTTCCAACGCCGCCTTCATGGAGGGTGCCGCCACGGCGAGGTCAAAAAAGCCGAGAGAGGTAACGTAGGTTTTTAGTTTCCGCGCCATCCACATCGCACCTTTCCGGCGCTCTTCATTCGAATCCTATGAGATTTCATAATGAATAGGCTTGAACTTGAAATTGTTGGACTGACCGGCAGAGCATGCCGTTAGTCCGATGATTAAATCCATTTTCGCGTGAAATGTAATCCTGTCTCCTGCCCTACTAAGCGGAGGCAGGACCTTGATCTGCCCCGTGATACCGTCCACCGGGACGTTCATAAAGCAGTTGAATGCAGTCGGTATGGCATCGGCACAGATGCCGTAGGGTGCGAGCGCAGTTGACAGATTACCGAAGCACCCTTGATGCGGATTCTTATCGCCATAAATAATTTCGAACGTCTCTCGCGAACAAGGTGTCAGAAGGAAGTCATGGCGGCCAACTGTATCCTCAACAATATCGAGCATGACATTGGAGCGGTTGGAATAGAGCAAATCTCCCCTGGTGAGATAAATGCGGCTCGCGTAATCGAACGTGCGGCCAGAAGAAAGTGCTTCGCCAACATCCTGACGATTGAAAGCCAGGAGGTCGCCGACTTGCTCACCTTCGGCGTCAATTACAGTTAGCGATTGTCCTATCGACAGCGGAAAGGCCACTCCCGTGCGCGGGCGTATCTCATGCCGCATCTGGTATCTCTTTGCGATGGAAGGGGCAGTGCCAATCGTCATCTACCATGCGGCCGCTATATTGCCGGGCTTCCGAGCCTTCGCCGAATTTCTGGAGCATGGGATTGGTGCTACCTGCCAAGATATAATCGCGCTTCTGTATCGTACTCTGAAGCTTATCGAAAGCTCCAGTCTTGCGCAGCTGTTCGAATTGATCGTGCAAATTGAAAACGAGCGCAGGAACAACAAATCGGCGCGCGAGCCGGTTCGCATTGGGATGAAGGCCAACGACAAAAAAGGCCTGCCCTCCGAAACTCAACGAGAAACGAGGATCGTGCGGATGCGGACTAACGGCTCGGTCGTGTTTTTGCCCGAGCCATTCGTCCTTATCTGTCAATGATTGAATTCTCTCCCACATTGAATGTTCAAAGGCGCGCTCGCCAAGCACACGCGGCCCTTGGAACAAAACGATAAAGCTCTGATAGAGCTTGGGGTGCGCTGCGTAAGCCTTGGCGAAATTGAACAAAGCAGGGTAGATGCGCATATCGTCCCAAGCAGACGTAATGGTGCGCGCGACAATGAAAAGCATTTGATTGCGCGCCAAGGCGGATTTTGCCCCGACGCAAGGAAATGAAGTCCGACGGACGAACTGCCGAAACTGGTCCGCTAGCGGATGGTGATTGTCGTCGGTGGACGGCAAAATCTTGTTCACGATCGGCTCGCTCCTAGCCCCTTGGGCAAATGACACCCGACCGTAGAGCCGGTTTCGGTTTCCGATAACGCGGGTCCGGCGAAATCGTTCGATGTGACTTTTCATCCCCTTACGATACCTGTTGTCCTCAGATCATGCGGCCGCAACTGGTCGGGACGCAGCAATCTTGCATTGTACGATTGCGAACACAGGGTTTGGGGAACTCCCGGTTCCGAGTAGAGTTTCCTTGGTTCGCCGGGCCGCAAACGGAAGTCGCGGTGACCGCGCTGCCTACGTCCAAACTCGCCGCTACACGCCAGGAGACAAATTGAACAACGAGAAGGACCGTGCGCCCATCCGCAAGCAGCGGCCGGCAATTTTAGCGGCACGGCGCAATGCAAAAATGGCGCGATCTGCGCACGCCTATATGCGTGGCAACACCGTTAAGTTCTACGAGTGGCTCGACACTGCGGCCGGCAGATCGTTACCTGCAGGACCTCCGATATGGATATGTGGTGATTGCCATGTCGGCAATTTGGGGCCCGTCGCCAATCTGGAGGGCCGCGTCAATATTCAAATTCGCGATCTGGACCAGACGGTCATCGGCAATCCTGTCCATGATCTTATTCGTCTCGGATTATCACTCGCAACAGCAGCCCGAAGCTCCGATCTGCCGGGTATTACGACGGCTCGCATGATTGAAGAGATGATGATTGGCTACAACGCGGCCCTGAGCGATGGGCACCACAAGCTTCGACCGTTTAAGGAAGTGAAAGCCGTTCACCGCGTCATGGAGCAAGCACTCAAGCGCCGCTGGCGCAATTTGGCCGAAGAACGCATCGAGGACGTGCGTCCCACCATTCCCCGCGGCGACAAATTCTGGGAAGTCACAACGCGCGAGGATCGAGAATTGCAATCCCTTTTCTCCTCCCCCGAGGTTCGCAAGCTTGTCACTGCCATGCGCAGCCGGGACGATGATGCCAGGATCAAGGTGCTTGACTCCGCCTATTGGGTCAAAGGCTGTAGCTCCTTGGGACGTTTGCGCTATGCGGTATTGGTTGGGATCGCCAAGAAACGTCCTGCTCGCGGGGAAATCTGCCTTTTGGATATCAAGGAGGCGACCGCCGCGGCCGCTCCGCGTGCAGCGAAGGCCCAAATGCCTCGCGACAACGCGGAACGCGTGGTTCAAGGCGCACGAAGCCTTGCGCCCAATCTGGGCGAGCGCATGTTGGCGGCACGGTTGAATGACCGTTCCGTGGTTATTCGAGAATTGCTACCCCAAGATCTCAAATTGGAAATCGAACAGCTCACGCATGCCGAAGCAGTCGGTGCGGCGAGGTTTCTGGCGACGGTGGTTGGTGAAGCCCATGCGCGCCAAATGGACCACGCGACGCGGCTGGCTTGGCGTACCGCTATGAACCAGAAACACACCAAAACGCTCGATGCGCCATCGTGGTTCTGGTCGAGTGTGGTCGAGCTGGTGGCGACCCACGAAGCCGCCTATCTTGAGCATTGCCGACGTTACCAACCGGCGGCCGCGTGATGACAAAGAATTGGTGGAACTTAGCTTGGGACGTTGCCGCGGCCAATGTTGAAGCCCAGCGCGTTATTACACTTCGTATGATGAAATTGGCTAAAGGGGGTCCGGAAGCACAAAAAGAAGCGCACAAGATGGTCAAAGAGAAGCTTGTAGCGTCAATGGAAGCGGCATCAACATTTGCGAGCGGTGGTTCTCCAGGAACCGTGGTCCGAAGGTATCGCACCATCATGCGCGCCAATGCCCGCCGATTAACGCGCTCGAAGGCACGACACGTCTGAGCTTAATTCCGGGCAGACGGTCAGTCTTTCGGCCCTTTGTCTTCATCATGCGGAAATTGCCCCGGTTTCGCAGCCTCACCTCCGTGAATGGCCCCGCTGCCTTTCGGTCCTGAGCGCGGCAACGGTTTATCGGTGCCGTTAGGTTCTGTTTGCACGGCCTCGTCCTGCCCTTTTTCGGGCTTCCGCTTATCGGAAGTTGGATTGGTCATATCTAGGAATCCTGGGGCGCTGGTGTTTCCGTGCTCATGCAACACGCAATCACACATGCGGTTCCCGTTGATCGCACATTGGCTGCCAAGTTTTGGACCGCAAAGTCCATTAGCAATATTCATCCGAACCTTGCACCCAAATGAAGCTTATTTCTTATACAAAGGTGTTCTGATGTGGCGATCACACTTTCAAAAGCGCCGGACCGGATCCGCACAGTGCCATTGCGCTAACAGTTTCGTCGAGGCGGAGGTAGAAGACGTTCGCGTTGGCGCGCGTCATCTCTCGACAGTCGCAGTCGCGGACGACTATTCAACCATGTCGTTATCTCGTCCTCGAACCATGCAACACGGCCTGGAGAGACGCTGACGGGGCTCGGAAACCAACCTTCTCGAACGCCGCGCCACACGCTCGTTCGTGAGAGCGTTGTGCAGCCCTTCGTACCGTAGACGGCAGAGCCGGGGATCAATCTGCGTTCCTGCACACCTTTATAAAGGGGCTGAGGGTTTGCCGGCGCATTTTCCGATTGCATGAATTTTCCTATATGCGGTCGTCGCGGTTCGTTAATTTTGGTCGCCGTGGATTCCTAGCCAAATGCTTGAACTCGCGGTCGTCGTTTAAAAACTGTTCGAGCATGAACGGAATAAGATCCGCGACTTTTTCCTCTTGCCCGTATGACCTTTTATATGCGTCGGCATACGCCACTAGCTTTTGATTGAGAAGCGGTGTGACCGTCACCGGAATTTTTACCGGCGTGCGATCAGGCAAGCGTGCAAGCCTGAGTTCGGCCATAACATTTATCCGTTGTAGGGCTTCAAAACGATGTCCTTGTGAACGACGATTCTGAGGGGCCAGCCGGGCCGAATTCGAATCGTCGGCTGCACGTTTATGTTCTTTTCGGTGATTTGTTGTCCGACTTGATTTGCGCTGTCTTGCGCGGACTCGCGCAAAGCGGAAAGCAGATCTCCTTGCTGATTACCCAATGAGAGCTGCGTGCCGACACCCAGAACTGTGGAGATCGCAACGCCTTTGAGGAGCGACCAGGTGTGATAGTCCACGCTATCTTCTAGGCCCGCGTATCCTTCGGCATCCGTCGCGGGAAGGTTATCAATCTGTATGGACGTTCCATCGGGCATGATGATACGTTGCCAAACGACCAGCGCGCGGCTTTGACCGAAAGCAATCACGCTGTCGTAACTTCCAACAGCGCGCGAACCCTGAGGGATCAAAAGAATCCGCCCCGTCACGCTGTCGAAGACATTTTGTGTCACCTGCGCAATCACGAAACCGGGCAAGTCGGAATCGAGCCCTGTTATTAGGCTTGCTGAAATTAGCGAGCCTGCGAGCAATTCGTTCTGCGATACGGGGCGTTGGACCGAATGTGGGTTCAAAATATCTTTCTCATCGCGCGCATTCGCAAAGTCGAGTTTGCGCGATTGGTCATTCTGATCATGCGCGGGATCAATGCCGACATTCGGCGTGCCCGATGGTGTATCGCTGGATAGCGTTGGTTCGCTCGCCGTTGACGGCGCAGCGGTCGAGGATGGCGGCTTCATTCCGCCGCCGGCGTCATTCGAGACGTGAAAGAATACCCCACCTTCACGGGCTTGTTGCGCCTGCTGCGCAAATTTTATCTGCTCCGCTCGGTTGGCTTCGATTTCGGCAGTGGGTCGGATATCGTTCGTCGTCGACATGCCAAGTCCGTTCTCGCGGTCCACAATCGAAGGACCAAGATCGCCCGGAAGAGCGGGGCCGAGGGCAACCGGCTTAATCTTGTCGTAGCTCGCGGGAAGCGTTGCGAGCCCGTCAGCAGTCGTTTTACGATCCGTGTTGTACAGTTCGTTGCCCTTCATTGCGGATTTTAGAGGCGGTGCGCTGAGTGCAAGCCAACTCGCGATGAAAATGGCGGCGACGACGATTGCTACGACGCCGATCACGACATGTCGCTTAAAACGCGTGACTGGCCGCGGCTTTGCACGCAAGACGAGCGATTCAGGATCGACCTTAGAGGTGTCCAAGGGAGCGGCCGGCGCACTCATGGGCGAGCATCACTCATGCGAAGACCGGGCTTCTTGCGGATGCGGACGGTTTGCTGCGGGTCGGTGCCCAAACGCAGTTCCGCGACCGCAAAGAGTTGATCGACGATGTAATAGTTATCATGCACGCGATAGTTCACGAGTTCGCTTGTTCCGCCGTCACCCTTCAGAAACAGCGGCGGCGCGTCGCCCTGAGCGATTGCCGCCGGAAACTCGATGTAAACGTGCTTGCCGTCGTCGAACGCCCGTACCGGTTTCCAGGGCGGATTATCGCCGCCGATCAAATAGTCGAAATGCAGATCGCTTAATGCGATGCCAGTGTCGACGGGCGCCGCGCGCGTTGCCTCATCGTTCTGCTTCTTGAGTGCGATCAACTCGTCATCCGGGTAGGTCCATGAGACCGCCGCCATATAAGTTCGGTCGGTGCTTTCGAGTTGCAGATGGTAGCTGCGTCGGTCGGTGGTGATGACGAGATTCGTCTTCAACCCAGCTGTGAAAGGCTTTGCTAGAATATGGATTTGTTTGGTTACGCCGATGCCGCTTGTCGTGTCGCCGACGACCCAACGCACCGTGTCTCCCGCCGAGATCGCAGTGAGAGATTCTCCAGGTTGAAGCGCGATGTCGCTGACTTCCTGCGGCGCGGCGTACAAACGATATAGCGCGCCGACCGAATAGGGATAAACCTGAATGGCGTTGACGTAAGCCCCGCTGGCGGGCTCTTGCAATGCGCGCTGGTTTGCGATTTCGACGCGCGATTGTGGTTTCAATCGCTCCTGTGTGACGGTTGGAGGGGGCTGCAACTGTCCGGGCAATGGCAGCGGCTGCGGAACTGTCACGATCTTTTCCGGCAATGGCGGATAGGCAGCGACAACGGCTTGCTGAAACGGCGCATCGTGTTTCGGCATGGACTGAGCAGCGCAAGCCGTCATCCCCAGGGCTGCAAACGGCGCCACGAATCCCAATTGTGTGAATTTCATCATTATCTCCTTATGGTGTGTCCAATTCGCGCGACCAGCCGATCGCATTGACGTAGAGCCCAAGCGGGTTCTTGCGAAGGATTTCGGCCGTGACCGGCGGCTTGGTGATCACCGTCAGAACGGCGGTCCAGCGCTCGGACTTCTCCAGTGCGTCTCGGTCGTAAATCTGTTCGATCCATTTCACTTGAAAGGACGTGTCCGACATTCGGACCACGCTCGTGATTTGTACGGATACAGACCGCTCGCCAATACCCTTGAACGGATCATTGGTTTGCGCGAATTGATTGAGGAATGCCGCGCCGTGATCAGTGGCATAGTCGTAGGCTTCGAGCCAATTTTTCCGAACCACAACGGGGTCGGTGGAAACCGACCGAACATCCATTATAAATCGCGCGAGATACCAAGCCGTTTCTGCATCCGTCGGCCTGTAGTTTTGTATTGCGGGCGCGACCGCCTGCACTTCTCCGAATTTATCGACCTGCACGACATAGGGCGTGACGCTGCTCTGCGTAGATTGCCAAATGACGGCGCTTGCGAGCGCCGCTGCCAACGCGAGCGTGCCGAAACTCATGAGCCGCCAATTTTTGGCTTGCGCCCGTGCCGAACCGATACGGTCGTCCCACACCTGCCCTGCGCGCTGATATGCAGTGGTCGGTTCTGGAGTCAGCCCGTAACGTTGAATGGATCGCTTGAACATCGTCTAACCTTCCCCTTGCCCAAGATCTGGATTTGCGCCCTGCCCACCCCGGTCGCCCTCTTTGATTGCCCGCGCCGTGGTGTGGGCGTGCCCCCGCAGCCTTTGGCTGCTCCGCATCCGGCGTGCCCAGTCGGGCACCGCGTCAGAACTGCCCGAATTGTTTGCCGCCGTTCGCATCCCGGCTGGCGCTGCGGGTGATGGCGGCGTTCCGGGATTGTTTGGGCCGCCAGCCATGGCCATCGCGGGTGCCGCTCCGCCCAAGGAGGATGCAGCGCGAATAGCGGCCAGACCGCCCGCGCCTGCGCGAACGACGCCCGCCGCTGCTCCACCGGCGAGCATGGCACCGGCTGCCAAGCCGCCAACCGCTCCAATCGCGGCACCCGCGCCCAGCTGTGGCGCACCGGCGACCAGACCCGATGCGATGCCAGGTCCAAAAATGCCCAGCCCGAACAATGTCAACGATGCCAACATGAGAGACATCGCATCGGAAAGGCTTGGCGGATGCCCCTGCAACGCAGCCGTGAACTGAGCGAAGAAAGTCGCCCCTATTCCAATGATGACGGCGAGCACCATGACCTTGATGCCGGAAGCGATGACATTGCCCAAGACCCGCTCGGCTAGAAACGCCGTCTTGTTGAAGAGCGCGAACGGGACCAGGACAAAGCCCGCCAATGTGGTCAGCTTGAATTCGATGATGGTGATAAAGAGCTGGATGGATAAAACGAAGAACGAGAGAATGACGACGGCCCAGGCGAACAACAGCACAAGGATCGTCACGACGTGACTGAAAAACGTCGTGAAACCCATGAGCGAACCGGCTTGCTGCAACAATGGCCACGCAGCCTGAAAGCCAATGCCTGCAATCTTGCCGGGCCGCAACAAGTCTGATGCCGTCATGCCTGCGTTGGTGGCGTCAATTCCAAGTGTCGAAAATGAACTGAAGACGATCTGCGACAGAGACGCGAAATTGTTGATCAGGAGTGCGAAGAATCCGACATAGAGAACTTTCTTGATCAGACGAAACAGCACATGGGCTTCGCCATCCATCGCCCAGAACAATCCCGCGAGCACGATGTCGAGGGTTATTAGGATGGTTGAAAGCCAAGACACGTCGCCGGACAGCAGCCCGAAGCCACTATCGATATAGTGGATGAAGGTCTGCATGAATTGATCGACGACGTTTAAGTTGCCCATGACAATGGCTCGCGGCTGTGGTTACGGCGTGTAGGCGCTATCCGACCCGAGAAAATTCGTGAACTCGGCTCTGCCCTCTTCCTCTGCTTCGGCTTGATTGGCCTGCTGCAACGCGTCGGCGCGGTACTGCGCCGCCATGAGCGATTGCGTTTGAAGCTGTTGTTTCGTTGAGAGGGCCAGAAGCTGGTTTCCAGCCTGAACGGCGTCGAGATTGCCGGAGGCGCCTTGAGACGCGTTAAGCACTTGCGAGAGCGTTGCCGTATCGCCCAAGACGTTCTGCGCGATCTGCGATTGCACGCTCAGCGTCTGCGCGAATGCCGCCATCGCTTTCTTCCAACGGCCCTGGGCATCGGATTCCAGAGAGGCCGTCGTCACGGTCGTCGGATAGCTTTGTGGCCATAGTGCATCGAAGGCCGATTGAGAATCTCCGACTAGAAACGGAATGCCGGGGCCGCCGGTCATCAGCGACTTCACCTGATCGAGATCTGAGGTGATGGCGCCCAACGGCGACGTCGCGAGCGATTCCAGATTTCGTTCCATAGTTTGAATCATCGTGATTTCGTGTTGCAGAGACTGGATCTGGTTGTTGATCTGTTGCACCTCGTCGGCAGCCTGCCGAATGTTCGCAACAAGGTTTGCGTGATCAATGACAGCCCATTGCGCGCTCGCCGGCTGTGCCAGCAACGCCGCGCTAAGTACGGCTACAGATGCGAACGACTTCAGATGGGGTTTCATGCTGCATCCTCCAGAGGTGGCGTGGAAAACTGATCGAGAAGTGAAGCGGCCCAATCGAGGCCGCGAGCGGCGAGAAAATGTTGCGCGAATTGCGCTGAGCCGTGGTTTGCGAGAACGCGGTCCATGGCGACATGGTCGGCGGGCGACGATGCTCCGCATAACGCAAGCGCAACCGGACCAAGGCCCAGTTCAAACAGGCGATTGCCGCGGCGCGATTGCAGATAATATTGGCGTTTGGGAATTGCGCGCGAGATCAATTCGATTTGTCGCTCGTTGAGACCGAACTCCGCATAGGCCTTTCTGGCCTGGGGTTCGACGGCACGGTCATTGGGCAAAAATAGCCGTTGCGGGCAACTTTCGATGATGGCCGGCGCGATCGATGAATTGGTTATGTCGGCAAGCGATTGGGTCGCGAAGACGACGGAAACATTCTTCTTGCGAAGCACCTTCAGCCATTCGCGGATACGCGCCGCAAACAACGGGTCGTCGAGATAGACCCAGGCTTCGTCGAGAATGAGAAGTGTCGGTCGTCCGGTGAACCGGGCTTCGAGTCTGTGAAAGAGGTAGGTCAGAACCGGAAGGACAACGCTCTTTTCATGCATAAGCGTTTCCGTCTCGAAACATTGCACATCTGAAAGCGCCAGACGGTCCTTGTCGGCGTCGAGCAGGCGCCCGAACGGGCCTTCCAGCGTGTATGCCTGGATTGCCGCCCGCAGCGCATTGGATTGGAGCAACAGCGAC
>Ga0070762_10001015_pt1 | contig 12593 bp, 10 predicted proteins | sample HubBroMetageREF2_FD_66726 | JGI IMG/M metagenome (GOLD analysis project Ga0070762, IMG submission 66726) | Reference soil microbial communities from the Hubbard Brook experimental Forest, New Hampshire, USA - Hubbard Brook CCASE Soil... | ecosystem: Environmental > Terrestrial > Soil >...
CGCGAAACAGAAAAAGGGCATCGACAAACTGCTGGAAACCATTTTGCTGGTAGCCGATTTGCGCGAGTTGCGGGCCAACCCGGACGCGCCCGCAAGCGGGACTGTGCTCGAGTCTCGTGTGGACAAGGGACGCGGGCCCGTCGCGACGGTGCTCGTGCAAAACGGAACGCTCAACTCCGGCGACTTCTTCATCTGCGGATCGGTGTTCGGCAAAGTGCGCGCCATGTTTGACGATCGCGGGCGAGCGATCAAGGACGCGCCTCCATCGACCCCCGTGGAAGTGCTGGGTTTGCAGGGCGTGCCCGATGCCGGCGACCATTTCCAGGTGACCGAAGAAGCCAAGGCCCGCCATATCGTGGAATACAGGCAGGGCAAGCAGCGTGACGCGCAAATGGCGCGCTCGAGCGGGGCACGCATCACGCTCGACCAGTTGCACGAGCAGCTGAAGGCCGGCGATGTGAAGGAACTCGGCATCGTGATCAAGGCGGACGTGCAGGGATCTGTGGAAGTGCTGAGCGAGATGTTGCCGAAGCTTTCGACCGATCAGGTGAAGCTGAAGATCATCGGCTCAGGTGTCGGCGCGGTGACGGAGAACGACGTTCTGCTGGCTTCCGCTTCGGGAGCGATCGTCATCGCATTCGGGATCCGGCCGGACCGGAAGGCCATGGAGTTGGCGCAACAGGAGCATGTGGACATTCGCTCACACACGATCATTTACGAAGTCTCTGACGAAATTAAGAAGGCCATGGAAGGCCTGCTCGAGCCCGTGATTCAGGAAACGCATTTGGGACGCGCGGAAGTGCGGAACACCTTCCGCGTCAAGGGCTCCGGCACGGTTGCGGGATGTTACGTCGTGGAAGGCGTGCTCAAGCGCGACGCGCAGATTCGCGTGGTGCGCGACGGCGCGGTCGTCTACACGTCGAAGCTCAGCTCGCTGAAGCGTTTCAAGGACGATGCGAGCGAAGTCCGTACGGGATTTGAATGCGGCGCGGGCATTGCAAATTTCAACGACGTGAAGGTCGGCGACATTTTGGAGTGCTTCAGCGTTACAAAGCTGAGCGCCGCGGAAGCGGCGGGCCAGACCGTCGGGGCCGCCGGCCGCAAGTAAAAGATAGTCCCCGGAGCGCTCATGCCGGTCGGCCTGCTTACCCTTGAGCTGCACATCCCAGACGCGCAATCGTTGAAGGACAAGCGGCAGGTTCTGCGCAGCTTGAAGGATAAGTTGCGAAGGCAGTTCAATGTCGCGGTGGCGGAGCTGGACCATCACGACACCTGGCAGCGATCGGTGGTCGGCGTCGTAACGCTTGCGAATGAAGAGAAGTACGTCAACGAAGTGCTGCAAAAAGTCCTGGATGAGGCGGATCGCATTCTGGGCTCGTTTCTGATCAACCAGGCGATCGAAATTATTTAGGCAGCGCGCGGGAACGTAAATGAGTCCAGCCAATCACCGTCATGAACGCGTGGGCGAAGAGATCGCTCACGAAATAAACGCCATGCTCGCGGGTGAGCTGAAGGATCCGCGGCTCGAAGGCATGGTAGTGGTCAGCGAAGTGCGCGTGCAGCCGGACATGAAGCACGCACGCGTGTTCATCAACATGCAAGGGTCCGCCAAAGAGCAGAGCGATGCGATCAAGGCGCTGGAACATGCTTCGGGATTCATCCGGCGCGAACTCATCGAGCGGCTGCAACTCCGGCGGCTGCCGGAGCTCCATTTTGCGCTGGATCACTCGCAGGAATATACCGAGCGCATCGATCAGCTTTTGAAAGAAATGAAGAAGGATAAGCCGGCCGCGTCTTAGCAGACGCTACGTCTTCCAGTGAAGACTTCTCGCTGACTACTCATCGCATGCCACGCCAGCCTCAGCCCGCGCCGTTTGACGGCGCGCTCGTGATCGATAAGCCTCGGGGAAAGACTTCCCACGATGTCGTCGATGCGGTGCGTCATCTCGCCGGCTTCCGGCAGATTGGGCACCTTGGGACGCTTGATCCGCTGGCGACGGGCGTGCTGGTGCTGCTGCTCGGCCGAGCCACGAGACTCGTCCAGTTTTATAATGGGCGCAGAAAGCGTTACTCCGCGGGATTTCGGTTTGGCTTCGCGACAGATACCTACGACTCGGACGGCGAAGCACAAGGGCCGGACCATCCGCCGATACTGAAGGCCGCCGTTCTCGAAGAGCTGGCAGCCGGGAGCGTGGGGCGTTTCGAACAAATGCCGCCCGCCTTTTCTGCCAAAAAGGTGAAGGGCCGCCCCGCTTACGAGCTGGCGCGCAAGAAACAGCCCGTGGAACTGAAAGCAGTGGAAGTCGAACTGTTCGAATACAAGTTAACGGGGATCGAAGGCAACGTGGCGCGCTTTGTGATCGAGTGCTCTTCAGGCACCTACATCCGCTCGCTCGCGCATGAAATGGGGCAGAAACTCGGCTGCGGGGCGCATCTATCTGAAATTACGCGGACAGCGGTCGGCGAATTTTCCATCGAGCAGGCCATCAAATTGGAAGAGCTGGCAGAAACATCACGAGCGGGAAAATTTGCAGATTGCCTGATCAAATTGGAAAACCTGCTTCCCAATTTTCCGCGGGTGAATGTACTGCCGGTCATCGAGAAACGTGTGCGCCACGGAACGAAATTCAACGTGCAAGTCTCGCAAATTCAGCCTGGCCGGTTCGAGCTGCCTCCCGGTGCGACGCTGGAGCTCGATGGAGGCGAAATAAAACCGCCCCGTCTGCGCGTCTTCAGCCAGCAGGACAAACTTGTCGCCATCGCGGAAGCGCTCGTGCCACGCACCTATCAGCCCATCGTCGTTTTCGAACCGTTGCCATAAATGGGGCGCGCGCGTCTGCCCTTTCGATCAAGGTTGCCGCGGCGCCGCGCGCGCCGCGGCGCCCGCGCCGGGGTCGTGGCCGACATAAATGGAGCGGGACACGCGGTCGCGAAGCCGCAGTTTATGCGGAGTGATCAGAATCAGCAGCTCGGTGTCCTGTGCGGTCGTGTTTCTCTGCCCGAAGAGATACCCGGCTCCCCCGGGAAGATTCGCAAAGCCAGGGAGGCCGGTAATCGTGCGGGTCTCTTCGTTATCGAGCAGTCCGCTGATGACCGTAGGCATTTCTTCCTTGATGCGCACGGTCTGGGAGAGCGTGCGGTTGGTAATGATCGGGATGCCGTTGATGCTCGAGCCGGCGAGCGCGCGAATCTCGAACTCGAGCTGCAGCGTCACTTCGTCATTAGGATGCAGCGAGGGGGTGGCCTTGATCTTCACGCCGAGATCTTCATATTCCGCACCCGGGTAGGGCTGCTGCGCCTCGGCGCCGGATACGTTGGAAAACAAGCTCGCTGGGCTCAGGAGAATGGTGACCTGGCCTGCGGTGCCCGACGGATCGTTCGTAATCGCCACATCCGGCAGGGAAGCGCCGCTGAGGCTGGCCGCTAGGATGGCCGTGGGATTCGTGCCGACCGGAAGCTCGAAAGCCGTCGCGAACAAGCCCTGGCCAAGGCCGAGGTAGACCGACACACTGTCCGTTTGCGGGTCGGTCACGGCAATATCTGGAAGTCCGTCCCCATTGAAATCGGCGATGGCCACGGCTGTCGGCGCCTGTCCCGTGGCGAGCGGCGAGTTTGCCGCCGCTGTGAACGTGCCATCGCCGTTGCCTAGCTCGACGCTGATGGTGTTGTCTGTCTGATTCACGACCACGAGGTCCGGGTGGGCATCGCCATTCAGATCGGCCGAAGCGACGGCGACCGGAGCTTTACCCACCGCGAATGGAGAACCACTCGCGAGAGAAAACGTCGCGTTCCCATTGCCGAGAAGAACCGTGACATTGTTCGTCGTTTGATTCACGAGCGCCAAATCCAGATTTCCGTCCGAATTAAAGTCAGCCGAAGTCATGGCAATGGGGCCCGTAGCCGTGGTCGGCAGGGGAAAGGGCGAACCCGTTGCCTGTTTGAAGGTCCCATCGCCGTTGCCGAGAAAGAGAGAAAAAGTGTTGTCCAGGAAATTCGTAACCGCAAAATCCTGATTGCCGTCGTTGTTGAAATCGCCCAGGACAATGGAACTGGGTTCCTGGCCAACGGTGATGGGGGAACCCGTGGCCTCCTTGAAGGTATCGTCGCCGTTGCTGAGCAGGACTTGCACGGTGTTCCCGACTGGATCGGTGACCACCAGATCATGAAAACCGCTGGTCGTCAGCGCTGCGGAAGCAATGGAGGGAGCGATCGAGGGCGCGACCGTCCTTGCGGCGCCCAGCGAGATGGGCGAACCTGCCTGGAGAAAAGTTCCCGAGCCTTGATTCTGGAGAATGGTGAGCGTGTTATCGAGCTCGTTAACGACGGCGAGGTCCTGCAGGCCTACGTTTCGGAAGTCGGCGGAAGTCAGTGCTACGGGCCCGATACCGACGTTATAAGAAGCGCTGGGCAAAAGGCTGCCGGTAACGCTGCCGACCGAGGTGGCGGCCGTCGAGGCGCCGAGGCTTCCAGAGAGCAGGGAAAGGGTGACCGGATAGCGGTCACCGACAAAGAAAGAAGCCGGTTTGCCGTCTTGCGCGCGCAAAAGGACCTGGGTCCCGCTGTGTACGAGCGACAGGGCGTCAGAAAACTGCGCCGCAACCGCCGGCGTCGTCAGGAGAAAGGTGGTCTTGCCGCCTCCCACCAGCACGAGCGGAGGGATCAGGGAGCTGAGGGAACTTCCAGCGGCGGAGGAGGTTCCACCGTTTCCGAAAATGCTCGCCAGGAGCGTGATCAGCGTGCTGACGTCCTGGGCTGCCCTCAATTGGGAAATCAGGCCGGGAGTGAGAGAGATCAACTCCACGTTAGAAGGCGGGAGCAGGCCGAGATCGCGCGCCTTGTTGCGATCGACCTCGAGAATCTCTATTTCGAGCAGCACTTCGCCGCGTGTTTTTTCGGCCTGACGAATGAGCGCTCCAGCCAGCGCAAGCCTTTCCGGAGTGTCGCGCATGGTGATGGTGTGGCTCTGGGCATCGAGCTCGACGCGCGTCGACCCCGTCATTTCTTTCAGAACGCGCCCCAATTCGGTCATCTCTTCGGTCGCGACGGAGGCGGGCAAGAGGAACGATTGTTTGGCTTCCGCGGCATATTGGCGGCGCTTTTCCTGCGTGTCCTGAGCCACAAACAAGAGAGTGGATGTTAAGGGGCGGGAGAAGGTGCCGGTCTCGACGCTGAGAATCTTTAGCGCGGTGCTGAAATCGACGTCCTCCAAGCGCAGATGGACGGGTTTCGGGGACAGATCCGGATCGAAGGTAACCTTTATGCCGAAGATTTGCCCCAATTGTTCATAGACTGCCTTGGAGTCGCCGCGCAGGTTGATGTCCTGTTTGCTACCCCGGGGCTTCAGTTCCGGTATGCCGTCAATTTTCTGATCAGGCCCGATGAGCGGCTCGTCTTTCATCGCCTTCATCTGGATCATGCGCTCGGCGACGATGGTGTTGCCCGGATCAATGAGCAGGGCCTTGGCAAGCTCTTCGGTGGCCACATCGGCGTGCCCGGCCAGGGCATCGCGCTCCGCGGCTTCGACGTGTTCGCGAACGAGCTTCGAGCGCATGGATGCGATGCGTTCGATAAGGGCGGTGTCCTGCGGCGCGTAACGCACGGCCTGTTCGAAGTAGTTGAGCGCTTCATCCAGATGGCCATCGGCAAGCGCTTTCTCGCCCAGCTCAGAGATTTTTTTGGCGTATTTCGGATTGGGATGCGGGGAGAGTTCGAATTTGTCTTCCTGGGGAACCGTCGGTGGGGGAGAAGACGGAGTTTGCCGAGGAGAGGCAGTCTGTGCGGGAGACGGCGCACCGCATAGCAGAAAGGCCAGCAGGATCGATAGGGCTTGGCGGCTGTAGGCGGCGATCATCATTGAAATGAGCAGGCCATGTAGTTTACCGTAGGTTGCAGCGGGAATGTCGGACCAGACTGGTCCGGTTGACGTAAATTCATACAAAGCGTAGACTTAAAGCGTAGTTGCAAATGAATAACAACTGGAGATGGCTTGCTTCCAGCTTTTCTCATTGCTTTGCGTGAAGGCGTCGAGGCCTCCCTGGTCGTAGGTATCATCCTGGTCTATCTCTCGCGTACAGGCCGCTCGCAACTGGCGCGTTTTGTTTGGTATGGCGTAGCCGCTGCGGCCGCGCTGAGCCTGGCCGTGGCGATTGCCCTGGAGCGCTGGCGGATCAGCGAAGACGGCTTCGAGGGAGTGATGTACCTCGTCGCGGCAGCGTTCGTAGTTACGATGATCTTATGGATGAACCGCGTTGCGCGCCACCTGAAAAAAGAAATCGAGCAGAAGATAGAGAGTTACGTAGGGCGGGCGGGGGCGGGCTGGGGGATTTTCTTTTTTGTGTTTCTGATGGTTTTGCGCGAAGGGGCGGAGCTCGCAATCATTTTGCGGGCGGTGGAGCTGTCGAGCGAGGGGCTCGAGACCTGGATTGGGACGGCTTCGGGAATTGGGGCGGCGGTGGCTGTGGGAGTGTTCTTTTTCAAGGGTACGTTGCGTGTGCCGCTGCAGCGGTTTTTTGCTGTTACGAGCGCCATCTTGATATTGGTGGGGTTTCAGCTTGCATTGACCGGGTTGCATGAGTTGAGCGAGGCGCAGTGGATACCCTCGAGCAAGGCCGAAATGGCCATCATCGGGCCGGTCGTTCGGAACGAGCTGTTTTTCTTCGTGCTGATTTTTGGCGCTGCGGCGCTGCTGGTTTTGCGCGAATGGCAGTCGGCGTCCCATGCCAAGGCCGCGCAGGTAAGTGCCGGTGAAGCGGAGAAACGGCTGCTTGAAGCGCAGAACCGTCGGCAGCGGCGCTGGATGATCGCGGCGGCTACGGGATGCCTTTCCGTGATTCTGCTGCTGACCGGAGACTTCGTTTATACGAACGCGAATGCTGCTCCGCCTTCGGCTCGGCCGGTTGACCCGGTGGGGAAGGAAGTGCGCATTCCTGTGAGCGAAGTGCAGGACGGCAAGATGCATTTGTTTACCATCGGCGTCGGCGGGCAGTCGCTGCGATTCATGATCATTAAGAAGCCAAACGGCTACGGCGCTGCGCTGGATGCTTGCCGCATCTGCGGCGCCGAGGGTTACCGGCAGGATGGGCAGAACGTGGTCTGCAGGCACTGCGGCTCGGCGATTTATGTGCCGACGGTTGGCGAGGCGGGCGGCTGCAATCCGATTGGCGTGCCGTCGCGCGTAGACGGCGCAGATCTTGTCCTGGACGTTTCTTCGCTCGTCGAGGCGACGAAGTTGATTCCGCAGTAGGGCGGGATGATTTGTACTCCCACCTGTGCGGCTTTGTAAATTATGTTTCTACGCCTGGTAGCCGATTCGTTTACGCGCCGCCCGCGCCGCAAGGTGCTGACGGCTGCGGCCCTGTCGCTGGGCATGGCCGTGGTGACGGCGGCGCTGAGCGTATCGCTCGACGTGGGCGACCGCCTGGCGAGCGAATTCCGCAGCCTCGGTGCGAACCTGGTGGTTACGCCCGAGGCAGACTCGTTGCCGCTGGAGATTGGTGGCGTGGACTACCGCCCCGGGAATGCGGGCGCGTATCTTCCCGAAGCAGACCTGCCGAAGATCAAAACCGTATTCTGGCACAACAACATCATCGCGTTTGCTCCCGTTCTGGAAGTTTCGGCGGCGCTTCCGAGGGTGACCTACGGGGATGGCCAGCGTTCGGACCCCGAGCTGCAGATTCCCCTGATTGGCACGTGGGCCGCGAATCGCGTTCCATTGCCGGACGGAGGCGTTTTCGTTACCGGGATTGCAAAAACCAACCCATGGTTTCATGTTGCAGGGAAATGGTTCTCAGACGAAGGCCACCTCGAACGCGTCGAAATGCCGCCGATGGGGCACTCCTACCTGCCTGCCCCTCCGGAGTGTGTTGTCGGAGAAAAACTAGCGGCGCGCCGGAATATAAAAGCCGGTGACCAGGTGGTTGTCGGCGTAACGACGGCCGGAAGTTCTCAGAATATGCAGCAGTGTGACGTCACAGGAATTTTGTCCTCGGGCGGCCCGGAAGATGACGCCCTGCTCATGCCGCTCGCGAGCGTCCAAGAACTTGCGGACAGACCGGATCAGTACCGCAAGCTGTATGTGAGCGCTTTGACGAAGCCGGAAGATGAATTTGCGCGGCGCGACCCCAGAACAATGAAGCCGGATGAATTTGAACGATGGTCGTGCAGCCCGTATGTTTCCTCGATTGCGTACTCGATCGGGAAGGTGCTGCCGGGGACGGATGTGCGCGTGATTCGGCGAGTCGCCGAGGGCGAGGGCACGGTTCTCAGACGCGTCCGCGCGTTGCTTTGGATGGTGACGCTTCTAGCGCTCCTGGCTGCCGCGCTCGCCGTAGGAGCTTCTTCGGCGGCCTCGGTGATGGAACGCCGCACCGAAATTGGTTTGATGAAAGCTTTGGGAGCAGGTTCGGGCACGGTCGGATTCCTTCTGGCGGCGGAGCAACTACTGCTCGCCTTTGTCGGCGGCGGCATCGGCTACTCGCTCGGAACCATTCTTGCGCGCCTCGTTGGCCAAAAGATCTTCGGCGTTGCTCCCGCGCCGTCGCTATTGGTGCTAGTTGCCGTTCTAGCGCTCGCCGCTGGAGTCACACTTCTCGGCAGCGCCATTCCGCTGCGCCGCGCTTCGCGTTACGAGCCGGCTCCGATTCTGCGAGGCGAATGATGAGCGCGCCTGGCACCGGCAATCGAGCCATGTTCTGGCGCATCGTTCGCCGTCTGCTCGGAGCCAATCGCGGCCGCCTGTTCGTCATTCTTCTCGCTCTCGGCGCCGGCGCCGCCGTCACCGCCGCGCTCCTTAATCTCCAAGTGGATGCCAAGCGCCGCATCACCACCGAATTTCGCGCTTTCGGCCCGAATGTGCTTATAACCCCTTTCGACCGAACGCAAGGATCTGCTCGTGAGAGCACGCTGCCAACGGCTCTGGCGGACCGCATTCCCCCTGAATCCGAAGGCGGCCACGTCGCTATCAGCCCATCCCTTTATTTCATTGGTGCCGTCTATTTCTCGAGAGCTCGCTCGGTGTCTCATGTTCCGGCGGTAATCGTCGGTACCGACCTTTCGCAAGTGCGGCAATTCGGCGCGGGTTGGCAATGGAAAAAAACGCTGCAGCTGGAGGGTTCCGGGCATCCGTGCCTGTTAGGCACAAAGCTGTATAGAGAAGCGTCGTCTGGAAAGTGGGACCACGTCGTTCCGGGTCGAAGCCCCAAATCTCCGTACACTCCCGGCGTCATGACGGGATTCGATGCCATCCCGTGTACGGAAATAACTGAGTTCTCGAGCGGGGGGCCGGAGGACAGCCAGATTTTTTTGCCTCTCCACGATGCTCAGTCGCTCTCGCTGATGGGCGGCAGGATCAGCATACTGCAGCTGAATGTGCCGGGCACACCGAAACAAGTGGATGCATACATCGCGGCGTTACAACAGCAATTACAGGGCGCTGAAGTTCGTCCCATCCGGCAATTCACAGAGGGTGAAGCGAAGATTTACGACCGCATCAGTGGATTGCTGACGGCCACAGTCGTCATAGTGCTGCTGCTGACTGGTCTCTGCGTCATGGCGGCGATGACCAACGTGGCGATGGAGCGCAGGAACGACGTCGGATTGATGAAAGCGATTGGGGGAGCGACGCGGCGGGTGTTGCGGCTTTTTATGATGGAGGCGGCGCTGCTTGGTCTTGCGGGCGGCGTGATTGGCGGGGCGGCCGGGATTTTTCTTTCCGTGTGGCTGGGCAAGCAGGTGTTTGGCGTAGCGGCAGAGCCGCGGTTGATTGTGTATCCTGTATCTGTGGCACTCACCACCATTGTCGCGATTCTAAGCGCGTATCCGCTCCGGCGCCTCGCGAGCGTTCGCCCCGCTTCGGTTTTTCGAGGTGAAGCATGAGCGCTCCGGTCCAGGTCCTGCCGGAACAAAAGACGGCCGCGCCGCAAGTTGCCATCGAGAGCCTCGTCAAGAAATACGGCGCACTGCGCGCTCTCGATGATCTCAGTTTCAGCGTCGCCGCCGCCGAATGGGTGGCGCTCATGGGACCCTCCGGCTCCGGAAAAACCACGCTCATCAACATTCTTGGCGGACTCGACAAGCTGAACTCCGGCCGCGTCGTCGTCGATGGCGTCGATCTCTCGAAGCTCACCGAGAACGAGATGGTTCGCTACCGCGCCGAAAAAGTCGGCTTCGTCTTCCAGCAATTTCACCTTGTCCCATATTTGAACGCCGTCGAGAACGTCATGCTCGCGCAATACTTTCACAGCGTGACCGATGAAAAGCAGGCGGAAGAAGCCTTGCGCCGCGTCGGCATGGGGGAACGCATGACGCACCTCCCCGCGCAACTCTCCGGCGGCGAACAGCAACGCGTAGCCATCGCGCGCGCGCTGATCAATCAGCCGAAGATCATCCTGGCCGACGAGCCCACCGGCAATCTCGACGAAGCCAATGAAGAGATCGTCCTGAAAATCTTCCGCGAGTTGCACCATGCCGGCCATACGATCTTGATGGTCACGCACGACCCGGACATCGCCCGCCAAGCCGACCGCCGCATCGAACTCGCCCACGGCCGTCTGCACTTCGATACCGCGCAGCATGGCCCCGGCCATCCTCTTGCCTGTCCCCTCGCAGACACGGCCGATTGCTGCACTCCCGTTTCGCCCGACGACGAGATTCGATTCGACCACTTTCTTGAGCAGATCTGGATTTGCTGCGAAGAGGGAAAACCGGCGAATATCAAGGCGCTGCAAGCGGCTGGACCTGCTGGCGAACTTCCGGTTCTTCCCGATGAGTCGGCATCAAGAACCTTGAGCCGCATGAGCGAGCGGCATCTGGTCGAACTGCAGCACGGCGAGGCGCAGCTTACGCCGGTGGGTAGCCAGCGCGCACGAGGGGTCGTGCGCCGGCATCGGCTGGCCGAACGCCTTTTCAAAGATACTTTCTCCGTCGACGACACCGAAGCGCACACGCAAGCCTGCAGGTTCGAGCACATCATCAGCCCGGAGCTCGATCAGCGCATCTGCACATTCCTCGGCCATCCCAAGACCTGTCCGCACGGCAATCCTATTCCCCCGGGCGATTGCTGCAACGGAAAGCCGAAGAGCTGACGCCGTCCTTTCCGGCCGAGCCATGATCATCGCCACTCAGCAGCAAGAATTCTCCTGGAACTCGAAATACGAAATGGAAACGCCCCCCTGCGTCTATTCCGCTTTCGCTCAGAAGAAATTCTTGTCGCTCTGCATGACTCTCGCCGTAGATTCCGCGGAGTTCAACGACGATTCGGCGAGTGTGACGTATGACCCGGGTAACACCGGTCCCGAAGAGCGGCGATTCGACGCCTGGGAGCCTAGCTGATATTCAAATGCCCATTCCACTCGATCCGCGAAGAAAGCCCACAGCCGTCAGAGTGCACATCAAGACGGGCGCCGGCGTCGACATCACCTGGGCCGACGGCCACGCGAGCCACTACGCATTTGCCTATCTGCGCGAAGAGTGTCCCTGCGCCACGTGCAACGACGAGCGCGGCAAGAAAGAGGCTTTCTCTGCCGCGGCGCCCGGAAGCGGCTCGTTTCCTCCGCTCCCCATGTTCAAGCCCAAGCCAAGCGCCGAAGCCGCCACCGTCGTCGGCAACTACGCCATCCAAATCAGCTTCACCGACGGCCATGCCACCGGCATCTACAGCTACGACCACCTCCGCACCATCTGCCCCTGCGCCGAATGCGCCAAGTCGTTCCGCACCGCAGCTCCCTAATTCCTATCAGCGTTATCAAAAAGCGCCGTTTGGCTAGACTTCGCGCCGGAAAAGTGCGAGCATTTTAATCCGCTGATCGAGATCACCCGTACATGAGCAGCTCTTCCAACACCCCTGCTGCCGCAGGCAGCCGAGGTAACGGTATTCCGCGCGTCATCGTCGCTACGACGGCCCTCCTCACCTTTATCTCTTTCTGGCGAGCAGCCGCCATCGTTTTGAACGATCTGGCCTCCTCGGCCTACTACGCTGGGGGGGAAGCGGAAGGCTACATCGGCAAGACCGCGCCATGGTTCATTCTGGCCATCATGTTGTTCTCGTATGCGGTGCGCGCGGTATACGTCGAAAGCTGCAGCATGTTCGTGCGCGGCGGCGTGTACCGCGCCGTCAAGCAGTCCCTCGGCGGAACCCTCGCAAAATTCAGCGTTTCCGCCCTGATGTTTGACTACATCCTGACCGGCCCGATCAGCGGCGTCGCCGCCGGGCAGTACCTGGCTGGGCTTATCAGCGAACTCCTGCAGTACTCGCACTTGGGTAATCCACTCACGCCAAATCAGGTTGATTTCATCGCGGCAGGCTTTGCGATTCTGGTCACGGTCTATTTTTGGTGGGAGAACACCAAGGGCATTCCCGAGTCCAGCGAAAAAGCGCTCGTCATCATGAAACTGGTGACGGTGATGGTTGTGCTTCTCATCACCTGGTGCATTTACACGGCGGTCCTGAGGCATTCGCCGCTTCCGCCGTGGCCCCACCCGCGCAATCTGCGTTTGAATGCGAGCGCGCTTGGCTGGCTTGCCGGCAGTCCCCTTCCGCACATGTTCGGAATCATCGCGATCTTCATCGCGTTGGGCCACTCCGTACTGGCCATGAG
>Ga0070762_10001016_pt1 | contig 12586 bp, 8 predicted proteins | sample HubBroMetageREF2_FD_66726 | JGI IMG/M metagenome (GOLD analysis project Ga0070762, IMG submission 66726) | Reference soil microbial communities from the Hubbard Brook experimental Forest, New Hampshire, USA - Hubbard Brook CCASE Soil... | ecosystem: Environmental > Terrestrial > Soil > Temperate...
TTGGAATCGCAGCGGCAGGCGCTGGAGCATGGCGCGAAATTTTCGGGGTGCACGGTGCACTTCGTGGATGAAAATCTGGATGCGGGGCCGATTGTGCTGCAGGCGTGCGTGGCGATTGAGGATGCGGACACGCCGGAAACTTTAGCGGCGCGAATTTTGCGCGAGGAACATCGCATTTACACCGCAGCGGTGCGGATTGTGCTGGAGGGGCGGTACCGGATGGAGGGGCGGCGCGTGCTGCTGAATGCGTTGAAAGGGGCGGGGGAAAAATAGTGTCGTCCGCAAAATTCAAGCCGGTGGAAGAGCAGCTCGCGTACCTGAAAAAGGGTGTGGCGGAAATCATTCGCGAAGAGGAATTGAAGGCGAAGCTGGAGCAGGCGGTGAAGACCGGGAAACCGCTGCGCGTGTATCTGGGCGTGGACCCCACGGCGCCGGACATTCATCTGGGGCACACGGTGGTGCTGCGTAAACTGAAACAATTTCAGGACATGGGGCATACGGCGGTTTTTTTGATTGGGGATTTTTCGGCGATGATCGGAGATCCGACGGGACAGTCGGAGACGCGTCCGCCGCTAACGCGCGAACAAGTGGAGGCGAACGCGAAAACATATCTTGCACAGGTCTACAAAATTCTGAACCGGGAAAAAACGGAGGTTCGCTACAACAGCGAGTGGCTGGGGAAATTGAGCAGCACGGAAGTGGTGCAGCTTTGCGCGCATTACCGGCTGGCGCGGATGCTGGAGCGCGAAGATTTTCGTTCGCGGCTGGAGGCGAACCAGCCGATTTCGGTGCACGAGCTTTTGTATCCGTTGTTGACGGCTTACGACGCGGTGGCGCTGAAGTCGGACGTGGAATTGGGCGCGACGGAGCAGAAATTTAATTTGCTGGTGCATCGGGAGATTCAGCGCGAGTACGGTTTGCCGGCGCAGGTGATTTTGACGATGCCGATATTGGTGGGGCTCGACGGCGAGCGGAAAATGTCGAAGAGTTTGGGGAATTATATCGGGATCACGGATTTGCCGGGCGAGATGTTCGGGAAATTGATGTCTATTTCGGACGCGCTGATGTGGTCTTACTACGAATTGCTGACCGATTTTGGATCGCCGGTGATTGTGCGGCTGCGGGAAGAGGTGAGCATGGGCGTGCTGCATCCGATGGACGCGAAGATGCAGATGGCGCATACGATTGTGGCGGGATTTCATGGGGAAGAGGCCGCGAAGGAAGCAGCAGATGAATTTCGGCTGGTGTATCGCGATCGCAAGGCGCCGACGGACATGCCGGAAATGAAATTAGCTTGGGGGAAGCGGCCGCTTTATTCGGTGATGACGGAAGCGGGGTTGGCTTCGTCGCGGAGCGAGGCGGAGAGATTGATCAAGCAGGGGGCGGTGGAAGTGAATGGGACGATTGAGAAGGATGTGAAACGGACGATTGTTTTGAATCCGGGGGAGATGCTGGCTTTGCGAGTGGGGAAGAAGAAATTTTTGCGGGTGGTGGGAGTTTAGGCGCGCTCGGCGAAGCGTTTTAGGCGATCGAGCCACGATTGGTCGCGCAGTTCGACGGCGCGGCGGGTGATCAGGCGGTCCGCGATTTTGCCTAGCTGGGTGGGCATTTGGTATTCATCGCGCATGGTTAGTTTGGTTGTGCTTCCTTCAGGTTGCAGGTCCCAGCGTTGCATTCCGCGGACACCGAAGGAATCCTGAAATTGCCATTCGAGGTGATGATCCCATTGGTAGGCGGTGACGACGACTGTTAGCGCTACGTCGTGTTGTTGCAATTTTCCGGTGATGCGAACTTTTTGGCCTACCGCGAAATCTGGCGCGCCGCCCTGGACTTCGAAGTGCGCGTTCAATTCGGCGCCGTACCAGAGCGGCATGCGTTGCGGGACGAAGAAAACGAAGATTTCGTTGGGCGTGGTGGAGATTTGGGTGGCGAGTTCGACGTGGGCCATTGCGTAAGAACGTTATCTCACAATTTGTGCGGATTTAAACTTCGACCAGGACCAGGGAGACATCGTCAGTGGGAGGGCCTTCGCGCCATTCGGCTACGCTGTCGAGGATGCCTTTTTTCATTTCGTTGAAGGGCAGACGGGAAGTTTCGCGGACGATCTTCTGCACGCCTTCGACGCCGAGCATTTCGCCGCGGGAATTGAAGACGTCGGTGATGCCGTCGGTGTAGAGAACGACGCGATCGCCGGCATCCAGATCCACGTCGAGAGTGGCTTCGGCGTCCACGGCTTCGGGCAGAGCGCCGAGAACCATGCTGCGAGATTCGAGGAGGCGCGGCTCGGCGCCATCGTGCGCGATCATGGCGGGAGGATGTCCAGCGCCCGCGAAAACCATGCGGCGTCCGGGGCGGTCAATGCGCGCGGCGGCAACGGTGAAAAAGAAAACCGAGCTGCCGATATTGTGCATGACGAAACGGTTGAGCTGGCGAAGCATGGCGTCGAGGGCGGAGCCGGCGCGGAGTTGCGTCATCATTTCGGTGTAGATGCGATTGGCGACCAGCGCGGACCCGATGCCGTGGCCGGAAACGTCGCAGACGAGCAGATTGAGATAGTGATCATCGAGCGAACTGACCAGACCGAAATCGCCGCCGATGGTGCGCACGGGATGATAGAAGGTTTCGACGCGCACGCCGCCCCAGACCAGTGATTTGGGCGCGAGGCTCTGCTGCACGCGCGCGGCAAGCTTCAGGTCTTCCTGAATTTCCTGGTGACGCTCTTCGAGTTTTTGGTTCACCTCGCGCAGTTCCTGTTCGGCGCGCTTCAGTTCGGAAATATCGGTGAAGGTGACGATGGAGAATTGGCGGCCGTCGGGATCTTCGACGACGCGAGCGCTGATAAGTACGGGCAGGCGCGAGCCATCTTTTCTGGGCAGCACGAATTCGAAGCGATTTTTGCCGACCTGCAGGCCGCGTTCGCGTTGCGCAACGATGAAATCAGCTTCCGCCTGGTTGTAGAGCCGGTGTATGTCCGGGCCAATGATCTCGCCACTCGGCAAGCCAGTCATCTGCTCGAGGTTGGAGTTCACGAAAATAATATTCTGGCAGTCGTCGGAGATGAGCACACCTTCGTTGAGGCTTTCCAGAACGCCCTCGATTTGCTGCAGCCAGTCTGGCTGTTCGACTTCCACTCACGGTCCCCTTTACAACTGAGTTGCCCTTCCGCGTATCTTACCCAATTCGGGAGAAAACCGCTAAACGGCGAGCCGCATCTTTAATAGGCATCGTTAGCAAGTAAGAACTGCCACATTTGATGCAATGAATTGGCGCCGAGGAGCGTAATAATGAGTGGAGAGAGTGCAGGCGATTTTTCCGCCCGCAGAGAGCGCGCGAAAACATGACCGTGACTGCTGCATCTACCGCGGCATCGGCCGCGAAACTGCCGGGGCTGCCGCCCGGACCAACAGGCACGCCGCTGCTGGGGCTGGCGTTGCACGTATTGCGCGATCCGCTGGCTACGTTGATGCGTGTGGCGCGCGAGTACGGCGACATCGTGTGCATTCCGGTGTTCCGGCATTACCGCATTATGCTGAATCATCCAGACTTCATCGAGCAGGTGTGCATCAAGCAGCACACCAAATTCCACAAGAGCACTTTGACGAAAGATGTGACGCAGCGGTTGTTGGGCCAAGGGCTGCTGATCAGCGAAGGAGATTTCTGGCGGCGGCAACGGCGGCTGGCGCAGCCGGCATTTCATCGCACGCGCATCGCGGGGTACGGGACGACGATGGTGGAGTGCGCAAACACGCACATGAAGCGATGGCATGACGGCGAGACGCGCGATATCGCCGACGAAATGATGGGGATGACGCTGGATATCGCGGTACGAACGCTTTTTGGGACGACGTTGAGCGTGAAGGCGGTGGAGGTTGGCAAGTCGCTGGGATTTTTGATGCGCTATTCGATGCGCAAGGCGCGGTCGCCGATTAAAGTGCCGGAAAGCTGGCCGACGCCTCGGAATAGGCGGGCAGAGCGCGAGACGCAATTTCTGGATTCGCTGGTCTACGGGATCATTAAGGAAAGGCAGGCGGAGGGAAACACGAATCCGCACAACGATCTGCTGGCGTTGTTGATGGGGGCGATGGATGAAGACGGCACGCAGATGACGCCGAAACAATTGCGTGATGAAACGATGACGTTGTTTATGGCGGGGCACGAGACCACGGCGCTGACGCTTTCCTGGACGTGGTACATGTTGAGCGAAAATCCGGCGGTGGAAGCGCGTTTGCATGAAGAATTGCAGCGCGGGTTAGGCGGGCGCGCTCCGGAGGTTGCGGATCTGGAGCGATTGCCTTATTTGCGCGCGGTAGTGAGCGAAGTGCTGCGGCTCTATCCGGCGGCATACATTACGGCGCGAACTTCGATCGCACCTTGTTCGATTGGTGGATACGATTTCCCGACGGATACGACCTTTCTCATGGCTCAGTGGGTGATGCATCGCGATGCGCGGTATTTTGATGAGCCGGAGAAGTTTCGTCCGGAGCGTTGGTTGGATGGATTGGAGAACCGATTGCCGGCAGGAGCTTATTTTCCGTTTGGGGATGGACCGCGCAGGTGCATTGGGCAAGGGTTCGCGCTGCTGGAATTGGGGATGGTGATTGCTACTGTGGCGCAGAGGTTTCGGTTCAAGTTAGTGCCGGGGCATCGGGTGGTACCGGATCCTTTGGTTACTTTGCGCGCGAAGTATGGGATTCGGGTTAAGGTGCACGCGCGGGAGTAAGTGGATCGCAGGAAAACGAAGAGAGATCCTTCGCTCGGCTCAGCTGACGACGCCACTTCTATTTCACAAACTCGGGTTGTTCGCCTTTGTCCCAAGGATCGTAGGTCAGGCTGAAGCGGATGCGGTCTGGGATGGTCGGGTGGGAATAGAACATGAAGACAGTGATGGGACTGGGAGTGGGATCGGAGAGATCCACTTCGCCGAGAACCTGAAAGGCCTGCGCGGCGACCTGGCTGGAATCCGGAATTAGTCCGTGAGTGACTTCGAGTCCGTATTGATCTGCTTGGTGCTCCATGTAGCGGCTGACGGCGCTCTGCACGGGGTTGGCGATAAAAGAATAAACCGAAAGCAGGAGCAGCAGCGCGGGGAGTGAGGCCCAATCGTCAACGGCGCGAATGCCCCAGGCACCGCCGAATCGCCGCAGCAGCCAGCCGATGGTGCGGAAGCCGAGATAAAAAAGCACGAAGAGGAATGCCGCAGCGAAGAGCAGACCCTTCCAAATGTGATTGAGAACGTAGTGGCCCGTCTCGTGTCCCGCGACGAGAACAATTTGCGGGGTGGTCATTTTGGCGATGGTGGTGTCCCACACCACGATGCGTTTTGACGCGCCGATGCCGGTGACGTAGGCATTCAGCTCCGTGGTTTTTTCACCCGCACCCATCCAGAACATGCGCTCCGGTGGAATATTCACACCGGCGCGCTGTTCCATCGTTTCCAGGCTGGCGGTGAGCGCGGGATCTTTTTGCTGCAGCGGCTCGAATTTGTGGAACATGGGGTCCACGATCACCGGCTGAATGAAAACGAGAATCACGATAATGGGCAGCGACACCAGCCAGAAATAAAACCACCAGCGGCGCGGGCTGCTGCGAATCACGGCGTAGAGAATCGAAATCAGAATAATTCCCAGCAGGATTCCGAGAAACTGTCCTTTGGTCCAATCCCAGAACCAGGAGCCCCAGCTCTGAATGCTGAGCCCGTACTTTCGTTCGACGGAATTTTCGTAGATGTTCGAGGGCAAGCCGAGAATGGCCATGGTCAAGAGCAGCAGCGGCGCGAAGACCGCGGCTTGCAGGAAACGATTGCGGGAAACGGATTCGGCCCAATCGCGAAATTGCGGACCGAAGCGCCAGTAAAGAATGACCCAGAGGACGAAGATGCCGTAGAAAAAGTCGATCCAGGCGAAACGTGCGTGAAAGCGGCCGAGGTCGCGCGCTTTACGGTAGAGATCTGGCGGGAGCGTGTAGGCCGTGACTTTGTTTTCGGATGACTGCGGCGGTGCGACCGGAGCTACAGCACCCGGAGTGCCGGTTTGCGGCTGCGAGGATTGTGGCGCGGAAAGGGCGGGTGCGAGGTCGTTCGCGGGCTGCGCTTGCGTTCCAGCGTGATTGAAAGGCGCTGCGAGCAGCGCAAGCAAGCCCAACACCACGCATGGAAGACATTTCATCACGGCTCCGAACGGCTCGGCGGCCAGCAGGCACCGCCAAATTCAAGCGGGGATTATCGCACGCCGTCCGCGATTTGTGCAGGCGATGCTGCGAGATTCCGGTCTGGGGGCGCGGGGACATCGGCGACGGCCACGCGATAGAACTCGTAGCCTTTCAGGTGGCGGCCGCGCTGGCCCATGAACTGAGCGCGATAGTCACAGGAGCCCACGTCCTGGCGGAGCCGCAGGCCGGTTTCTTGCAAGAAAGCTGAAACTTTGTCTGGGAGAAGGCCAAAGGTCCACGGCTCGCCGATTTTTTCGAGCGAACGGAGCAGCTTTTCGGCGTCGGGAAATGTGGAGCGATGATCGAGGGCGGAGCGGTGCACGTAGGTGAAGATCAGTTCGGTTCCCGCGGCGCAGGAAGCGACAAAGTGGAGGACGGAAATTACGGCTTCAGCGGTGAGATAGTTGGTGACGCCTTCCCATAGAAAAATGCTGCGCTGCGATGGAGCGAAGCCGGCTTGACGCAGAACTTCCTCGAGGGACTGGCGATTAAAATCAATTTGCACGAAGGTGAGGTTGGGCGGTTCGCGTTCGATGAATTGAGCCAAATGGGCACGCTTGGTTGCGAAAGTTTGCGGATGATCGACTTCGAAGATTCTGGCGAGGCGAAGTTCCGGAATGCGAAACGCGCGGCAATCGAATCCGGCGCCGAGGATGACGACTTGGCGGATGCCTTTCGCTAGCGCTGCGATCAGGGCGTCGTCAATCCAACGCGTCCGGGCAATTCCAGAGGAGCGCGCGCCGGGGATGATGATGTCGGCTAGCCAAGGGATCGCGCGACTGAGCACGGGGATTGATGCGATGCGCAAGGCTCTGCGGAAACCCGGGGTGAGGAAGCAGGCGGCGTACGGATCGTTGAACAGGCGCTGGCGCGGCGGGCGCTGCGATTCCAGGGCGCGGAAGAACGCCATGTGTTCGGCGGTTCGGCTGGAGCGGTTCATTGTAGTCCTTTCCTACTCGGTTCCTCTTTGCACTGTAAATAAGACGAATACTCCGAGCCAAAGTTATCGCCCGAGCGCTGGCAGGTTGGAAGAGGCGATTGCAGACGTGAGCGGGGGTACATATGTGTGCGGCGAGGGGGAAACGCTTGTACCTGCCGGGAAGGACAGGGTGCCTCTTAGGGTGCGGGACAGAACGCCAATTGCCACTCGCGCAAATGGGCGGCTAGAATTGGAGTTTGGGCAACTGCCGCCTGGGAGAAGCTCGATGAAAATCGCACATTGGTGCCTTGGCATTTTGCTGGTTATGCCGATGGGCATTGCGGCGGGACAGGCACAGCCCGCGTCGCAGGACGCGCAGGCGCCGGCGCCGACCGATTCCCTGGCTGCAGCTGCCAAGGCTGCGCGTGAAGCGAAGAAAGATCAGACTAAGCCCGCGCGTGTGTGGAACGACGATACGATTCCTAAGTCCAACGCTGCGATCAGCGTGGTGGGTCAGACGCCCGATGAAAACGGTGGCGCCGCTGCAGCTCCGGGTGATGCGGCTGCTGCTTCGGCCCCGGCGCTGGGAGCTGGTGGCGGTGCCGCGGCAGGCGGGGGCGATCGAAAGGCGCTGGAAAGCTCCATCGCGAATGCCAAGGAAAGATTGGCGACGATCAAGGTGGACCTGGACCTGCTGCAACGGACCTACACGCTGGATTCGCAGATGTATTACATCAAGCCGGACTACGCTTCGGACACGGATGGCGCGGCCAAGCTGAAGGATGAGCAGGACCAGATCGCGGCGAAGCAGCAGGAAATGGACGACGAGCAGAAGAAAATCGATGATCTGAATGCCGAGCTGTCCAAGCTTCCGGCACCGGCGGCGCCAGCCAGCAGCGACAATTCAAATTAGGGTTGTGTTGCGACGCTGAATCTCCGGACGGGTGGTTCCGCAGGACAATTCACGAGAGCGGAGCAGAAAGCAAAGTCAAAACAGCGGACGGGGCGCCCTTCGGCCCTGCCGCTGGCAGACTCTCAGGACGAGCCGGCGCTACGCGTCTGTTGGCGTTCAGTTTCAATTCGGAACGGCACCACTACTAATAGTAGATATTTTTCTTGACACACTAGCCTCCGCAGAGCAGAATTCCGCACGTTAACGCTGCGTTACGCGAATATTTCCGTTTGGGTAGCGCTGCGCTTGATGATTTTCGATTCCCCGGCAACGGCAACGCACTTTCACACGCAATCACACGCAAAACGAGAGGGACGATGCTGAATTTGGCAGGTGGAACGGTGCAATGTTTGAATCCTGAATGCATCGCGCGGGGGCGCTGGCTGCGCCTGCACGATGCTCCGCAGGAATGCTGCAACAATTGTGGCGCGCCGCTGCACAGCGTGCCGCCGCCGCTGCCACCGCGGTTCCGGATGCGCGCGCGGCCCATGAGGAATTACCGCCCGATGGGGCGGGGGCGCTGAAGTTTTTGCGTGGCTCCGGCGCGGAGCAGAGGCGGGCTGATGCAGTTCAATTTAGCGGAATAACAAGTTGCGGCAAATGAATAGGCCCGAGGCGACCCAGCCGCCTCGGGCTTTTTCTTTTTGCAGATGCTGCAGGCTCGTCCTAGAAGTAAAGCTTCAGCCCGAATTGGATCAGGCGCTGCCCACGGTCGGAGATTACCTGCGCGAACGTGGGGCTTTCGAAGCCGTTGTTATCCACTCTCAAAAATTGGACGTGGTTGAAGGCGTTGAAGAACTCCGCGCGGAATTCGAGCGACTTGTTCTCCATGAAACTGGTTCTCTTGGTTAGAGAGATATCCCAATTGTTGATTCCCGGCCCCCGCAAGTAATTACGGGGCATGTCTCCGTAGCTAAGCAGAGGAATGCCGGGGTTGCCAAAGGCATTGGTGCAAGGATTTTGGTCGGGACAGGCGGTGCAAACTAGATTGGTGGGATTGAACCAAAAATTTCCGGTTTCCGATCCGTCACTGGTTCCGTTGCAGTCAGCAGTGAACTGCTGTTGCGAATTTCTGGGATCGTGAGTGAGCGGGACCGGGCCGACGACGTTGGGGCGATCCAGGAAGTTATTCTGCTCACTGGCATTGGTATTCGCATAAATGTTGACCGGCTGGCCGCCCTGAAACGTCACGATGCCATTGAGCTGCCAGCCTTTGGCAACTTTTTCGAGCACGGCGTTGTTTGTGTGCGCCGCGAAAGGCAACTCGTAGATGCCGCTGAAAACAAAGCGTTGCGGCACGTCGAAGTCCGCGACGGAGCGGTCGAGACGAGGATCGTAAGGATCCGTGTAAGTGGAGGAGCGTGCGCGGAATCCGGAGGTGAGGTCAATCGTCTTCGCCCAAGTATAGGCAGCGCGAAACGAGATGCCATGAGAGAAGCGTTGGTCCAAAGTGACCTGCAGCTGATCGCTGTCCGACAGGCCGTTGCTGAAGTTTGTGAATAGTTGCTGAATTCCGGTCGGCAAGCCGGTCGGATCAAGGGGATCGGCTGGGTTGTTAGTGCCGCCTGTGCAAGCAGCGAGCGGCCGGGCACATTCAGGATACACGGAACCGTAGGTTGCCAGCTGATACTGCTCGTTTGTGACGGATGGGAAGTTCGTTTCACCCGTGGAGATGAGCTTGCGGCCGAGACTGCCGACGTAAACGGCTTCCAGCATCATGTTGTTGGTGGCTTGCCACTGAAAGCCGTAGTTAAAGTTTTCCGAATACGGCGTGCGGAAATGCGGGTCCGTGGTATAGGCGAACGGAATTGCCGGGACTTCGAAGGTTCCCACCTTCCCTGCTGAGGCAAAGGGGAACGGGTTGGTGAAACCGCTGGCGGTAAACGGGTCGGCAATGGGGTCCACGCCCTGAGCAAGCGAATTCGGAAAGATATTGGAGACAGCTCCGTAGGGCGGTTCAGCACCGAACTGAAGGTTGAGGGCTCCGTCTTCGATATCGTAGAAAATACCGAAGCCGCCACGCATGACGAGCTTGGCATTGCCTAACATGTCCCACGCAAAGCCAAAGCGCGGCGCGAAGTTGTTCTTATCGGGATAGACGAGCGCGCGATTCGGTGTGCCAGGGTCGCCGGGATAGAGGATGTCTGGAGGCGCGTTAGGAAACACGTTGGATTGGGTGCCCGGAAAGAAGCCCAGAATATTATTATGGGTATCCCATTGGGGAATGTAGTAGTCGTAACGGACGCCCAGGTTCAGCGTGAGCCGTGACGACACTTTCCAGGTGTCCTGGGCATAGAGGCCGAGTGAGCCAGTGCGGATACCATATACGGCACTGGAGAACTGATAGTAGTTATCCCAGAAACCGCCGACAAAGTCCGCCAACGGATCATTCGTGTAGCTAACGCCCTCATTGTCGAAATCGAAACTGCCGTTGTTATAAAAATCGTAGTTGAAGTTCTGGCGGATGCGCGTGACGTCGCCGCCGAACTTCCATTCGTGCCTTCCTCGAGTCCAGGTGAAATTATCAGCCCATTCAAAAGTCGCGCGGTGCAGCTTGGTGGGTCCTTGGGGCGAAGGTCCGACAGTGAAACTTGAAGCGTACATGATGGGAGGCGCCGTGCCTCGGGGATCGTCAGGATTCACGTTGGTGAAACCAAGAGCGGCCGGCGAAGTGGTGGTGGTAGGAACGCCTTGCAACGTTGCGAAGCGATTCGCGGCAAAGCGGAATTCGTTGAGCTTTCCGCCGCCAAAAGTGTGCGTCCAGGTAAAGGTGCCGATCTGAGTGCGGTTGGAATCAGTAAAACCGGAACCGACGGGAAAATCGCCGCCGGTGGACGCGCCGTTGATAATTTGGAAGGGATAGTCGTCGCGCTCGTCATTGATGACGTAGACGAAAGACAAGGCATCGCGAGGAGTCAGGTTGTAATCGAAATGCAGAATTCCCTGATCGTTGTCAATCGCGGCAGTCGGAGAAGCAACATATTCGTTGCCGGGCAGGTTGGATTGTGGGACGAATGCGTTGATGTAGTTCTGCATGACAGGATTGACCAGGTTGCCGCCGGGTCCGGTGCCGCCCTGACCCGGGGTGGACAAATTGTTGAACGGTACGTTGTTTCCTGTGTACGGATTGACGAGCTGTTCGCCGCCAGCGGCGTTGCAGTTGCCGCCGGCGTCATAGGAGCCGCAAACCTCCGCGAAATTGCCAGTTCGCTCGGCCGGGCTCAAGACAGTCAAAACCGGGGAAGTCTGGCCTTCGCGGCTGCGCCAGCCTTGATAAGCGGCGAAGAAAAATATCTTGTCTTTCTTGATGGGACCGCCAATCGTGCCGCCAAAGACGTTGCGCTGGAACGCTTGTTTGTCCAGCGTCGACGGAAGAAAGTAGTCTCGGGCGTTCAAGTCGGTGTTGCGCAGGAATTCGAACCCGTCTCCGTGGAACGCATTGGTCCCTGATTTCGTAATCTGGTTGACGATGCCTCCGGAAGTGCGGCCGTACTGCGCGTCGTAATTGTTGGTGAGAATCTTGAATTCCTCGACGGCGTCGGGATTCGGATTGACCACAATGTTGTTACCGAGAAAATCCGTGTTGTTGCCGCCGTCCAGCAGGAAGGTCAACGACTCGGAGCGCTGTCCGCTGACGGAGAATGGATTGCCGGAGCCATCGTCGGGATCCGGTGAGAACACGCCTGCCTGCAGGAGGCCCAGCTGCAAAGTGTCGCGATCCGCCAGCGGGAGATCATTAATCATGCGCTGATTCTCGACTTTGCCGAGGACGGCGCTGGTGGTGTCGACCTGTACGACGTTGGAGGTGACTTCGACGGTTTGACTTTCCTTGCCGATTTTCAGCGCGACGTCCAGGCGGCCGTTTTGATTTAGCTCGAGGACGATGCCGTCCTGGATGAAGGTTTCGAAGCCGGACTTATCAACGGTCAAGCTGTACTTGCCGACTTCAACCAAGTCGAACAGGTAGGAACCGTCGTTGGCGGTGGTGGCCGTGCGCGCGATACCGGTTCCGGTATTGGTGAGGATCACCTTGGCACCGGCGACTACGCCACTGGATTGATCGGTGACGGTGCCGCGGAGGGAGGCTCTGGTTTGGCCCCATGCTGAACCGCTCAGGACTGCGATGAAGCAAAACACGAATGCAGATTGCAGCAGCGCGCGAAAAAGTCTCACACCCCACCTCCATAGTAAAGACACTTGCCCAGGACACGCGGCGCGTGGGGTGTTTGGGACCGTTCCGCTGGAAAAAATAAGGGGCTACGGCTTCGCCCCGTAATTAACGATACAAACCTCGACAACGCCCCAATCGCTGCAACTCACACAGCCCCGATGCGGGAATCTATAGAACTCGGCGAGGCGGAAGTCAAGAAAGAAGCATTGATGCAAGGCATCAAAGTGATTGAAGTGAATGACTTGTAGTCAATTTTCTGGGGGAGGAAAAGGGGGAGCGGCCGGTGGGGGTGCCGGCCGCTCATGGGCATTGGGGTGATGGAGGTGCAGACATTCGA
>Ga0070762_10001017_pt1 | contig 12584 bp, 8 predicted proteins | sample HubBroMetageREF2_FD_66726 | JGI IMG/M metagenome (GOLD analysis project Ga0070762, IMG submission 66726) | Reference soil microbial communities from the Hubbard Brook experimental Forest, New Hampshire, USA - Hubbard Brook CCASE Soil... | ecosystem: Environmental > Terrestrial > Soil > Temperate...
GGATTCCAGTTGATCAGGACAGTTGCGATGCCCGTCATCAATAGAACGATATAAGCGAACTCATGAACTGGAGTTCCCGGAGGGGTCCCCCACCAAATGATGGTTGCGGCCGTGCAAAGATAGAGCTCCGACCACACTCCCGCGACCGAAATCAGCACCCGCTCGAACGGCGAGCCGAGAACCACCCCCTCGGTTACGTCGGTATAAAAGGCGGGTGTCAGGTAAATCAGGGCAAAACCCATCGCCGTCACCCGGCCCCCGAAGTGCCGGCAGGTAACGCCGTGGGCCGCTTCATGCACCGCTGACAAAACCAGCGTGATCCCCCAGAACACAGCTAAATCCAGCCATGTCTTGTCGGCGAAGTTGAAGAACAGCACAGTATCGCGGCTTACCTCGCTCCAGTGCAGAATGAAGATCGTGCCCGTGCAGGCAAATGCAGCGAGCGTGATAAGAGTGAACCACCAGGTAAATACGAACCAGATTTGCTGGTCCAGCCAGACCAGAAAATTGTCAGGATTGAAGGCCGGAAACTTCATGAACGCCATGTCGCCCCATCTCGTTTTCTGTTTCTTGGCGATCCGCCGCTGATCCGCGGATAACTGCATGAGTGCGATGTTCTTTTCACGCGGAGTCTTGTACCAGAATTCGATGGACTCGAGGTCGTCGGCAACCGTATGCACGTCGTCGAGGGAAATGGGCATACCCGTTTCTGCGGTGTACGCTTCCGCCACTTGTTCGAAGCTGCGCTGGCCATCGAAGAAACGCACTAACTCCCAGGTGGGGGGAGCAAGGTTGAACATGGCATCGACCCCCGGCACGAAAATCCGCACCGTAGGCCGGCCATCCACAATGTGTTCCTTGAAGACAACATCGGGGTGAAGGCGCGGGCAGCGTTGCGCAATCAGGCGCGCCGGAATCTCCGGCAGCGCTACGTCAAGTGCCCGGGTGAGATTCATGGACGAGTATCGATGCGCAGAGTTGTGTTCATGCCGGGGCGCAGGGATCCCGGCGCGCCCATCACCTCGACCATGCCGTCAAAGGTACCGCTGGCAGGATCAACGATCGGGCTCAACTCCACGACTCTGGCTTTATGCTCCTGCCCCGGAAAATCCGAAACTGTGAGCGCTAGCTGCTGGCCGACCGTCAGCGCTCCCACAAACTTCTCCGGGACGGTGAACCGCATTCGCAACGGGCCCTCGGCCGTAACCCAGAAAAGGCGGTCTCCTTTGGAAACCTGCTGTTGCTGCCGCACATAGCGACGGGCCACCACGCCGGAAAAGGGTGCACGGATCTGGGTTTTTTCCAGCTCAAGTTCAAGAGAGCGCTGAGTCTGTTTAGCGTTGATCAGCAGCTGTTCTACCCGCTGCACGTCATACTGATCGGCCTCCGCCTTGTATTTCGCATGCTCAATCGCTTCGCGGGTAATTAGATGGGCTTCCCACATTTTCTCGGCGCGGTCGTAGTCGGACTGCAAAACCTTGGATTCGGCCTCCCAGGCTTTCAAATCGGCTTCGATGCTGTGTGTCTTGGCCCGTGCCGCTTCCAGGTCGGCGGTCAGTTGCCGGTCATCGAGTTGCGCCAGCAGGTCGCCTGCGTGAACGCGCGCGCCCGCATCCGATTGCAATTCGGCGATCACGCCGTCGCGCTGCGCCAGCACATCCAACTCGTGCTCGACAATCAATGGACCTGAAACCGTGAAGCCACTGTCGCTCGGCGGAACACTCGCCACCAGAGCAGGCGCGCTCGAAGCCGGGGAAGCGGGCGCAGCTGCCACTTCCATGCTCTTGTCGGAACACGCCAGCCCGGGCAGCAAAACCGCGCCCAGCAGAGTCGCGCCCAGCAGGATTAAAACAGGATCGTTCGGTTTTCTGCGTTGCATCGCCTCACACTCCAAACCACGTCCACGCTCGTGAATAGATCCATAAGAACGGCTTGCGAAACAGGACATAGCCGGCCGGATACCATCCCACGCGCACTTTCCCTCGTCCTTCCATTCCAGCCCGAATTGCTCCGTCTGGGTTCGCGACCGCGACCCGCGCAAAGAACACCCGGGACTCGCCCTGCAGGATTCCCTTGGGACTGACCACCGTCACATCGCCGCGAAAAGTACGAGTAGGGAAGCTGTTGAGCTTGACCGATGCCTGCGATCCGGCGCGCAGCGGGGCAGCATCGGTATCGTCGACCGCCACATCTACGATTGCCCGAGAGGTGTCGACGACCTCCGCGAAGCTGTCTCCATATTTCAAGTGCCTGCCGACCATGTTTTCGACGTTCGGCGTCGCCACCAGGCCGTCGATCGGTGAACGTAACCGCGTCTTGTCCAGGAGTTCCTGGTCCCGTGCCACTTCCGACTTCCAGAAGTCGGCCTGGATGCGCTGCACCCCTGCTTCGCTGCCATCATTCGCCGCCAGCGAACGATTCATCTGCAGCAGAGCGGTCTGGTATTTGGCCTGCGCTTGGGCAAGTACCGAGCGAGCCTCCCAATCGGCGAGTTCCGCGATGACCTGGCCATGGGTGACATGGTCACCTTCACGAACGAACACTCGGCTGACCACTCCCTCCACTTCGGGCTGAATCTGCGCGGAATGCAGAGGGGCCACCACAGCATCTCCATCCACTCGCAGCGGCAAGGGAACCGCTGCCAGGAAGATCAACACCACGGCGGCTGCTGCGATGGTCAAGGTCCGGCGCTGCTTGCTCATCGCCATAAACTTCCGCTTCTTCTCCAGCACGGGCTGAAGCACGGAAATGAATGGCACTTCCTTGTACATCTGGGCGTTGCGCAGCGCCACGGTCGCCTGACCTGCGAGCACCTGCAGAATCTCCAGGTGGGCCGGCGAAAGAAAATCCGGATCCGCGCTTTCAAGGCCCAGTATGCCGACGCGCCCGGTGTCGTCCGTCAACGGGATCGCGTAAAATGCCCGCATTCCCGAAGTTTCGAAATAGCTTTTGAACTTTGCCCGGGTCTCTTCCCGAGCAGCGTCCACTTTGTCGCCGTGCTGCCGAACGTTCACCACTTCTTCTGAAAGCAGGGCCCAGCGCAGGATGTCATTCAGCGGAGCGATATCCGGCGCCCCGGCGTCGACCTGCGTGACCCCGGTGACAGCACTCAGTTTGTACTTTCCGCCCTGCTCGAGAGCGACAGCGGCGCGCTCGTAGGGAATCACCGCCTGCGGGGCATTCACGATGGTCTGGAGAACACGCTCCAGGTTTAACGTGGAGGTGATCTCGTGGCTGACGGTCACTAGCATTTCCAGGATCTCTACCTTACGCTCCGCCATCAGCAGCCCGGCATTGCGCAGAGCGATGCTTGCCGTTTCGCTCAGATTGCTGAGCAGGAAGAGGTCGTCGTCATCAAAAGGCGTTCCGTCGATCGGGTTGATCGCTTCCACCACACCGACCAGGCATTCCTTGTCGAGCAAAGGGACGACCACGATCGACTCAACCTTGCCCTCTGCCGTGTTCAGGTTGCGGCGAACCAGCCGTTCGTCTTCGGGCTCTGTGATCAGCACAGGTTCCCCGTTGTCGGAGACATCACCGGCGATCCCTTCTCCTCCTTTTTGTGTCATTCCCTGCTGGGTGGTCGCATCCGCGCCGGCCTGGTGCATCAGGAAAAGGCTGCCATCGCCTTGAACCATCCATACATTCACTGCCTCGCACTCAAGGGTCTCCAGAATCTTTGACCCGATGAGGGGAAGGAGTTGATCCATCTCCAGAGTCGAGCTGAAAACCTTCTCGATGTCATAGAAATGAGTGAGGCGGGTTATCGAGGTCAGGGAGTTGTGGCGCTCGGCTTCATACTGCCGCGCTGCATGCAGCGCCGGACCGGCAATCTCAGCCACACCTTGCAAGTCATTAAGGTGAGTTTCATTCAGCTGTTCTTCGAAGCTGAGGATCTCGATCGCGCCAATCAAGGCGTCATTGGCGACGAGTGGAAGATATGCCAGAGAATGCAGGGTCTTGCGAACGTTGAGATGCGCGTACTGCTCGCGGATCAGAGTCTTTCCGGCCAGCAGATGCGGTCTGGGATCGGCTGCAAGAATGCCGAGCGAGCCGGCATCGAGGGGAACGGTTTTATCCGGGGCGGCGTCGCCAACCGTACCGCGCACGGTCCAGACTTCTCCCTCATCAGTTTCTGAAACCACATAGACGTTCACGGCGGAGGCGGGCAGCAGCCCGGCAAGCGACCGCGCAACCGTGCGCGCCCTGGGAGCGACCTCCTGTGCCTCCAGAAGGTGAACCGAGATTGCAGCGATGTCCAGAACCAGATTGGGGCTTTGAGTTGCCATCAAGCTCGCCGCGGAATGCTACGATACTCTTTCAATCCGGGGGAGACAGCGTCCCAACTTGCAAATTCGTTGAGCTTCCTCTAAGTTGAGCGTGCACTTTAGCAGACGGGTTGGAGGCTGTCAACGCATTCCCGCCGTCGACCCGTTTCCAATCCTTGAGGTGAGACCGCTTTGGATATCGAACTCCGCAGTCTGGGCCAAGTGAAGCTAATCAAGTTGCGTGGCCGGCTGAATCTGGGTGACGCAGTAGATCGCCTCCGGCAGACCTTGGACGATCTGTTGGCCAGCGGCGATACGCGCATCGTGATGGACCTGAGCGAAGTTCCCTGGATCGATTCCAGCGGGATCGGGTTGCTGGTGAAGATCCTGACTGCCGCCAAGCAGCAGGGAGGTTCGATCAAGCTGCTGAATCCTTCCAAATTCACAGTCCAGACCCTCAAGATGATCTCCCTGCTCGACCTGTTCGAGGTCTTTGAAGACCAGCAACTGGCCGTAGCCTCCTTCGGCTAGCCCTATGTCAGCGAGTATGCGCCCTTCATCATTTCCTGGAATAATGTCACCAACTGAGAGAAAATAGTAGGGTTGTATCTGGCAGACAGAGTACTATCCTCACGGCAACTCAAACCGCTGAGCGCAAGACGCGATCTGACGCCCGTGTGGCCCGGCGACCGGGTTCAGCGAAGAGCAGAGCAATCCGCCGTTCACTCTACGGGAGACATTTGCAGTTATGGCCACCACCACGATAGAAGTTGACGCTGCCGTGAGCAACCATAGGCATCCCGAGCTCGAGCGCTGGGTCGGCGAAATGGCGCAGATGTGCAGGCCTGACCGGATTCACTGGTGTGATGGCTCACCCGAGGAATATCAGGCCATGGTTCGGTTCTTGACCCTCAGCGGCATTGCCATCCCGCTGAATCCGGCGAAGCGCCCGAACAGCGTGCTGGTCCGGTCAGACCCCGCGGATGTGGCTCGCGTCGAAGACCGTACCTTCATCTGCTCCCGAACCAGGGAAGAGGCTGGTCCGACCAACAACTGGGAGGATCCGGCCAGGATGAAGCAGAAGCTGGCGGGATTGTTCGCCGGTTCGATGGTGGGCCGCACCATGTACGTGGTTCCCTACAGCTTGGGTCCCATCGGATCGCCAAGCGCAAAGATCGGAGTCGAGATCACTGACTCGACCTATGTCGTGGTCAGCATGCACATCATGTCGCGCATCGGCAGCCAGGTGCTGAAAGCCCTTGGAGAAGATGGGGAATTTGTTCGGGCATTGCACTCCGTAGGAGCGCCGCTCGGTCCCAATCAGGCCGATTCAACCTGGCGTTGCAACGCCGAAAACAAATTCATCTGTCATTTTCCGGAAACTCGCGAAATCTGGTCGTATGGTTCCGGTTACGGTGGCAATGCATTGCTGGCGAAGAAGTGCCACGCTCTGCGTATCGCCTCAGTACAGGCGCGCGACGAAGGATGGATGGCCGAGCACATGCTGATTCTGAAACTGATCAGCCCTGCCGGTCAGGTGAAGTATATGACTGGCGCCTTTCCCTCGGCCTGCGGCAAGACTAATTTATCGATGCTTATCCCGACGATTCCGGGTTGGAAGGTAGAGACCATCGGCGATGACATCGCCTGGATGAAATTCGGCAGCGATGGCCGGCTCTACGCTATCAATCCCGAGTATGGCTTCTTCGGAGTGGCGCCAGGCACAAGCCTGAAGTCGAATGCCAATGCCATGCTTAGCATTACCCGGAATTCCGTCTTCACCAATTGCGCGATGACCCTCGACGGCGATGTGTGGTGGGAAGGAATGACTGACGAGAAGCCCGCCCACGCTGTCGATTGGCTGCGGCGGCGGTGGAACCCGGACTCAGGACGCAAAGCAGCACACCCCAACGCGCGCTTCACCTGCGCTGCGTCGCAGTGCCCTGTCATCGCGCCCGAGTGGGAAGATCCCCAAGGTGTCCCAATCGATGCCATCCTGTTCGGCGGAAGGCGCGCGGGAATTGTTCCGCTGGTCACCGAGGCGTTCGATTGGCAGCATGGCACTTTCCTGGGCGCAACCATCAGCAGCGAGACCACCGCCGCAATCACCGGCAAGGTGGGACAGTTGCGCCGCGATCCCATGGCCATGCTTCCGTTCTGCGGATACAACATGGGTGATTATTTCGCCCACTGGCTCCAGATGGGAGCTCAGTCCAGCGCGTCAAAGCTGCCTAAGATTTTCTACGTGAACTGGTTTCGTCAGGATAAAGACCAGAACGGCAAGTTCCTGTGGCCGGGTTACGGCGAAAACAGCCGCGTCCTCAAATGGATCTTCGAGCGTTGCGACGGCAAGGTGCACGCAAAGGACACTCCGATCGGAAGGGTTCCCGAAGTAGCCGACCTGGACACCAAGGGCCTGAACATCAAGACCTCCCAGGTGGACGAACTCCTAAGCATCGATCTAGAGGGATGGAAAGCCGAAGTCCCCCTAATCAAAGATCACTTCGCCAAATTCGGCACCCACCTCCCCGAAGCATTAAACCAGGAAGTAAAAGCGCTCGAAGAGCGCCTGCAAGCAAAGTAGCGCCGGCGTCCCGCCGGCCCAATTAGGGTGCTGGGTCTCTGCCAAGCGCCATCCCGACCGAGGCTGCCCCAGCTTTGCCGGTTTTGCAAAGCTGGGCACCACGAACCTCGCCTCATGTTCATTCATCACATACCGAACCGCGCGTGCTGTGGGCGCTGACCGGTCTTTAGCCAAGCGCCATCTCGACCGAGGCTGCCCCAGCTTTGCCGGTTTTGCAAAGCTGGGCACCACGAACCTCGCCTCATGTTCGTTCATCACATACCGAACCGCGCGTGCTGAGGGTGCTGGCCGGTCTTTAGCCAAGCGCCATCCCGACTGAGGCTGCCCCAGCTTTGCCGGTTTTGCAAAGCTGGGTACCACGGACTTCGCTGAGTGGTCCTCACCTTTCCACAATCAGCCTGTGACATCCAACCTTGCCCCTATAATTCAAATCAGCGATCATGGTCGAGGCCGACACAGTGCGCAGACAGCGCACGAAGTCGTCCTAAGTTCTTTCTTCTCAAGATTTTGACCTCTAAGATCTTTGACATCAAGATTTTGCAGGACACCTTTTGCAGAACCCGCGCCCAGCAAGACTTCCCGAGGGTGAGGGGGGAGGGGGGTACCTCCAATCTGAGGCTCCCGCAGGGCAAAAACGCAGCGATCCGGGAAGACCAGCAAACTTTATTGCGGTGAGAAATCCACAGCCGATTCCGACCGTGATCCCGATCGTCAGCCAGAGTCTCCGCTCGCTTTCTCCTTGCGGGCAACCCTCCTTTGATATAGTTCCCCACTGCCATGGATCTTCCCGCTGCCCACGAAGCAAGTCATCCCGCAACGGCCGCCTCTCAACCTCTAACCAGAAATCAGATTCGCGGCTTTTGGGCATCCTGGGGCGGCTGGACGCTCGACGGCATGGACTCGGTAGTTTACGCACTCGTGCTGGTGCCTGCGTTGCGCGACTTGCTGCCTCGTTCCGGCATCGTTGCCAGCAAAGGCAACGTCGGCTACTACGGATCGTTGTCGTTTGCCTTATTTCTGGTGGGCTGGGGACTCGCTTTCTTATGGGGTCCAATCGGAGACCGGTTCGGACGCGTTCGCACCCTCATGCTGACCATTGTTTGGTATTCGGTGTTCACATTTTTGAGCGCCTTCGTCACCAGCGTTTGGCAGCTTGCGATTTTGCGTCTTCTCGCTGGCATCGGCATTGGCGGCGAGTGGGCCATGGGCGGTACATTCGTCGCCGAAGAATGGCCCGAGCAGCGCCGCCGCATGGGCGCCGGGTTCATGCATACCGGCTACTACGTCGGCTTTTTTCTCGCAGCACTGATGAACTACTGCATCGGTAGCCACTATGGCTGGCGTTGGATGTTCATTGTCGGTGGACTGCCCGCTCTGTTGCTGGCTTGGATTCGCCACGGTGTTGTGGAACCCGCCGCCTGGAAGAAGAAAGAAAGTGTGGTCCGCTCGTGGGCCGTCTGGCGTCCATTCGCGGCGCTATTTTCACCCGCCTTGCGCCGGCGCACTGTCGTGAATGCTTTATTGATGCTCGCTTCCATCTGCGGCCTGTGGGCTGGAACCGTTTATGTTCCGGCGGCAATCACCGCCATCGCCGAAGCCGGAGGCCGCACCGGACCCGCTGTCGCTCAACTGGCTTCCTGGGGAACCATGCTGGTTGCGTTCGCCACGATTCTCGGCTGCCTGGTGATGCCTTGGCTCGCGGAACGCCTGGGCCGGCGCGGCGCCCTCGCGCTTTTCTTTACGCTGATGATGGTCTTTATTGCGGTCACGTTCGGAAAAGTTTTCTACCTCGGAGCAGGCGCGCTGACCTGGTTCTTCGTCTGTCTGTTCTTCCTGGGATTCGGCGGCGCAAACTTCGCCGTCTACACGCTTTGGCTGCCCGAGCAATATCCCACGGAGTGCCGCGCCAGTGCCTTCGCTTTTTCCACGTCATTCGCCCGATTTGGCGGAGCGGGAATCACATTCCTGGTAGGCAGCGGCGTCCGGCATTTCGGATCGCTCGGCACGCCGGTCGCAATGACTTCGATCGCCTTCGCGCTCGGACTGCTTCTGATTCCGTTCGCCGCGGAAACGCGCGGCCAACGTTTGCCGGGCTAACAAGAAGTGCGATGAGCGAAGAAGGTGAGCGCGTTGACTAATTCGAGTAGCCCTCTGCACTTAGGGCCTTTTTGAACTCCTTGAGGAAAAACTGCACATTGTCGTCAGTAGCCAGCGGACCCATCACGCCAATGCGGAAGACTTTGCCTGCAAGCGGTCCAAAGCCGCCCGCGATTTCGATGCCTGGTCCGTCCAAAAGACGTTTGCGCACTTTGGCTTCGTCAACGCCTGCGGGCACACAGACCGTGTTGAGGGTCGCGATTCGATGCTCGGCGGGAACGTGCATGTGCAGGCCTATCGCCTCGATGCCCTTCACAAAAGATCGATTGCTCTGGCGATGTCGCTCCCAGCGATTCTCGATGCCTTCCTCCGCGATGACGAGGAGCGCCTCGCGCAATGCGTAGAACATCGAAATCGGTGCGGTGTGATGATAGCGATGCGACACGGTCGAGTAGTCGTGAATCAGCTTGAGATCCAGATACCAACTGCGCGACGGAGTTGTGCGCGCGCGCAGCCACTCCATGGCTCTCGGCGACATGGCCATGGGAGACAAACCCGGAGGACAGCTGAGACCTTTCTGCGTGCAGCTGTAGGCGACGTCAATGCCCGTGCGGTCGAACTCTATCGGTACTCCGCCGAGAGAGGTGACACAATCCGCGATCACTAAAGCGCCCACTTCATGCGCAGAAGCACAGATCGCCAGTCCCGATTGCAGCGCGCCCGTCGAAGTTTCGGCATGAATGTAAGCCACAACCTTGGGCTTCTCGCGAGCGATGAACTCTCTGGCTTCATCATCCGTGAAAGTCTCACCCCAGGGCTTCTCGAAACGCACGACGGTCGCACCGTTGCGCTTCGCCATCTCGGTGAGGCGGTCGGAGAAAAATCCGTTCGCGAATACCGCTAACTTTGCTCCGGGCTCAACGAAGTTGGTGACGGCAGCTTCCATGCCCGCGCTGCCGGTACCGGAAATCACCAACGTGGCGCCGTCCCTGGTTCCATAGGCGGTCTTGAGTAGTAGCTGAACGTCTGCCATCACCTGAATAAAGTAGGGATCGAGGTGCCCCACAATCGGCTTCGACAGCGCCTCGTAAACTCGCGGGTGAACCATGCTGGGTCCGGGCCCAAACAGGTAACGGCGAGGTGGTTGCAGGGCGGGAAATTGAAGTGCAGAGCTGGGCTGTTCTGTGACGCTCATAGGTCTCGTTTTCCGTTCAGAAGATAGTTAGGTATTACGGTATGGAGCACGGAAGATACCACGGCGGTAAGGTTCCCGCTGGAACATTGTACGTGCTGCCACGGTCGGCTCGTTGACAGGTCCGATTCGTGTCCCTAGACTCACCAGTATGGAAGTACATCTCAAGCCTGAGCAGGAACATCAGCTTGCAGAACTTGCGGCCCAGCGAGGCCGTGATGCGGATACGCTCGCGCAGTAAGCCATTAGCCGGTATCTCGCAGAGGAAGGCCGTTTTATCGAAGCCGTCAAGCTCGGCGAAGCGGGCTTGGAGCGCGGTGAATACCTCACGCACAAGCAAGTCGGGGAGCGGCTAGACCGGCTGTTCCGCTCCTGATGGAAGTTCGGTGGTCAAGACTCGCAGCCGACGATCTGGAGCACATATCTCAGCGCATTGCGAAGGACGACCCAACCGCAGCCGCAAAACGGTTAAAACTATCTATGATGGCTGCTAGGCCTTGAGCAGTTTTCCGCACCGTGGTCGTCCCGGACGCATGGAGGGGCGGCGCGAATTAATGTTTTCTCCTTACATTGCGGTCTACCGGGTCAATGAACACGCCGTTGAGATTTCTCGCATCTATCACGGCGCGCAGGATAGGCCTTAAAGTCCTCCACTCCGGGAAGGATGAAAGAGTCACAAATGGGGACAGATAGTCGAGCTTCGCTCGACCGACAGCCGAGGGCGGCTGTCCCCACATCAACCAGTTCTCCGCGCCCGTTCCGCCTAAATCGGCGAGTGGTGGCCTTGGACGATCATCTCTTCCGCCACACGGCGGGCTTCGGGGAGTGTGGCTGCGGCTTTCTGATCGATTTCTGCTGGCAGGTTCTGTTGAATCCTGACCAGCTCCTCGTCGAACAAACGGGTGATCAGGGCGGAACTGTGCTCGACGGGTTTGCCATCATCGCCCGGCACTTTCACTTTGTGGCGAACGCGTTGGGCGATCATCAGTCGATAGATGCGGTCGGTGGCCAGGTCCTCCATGTAGCCATCGAGCAGGCTGGCGCCTTTTCCGTTGAGGACGCCGTTGCGATACCGAATCACGGTGCGCACTGCGGCTCGCGTTCCAGCCAGCGTTATTTCGCCAACGCCTTTCGGGATCGGCCGGAGGTCGGGATGCTCGCTCGGCAGCCTGGGCCGCTTCGCAATCTGATTGGGACAGGGAAACTGGGCTACTGCGATTTCGTTCTGATCGGGATGACCGGTCCACGCTCCATCCATCAGGCAGTCGGCTTCGTTCTTCTTGTCCTGCTTGAGAGCCTTGAGCGCGCGCTCGTTCAATTCCGGGTCTGTGCGGCTGGGAAAGAGCGCGGTCATTCCGCCGATGGCGAGAGCGCCGTGCTTGTGGCAAACCTCCGGCATCAGTGTGCGGAAGTTCTGAAAGAAAGCTACGTCGTGCGGAATGGTGTTGCGATCCGGCAAGATCCAGTCGGGGTTCTCGATCATGAAATGGATCAGCGAGGCCATGTAATCCCAACGGCCCAGGTTCAATCCGAGGCAGTGTTCGCGAAGGTTGAAAAGGAATTCCTCCATCTGATAAGCCAGCGGGTGAGACTCCACCAGCGCCATACATTTGATGTAGTCGAGCGGCAAGTCTTTATGTCTGGCAAGAGCCTGGAACAGATCGCGCCACCAGAAGGCTTCCTCAGCAGACTCGCTCTTGGGGATATAGACGGAGAAGTTATGCGGCAACGATGCTGGGTCGATCTGGTACCAGATCAAAGCCAGGTCGAACAGGGAAGCGGACATGATCTCGTTCTTGATCACTCCACCCTGACTGAGGTGGAGACCGCGGGGACGCACCCATGTGACCGTCTTCGAGCGTTGAACGGTGACTTTCTTCTGGCGCTTCTTGTCGTCATAGCTGAGTTCATACTTGTAGGCGGCGATGACGTTCTTGACGCCGATCAAAGTTCGATCCCAACTGTTCGCCATGGAATCTTCCAGGTCGAGCATGACGGCGGGAGAACCGGAGTTCAGCAGTTTTACGGTCAACTCGCCGTCGTCGGCCGGACCGGTCATCTGATTGCGCTGATCGGCGCACCAGTCGGGCAGCTCGATCCTCCAGTCGGAGGTGGTTGCCGGCGACGCCGGCAAATAGTTTGGCGGCTTTCCCTGATGCGATGACTGCAACACCTCGGCGCGTTTCGCGACGAGCTTTTGTTGCCGGGGGGTGAATTGTTGGTGCAGCGGCGCCAGGAAATCTACGAATCCCTCGGGGAGGTCCCGGTGCGGATCTAGATCCGCTGGGGCGTGGTTCATGGATTGCGAGGTGTTTTCAGTGGGCGATGGCATGGGAACCTTCAATCCGCGCTTTGATAGCGAGCAGTTTAGCTTACGCGCTGGGCCGGTGGAGGGGGAGATCCTTCGCTACGCCTGAAAAACGGCTCCGCTCAGGATGACATT
>Ga0070762_10001019_pt1 | contig 12574 bp, 10 predicted proteins | sample HubBroMetageREF2_FD_66726 | JGI IMG/M metagenome (GOLD analysis project Ga0070762, IMG submission 66726) | Reference soil microbial communities from the Hubbard Brook experimental Forest, New Hampshire, USA - Hubbard Brook CCASE Soil... | ecosystem: Environmental > Terrestrial > Soil >...
TCTTCTTTGTGTTGGATCGTTGACGCTCAGAGCTGATTCCCCGCAGGAAAATGTCTCCCATCCCACGCGACAGCTCCTCAGCGTTGGCATCCACCCGTGGGTTGTACCAGGTGTAGATCCAATTCATCATGCCGAACAGACTGAGCACCGCCATGCGACTAGAGAATTCTAGTCTCTTTGCCAGCTTGAAGTCGTCCAGCAAGCCGACACAGATCCGGTAGTACTCTCGCTTGATGGCCGTGACCTCGGCACCGAAACCGTTTTTCAGTACCTCCGCCTCATGGGAAAGAACTTTCATTGCCTTCTCGTTGGCAAGAAAGTATTCGAGATGGTTGAGGATGAAAACACGGATGCGCTGCTGGGGATCAGAAACTTCGTCGAGCCGCTCCCTCAGTCGCTCAACAATCGTGCTGAAGGTGTGTTTCTGGATGAGGTAGAGCAGCTTCTCTTTGGACTCGAAATAATAGTAAAGGCCCGACAAGGACATGCCGCTCGAGCGAGCCAGATCGCGCATGGAAGCGCCTTCGTATCCCTTTTCGTAAATGACTTCAGTTGCATGTATCAGGATCTCGCCCAGCCGGCGGTTGAAGCGGCTTTCGGTGGGAGGTGCCGGAATTTCGCGACGACGAACGGAAGCTGGTGACGTAATTGGAGAGGACGATGCCATGAAAGTTCGAACGTTCGTTCAAGTAAGGATAACGCAGCCTGATGAGAATCGCAAGGGTGTGGAAAATGGCCTCAGTTGCCGCCGTGCTTATGCTCCGCTCAGTTGCGTATGTCGGCCATCCAGTGCTCGACCTCCGCTTTCAGGGCAGCGGTCAGTGGTAGCAACGGCAGGCGCACCGGGCCGCCGAAGTAGCCGTTGAAATCCAGAGCGTGCTTGATACCAGCGATACCGAAACCGGAAACCACCCGCGTGGAGGCGTTGTCGATTCGAGATTGTTTCAGCCGGGCCAGATCCAAGTCCCCTTCTTTCCATGCAGCATAGATTTCGTAGCACGCGGTTGGAGCGGCATCGGCAAAAGCGAGAATCGCGCCCACAGCGCCCGCATGCAAGGATGGTTCGAGCGTCTGCGCGGCCCCGACGAGAACTTGAAATCCGACTTCTTTTTGCCGGGTCTTCAGGCCCGCAACCACGCTGACGGCTGCAGACGAAGGCTTTGCCGCTCCTCCGCCTCCAAGAGTCACTAATTCGCCCCCGTTTCCGTTACCCGAGCTTACGGCTTTAAGCATGCGAGGAGTGACTGCGTCGAAGGTTTCTGTGACCGTGGCGCTCCGCTTCACATGCCGTGTGCCCTTGACCAGGCGACTAACTTTTTCCACGTTCGCGCTCGATTCTTTGATGCCAACGATGTTGGGATGATCGGCCAGTTCGATTACGAGTTCGGCGGGCATGTCGTATCCCGTGAATGGCGGAACGCTGTAAATCATCACTGGCAACGACGACCGATCCGCTACGGTACGATAAAACGCCAGAATGTTCGCGGGCTGCATTTGTTTCTTGTAATAGAACGGCGTGCGCACGAGCGCGACGTCGTATCCCAGTTCAGCCGCGTAGTCGGTGAGCTTCAGTGTGTTGATCGCGGACTCGCTGCCCGTTCCCGCAATCAATACTTTGTTTGGCGCCGCCGCTTCACATGTGCTCTTGAGCACATCTCGCTGCTCCTGATCTGAGAGATAGATGGCCTCACCAGTTGAGCCGAGCGCAACAATCCCTGCGACAGGAGTCTTCGAGTAACGCTCAACGTTGGCTTCGAGCTTCTTGAAGTAGAGGTTTCCGTCAGGATAAAACGGGGTCGTGATGGGTGGAAAGATTCCGTGAAGTAGCATGTGAGTAGCGTTTCCCGTAGCCTTGTTTTTAGTTTCGAGTGCAAACTTTAGCTGGCTTAGCATCGTGTGATGTCCAGCACCACATCGATGGCCCGCTCCAGGCTTTCCAATTTCCGAGTGGCGGAGCGAGTCTCCATCCGTCGGCTTGCACGGTTCTAAGACAGGTCCAGTCTATGTTCGGTCCAGATGAAGTTGTCTGCAGCCCGAGACGGGGTTCAATGCGGACAGGTGCCGTAGTTCCACTCCCTCGGCAACTCCACAAATGAACGTGGGTCTGAAACAGACGCTCTGGCAGAAGGTTTGCTGTGGACTGTGAGTCGGCAAATTGACCAAATACACAGACGATGACAAGTGCCCGAGGCAACCGCGTCAACGAGGAGCAATGAGCGTTGGAACTCATGGGAGTCGGCAGAAACGATTCTACTCTCTGTGCACGGCAGCTCTGTCTGAATGTAGCTTTTGCAGAGCTTGTACACGGATCTCTCCTCGCTGCAAGGCCGCAATCCCTTCGGCGGCGGCGCGGGCCGCGGATAGCGTTGTGATGGTCGGAATGCGGGCGCTGACCGCAGCGCGGCGGATGGCTTTCTCATCAAAGAAAGGGTCGACCCCATGCGGAGTGTTAATGATGAGTTTTATGCGCTCGCCTTTGATGAGATCGACGACATTGGGCCGCCCCTCTTTCACTTTGTACACGCGTTCGACCGTCATTCCGGCGTTCTCCAGCACGTCGGCGGTGCCTGCCGTGGCCACTAGCTTGAAACCCATGTCGACAAATTTGCGGGCAACTTCCGCTACCTGCGGCTTGTCATGATCGGTGACGCTGACGAAGACCATCCCTTGCGTGGGCAGCTTTTGCCCCGCCGCGGTTTGCGCTTTGGCAAAGGCTTCGCCAAAGTTGTCCGCCACTCCCATAACTTCTCCGGTGGATTTCATTTCGGGGCCGAGCACTGTGTCGACGCCGGGAAATTTGTTCCAGGGGAAAACCGGGGACTTCACGTAATAGCAGTGCCCGGTGTCGAGGTCGGCGCGGCGCTCAATGAACTCCGGCAGAAACTCACGCAGTTTCCGTCCGGTCATCAGTCTGGCAGCAATCTTCGCCATCGGCACCCCCGTTGCTTTCGAAACGTAGGGCACCGTGCGCGAGGCACGCGGGTTGACCTCCAACACGTAAACCGTTCCACCCTCGCCGTTGTTCTTGGAGTTGCCGTTGCTCCTAGGAATGGCAAACTGAATGTTCATCAGCCCAACCACTTTCAGCGCGCGTGCCAGCTTGAAGGTGTAGTCGCGCATGCGGGCCATCAGAGGCTGCGGAATGTCTACCGCTGGCAAAACACAGGAAGAGTCCCCAGAGTGGATTCCGGCCTCCTCGATATGTTGCATGATGCCGCCGATGACTACGTCTTCGCCGTCGGAGAGCGCATCCACATCTACTTCGATCGCGTCCTCGAGGAAGTGATCGATCAGGACCGGGCGATCCTGTGAATATTCGACCGCCTCCTTCATGTAGCGAACGACGGTTTCCTCGTCGTAGGCGATCACCATGGCGCGTCCGCCTAGCACGTAGGAGGGCCGCACCAGCACGGGGTATCCAACTCGATTTGCGCCTGCGACGGCTTCTTCGATTGAGGCCGCCATTGCACCCGGAGCTTGCGGGATGTCGAGTTCTTCGAGCAGTTTGCCAAAGCGTTTGCGGTCTTCTGCGAGATCAATGTACTCCGGGGCCGTTCCAATAATGTTTACTCCCGCTGCCTTTAACGGCAGCGAGAGATTCAGCGGCGTTTGTCCGCCAAATTGAACGATCACCCCGACCGGCGCGCCCGAGGAAGCTTCGTGTTCACAAATGGCAAGCACGTCTTCGAGGGTCAGCGGTTCGAAGTAGAGGCGGTCGCTGGTGTCATAGTCGGTCGAGACCGTCTCAGGGTTGCAGTTGATCATGATGGTCTCGTAGCCGTCGTCGCGCAGGGCAAAGGCTGCGTGGCAGCAGCAGTAGTCGAATTCAATTCCCTGCCCGATGCGGTTGGGGCCGCTGCCGAGGATTATGACCTTCTTCTTCTGCGTCGGCGCTGCCTCATCCTCTTCTTCGTAGGTCGAGTAAAGGTAAGGTGTATAGCTTTCGAATTCGGCGGCGCAGGTGTCGACACGTTTGTACACCGGCTTAATCCCGTGCTTCCGTCGCTGGTGGCGCACTTTGTCCTGGTCGCCTTTCCCGCTCAGCCTCCACGTCGCAGCCAGCCGTCCGTCGGAAAAGCCCATGCGCTTGGCCTCGCGGAGGACTTCAGTCGGGATCGATTCCATGGGATGTTTCTCCAACTCAAGCTGCATGTCATTAATTTCTTTGAGTTGGTAGAGAAACCAGGGATCGATGGATGTCATCTTTGCCACTTGCTTGACGGTGTGGCCCTGGCGCAATGCGTAGCGAATGTAGGAGAGCCGCTCGGGATGCGGCGTCACCAGTCGCTGAGTAAGAATCTTGGGCTCGATTTTCTCGCCTCCGATGCGTTTGCCAGTGTCCAACGCACGCACCGCCTTCATCATTGCCTCTTTGAATGTTCGGCCGATGGCCATGACTTCGCCCACGGATTTCATCTGCGGTCCAAGATTCTCGTCTGCTCCGGGGAATTTTTCGAACTGCCATTTGGGAATCTTCACCACCACGTAATCGAGCGTGGGCTCGAAGCAGGCTGGCGTCTTGCGCGTGATGTCGTTGGGAATTTCGTCCAACGTATAACCCACGGCCAGCTTTGCGGCAATCTTGGCGATGGGAAAACCAGTCGCTTTCGAGGCTAACGCCGAGGAACGCGACACCCGGGGATTCATCTCGATCACAACCATGCGGCCCGTGCCGGGATGAATACCGAACTGAATGTTCGATCCGCCTGTCTCTACGCCGATTTCGCGAATTACCGCAATGGCGGCATCGCGCATCGCCTGATACTCGCGGTCCGTAAGGGTTTGCACCGGAGCGACTGTGATTGAATCACCGGTGTGCACTCCCATGGGATCGAAATTCTCGATTGAGCAAATAATGATGACGTTGTCTTTGAGATCTCGCATCACCTCAAGTTCGTACTCTTTCCATCCCAGCACGGATTCTTCGATAAGGGCTTCGTGTACCGGAGAGAAGTCGAGGCCGCGGGCCAACACCTCCATCAACTCTTCGCGGTTGTAGCCAATGCCGCCGCCGCTGCCGCCCAGGGTAAACGAAGGGCGCACGATGACCGGGAAACCAATTTTGCCGGCGAATTCCAGGCCGTCTTTCAGATTGTTGACCAGCGCGGACTTGGGAACATCGAGGCCGATCTTCTGCATTGCATCTTTAAAGACCAGGCGGTCCTCGGCTTTGTTGATAGCGCTAATCTGAGCGCCGATGAGTTGGACGTTGTATTTCTCGAGCACGCCACCGTCGGACAGTTCTATCGCAAGATTCAGCGCGGTCTGGCCGCCGACTGTGGGAAGAATCGCGAAGCCTGCGCCGGGCGACATCTGACGCTCAACCCGAATGATCTCTTCCAGATATTCGCGGGTCAGCGGCTCGATGTAGGTACGATCGGCAACTTCCGGGTCGGTCATGATTGTGGCTGGGTTGGAATTGGCCAGCACCACCTCAAAACCTTCCGATTTGAGCGCCTTGCAAGCTTGCGTGCCGGAGTAATCAAACTCCGCCGACTGGCCAATGATGATGGGACCAGAGCCAAGGATCAGGATTTTCGAGATGTCGGTGCGTTTAGGCATGAAAAGTCAGTCGTTGGTCGTGGGTCGTCGGCCGTCAGTCAACCTCAATCGAAGATTGCACTGAGACTTTCCCTGTCTTGCGATCCGCCTCGATAGTCGTGCTCTCGGATCCGCATCGATTGCCCGGCCTCTGACCTTTGACTTCGAGTGGCACAGCAAGTTCTCCGTCTGCCAGTCCGAAAACGACGAAATAAAAGCCATCTTGCAGACCGGTAACTGTAAACTCATCACCTTTTCTCACAATTCCATCCATGCGAACCGTCAAGCCGCTGCAGCATTCACTGTTCTTGGATACCGCTGCATAGATCGTGAAGCGACGGTTTACCAGTTTTCCTCCCCTAATCTTCAGGCGCGCACATATCGGAGACGGAACCCAGTGCCACTGCTGCGCGGTGTCCGCCATCCCAGATATCGCGATGGCGATCATCGTTACAGCAACCTGCGCCACGCGCCTCAACAATCCCTCCTCCGAACTTCTCTCACCCTTTCCACTCCTCCATCAACTTCACGAAGTCTTTGAACAGGTAATGCGAATCATGCGGGCCCGGCGAAGCTTCGGGGTGATACTGCACCGTGAATAGCGGCAGATTCCGGTGACGCATGCCCTCGAGCGTGTTGTCGTTGAGATCCATGTGAGTGAGTTCGACTTCGCTTTGCGGCAGCGAGTCCGGATCGACGGCGAAGTTATGGTTGTGCGCCGTGATCTCAATCTTGCCGGTGTTCAATTGTTTTACGGGGTGATTGCCGCCGTGGTGGCCGAATTTCAGCTTGAACGTCTTGCCGCCGAGTGCGATCCCAGTGAGTTGGTGTCCCAGGCAGATACCAAAGATCGGCACTCTTCCCATAAGTCGCCTGATGCTATCCACCGCGTACGTGCATGGCTCGGGATCGCCCGGACCGTTCGATAGAAACACGCCGGCGGGCTTCAGCGCTAACACATCCTCTGCTTTCGTCTCGGCCGGAACCACCGTGACCTTGCAACCTTCGCCGCGCAGCTTGCGCAAAATACTCAGCTTGATGCCGAAGTCATAAGCGACTACGTGAAAGCGTTCTGGTTGGTCTTTCACTCCGACTACTTCTTCGGGAAGATGCGAGCGCTCCCCGGTTTCCCAGACATAGGTATGGTTGGTGGTGACGACCTTGGCCAGGTCGGTTCCATCCATCTTCGGGAGTGCTCGCGCTTTCGCGATTAGTTTCTCGGTGTCAGGTTCAAGCGTCGATATGACTCCACGCATCACTCCGTGGTCGCGCAAATGGCGAACCAGCGCGCGTGTGTCAATATCGCCAAGCACGGGAATCTTGAATTGCTCGAGATATTCTTCCGCCACCTGTTGTGAGCGCCAGTTGGAGCTGACCCGGGAAAACTCGCGCACGATCAGGCCCTCGATATAGGGCCGCGTGGCCTCGGTATCTTCGGTGTTAGTGCCGTAGTTGCCGATTTCAGGATTGGTGAGGACGACGATTTGGCCAGCGTAAGAAGGGTCGGTGAAAATTTCCTGATAGCCGGTGATCGAAGTATTAAAAACTACTTCCCCGTAACATTCGCCTTTGGCTCCGTAGCCTTTGCCTCGGAAGATCCTTCCATCTTCCAGCGCAAGGATCGCCTGCATTCGTGCTCCAGGGAGTGGATTTTAAAGATTCTAGCAGGGATGCTGAAATGCGCAAAAGAAAATGTCTGTGAAAATTCTTAATCCGCCCATTCTGCCTGGTCTCGAGTTAGGCTGAATACCAATACGCGTCCGAGGGCTTGCGCGGGGTGCGGCGGCGTTCGCAGGCGTCGGAGGTGCACTCGATCACGTCGAAGAAGAGGTCATCTTCGCTGCGCGAAGAATTTGCGGCTTGCGCGGCATCGTGGGCCTCATGTTGGAGGCGGAACCAGCTTTGAAGATTGACCTCAGCCTCGCCCTTCGTTGCATGGCGCCGAAGATGAAAGTGCAAACGCATCGCGAGACCCCCGCCAAGTTCACCGGACGCGTCCCATTTTGTCCATGGGCCAGTATCCGAAGACGGCCTTACCGTAGATGTAGCTTTGCCCGACCGGACCGAAGTCACGGCTGTCATTCGACAGGCTGCGGTGATCGCCCAGCACGAAATAGCTGTCGGGCGGAACCACTACCTCGGCGTAGGAACGCTCGTCCTCGTAGGCGCGCGGCACATACTCTTCATCGATCGGCTTGCCATTCACAAACACGCGACCGGCGTCGATTTGGATGTGGTCACCTGCCAGGCCAATCACCCGCTTGATAAAGCTCTTCGACGGATCTCTGGGATAACGGAATACGATGATGTCACCGCGCTCGATCGGCTCCAACCGATAAACAAACTTGTTCACGAAGATCCGCTCTTGGTCTTCGAGTGAGGGCATCATGCTTGTGCCCTCCACTTTGACCGGCTGGTAAAGAAAGATGATGATGAAACACGAAATGGCCAGCGAGATGATCAGATCACGCAGCCAGACGGAGAGCACCATGGCGCGCGAGGGTGTGGAAACGATTGGCTTGCTGTCATGCACCCCGCTGCGTTCCGTAGCGTCCGCCTGTCCGGGCATAATATTTCTAATTTTATACGGATCGGGCTTCCCGTGCTGAGAATGATTCGCGGAGCAGACAGCAACGCCCCCGACTACAACGGCCACGGGATTCGGGTTACAATATCACAGCATCTCGGACAAGGAACCGGATTATGTTGAAGCGCGGTCTGGCAATGGCTTTTCTTTTTCTGATTACCCTCACAGTGTCCGCTCCCTGGGCTACATCCCAGCAGGAAGGCGTGGTCCCGGCGTACAATGCCGCTCCGCCGCCGAAAGGTGCCAAGCTTCCTGCCATTCTCGGCAAGGATCAATTGTGGGCTGAGAATGCCCAGTATCCGTATCAGACGCACGCCTACGACTTGGCTGCGAAGATACCCACAGTGTTGCATCAACAGCCCTGTTATTGTTATTGCGACCGAATGGGTCATAACAGCTTGCACAGCTGCTTTGAAAGCACGCACGGTGCCCGCTGCGACACCTGCTTGAAAGAACTGTACTATTCCTATTCCGAGTCCAAGAAGGGTAAGACCGCATCGCAAATCCGCAAAGGCATCGTGCAGGGCGAGTGGCGGCAGGTGAACTTGGAGACGGCGGCTTCGATCAATTAGAGTAGGGATTTGACTCGATTGACGAGCCTCGGACCGCGCGTTTAGACTGCCCTATTGACTATGGGTTTTCCACAGCCGGAAAATCGGCACCTTGAACCGCGGGTCACAGCAGTCGAGCGTGGCGGGATGAAAACCATCAGCAGAGGTTAACGAAGCTTCATCTAAGTCAAAGATAAGAGGGATGCTTACGAAGAGCACAGGAAGAGTTTTGCAGATGGCACAGAAGACCCCACCAAAGAAGTCTGTTGCCGACGACCCTCGTTTTGCACAAGCTGTGCAAAATTATGAAGCCGGTTTGCGGGCTATGCAAGAGCACAAGTTTGAAAAGGCTAAGTCCTACCTGCAAAAGGTTATCGCCGGAGGCAGCAAGGAGCTCGCTGATCGCGCCTCGGTCCATTTGAACGCATGCAACCAGCAAGCGGAGCATGCTGTCACCCAGTTCAAGAATTCCGAGGAGCACTACGACTACGCAATTTCCCTGATGAACGTTGGCGACTACGTGAGCGCCCGCGAACACCTGGACAAGTTGTCGAAGCAGGCGCCGAAAGCGGACTATGTCGCTTACGGCCTAGCGGCCCTGGATTGCCTGACCGGCCACGTGGAAGATTCGCTGCGCCATCTGGACGATGCGATTCGCTTGAACCCGGGGCTTCGTTTTCAGGCGCGCAACGATTCTGACTTTCAGAATCTGGCCGAAGACCCGCGTTTCACAGAACTGTTGTATCCCGATCCTGGGGCCGAGTTACCTTCTCTGGCTGAAGCTGATGAGGATCGCTAGGCGGCCCTGATGGGCTACTCCGAACACCCCGGGCGGCCTGCGGCCACTGCCAGCAGTGGTCTACGGCTGGTTGTGATTGGCGGCGGAACCGGCCTTTCCACACTTCTAAAGGGACTGAAGTGCTATGTCAGTCCGTCTGCGGATCGACCCGTCGCGAAATCAGGGAAACCCGAAATTTCCGATCTTAGCGCCGTGGTTACGGTCAGCGATGACGGAGGCTCCAGCGGACGCCTGCGCAAAGAACTGAACATGTTGCCGCCAGGCGACATCCGCAACTGCATCGTTGCGCTTTCCGAAGATGAGGCTTTGCTCTCCAAGCTGTTCCAGCATCGATTCGTAAAAGGGTCGGGACTGGAAGGCCATAGCTTCGGCAATCTTTTTCTTGCAGCTCTTACTTCCATTACCAAAGATTTCAGCGAGGCCGTGCGGCTGTCGTCTGAAATCCTGGTTACGCGGGGGCATATCTACCCCGCCACGACTGCCAACGTCGAGTTAGAAGCTCTCATGGAGGACGGAACGCGGGTGCGCGGGGAGACAAGAATTACCGCCAGCAAGGGGCGCATCAAGGAACTTTCCCTGATTCCGCACGATGTTCAGCCCCTTCCCCAAACTTTGGAGGCGATTGCGCGCGCCGATCTAATCACCATTGGTCCGGGCTCGCTCTTCACCAGCCTGATTCCCAACTTGCTGGTAAATGGTATTGCAAACGCGATTGCCACTTCGCCGGCAACCAAAGTCTATATTTGTAACCTCATGACCCAGGCCAACGAAAGCCTCGGCCGGACGGCTGCTGACCACATCCGCGCGCTGAACGGACATGCTCAGACGCATCTCTTCGATTATGCCCTTCTCAATCGTGCGTCGATCTCTGCACAATTAAAAGCCAAATATGCGCTCGAAGGCGCAACCCAAGTCGTCGTCGACGAGGCAGCCATCGAGGAATTAGGCGTCGGTTCGGTGCTCGGGGATTATCTTGACGAGGGCGAGGTTGCCCGACACGCCACTGATCGAATTGCGCGCGACTTGATGGATCTGGCTGCGCGGGCGCGGTCGAATGAGCGGTCGGCCTCAAAGCGACACACCACAAGCAACTAAACTGTGTGTGAATTTCGACTGGGCCGCACCGGTGAGGACGCGCCCACGCTACGCATGAGTCTCTGCCGCGCACGAACCTCTCGCGGTATATTGGATCACATGCCAAAAGCTAAGAGCAGCCACTCGCCTCGCGCCCCGCGCGTTGCCATCCTTATCATGGCGGCGGGCAAAGGGACGCGCCTGAAATCCAAACACCCCAAGGTTTTGCATGAAGTCGGAGGAAAGCCGCTACTGGCGCACGTAATCGCTGCGGCTACGAAAGTCGTTCCGGCGCAGGATGTATTTGCCGTCATCGGTCACGAGGCGGATCTCGTTCGCCAAACGTTTGCCGACACTGGTATCGGCTTCGTGCTGCAAGCCGAGCAGAGAGGAACCGGTCACGCCCTGATGGTCGCGCGCGAGGCCTTAGCTCCTTATGACGAGGTGATCGTGCTTTCTGGGGACGCTCCGCTGATTGGTTCCGAAACCATCGAAAAGCTTCGCGATTTTCACAACACAAACCATCCCGCCATGACCATCCTAAGTGCGCAACTGCGGGATCCAACCGGTTATGGAAGAGTAATCCGCAAGAGCAAGCAAAGCGCTGACGTGAAAGCCGTCGTCGAAGAAAAGTCCGCCACTCCGGCGCAGCGCAAGATTCGGGAAATCAACTCGGGCTTTTATGTCTTCGACGCGAAAGTTCTCTTTGCCCACATCGACGAGTTAAGCAACAACAATCCCCACCGCGAGTACTACCTCACTGACATGGCGGCGGTCGTTGGTAAAGCGAAGAAGCGTGTGATGGTGGTGGCGGCGAGCGATCCAGATGAAATCCTGGGCAGTAACACCCGCGCAGAGATGGTTGAAATTGATCAGCACATGCGCATGGCTAAGTGCCGGCAGCTTATGGCCGATGGGGTCACGATTTTCTACCCGCAAACCTGCGTGATCGATTGCGATGTCGAGATCGGCACGGACACCGTTATCGAGCCGTTCGTGCAGATTTTCGGCAAGACGCGCGTGGGCAGTGATTGCCGTATCCGCTCTTATACCGTGATTAATAACTCCGTGATCGGAGACGGCGTGTCGATCCTGCCCACTTGCGTATTAGACGGGGCACAAGTAATGAAGGGGGCGATTCTCGGACCTTACTCTCGTCTTCGTCCCGGGAGCGAGATCGGCGAGGGCGCGCATGTTGGAAATTTTGTCGAGACCAAGAAAACCCGCATGGGCAAGGGCTCCAAGGCCAATCATCTCACTTATTTGGGAGATTCTGAGATCGGTGAGGGCGTGAACGTCGGAGCTGGAACTATCACCTGCAACTACGATGGAACGCACAAACACACTACCGTGATCGAAGACGGGGCGTTCATTGGCAGCGATTCTACATTGGTTGCGCCGGTCAAGGTAGGCCGGGGAGCTTACGTGGGCGCTGCCTCGTGCATCACCGATGACGTTCCGCCAGATTCGCTGGCCCTCGGTCGGGCAAAACAGGTTGTAAAAGAAGGCTGGGTCAAAGCCAAGCGCGCAAGCAGCCGAAAGTTGGACAAACCAATTCTCAGTTGAAGCGCACTATTGCAACTGCGAATAGGGAGCATTCAAGCAAGTCGCATTCACCGTTGCTGGCGCAGCATTCCATGCGGAGGCAACGCGGATCACGCCATCTTCGTTCGAGCAGAAACCACGCACTCCGGTCTGGTTGAAGCCAGCCGGCGCGCCGCCGACTGTGTAGCTCTGATTGGGAGGACCTCCGGCGGGCACGCCCATCCCGAAGTAGTAGCCGGTTTTGGCTGCGGCTGGAAGCGTGGTGCTGGCGAGCCCAAAGTCGATCAGGCAAGCATTCGCAGCGACCGGCCCGCTCGCCGGGCAACCAGTCGAGGCCGGAGGTCCCAAAGCGGCGATGGAATTCGCATATCCCATCGTCGGATACGTGGACTGATATGTGACCTGGGCAGTATTGATGGTCCGAATCGAACTGGCGGCAGCAGCTTCATTGGCCGCCATCCTTGCATGCAACAAGTT
>Ga0070762_10001021_pt1 | contig 12548 bp, 11 predicted proteins | sample HubBroMetageREF2_FD_66726 | JGI IMG/M metagenome (GOLD analysis project Ga0070762, IMG submission 66726) | Reference soil microbial communities from the Hubbard Brook experimental Forest, New Hampshire, USA - Hubbard Brook CCASE Soil... | ecosystem: Environmental > Terrestrial > Soil >...
CACTCCGTATTTCATATCTATCTGCCCGCCAAACGAGTACAGTCGAACTGTCTCACTAGCATCCTGCCGTTCTCATCCCAAAATCCACGGCTCCTTGCGAAATCAGACGCTATTCGTCCGCACAGGAGCCTTCATGGCCTCTCCAAAATTACCCCGTCGTGTCACCGCCGGTCCCGCCACCGTGGATGGCGACCGCAACCACATCCAAAATCTGATCCTACTCGGCCTCCCCGCCGACGAGATGAACGCCGTCGCCAAGAAAATGGAATTCGTGGAACTGCCAACTCACTCCGTCCTCCACGAAGCCGGAGAGCCCCTCTCCCACGCCTACTTCATCAATAGCGGCCTGGCATCCGTCCTCAACGTGATGACCGACGGTAAAAGCGTCGAGGTTGGCTTGGCGGGCAAGGAAGGATTCATCGGGCTGCCCCTCGTCGTCGGACTCAGCACCAGTCCGACGCAAGTCATCATGCAAGTTGCCGGCAGCGCCTATCAGCTCACCGCGGCAGACTTCAAAGAAGTTCTATCGCATTCGCCGCTGCTGGAGAAGAGCCTCAATCGTTACACGCAAAGTCTCGGCATGCAGGCCACGCATGTCGCCGCCTGCAATCGCCTCCATGAAGTGGATGAACGCCTCGCGCGCTGGTTGTTGATGAGTCAGGACCGGCTCGGCGGAGACACCGTCCCCCTAACCCAGGAATTTCTCGCCCACATGCTCGGCACCCGTCGCGCCAGCGTCACCGTTGCCGCCGGCATTCTGCAGAAAGCGGGATTCATCACCTACAATCGCGGCAGCGTCCGGATCGACGACCGCAGCGGCCTCGAAGATGCCGCCTGCGAATGTTACGCCTCCATCAAGCAACAAACCGAAATGTGGGAAAAAGAGCTCGGTCGCCTCGGTACGCTACCGCACTGACACGGCCCGCGCACGAACATAAAATGCCGCCCCGCAGGAGGGCCCCATGGTCGACAATAACTGGCGCGCGCTCTACAAAGCCGCCGTTTTCGAAATCGACCCGGTCAAATTGGAGCTTCGCGTAAAAGCCGTCGAAGACGCCATCCGCGCGCGTCAGTCGCTCGACGGCCATGTGTCCACCGAGGAACGCGCCGCCATGCAGGACGCGCTCGATTCTCTAGGCGTCCTGAAAATAGAGTGGAAGCAATCCAAGAAGTAAATTGCCCGCCAACACGCAGCTGAAGTCTGACGGCCTTCCCAAGAAACATCTGGTCGGGCAACGGTTCGTTTGGTACGCTGACCTACGGAGTCGGGTGCTCACCAGCGATCGGCTGTTACCCTGTGGTTCCGGGGGGTGGCGTGCTATATCGTGTGTTCATTGTTGACGATAATCCTTCCGTCCGCACCGGAATCCGCAAGCTGCTGGAACCTTCAGGCTTCGCGATTTGCGGCGAAGCTTCTGACGGACTCGATGCCGTCGAACGCGCCCCCGAAATAAACCCGGATCTGATCATTCTCGATGTTTCCATGCCGCGCATGCACGGCTTGGACGCGGCGCGCAAACTCCACGATATCCATCCGCACGTTCCAATAATATTGAATACCTTGCATGCCGCCGTAATTCGCGCGGAACCGTCCCTGCCCGAAGGCGTTACCGACGTGGTGGACAAGCGTGAGAATCTTCTGCACCGCGTTTTGCAGTTGCTCCCCCTATCGAACGGCGCTCAGCGCGGCACCGCGCCGTAGTCAACCGGAAAACTCCCGCCGCGACTTCGCCTTTGCGTGGCAGGGGGGATTTCAAACCTTCAGTAGTGGCGTCCAAACCTGCATCGGCGTCGCTTCGCGATTCGCCCACGCGTAATACGGAATAAATGTGAGCGCCACCGGCTTGTTCTTCGGCGTATCCGCCCGGTACGTGGAATACAAAGCTTCGTGCGCGCTTCCGAATTCCAAGCTCGCTCCCGGATGCTCCAGCACCACCACGCCGCCCAGTAAATCGCTCTTGAACTCGCTGCGGAACTCGCCCGTTGTCTTACGCCCCAAATCCAGCGCCACGTCCTCGAGCACCGTTCCATTCGGCTGGTCGAGTTGTTCCAGGCAATACACCAGCGGACCGCGCTGCACCGCCACACGCCCCGCATCTTCCACCACGTGAGGATTCGCTTCGATCACCTGCGGAACCATTTCCATCTTCAGATGCAGCACGTCGCCCGCCGCCCAACGCCGTGCGATCGGCAAATATTCACCGGGCTTCGCGCCCGCCACAGGCTTGCCGTTCACTGCAATCTGTGCGCGCTCGGCCCATCCTGGAATCCGCACGTAAAATGTAAATTCCGCAGGTTGCGCCGGCGTCACGGCAATTTCGACGCTGCCGTCCCATGGATAATTCGTTTTCTGCGTGATCTTCAGCCCGGTGCCATTCTCCAGGTGCCAGTCGAGTTCCGAATTGTCGTAGAGATGGACGTAAATGCCGTCCTTGCTCGTGCTGTAAAAATATCCCGGCAGCGAAGCGAACGTCCGCTCCAGGTTGGGCGGGCAGCACGTCGTGTCGTACCAAGTGTTGCGAATCTTATCGCCCGTCGCTGGATCAAACGCCAGTGGATTTCGGTAGCAATAAAGCGTCCCGTCCAGCGACATCCCCGAATTGATTCCGTTGTAGAGCGCTCGCTCGATCACATCTGTGAATTTTGCGTCGCCAGTTACCGCGAGCATCCGCCAGTTCCACATCATGTTGCCGATCGCCGCGCAGCTTTCTCCATACGCGCGCGCATTTGGCAATTCGTAAGCATCGCCGAACGCTTCGCCCGCCGCGCGGGATCCCACGCCGCCGGTGACGTACATTTTGCTGCTGGTCATGTCGTTCCACAGATTGTTTAGCGTCTTCAGATAAGTCGCGTCGCCCGTCTCCATGTAATAATCCGTCGCGCCGCAGCAGGCGTACATCGCGCGCACCGCATGCCCTTCCAGCTTGGTGCGCGCCGTGAACGGCGTCCCGCTGTACATGTAAATCGTGCGCCGCGCTTCCAGTTGCGCCCGATCATCACCCTGCAGGATGTATCCCGCCAGCTGCAGCTGCCGCTTGTCGCCCGTCGTGCGATACAACTCAATCAGCGCCATCTCAATTTCCGGATGTCCCGAAACAATCGGCTTCAGCGGCGCGGGCCCGTAGCTCGGCAGCAGGAAATCGTCCACGAAGCGGATCCCGGCATCCAGCATCTTGGGATCGCCGGTGCCGCGATAAAATGCAATCGCGCCCTGTAAATAATGTCCCATGTTGTAAAGCTCGTGGCCGGTCGTCTGCGTTTGCACCGTCATGCTCAGCGGCGCCTTGTCCTCCACGTAGTAAGTGTTTAAGTAGCCATTGGGCTGTTGTGCGGCCACCACATCGTCAATGAATTTCTGCGCCGATGCGCGCAGCTCGGGGTACGCTCCCGACTGCAGCGTGAAACCGACCGCCTCCGTCCATTTGTAAATGTCAGAGTCAGAATAAACCGGTCCGCTTTGCGCCGCAGTGCTCTTGCCTGTCAGCCGGCGAAAATTATTCATGCGCCCGTTCGCTTCCAGCAGGTCGTGCATGCTGGGAATGCTCTTCTCCACATTGATTACGCGCCGCTTCGCCCAGAATCCGCTGTCGATCGTTACCGCATGAACCGGAATATTTTTCAGCTGCGCATAAGGAGACCGGCTGAGATTTTCGATGCCCTGATCTTTCCAAGAAGGATTGTTGAGCCTCGTGGGCGCAGTCTGTTGGGCCAAGCCATTCCCCCGCCGCGCATCACTTGCGACGCCGGCAAACAGCCCTCTCCTCGGCAACAAACAAGCCGCCGCACCCGCCGACACCGCCGACGCCACAAAACGCCGCCGCGAAATATCCTTTTTGTTGTTCATCCCAGTCTCCCCGAGTAATTTTCACCAAATCTCGCGGCAGCAGATGCGGATTTCCACGGTCACCAAAGCATCGTTCATCATCCATCGATGCCGCCACTCTCCAACCGCTCAGTATAACCAAATTCGCGTAAACGTTTACTCCATTTCGCCGAAATCCCTTCCCTGCGCTTTGTCCTGCTCTCAGGGCACAGCCGTCGCCGCCTTGTCCACGCTTTGCAGATCCTCATCCAAGCCCAGATATTCCCAATGCAACAAAACAATCGGCACATTCCCGTTCTTCCACAGATAGTCATCAAACGCGCGCAGGTCAAACGCATCGCCTTGTTTCAATCGCGCGTCCGCCAGAAATCGCATGATCTGAACCTTGCCGATCTGATAGCTGATCGCCTGCCCCGGTCCCACGGCGAAACTTGCGGCTTCTTCCTCGGCGGTCTTTTGATCCATCGGCACGTAATGCGCCAGGTAATCCGCGGCCTGGCCGATCGTAAACATTCCCAGCGCCAGTTTCACGTCCACTTCCACGCGCAACGCGCGCAGCCGCATGAAATTGTAAATAATTTCGCGCGACCGCGGGCTGTCATCAAACAGCCCTGCCTGCAGCATCATTTCTTCCGCATAAAATCCCAACCCTTCGTTTGGCCCCGAGTCATAGTAGTGCCGCCGGATGGGATCTTCGTGCATCCGCGACCACGCCATCTGGAAATAATGTCCCGGCACGCCCTCGTGCACCATGTCCGGCCGCGGATCTTTCGCCGTTGCCAGCCAGAAATATCCCAGCTTCGGCGAAGGCTCATTCGCCCAGCGCACTCCAGTCGCGTGCAGAAAATCGTCCGTCTCGCCAAATCCGGAAAGCGCGTTGACATATCCCGGCATCAGCCGAATCGTGTAGTGGCCAATCGCCGGCGAAACCGTCAGGATCCCCTTTTTCTCCAGAAAATCGCGAATCGCCAGCTCGTCGCGCTCACTCGTGCGAATCTGGTCGTCAATGTTGGCAGCGATCTTCAGCTCCGGCAGCCCCTGATCCCGCTCTTTTTCAATTTGCTCGAAAGTCACAGCACGTTCCCACTCTTGCCGGCTGATCGCCAGCAACTGCTCCGGCGCGTAAGGAATCAGCGCCACATGGCTCAAAAAGAATTCGTAATTCGCGCGCCCCACCGCCGCATTTTCCGGCATCCCCAGCAGATGTTCCTGCAGCCACGCGCGATAAGCTTCCAGCGCCTCGATTGCTTTTCCCGTCGCGGCCTGGAACTCCGCGGACAAATCTCCCGCGTGCGGTCCATCCGTATGCAGCATTGGCCCAAGTTCGTGCTCCAGTTCCAGCAACTGCGGCCGAATTTGCTGCAGCGAATCAATCGCCAGCTGAGCGAACGGGCGCACTGCGTGCAGGTTCGCCTCTCCATCGCTCAAAATCTTGGGTATGTCCTGCATGTGCGTCACGATTTCACGGCTTCGCGCAGCATCGAACGGCGGCGGTTCCACCAGCGATTCCAGCAAACCCGTAAGCGTCTGATCCAGATAAAAAGTCGGATCGCGTTGCCACCGCCGGTTCAAATCCAGTTCCCAACGCACCCGCGCCAGCGCCGCCCCCATCAACCGGTCGTCAACTTTTTCGCTGACGGTCCAACCCGCGCGATCCAGCTTTTTCCACAGCGCTTCAAATTCTTCGAGTTGTTTCCGCTGTCTTGCGATTGAGCCAGCCGACCAGTCGCGCACGCCACTGGGATGCTCCAGCCGCGGAATATCGTCCGTCGAAAACGGCTGGTAACGCGCCCGCCAGTTCCAGAACTCCGCCGCGAACTGCTCCAGCGAGCCGGCCTGCGCCGACGCTTGCTGCGCTAGGGATTCCGCGCGCATCAATGCATCGCAAGAAATCAAAATCAGCAAAGTCAGCAGGCCGCAACACACACCTACGGGTAAATTTCCCGTCACAGAGCGCACATCCCGCGCAACGCATCGCCACACGCCGCCACATCGATTCGTCACGAACACCCCTTGCAGGCCTTGCATCTAGCTGATCGGCGGGCGCATTTTGTGCCACTCGGTGTGGTTCTGAAACATTCGCGCCGCCGCGATTACCGCGTGATCGTCCAGCGCCCGCCCGATGAATTGCACTCCGAACGGCAATTTCTCCTTGCTCAATCCGCACGGCACGCAGATCGCCGGCAATCCGCATAAACTCGAAACTCCGTCCGGCGCTCGCCGTTCGATCGGCCCCGCCGAATCATCTTCTGGCGGCGCGCTCAGTGGCGACGCCGCCGACGATTCGCCGGCGGTTGCCAGCACGTCGAAGCGCTCGAACAATTTGTCCACCTGCGCCTGCAAAAACGTCCGCACGCGCTGCACCTGCAGATAATCGCCCACGGAAAATTCCTGGCTCGCATAACCATTTATCTTTCCGACTGGATCCATCAGCTCCGCGCAGCGACCGGAAACAATCAGGTCCTGAAACGCGGAGGCCGATTCCATCAATATCGTCAGCTCCGCCGCCTCTTCGTAAGGCCCGTCCGGCAGCTCCACGTCCGCAATCGTCGCGCCATTTTTCGCCAGCACTTTCAAGGCAGCATCCACCGCCGCTTGCAATCCCGGCTCTTGCTCGTTCCACACATTCGTCAATCGCCCGATGCGAATCGGCTTCGCAGTTTCTCCGGCGGCAGCAGAATAAGCAAAATCAGAAACCCCCGCCGGCAGCGAATCGAAATCCAGCGGATCGTGTCCCGCCAAAACCGAAAGCACCAGCCCACAATCATCCGCCGTGCGCGCCATCGGCCCCAGCTTATCCATCGACCACGCAATCGCCATCGCACCGTGCCGGCTCACGCGCCCAAAACTCGGCCGCATCCCGGAAATTCCACACCACGACGAAGGACAAATAATCGAGCCCCGCGTATCCGATCCGATTGCCCAAGGCGCCATCGCCGCAGCCACAATCGCGCCCGATCCGCTCGACGATCCGCATGTCCAATATTTCGTGTTCCAGGGATTTTTGCATGGGCCGGTCAACGATGCGTCGCCTGCGGAATATCCGAGCCCGCCGGCCAGCTCGATCATCGCCGCTTTCCCGATCAGCACCGCTCCAGCGCGATTTAATTTTTCAATCACCGTCGCGTTGTAGTTGAACGATTGCTTCGCCAGCGGCCGCGCTCCCCACGTAGTCGGATAACCTTCCACCGCCGCAAGGTCTTTCGCCGCATAAGGCACGCCGTGCAAAGGTCCGCGATAATGCCCGGCAGCAATTTCTTTTTCAGCCGCCCGCGCCTGCTGCAGCGCCAAGTCTCGAGTGACTGTCGCAAATGCGTTCAGCTTCGGCCCAAGCGTTTCGCTGCGAACCAAAAAACTTTCCGCCAGCTCCACCGGCGAAATTTTCCCGCCGCGAATTTGGTCGCCGAGCTCGCGCACCGAAAGATAGAGAATGTCTTCGCTCAACACGGATTAATTCGCCCTCTCACCGAACCTGCGCGCTCCAGCCCCGTCAATCAAGAGCGCCGGTTCCTCACTCGTTATTTTTCCCGCCGGAAAGTTTCAAGACCGTCACCGGCGGATCCCCATTCTGCAGCGCAAACGCCCGAATGGGAGCCAGCATCGTTTCGTGGTAGGCCAAAATCCTGCGCAGATGTTTCCGCTGCTCCTCCGACAATCGCTCGCCGTACTTCCGAGTAATATTCGCAAGCTTCGCGTCCACGTCGCGGCTCTGCTCGGGAGTAAGCGTCGGCTTGGCCCCCGCCGTTTCCTGCTCGCCCGTCGGAATCGCCGGTGATATGTTGTCGGGGTCGCGCCGTGCCGCAAGCAAACTCGGCGCTGAGAGTGAAAGCGCTGCAGCCGCGGCGGCGCCGATCGTCGCATCTAGGCCAAATTCGCGGCGAGAAATGCGTGCGGATTTCGTTTCGGCCCGGTTCGCATCCTTAATAGGTGCGCCGGAATTGTCGGAAGATGAGTTCGACACGGAGGTATAGTCTTGTATATATTATCCACGCGTCAAGCCTTTTCATGTGCGGCCCGTCCATCTCCGCGCAAGTTTCTTGCCTCCATGAGCTTGCTTGACGCGGCTGACTGCAGCACGAAGCTCGCCGAAGTACGAATCGCTCGACAAGCCTCGCCAGAATCAAAAGGATATTAATGACCACCAATGCGCCGGCCGCTTCCCCGGCCGCCACTCCCCAAACTCCGACGTTCGCGCGCGGCCTCGGCCTGTTCGACTCCGTGATGGTCGTAGTCGGCGTAATGATCGGATCCGGAATTTTCATCGTGTCTGCAGACATGTCGCGCCAAATCGGCAGCGCTGGCTGGCTGCTCGTCGCGTGGTTTTTCACCGGCGTGCTCACCGTCGCCGGAGCGCTCTCCTATGGCGAACTCGCCGCCATGATGCCCCGCGCCGGCGGTATGTACATCTACCTGCGCGAAGCATTTTCACCGCTCTGGGGATTTCTGTACGGCTGGACGCTCTGCACCGTGATCCAGACCGGCACCATCGCAGCGGTCGCCATCGCCTTCGCGCGTTTTTCCGGCGTGCTGTTCCCTACGGTTTCGGAATCTCACTATTTAATCGCGCCGATACACGTTTCCAGCGGCTACGCTTTTTCGCTTTCGTCCGCGCAGCTCCTCGCCATCGGTGTGATTGCCGTCCTCACCTGGAGCAACAGCCGCGGCTTGCAGTACGGCAAAGTGGTCCAAAATGTTTTCACCGTCGGCAAGATTCTCGCGCTCATCGTCCTAATCTTGATCGGCCTCACGCTCGGTTGGAATGCCGCCGCCGTTCACGAAAATTTCAGCAGTGCCTGGACCGCTCGCGGCGTTTCTCCGCTTGCCGCGGGACTGAGCGCCACCACCTCCTTCGGCCTGCTCGTCGCCATCTGCGTCGCGCAAACCGGCTCGCTCTTTTCCGCCGATTCCTGGCACGACATTACTTTCACCGCAGGAGAAGTAAAAAATCCGCGTCGCAATCTTCCGCTCTCGCTTGCCATCGGCACAAGTATCGTGATCACGCTGTACCTCCTCGCGAACGTTGCCTATCTTGTCACGCTTCCACTCGCCGCGATCCAACACGCTCCGTCGGATCGCGTCGCCACCGCCATGTTGCAAACGATTTTCCCCACGCTGGGCGCCGGGCTACTGGCCGCTGCGATCATGGTCTCGACCGTTGGCACTGTGAACGCTTTGACTCTCGCGGGAGCGCGAACCTACTACGCCATGGCGCGCGACGGATTGTTTTTTCCATCCGCCGGCACACTGAATTCCGCGCGCGTGCCCGCCTGGGCGTTGCTCATTCAGGGCCTTTGGGCTGCGTTCCTGGTTCTTCCGCGAACCTACAACACGGCTACGCAATCCTACGGCAATCTCTACAGCGATTTGCTCGATTACATTATTTCCGCTGCGCTGATTTTTTACATTCTGACCATCGCCGGCGTTTTTCGCCTGCGCATCAAGAAAGCGGATGCCGATCGGCCTTGCCGCGCCTTCGGCTACCCCTGGCTCCCCGCGCTTTATATCATCGGCGCGGCGATGATCCTGATCGTGCTGTTCACTTATCGCCCTGCTACCACTTGGCCGGGGCTGATCATCGTCGTCCTCGGCGTGCCGGTTTATTTTTTTATCGCCCGCTCCGCCTCAGATCGCAGAATGCCCGAACCGGAGTAGCCGTAGCGCGCTCCCGCGTAGTGTTCGCGCGGTGCAGACAAAGGAAATAGGTTGCCCTAGGTCCAGCTGACTAGCTAAAGCATCCGCATCGCCGTAAACTGCAGAAAACACAAGGAGAACTACCTCGTCCTTGGCGACCAACTCCCGCGTAAGGCAAACGCTTCCAGGCAATCCAAGGTTTTCGGTTGCCTCACTAGGTGGCGATGTATATTATATGCACGCTGCCCAGATTGCCTGCTCATGAGCCTTAGCAAACCAGGTGTTGAAAACACCTCCGCGAATATGTTCGACGCCGTCAAACGTATCCATGTCGTGGATTCTCATACCGGTGGCGAGCCGACCAGGATTATCGTCAGTGGCGGCCCAGACCTGGGCGGCGGGTCCGTGGCCCAGCAACTGGAACGCTTTCGCCTCGATCACGATTACCTTCGCAGCGCATTGGCCAACGAACCGCGCGGCTCCGCAGTCGTCGTCGGTGGAACCCTGTGCAAGCCTTCCGATCCCGCCAGCGCTGCGGGAGTTATTTTCTTCAACAATGTCGGATACCTCGGCATGTGCGTGCACGGCACCATTGGCTTGGTCACCACGCTCGCGTATTTGGGGAAAATCACCTGCGGTGATCACCGCATCGAAACGCCTGTCGGCACGGTTACGGCCACGCTTCACGAAACGGGCGAAGTCACTGTCGTCAACGTCGCGAGTAAACGCACCGCCGCCAACGTAACCGTCCAAGTGCAGGGCTATGGCGCAGTCACCGGCGATGTCGCCTGGGGCGGCAATTGGTTTTTTCTGGCGAACAATAATTCCGTGGAGTTGAATGCCGCAAATATTGAAAAGTTGACTGAGTTTACCTGGGCCATTCGCCAGGCCTTGGCCGCCAATGGCATCACCGGCTCCGACGGCAAAGAAATTGACCACGTGGAATTATTTCGTCCCTCGCGCAAACCCGGTATGCAAAGCCAGAACTTTGTTCTCTGCCCCGGAAAAGCCTATGACCGTTCGCCCTGCGGCACCGGCACCAGCGCCAAACTCGCCTGCCTTTACGCCGACGGAAAATTGCAGCCCGGCGAAGTGTGGCGCCAGGAAAGCATCGTGGGCAGTATTTTCGAAGGACAAGTTCGCATCGAGGACGGCCAAGTGCTGCCCATTATTAAGGGCTCCGCGTTCATCACGGCGGAGGCGGATGTGATTCTCGATCCCCGCGATCCCTTTCGCAACGGCATCTACCCGTGAACAAGCCCGCCGAAGTCGTGATTGTCGGCGCCGGTATTGTGGGCGCTGCCTGCGCACTGGAACTTTCCGCTGAAGGCTTGCGCGTCCTGGTGATTGACAAAAGTTTCACCAGCGCCGGCTCGACTGGCGCAGCGATGGGACACATCGTGGTGATGGACGATTCCGAGGCGCAATTTGCCATCACGCGCTATTCGCAAATTCTCTGGGACGATATGCGCGAGCAATTTCCCACGTCCGTGGAATTTGACCCGTGCGGCACGCTGTGGGTTGCCGCCGACGAAGAAGAAATGCGCGAAGTCCACCGAAAATTTGATTACTACCGCGAACGTGGCGTCAGCGCGGAAATCCTCGACTCGCAGCAGGTTCGCGATGCGGAACCTCATTTGCGCGCGCCGCTTGCGGGCGGGCTGCGTGTGCCAGGAGATTCGGTAGTTTACCCCCCCTGTGCCGCGGAGTTTTTATTGCAGAAGGCGCGTGCGCTGGGAGCTCGCGTAATCCAGGCTCAGCCGGTCGCCGCAATCGGAAAAGGCGTCGCGCGTCTCGCTGACGGCACCGTTTTCGCGGCCGGCTTCATCGTCAATGCCGCCGGGCAGTCCGCTCCAAAACTCAGCCCCGGCATCAATATCAAGCCGCGCAAAGGCCATCTCGTGATCACCGACCGTTATCCGAATTTTCTCCACCATCAGGTCGTCGAACTCGGCTATCTGAAGAGCGCTCACTCCCTCACTTCCGATTCCGTGGCCTTCAATGTACAACCCCGTAAAACAGGTCAAATTTTGATTGGCTCGTCGCGCCAATACGATGCGGAAAATTCCGCCGTGGACGAATCCATTCTCGCGCGCATGTTGCAACGCGCCTTCGAGTACATGCCAGACCTGAGTTTTCTCTCCGCGATCCGCGTTTGGACCGGTTTCCGCCCCGCCACTCCTGACAAACTCCCGTTGATCGGTCCGTCGCCGCAGGATCCGTCCGTATTGGTCGCCGCAGGCCACGAAGGCCTGGGCATCACCACCTCGCTCGCCACAGCAAAATTAATCTGTGCGCAAATTCTCGGCCAGCGCCCCGCGATTCCCATTCAGCCTTATCTGCCGTCGCGCCAAATAGCTGCGGAAGCCCATGTCTGAATCGATTTCCGTTCGCGTAGATGGAAAAATGGTGTCCGTGCGCGCCGGCTCCACTGTCGCCGTCGCAGTTCTTGCTTCCGGCGCGACATGCCGCGTTTCGGTGACCGGCCAGCATCGCTCGCCTCTCTGCGGCATGGGCACTTGCTTTGAATGTCGCGTCGCCATCCATGGAGAACCGCAGCGTCGCAGCTGCCAGGTGCTTTGCGAAGCGAATATGGAAATAGAAACCAATGGATAGCGTCAAACATTTGAGATTCGACGTCGCGGTTGTCGGCGCAGGTCCCGCCGGAATTGCCGCAGCCCTCGCAGCCGCCGATTCCGGCCGCACGATCGGCCTAATCGACGATAATCCCACTGCGGGTGGACAAATCTGGCGCGGCGCTTACAACTCGGCTCGGCCCTCAGCAGCAGCTAGCTGGTTCGATCGCCTGAATAAATCCGCAGTTCAAATCGTTCGCGGCGCGCGTGTCTTTCACGCCGCAGCAGGCGAGCTTGCCGCCGAATCCGACGACTCTGTAATTCAGATTAGCTACGGCAAACTAATTCTCGCCACCGGCGCGCGCGAACTTTTCCTGCCTTTCCCGGGCTGGACTTTGCCGAACGTCATGGGCGCTGGCGGCTTGCAAGCCTTCGTAAAATCCGGCCTCGAAATCTCCGGAAAACGCATCGTCATTGCCGGTACTGGCCCGCTGCTGCTCGCCGTCGCCGCCTACGCG
>Ga0070762_10001025_pt1 | contig 12528 bp, 9 predicted proteins | sample HubBroMetageREF2_FD_66726 | JGI IMG/M metagenome (GOLD analysis project Ga0070762, IMG submission 66726) | Reference soil microbial communities from the Hubbard Brook experimental Forest, New Hampshire, USA - Hubbard Brook CCASE Soil... | ecosystem: Environmental > Terrestrial > Soil > Temperate...
GCCTTTTCTTCTACCAAACGTTCGGAGTTGAGCGACGAAAAAGTACCGAGCAGACTGGAAACCGCGCTTTGATCGGCAGGCAGCGATGTCGGAGACGTAATCTTCCACTGGCCAGAACTATTGCGCTCGCCCGCGACTTGTTCGGCGCCATTTTTCTTGAGGCCGAATTTGGAAATGTCCGTTTCTTTAACAGATAAGATTTTGGGCGGCGCGTCGGCGGAGGCTTCGGTGGCCTCAGCTGGCTTGTGATGATTCGACCAATACAGCGTTCCTGTTAATCCAGCTAAGACGACGGCGGCAACAATCAGGCCACGCAGTTTCATCTACCGCCTCCGCCACCACACTGAAACACCAGCGAAAACTACCACCAGCGGCAAAAGAAACTGGCTGGTAATCCGAACCATACTCAGCTGCGCGCGAGTCATGGTGATGCGGCGGTCTTCCTCTTGTTTAGGACGGATCGAGATCAAATCTTCGTCGGATGCTAACCAATCAATGGTGTTCAAAGCGAGATCGCTATTGCCGTTGAATTTCATGAAGGAGTTCGCTGCCCAAGACGAACTGCCCACCACTACGAACCGTCCCTGCGAATCCTGCTTGCCAGTATTGTAGGTTCCGGCTGCGGCAAGCGTCAGCGGCCCCTTCTTATTCTTTGGGTCATTCGGATCGATCGCCGGAGAATTCAAGTTGTTTGTCGCCAGGCTTGTACTCGAAGAGTCAAACAACTTTTGAACTGTGGTCTTGTCGCCGTTCTTAATTTCAATCGAACGCGAAAGCGGAAACCCGGTCGCCGTGCCCTTCATGCCGTTCACAATCGGTTGAGTCTCGTAGCTGGTGACGAGGGCCACCTGCGGACCAAGTCCGGCGAGCTGCCCGATCGGATTCAGATCCAAAATTAGATTCTTATCCATGGCCACGCCCCAGCTTTGCAATAGGTTCGTGAGCGCATCGTTCTCTGCGATCTCGGAACGGCCGATCTTCAGTGGCGGATCGAGCATGAGCAGAGCGCGACCGCCGTCTTCGACGTACTTCTTGATTGCATCGACTTCGGGCTGCTGATAATCGCGAGTCGGGCCGCCAATTACCAGCGCCGTGCAATCGCTCGGGACTTCGGCTTTTTGCAGCAAATCAATCGACTTCGCATCGTAGTTGTCTTTGCCCACCAGTTCCTTGAAATCGGAATAACCGTTGCGGTCGGACTCGTCAATCTGATGCTCACCGCTGCCGGCGACGAAACACACCGTACGCGTCCTGTTCTTCAGCACCCGGATCAACGCGCCCGTGACGCCTTCTTCGGTCATGCTCTTGGCTTCTTCTTTCCTGTCGCCAACCTGGACGAGCGCCGTTCCATAATTCTTTATGCCCGCTTCACGAGCTTGTTGTGGATTCTTATCGGGATCGATGTAGTCAACGTGGATCTTTGGGGAAAGCGACGAGTACTCGTCGAGCAGGTCTTTCGCGTGTTGAAACCGGGTCCCCTGATCGAAATAGAGAATAGTCGCGTTCCCGTTTAGTCCCTTGACGATCTTGGCGGTCTGTTCGGACAGGCTATAGCGCTTGTTCGACGTGGCGTCATAAGACTTGGTATAGCGATTCGCGAGCACATTCACGATGACTACCGCCGTTATTACGATTAGGACGTAGACGAGCGCGTAAGCGGCGTACTTCGTCTGCCTGGCTTTCAGCAACTGTGTATTCACCTACGACCTCCAGCGGAGAGATTCCATGGAACGGGCCGTGAAGAATAGTCCAAGGAAAATCACCGTCACATAAAAGATGGCATCTTTCAAATCGAGCACGCCCTTGGCAAATGATTCGAAATGCGTGATTACTGACATATAAGCGAGCACTTGAGCCCAGGTTGCGGTTTCATATCCGCTGACCCACTCTAGAACCCAGAGCAGAAGGCAGACTCCAAAGGTCGCGGCGCCGGCAATGATCTGATTCTTGGTGAGAGTTGAGATGAAGGTGCCGATGGCCAGCAACGCTCCCGCCTGCAGCAACAATCCCAGATACCCAATCGCCAGCGGCTTCCAGTCGGGCTTACCGTATTTGAAAAGGAATGCAAAATTCACTGCCGCAACCAGAAGCATGCACGCGTACAGACTCAGCGCCGCGAGCCATTTTCCGATAATGATCTCGCTGTCCCGGATGGGCGAAGTAGCCAGCAGTTCAATTGTGCCGCTGCGCTTTTCTTCCGCAAACAAGCGCATGGTGATCATGGGGATGAAGAACAACCCGATCACGCCGACATTCGACAGCAGCGGTCGAATGACGATTTCGTTGAGGTTCATGGGCATCATCTGGCCCCGCATCTGCGATTCCATGCCCATCAGAACGAAGTACCCCAACGAATTCCAAAAGAAGAATCCAAAGATCAGCGCAAACATAGTCAGCAGCAAGTACGCGATGGGCGACGCGAAATAGCTGCGAAGCTCCTTGCGGCAGATGATTAAAATATTTCGCATTTACTGTGCCCCCTGGATCGCGACTTCTTCTTTTTTTATTTCGGCTCCGGTCAGTTGCAGGAATATTTCTTCGAGACTCATGGCGGTCGGCCGCAACTCATTCAAGTCCCAACCAGACTCGACCACGGCACGGGCCAGATCGCCGCGGATAAAACCCTTTCCGCTTTCGACCTCGAAGCTGCTTCGGTTCTGCTGGCTCTGCTTGGCTACCACGCGGCTTACGCCAGCAATCTGTTCGATCCGCCGCTGGACGACTGCAAAATCGAGGCTGCCATTGCGTCCGCTGACCTCGACCAGTACGGATTCTGCGCCCCGAGCGCGGTTTTGCAGATTCTGTACGGAGTCCGTCGCGACCAGCTTGCCTTTGTTGATGATCAGCACCTGCTCACACGTCTGCTCAACTTCCGGCAGAATATGTGTGCTCAGAATGATAGTGTGATCGCCGCCGAGGCTCTTGATCAAGTCACGTGTCTCATTGATCTGCTTGGGATCGAGACCAGCAGTCGGTTCATCGAGAATCAGGACATCCGGATTGTGAATGATCGCCTGAGCCAGTCCAACGCGCTGGCGATAGCCTTTCGAGAGCTTTCCCAGCAGTTTGTTCTTTACATCCGCGACGGAGCAACGATCACAAACGTAATCGACTCGCTTGCGCAACTCCGCACCTGAAAGCCCTTTGAGCTGACCGACGAAGGTCAGGTATTCTCCGGTCTCCATCTCGGGATAAAGCGGCGGCGTTTCGGGGAGATAGCCGATGCGCTTTTTCACTTCGAGCGGTTGTTCGAGAACATCGAAGCCGGCGACAGTCGCGCTGCCCGACGTTGGCGGCAGAAAACACGTCAACATTCGCATTGTGGTGGTCTTCCCAGCGCCGTTCGGCCCGAGAAAACCTACGATCTGGCCTTTCACAACTTCAAACGAGATGTGGTCAACAGCGGTATTACGAGCGTATCTCTTGGTGAGCTCTTTCACTGTAATCATAAGAGGTTTGTCGTAAGGAATTACGGTTTGCACCGCCCGAACCGTACAACTGTTGAACAGTTCAAGGCTGAACGTATATGTTAAGAAGCTCCGAGCGGGAATGTCAAATCCCGGCAGCGGTATGTTTTCATCTCGCGGAGGAGGATTCATGAAGTATCGGAGGCTTGGCCGCACCGGCTTCGAAGTAAGCGAAATTGCTCATGGACTATGGGGCATGAGCGGTTGGAGCGGGTCTGACGACCAGCAGTCGCTCGATGCTCTGCAGTTAGCGGTTGACCTCGGCTGCAATTTCTTCGACACCGCTTGGGCCTACGGCGGAGGCAAGAGCGATGCTTTGCTCGGCAAGATCTTGTCCGCCAACCGCGGAAAGCGCCTGTATGCAGCCTCCAAAATCCCACCGCTGAATGACAAATGGCCGGCGTCACCAAAAGACAACTATCACGATGTCTTCCCCACGGATCACGTTTTCAAGTATGTCAGGCTGATTCGAGAGAAGCTCGGAACCAACTCGATCGACCTTCTGCAATTTCATGTTTGGGACGATAGTTGGACCGGCGAAGCCGAATTTCGCGAGACCGTCGAGAAGTTGAAGAGTGAGAAGCTGATCCGCTTTTTCGGGCTAAGTCTGAATCGCTGGCAACCGGAGAACGGCATTAAGGCGCTGCGAACCGGATTGGTGGATGCCGTGCAAGTTATCTACAACATCTTCGATCAGGCTCCGGAAGACGAACTTTTCCCCGTCTGCCGGGAGTTGAACGTAGGCGTCATCGCCAGAGTCCCGCTGGATGAGGGCAGCCTCGGCGGCAAGATGACGCCGCAAACCAAGTTTCCCGCGGACGATTGGCGTTCAAAATACTTCAGCCCGGAAAATCTCAAGCAAACGCTGGCTCGCGTGGAGAAACTGAAACCGGCGATTCCTAAGAACATGAGTCTGCCGGACGCAGCATTGCGGTTTATTCTATCGGACGCAACGGTAAGCACCACGATTGTAGGAATGAGGAAGCCGGATCATGTCCGGCAAAACATTGCCATGAGCGATGCTGGACCGCTCGATGCGGAACTGCTTCAAACCTTGAAAAAGCACCGTTGGGATCGCACGCCGCAGCCCTGGTCAGACTAGCTTGGTCAGACTAGTTCGCTATTATTTAGAACGCCTTCAGTCGTGATTCGGCTTGCTTTGCAAATTTCCTCAGCGACCTTGACCACTGCGTCGCTGCTGTGGACGGGCCCGTCCGCTGACATGACCGAACTGGCAGCCAGGGTGAAAAGCAGAGCATCCTCCTGCTTGTCGAAATAAAGAACCACCTGATTCGCTGCCATGTCCCACCTCCTACAGATTGTTCTTATGGATGATAGGCCGATTCCGCGGTGGAATGACGTTATCTCTTTTGGTGCGTCCCAATCGGAAGGGCAGCTTGTGCGAATTTCTGGCTATGTCTCAACTTGCAACCCTCAATCACACAACTCAGCGTCCCCTGCGGCAGATCTCAGCGACCTCTGCGACTTAAGACTGTGGGCTGGCGGGTCATCAAAACCCGAAACGCGGAGCCCGTTTAGACAGCCGCCGAGTGAGCTGAGAATCTCTGAACAGGGCTCGCGAAACAAGATGCTGAGTCCAGTCGGCTCCGGCTTGAAAATGCTACAGTTAAATGTTCATGTCTGCCCCCGAATCCCGTTTCGTCAAGGCTTGCAGGCTACAGCCCGTGGACCGCACGCCGGTGTGGTTTATGCGGCAGGCCGGCCGTTACATGCCGGAGTATCGTGCTGTCCGCAAACAATATTCGCTGATAGAGATTTGCAAAAAGCCCGAGGTCGCGGCCGAGGTAACGATCACCGCCGCGGAGGCTCTTGGTGTGGATGCTGCGATTATCTTCGCTGACCTGCTACTGCCGCTCGAAGTTATGGGACTTCCTTTCCATTTCTCGGCCGGCGAGGGCCCGAGAATCGAGAAGCCCGTGCGGACGAAAGAAGACGTCGACCGCCTCCGTACCGACCGTGCGGCTGATCTGGGATACGTTTCCGAAGCCGTGCGCCTGGTGTGCAAACATCTTGGCGCAGGTCTGCCGGTAATCGGTTTTTGCGGCGCACCGTTCACACTCGCCAGTTACATGATCGAAGGTGGCGGCTCGCGTAATTACGTTCATGCGAAGAAAATGATGTATTCGTCGCCCTCAATGTGGGACGATCTGATGCGGAAGCTGGTCGCTGTCGTCTCCGAATACGCCGTGGAGCAAGTGAGGGCGGGCGCCGACGTCATCCAGATCTTCGACAGCTGGGTCGGGTGCCTGAGCGTCGAAGACTATCGCCGGTACGTGCTTCCGCGCACGACGGAGCTAGTAAAAGCTCTTCAAAGAACCAGCGTTCCCATAATTTATTTCGGGACGGACAGCGCCACCCTTCTGCCTTCGATGCGAGAAACCGGCGCCGAAGTCATCGGGCTTGATTGGCGTATCCCCCTCGATGACGGCTGGCGAAGCCTAGGTTTTGATTGTGCGGTACAGGGGAATCTCGACCCGGTGCTGCTTTTCGCGGACTGGAAGGAGCTGAAGTCCCGCGCCCGAGGTATTCTGCAACGTGCAGGCGGACACGCCGGACACATCTTCAATCTCGGGCATGGCATTTTGCCGGAGACTCCGGTGGAGAATGTGAAAGCGCTGGCGAGATATGTGCAGGAACAGTCCGTGACAACTGTTTCTGCAGCGCAATTACGGGAGTAGTGATTGGCCAGTCCAAAGAAAACCGCTGTCCTTCTGCTGGCTCATGGCAGCCCGGATTCCGTCGACCAAGTGCCGGACTTTCTCCTGCGCGTGACCGGTGGGCGGCCGCTTCCTCCGCCAGTTGTGGAGGAAGTGAAACATCGGTATGGCCTGATTGGCCGCTCCCCCCTTACTGAGCTCACCCTGAAGCAAGCCGAACTTCTGGCGCACGAAATAAGTATGCCGGTGTACGTTGGCATGCGGAATTGGAAGCCCTTCATCGCCGACGCGGTTAGTTCCATGGTCGCCGATGGCGTCGAGCATGCCGTTGCGATTTGCCTGGCGCCGCAGAATTCCCGCACCAGCGTGGGTCTTTATCGTTCCGCCCTCGCCGACAGCGGAACTTCCTTTACCGTCGATTTCGTTGAGTCCTGGCACGACAAGCCAGGGTTGATCAGAGCGTTCGCCGAAAATCTGCGGACCGGATGGAATCGCGCCCGCCAGGAAGCGGGAACCCAAAAACTTCCGATCATATTTACAGCACACAGCGTCCCCGAACGCACGATCGCAGATGGCGACCCGTATGAGAGTCAGGCAAAGGAAACCGCCTTGTTAGTCGCTCGCGAGGCCGAACTCGCTCCCGAAGACTGGACCTTCGCTTTCCAAAGCCAGGGCATGTCAGGCGGAGCATGGCTGGGCCCGCGAGTAGAAGATACGATTCTCGGTCTGAAAGAGAAAGGATATCGCGGTTTTTTTCTGCAACCCATCGGATTTCTCTGCGACCACGTCGAAATACTCTACGACATCGATATCGGCTTCAGGCAATTTGCGGAGAGGCAGAGCATGCATCTGTGGCGCGCCGAGTCGCTGAATGATTCGCCATTCCTGGCTGCGGCGCTCGCCGATGTCACAAGATCGCGTCTCTCGGAATCATTGCTGGCCAGTCAATGAAGCGTATAGCCATCGTCGGCGGCGGAATCTCAGGACTATCAGCTGCCTTCGCGCTCGAAAAGCGGCGGCGGGCTGGCGCTTCGCTGGAATACGCTCTGTTCGAGTCCAGCCCGCGTCTCGGGGGAGTGCTAGTGACCGAGCGTGTCGACGAGTGCCTCGTCGAAGCTGGTCCCGATTCATTTCTCACCGAAAAGCCCTGGGCCAGTGACCTGTGTCGCGAAGTCGGACTAGGTGATCAACTCGTTGGTTCTAATGATGCTGATCGTATAACCTACATTTTAGCGAATAACAAATTAGTGCCGATCCCTGATGGCCTGATGTTCATGGTTCCCACGAAGATCACACCTACCGCGTTGTCGCCCCTATTTTCTGCGCGTACCAAAATGCAGATGGCGCGCGAATGGTTTTATCCTCGGCGAAGAGCCGATGCGGATGAAACAGTGGCGTCCTTTGTCGAGCGTCATTACGGCCGGGAGATGGTCGACCGTCTAGCGGATCCACTGCTCTCTGGCGTGTACGGTGGCGAGGCTGCTCAACTGAGCGTGCGCGCCGTTCTGCCGCGCTTTGCCGAGATGGAAGCAACTCATGGCAGCCTCGGCCGTGCCATGCTGGCCGCTCGCAAAAAAATCGCACATACCCCTAAGGCTGCAGCCAAGCCTCTGTTCACTTCTCTGAAAGATGGCATGCGGCAGTTGGTGGATGCGGTCGTGTCTCAGTTCCCTGCATCAGCTTTGAACTCCGGTACTCCCGTCCAACGTGTTCAACCGCAGAATGGAGGCTGGGTGGTTTCGGCAGGCTATGCCTCGGATGAATTCGATGCCGTGATAATGGCCATACCTGCGCAAGCGGCTGCGGAGTTGCTGGGGATCACAAGCGAAAGTCTCGCGTCCGAACTTCGAGACATACAGTACACTTCGTCGGTGACGGTCAATCTCGGCTACGATGGAAGCGTGCGCGCGTCTCTTCCACCAGGTTTTGGTTTTCTAGCCCCTCGCGGCGAGGGGAGACGAATGCTCGCCGCGACTTTTGTGCACAACAAGTTTCCCTATCGCGCTCCCAATAACCGCGCCCTGCTTCGCTGCTTCATCGGCGGCGCACGAAACGAGCAGATTCTATCGGCGCCCGATGAAGAAATTGTTCGCATTGTGCGTGAAGAGCTCGGCCAAATCCTCAGACTAAAGGCTGACCCACTCTTCACCCGCGTGTACCGGTGGAAAGGCGCAATGGCGCAATACGGAGTTGGCCATTTGGAAAGATTACAGCGGATCGACGGCCTGCTAAAGCAACTTCCTGGTGTGGCGCTGGCGGGCAACGGATACCGCGGAATTGGAGTGCCCGATTGCGTCCGGTCAGGAAGTGAGGCGGCGAGTAAAGCCATGCTCGCGGCGGGATTGCCGGAAGACGTATCACAAAGAGTAGCTTCTTGAACGAGGGTCTGCCTTCCCGAAATTACTCCGGTAACCGCACGTAACGCTGTTTATATTGCAGAAACCATCCGCCCGGCTCAGGGTTAATAAATTGTGGGGGGATTTATGAACAAACCAATTTTGACCGCAACCGCCCTTGCAGTGTTCGCATTGTCTCCGCTTTGGAGCCAGCAACAACAGCCCAAGAGCGACATGTCCAACATGAGCCCGTCTGAAATGCGCGACATGCCCGGGATGAGCAACGACGGAACTGCTCATGCGATGCAATCCATGGAAGGCCGGCACATGGATATGGGCCCGCATATGAAGATGACAGCGCTGCGCGCCCTCAAGCCGGGTGATCAGGAAAAAGCCGACCAGGTAGTCGCAGCCGCCCGCCAAGTCGCAGAGAAATACGTGGACTACAACGTTGCCCTCGCCGACGGCTTCAAGATCTTCATGCCCAATCGTCCGCAAAAGCAATACCACTTTACGAACTACGGGTACGCTTTCGAAGCGGGCAGGCACTTCAATCCCGATCACCCCACTTCATTGCTCTACGAAAAACAGGGAGATGGCTACAAGCTCATCGGAGTAATGTATACCGCGCCCAAGGGCACTGACGAAGCGGAACTCGACTCGCGCGTCCCGCTCAGCATCGCCCAGTGGCACGCTCACGTGAACTTGTGCTTGCCTCCTGAGGACAAAAGAAGTGAAATGGGCGGACCGAATGCACAATTCGGCCTGCACGGTTCAATTGCGACCAAGGAAGCCTGCGATGCCGCTGGAGGCAGATTCATGCCTCAGATTTTCGGCTGGATGGTGCACGTTTATCCGTTTGAGCAAAAGCCGGAAGATGTTTGGTCCGTCGAACCGCAAGCGCACGATCACCAGGATTAATCCGAGGCAAATTGAGCAAGTGCGCCCCGCCCGTGTGCGTTGGCAAAAGCTGGACGGGCGAGACTCCCTTTGCTCCATCGGACAACGCTCAAGCCAGCGAAGCAGCTTCCTCAATCGCTTCCCTCAACCGCTTCACAGCCCAATCGATTTGCTCTTTGGTGATGACCGCCGGCGGCGCGATCAGCACGTGATCGCCCGAGATTCCATCCACACAACCTTGCATGGGATAAACCAGCAACCCTCTTTGCACCGCTGCTTGTGCTACGCGACCCGCGAAATTCACTTCTGACGCGAACGGCTGCTTCGTACCTTTGTCGGCGACGAACTCGACCGCCCACAGCAATCCTACGCCCCGCACATCGCCAACTGCCCTGGCATCGCGCAATTCCCCGAGCGATTCACGCAGGATCGCAGCCGTCGAGCCCGGACGCTCAGAATCCGCAGCCTGCAGCAGTTTTCGCTCTTGCAGAAACTTGAGCGCAGCCCTTCCTGCGGCGAGAGAGATGGGATGCGAGTTGTACGTGAACCCGTGCAGAAAGGCTCCGGAGCCATCGGCGATGGCGATGGCTATTTTCTTCGAAACCAGCACCGCGCCCAGCGGAGCATAGCCGCTTGATAGACCCTTAGCGGTGACTAGAAGGTCGGGCGCGACGTTCCAATGGTCGACGGCAAAATTCCGCCCGGTGCGGCCCATGCCGGTCATCACTTCATCGGCGATCAAAAGAACTCCATGGCGGCGGCAAATCTCCGCCACACTTTGCAGATATCCGGGCGGAGGCACAACCGCACCCAAGGTCGCTCCGCTGACTGGTTCGACAACGAAAGCGGCAACTTCGCCCTTTGCGGCCTCGATCGCCTTCTCCAACTCCGCTGCGTACTCTTGACCGCAACTACGGCAGCTATCGGTGCAGTCAAACGCACAGCGATAGCAGTACGGAAATCCCACGTGAGCGAATTCCTGCACCATCGGACGATAGATCTCACGCCGTCGCTTGTTTCCGGAAACAGACAAAGCCCCCAGGGTAGACCCGTGATAACTTTGCCCACGGCTGATCACCTGATGCCGCTTGGTTTGCCCGATCTCCACCTGATACTGCCGCGCAAGCTTAAGCGCGGTCTCGACCGACTCCGATCCTCCGCAGGTAAAGTAGACGCAGCCGCCTTCGAAATTCTTACCAGCGAAATCGAGCAACTCCACGGCATACTCTTCGGCTACCGGAGTGGTGAACTGGCTGCTATGCACGAACTCCAACTGTTTGGCCTGAGTCGCCATCGCCGTCGCGATCTCCACGACTCCATGCCCAATGAAGTTCACCGCGGCAGATCCGGAGAAGTCCAGATATCGTTTGTCGCGCGCATCCCACAGATAAACCCCTTCGCCACGCACGGCCGGAGGAAAAGTCTTGCGGAACGAACGCCGGAGGACGGCGGAATAAGACGACGGATTAATCACGGGGGATTCCGGCACGTCTCGGATTATCCGGCGGCTCGCCCGCCATGTCAAAGCGTCAATGCTCAGGTGCTGTGGCCATGAACCACACGTCCTAACTAGGCATTAGCGCTAGCCGTGTAGAATCGGCCTTTGATGGCGAATTCCGCAAATGACGCCCCAGCCAGCAAGATGAGTATTTCCGCTCGCTGGCTGCGCCTCTTTCAGCCGTCTCATCAGCACACAGCATTTTCAGCGACTGTGCTGTTGATGACGGCGATGGTGCTTTCCCGCATCGTCGGCTACCTTCGTGAGGCCTATACGGCGTGGGCATTTGGCGCCGGCGCGACCACGGATGCTTACATTGCCGCCTTTCAGATTCCTGATTTCCTGGCGTATCTCGTCGCCGGCGGCACAATTTCCATCACATTCGTCTCCATCTACACGCGATTCCTAGCGGAGAAAAGAGAGGAAGACGCCCAGAAAACCTTTTCCGTAATTATTACGGTCATGACGCTGGTTCTGGGGATCGGCGTCATTCTCGCCGAGATCTTCACCCCTCAGATCACGCGGCTTATGTTCCACAACTTCAAGCCCGAACAGCTTGATCTTTGTGTGCGTCTTACCCGGATTCTCCTGCCTGCTCAGATTTTGTTCTACGTCGGTGGGGTCGTTTCCGCAGTGCTGTCTTCACGCCGGCTTTTTCTGTTCCCGGCCTTGGGACCTCTGATTTATAACGCTTTCATCATTCTGGGCGGCATCACGCTTTCCCACTCGTTTGGAATCGCGTCACTGGCGTACGGGGCATTGGCTGGCACTTTCGTCGGCCCGTTCCTTATCAACGCAATCGGAGCTGCGCGCGTCGGTGCCGGTTATCGCGTTTCGTTTGACGTACGCAACTCAGCCTTTCGCGAATGGGTTCGAATGTCGATTCCTTTGATGATCGGAGTCTCGCTGGTCAGTGCCGACGACTGGATTCTGCGTTACTTCGCCTCCGATTCAGCTGGCGCGATCAGCCACATCAACTACGCCAAGCGTCTGCTGGCTGTGCCGATCGCGATCCTGGGACAAGCCGTCGGCCAGGCTTCTCTGCCGTTCTTTGCCCGGTTATTTGGCGAAAAACGCATGCAGGAGTTTGCTGACACGGTAAACGGATCCGTCTACCGCACCGCTGCCGCTGCGCTCCTGGCGACGAGTTTGATGATGGCGTCCGCCCTCCCGTTGATCGACCTGGTATACCGCCTTCCTCGCGGACACTTCGTTTTCTCTGACTCGCAGGCTACGGCGACTTACTTTTTTTGGTTCTCCGCGTCCCTGGTGTTCTGGTCCGCACAAGGACTTTATGCTCGCGCCTTCTACGCCGCCGGAAACACGCTCACGCCGATGGTCGCCAGCAGCCTGATTACGATCGCGTCGCTGCCGATGTACCGAGCGCTCTACCATGCCTTCTCATCTATAGGACTCGCGCTGGCCTCCGATCTCGGGATCGCTGCCAACTGCCTCGCCATGGGCATTCTGCTGCATCAACGCAAGCTGGTTCGGTGGGATGAATTGCAATGGAGAGAGTTGGCGAAGGCCACTCTCACAGCGACCGTAGCGGGGCTGTTGAGTTATCGGGTCGCACGCGCCGTCGTAGTGACGGGCAGTCGCATTGCTGACATCGAAGCGCTGGCTCTAATTTGCATCACTTGGGCCGG
>Ga0070762_10001028_pt1 | contig 12513 bp, 8 predicted proteins | sample HubBroMetageREF2_FD_66726 | JGI IMG/M metagenome (GOLD analysis project Ga0070762, IMG submission 66726) | Reference soil microbial communities from the Hubbard Brook experimental Forest, New Hampshire, USA - Hubbard Brook CCASE Soil... | ecosystem: Environmental > Terrestrial > Soil > Temperate...
TCGAGGATCCCAACTTTGAGCACACGCCTTATGAGCCCTTCGTCGCCTATGGCCGATCGAAGACGGCGAACATCCTGTTTGCAGTGGCGTTCGACCGCCGACACCGGAGTCGTGGCATACGTGCTGCGGCTGTGCACCCGGGTGGTATTCAGACCGAACTGGGACGTTACCAGGATCCAAGCCGCATACGAAATATGATCGACCAGATCAATCAACAGCGTGCGGCTGAAGGCAAGGGTCCCTTCCAGTGGAAAACGGTTGCCCAAGGTGCCGCAACTTCCGTGTGGGCTGCTGTCGTTGCTCCTGTTGACAAAATCGGCGGCCACTACTGCGAAGACTGCCACGTGGGACATCTCGTGGCGAACGAACTGCCGGCCGGAATAAGCGAAGGAGTGCGCGGTTATGCGGTCGATGAAAGAGCGGCAGAGGCGCTCTGGAAGAAAAGTGAAGAAATGGTTGGAGAGTCGTTTTAGCTTCCTCATCCTAAACAACAACGCACCAGAGGAAAACGAAAAGTGATAAAACGAGCAGACCTCACCGGATATGAGGGTCTCCCCGCGATGATACGGTAAACTGACTACGGATTGGCACTTCGGGGCTTGAATCCCTGGGGGGCCAGCCAGTCGATCGCTTTCGCCTTAATTCTTTCCCAAGTACTCACGCGGTGTGTGGCGAGAATTGTTGACCGTGTCGGGAGCGCCCATGTCCAAAACGAGATTGAACATTGCGATGATTGGATCCGGATTCATCGGCAAAGTACATTCCAATGCCTTTCGCCAGGTCAGTCATTTCTTCGACACACCTTATGAAGTTCGATGCCAGGTCATCTGTGGACGCGACCGCGTAAAGCTGGAAATGGCAGCGTCCCGGTGGGGTTGGAGCGAGGTTGAGACTGATTGGCAGAAAATCATAACAAGAAGCGATATTGACGCAGTTGATATCGCTGTGCCCAATTCACTGCATTCTGCGATCGCGATTGCGGCGGCTGAAGCAGGGAAGATCGTACTCTGCGAAAAGCCGCTGGCTTCATCCCTTGCGGAAGCGGAAACTATGGCCAAAGCGGCGCAGCGCACGGCGAATATGGTTTGGTTTAACTTTCGGCGCGTGCCTGCAGTAGTTTTTGCCAAGCAACTCATCAGGGACGGCCGCATCGGCAAAATGTTTCACTATCGGGCGCTCTACCTAAATCAATCTGGAAATGATCCCGGCAAGGCGAACACCTGGCGTTACAAACGGAGTGAGGCCGGAATGGGAGCCGCGGGAGATCTGCTTTCGCATTCCATTGACTTGGCTCTTTACCTCAATGGATCGATAACCGAATTGTCCGCGATGACCCACACCTTTGCTCCCGGCCGTGACGTGGACGACGCCACACTGTTCATGGCCCGCTTTGCCAACGGCAGCATCGGCGCCTTCGAGGCGAGCCGTTACGGGGTTGGATGCCAGAATCGAAATACGTTTGAGCTTAATGGCTCGAAGGGGATGTTGAGTTTCAGTCTCGATGAAATGAACCAGCTTGATTTCTTCGATGCTACCGAACCAGCCAATTTGCAGGGCCGACGCAGCATAGCCGTCACGGGACTGGAGCATCCATATGGAAAAAACTTCTGGAAGCCCGGCCACGTTCTGGGATACGAACATCCTTTCATTGCTACGCTCGGAGACTTTCTTCACTCGATCGCCCAGCAAGAACCGTTTCACGCGAACTTTGAAGATGCGCTCGCAGTGCAACGAGTCCTGCACGCGGTCGAACAATCTTCGTCTGCTGGTGGTTGGGTTAGCGTCGACGGGAACTCTGCATAGGGGAACACGTCGTTTTCTATCATCCCCAGGAGCGCTATCTCGCAAGGAACGTCCTACGGCCTATCCTTCGCACCGATGAGTTCGAGCGCCAGCGCGGCTAACTCAATATCCTCGCGCGATGAGAGGCCGCTGACCGCGACTGCGCCGGCGACGACGCCATCTTTCCAGATGGGGATGCCGCCGCCCCAGCCCACGAATCTGGGATCACCGTAGTAGGCGATGTCATGTCCCTTCTCGGGGTGGCGCACTTTTTCTCCAATTTCCTTTGTGGGTTTTCGTTCCCGGGCTGCAGTCCACGCCTTATTGGCGGCAACGCGGATCGAGGAAATGGGAGCGCCGTCCATGCGGGCAAAAGCAATCAGTTCCCCATGCGAATCAGCAACGGCAACAACCACGGATTTCTGCAGGTTCGAAGCCCTTTCGACGATGAGATCGACGATCTTCCTAGCCTCGGAGTAGTCGATCGCAGGAACGTTGCGCATGGGGGGTCGGAGAAAATTTAACTGAACGCGGCTACAGACGCAAGGGTTGCAGCCGAGATTGCGCCTGCGGAAAACAAAAAAACGGGCTGGGCAATTTGCCCAGCCCATTCAAACCTGCACAACTTAGAAAATAAACTTCAACGCAAACTGAATCAGACGCGGGGTGTTGCCCGTGTTCGTGGACGTCACCGTTCCAAATCCATTAGCGCTGTTGTTCCCTGCCGCGGGATCAAAGTTCGTGCCCGGGAAGCCGAACTGAGGATGATTGAACAGGTTAAAGAATTCGGTTCGGAATTCAACACCCATCCTTTCCGTGATGGTCGTCCTCTTGAATATAGCAAAATCAAAGTTGTTGATTCCGTCCGCGCGTAGTGAGTCGTCCACGCGGGATTCGGTGCCAAAACCCCACTGCGGCGGGGCGGCAAAGCAATTCGTGTTAAACCAGCTTGTCAGCGTACGACTGCCTCCTTTGGAACATCCAGCCACAACGTCAGGACGGACGTTGCTCACGCCGAGGCTGGCATTTTCCAGGGCGGTTGCGGGGCCGGACCATGAAATCTTGAGCGGAAAACCGCGCTGGAAGGTGGTTACGCCGTCAATTCCCCAACCGGACACGAGCTTGTCACCCGCTCCAGACATTCCTGCGAGAAATTTCTTGCCATGCCCGAAAGGAAGGTCAAGCACATAACTGATGACCAAGCGCTGGGACACATCCTGAGAAGAAAGCGACCTTTCGCCGGCCAGATTATTCCAGTCTTGCACCTGCCCCACGCCGCCTGTATTGCCATTCTCAAGCCAACTGGTCTGGGTGTCGGTATTGCTCAGCAGTTTAGCGTTCGTGTAAGCCACCAGCAGGGTGCCACCGCCCTGGAATCGGCGAGTTACCGTGGCTTGAAGCGAATTATAGGTGCTACCGCAGCACCCAAATTGAGCCAAACTCACGTTGTTGTACTGAGGGTACGGGCGATCAAGCTGTCCAAGATTGACTGTGTTGCCGGTCAGCGCGGTATTGGGGCTCACGATGGGATTGTTTAGATGGGCCGCGGCAAATGACGTTCCAATCGTCGGGGTTTGACCAGCAGCGGCTTGCGCAGCGGCTTGCGCTACGAAAGAGTCGGGGATTTGATTGATAACGACATTAGGGTTGTCGTTCGAAAGGTGAACGCCGTGCGAACCCGCGTAGGCGACATCAACGAAAAACCCGGCTGGCAACTGGCGTTGAATGTCGAGATTCCACTGCTGTACGTACCCTTCTTTCGGGTCGGTCCAGGGCGCCAACGTGGGCGAACCGTTTGTGGCGATAAAATTTGAAGTGTTTCCCTGCCTGCCTGGCGGCGGCAAAACTCCAGAACCACCAAAGGGACCCGCAGTCGTGCAAGTGAAACTTGCAAACGTCTGACCAGCCAATTTGCAATTGCTATTGTCAAGAGTAGCAGCCGGCGACAGGCCATGATTGATCGATCCAAAGAAAGGAGTGGTCGCCAGGTTGATCGGATCGTTGTCTGGATTGATATTGAAATCGGTGTAGTTTGGAATCCAGAACACACCGTAGCCGCCGCGAATCACAGTCTTCTGATCCCAGCTGTAAGCAAATCCGAGGCGCGGAGAGAACTCTTTCGTGTCCAATGGCAAGTTATTCCGGCTCGTGTTTGGACCGTTTCCGACCAGCAACGCGTCACCGAGACAAGGCGATCCGGGAGTACCGTTGCAGCCTGTAACCGTTGCATTGGTCACCGTCGGGTCCCAGTAACTCAAGCGGTTGTAACGCTCTGACCACGGCCCCTGAAGTTCATACCGCAGGCCCCAGTTTAAGGTCAATTTGGGGGTGTAGTGCCAGGTGTCACCCGCATAAAGCGCTCGGTAGGTCTGACGGCCGGCGGTTTGCGCTGGAACCTGGGCCGCGCCCTCCGTCTGGTTCACGAAGGTATTAGGGCCGTTTTGGGCTAAACCCAGCAGGAAATCAGCAAAAGCGAACCCGCCAGTAGCGGGGTTAGCAACAGTAGGTAAGCCCGTGCTACTTGTCCAAGCTCCCGAGAAACCAAATGCGCCGCTGGCGATGTTGGTTTGGTAGTAATTGTCGAGACCCAACTCATACTGGGCCCCGAACTGGAAGGTGTGCTTGCCATGAATGACAGTTACAGAAGGCGAGATGTTGTACTGGGTATTATGGTCGCCAATCGCGCTGTTGCCCTGGCTTCTGCCGATATCGCCGGGAAACGGAAATGCCGGCGTAGGAGGTGTGCGCATGATCTCAGGAACTTCACTGTTGTAGCTCGCCGGCCATCCCAGTTGAGTGAGATCGTAGCCAGCGAGGAGTGGCGCGCGGAGGTAAATAAAGCGGCTCCCTGAAATATTCAAATCGCCGATGATATTCGGACTAAAGACGTGGTTGAGATCAATGGCGAGAGCTTTGGTGTGATAATCCTCGGCGCAGCGGTCCAGGCACAAACCCGTGCCCAAAGGATTGGTCGGAAGGTCAAGCAGGCCGAAATAAGTAAACCGCGCGAACATGCGCGTCTTGTCGGTGATGTTGTAGTCGCCGCGCGCCACGAACTGTGTGTGATTTCCGCCGCTGCTGCTTGCCGAGGTAAAGTTATCGGGACTGTTGTTGTTGAAACTCGCAGCAGCCACGGGACTGTAGTACTTATCCCATAATGCAGTTGCAGCCTTGCTGAACTCGCTGGTCGGAATTATGTTACCGGCATAGGGAGTGCGCGCTCCCGTAGCGGTATTTACGGTGTACGGGTCGTAGAGCTGAACCCCCTGCGCCAGCAGAGAAGAAAAATCACCTTGCCGGAAGGCGGCCGTCGGTACCGCAGTCGTAACGACTGAACCGGTGCGCAGCCGGAATTGCTCCCAACTCGTGAAAAAGAATAACTTGTCCTTAACTACCGGACCGCCGACGTTAAATCCGTACTGATTCTGAACGTACGGTGGGGGTGTGTTGCTTTGTCCGCTTGCCAGCTCGCTCTGCTTGAAGAAATACTCGTTCGAGTTCAGAACCTTGTTGCGAAGAAACTCGTAAGCCTCGCCGTGGAAGCTGTTGGTGCCTGATTTCGTGCTGAAGTTCATGATGCCACCCGAGAACTTCCCGAACTCGGGACCCAGGTTGTTGTACTGCACCTTAAATTCACCGATCGAATCCTGCGTCGGAATCACGATGGGAAGGTTGATGTATCCGATATTGAGCGGTTGGCCATCAAGGTACTCCGCGCTTTCATTCGCGAATGAGCCTCCCACCTGATAATTGCCCCAGCTAAAGGGATTCTGTCCAACTGGAGTGCCGCCCGATCCGCCCTGCGCAACCGCGGCGGGAGAGATCGTGATCAGGTTAAAAATGTTGCGGCCATTCAACGGGAGTTCGTTGGCTTTTCGCTGTTCTACCACTTGACCTAGAGACGAAGTCTCCACTTGGAGCAACGGAGTCTCGGCGGTGACTTCTACCGTTTCCGTCACTTGGCCGACGGGTAAAGTGGCGTCGATGTGCGTATCTTGCTGAACTTGCACCACCACGTCATTCCGGGTGAAGTGCTTAAAACCTGCCTTCTCGACGTCGAGGCGATAACTTCCGGGCACCACGTTGACAAAGCTGTACAAGCCTTCATTGCCCGTTGGCTGAACGCGCTTTTCCTGGGTTCCGGTGTTGGTAAGTGTGACTTGTGCACCCGCAACGGCTGCCCCGGAGGAATCCGCTACCGAGCCGTCGACCGTGCCGAAGGTACTTTGACCGTGAAGGGAAAGAGAAGTCGTGACCACGAGGACCGCTGAAAAGATCAGAGTCCATAGCCTGCGAGACGGCATACACACCCCCACAACACATTTTTGGAATCGCGGAAGTTTTAAATACACGACTAGTCGTTGTCAAGCAAAAAGTAATGTTTTTGCACTAGACATCGATTTTCTGAATCATGAGGGTAATCGTTTTTTACTTGTGGGTAATCGTTTACCGCGGGTAATCGATTACTTTTGGCATTGTGGTGTTATTATCCTTGCGCCATGGCAGTGACCATGATGGATATCGCGCGAGATCTCAAGGTCTCGGTTGTGACGGTATCCAAAGTTCTGCGAAATCAGGGCCGCATCAGCGCAGCCACGCGCAAACGTGTGCTGAGGCGCGCCAAGGAACTGCATTACCAGATGAACTGGGTGGCGCGCAGCCTAGTGACGCGGCGCACTTACACCATCGGCCTGCTGCTGCCGGAATTCACCCATCCCTTCTTTGCCGAGATTGCTCGGGTGGTTGCGCAGACGGTGCGGCCACACGGCTATCACGTCATCATTTCGTATTTCGAGGAAGATCCCGAATTGGAACGGAGCGAGGCCGATTTCTTATTGGCTCGGCAGGTGGACGGGCTGATCATCGCTTCGGCACAACCCGCCCGTTGCCTGGATATGTTTCGGCGAATTCAACAGCGCGACGTTCCCTTCGTGCTCATTGACCGTCCCATTTCGGGATTGCAGGCATCTTTCGTTGGAGCTGACAACCGCGCCATCGGCAGGCTGGCTACGGAACATCTTATCGCGCGAGGATGCCGTCGCATCGGCCACCTGCGTGGTCCTGAAATAGGAATCGCGGGAGAACGCTTTGAAGGTTACCGCGGAGCCCTGACGAAGCGCGGTTTGCGTCTGCACTCACGTTATGTCGTAACGGCCGGGCATGGAGACGAGATGGGGTATTTGGGAATGCGGCAATTGCTGGGAGTACGTCCGAGTCTGGACGGAGTTTTCTGCTATAGCGACCCAGTTGCAATTGGGGCTATCAAGGCGATTCTGGGCGCCGGTCTGAGAGTGCCGGAGGATATTTCCGTGGTTGGTGCCGGCAATGTGCATTTTTCTGACATGTTGGCGGTGCCGCTTACTACCGTCGATCAAGGCACTTGCCAAATGGGAGTGCGGGCTGCGGAACTCCTGATTGAGAGAATCCTGCTCAAGCGCACTGCGCGACCTAAGAAGATCCTGATTCCACCCAAGCTGATAGAACGGGAATCGACCCGCCGGTGAGCTCGCTAGTAATCGCTTATCTCTCGCTCGTCAAGTCAGACCTGCCGCGCTTTACGATACGTTCCTTGACGGAAGAGCGTGGCTCGATAGACGAATGGCGAGAATCGTTTTTCTTTGTTAAGCCCGTGTGCATGAGAAGGCTCGAGCGCGATATCCTAGGCGACTGAGGGAATTCGGAATTGTTGAAGACACTCCTGTGTATATCGTTCATCGTGGCAACCGTACTGTCAGCCGCAGCACTGGTGGCGTCCGTGTTTGATGTGAACCTGCCGCTTGGGTTGGATTTCATCCTGCAGAATTCACCCACTCCTCAGAAGTATCTGATCGAAACCATGCCCGGGGGCGTTGCCCTGCTCGACTACAACAACGACGGCTTGCTCGACATTTTCCTCGTCAACGGTGGGCGAATCACTAGCCCAATGCAAACGCCGGAAACTTTCGACCGTCATGACCCGCGCTACTGGAATCGGCTTTACCGTCAAAACAAAGACGGAAGCTTCACCGATGTCACCGAGCAAGCCGGATTGGCCAATGCCGGGGATGGAAATTACGGAATGGGCGTGGCCGTGGGCGATTACGATAACGACGGCTACCCCGATCTGTTTGTCACGAATTATGGAAAGAATATTCTGTATCACAACAACGGCGACGGCACATTCTCGGACGTGACGGCGAAGGCGGGAGTCGCCGGAGGGGGTTGGTCCGTCTCGGCCGGATTCTTCGACTACGACAACGACGGAAAGTTAGATCTGTTCGTTACACGCTACATGGATTGGGACACGAAGCACAGCAAGGACTGCGGCGGCAATTACCACACATATTGTCCGCCGGAGGAATTTCCGTCCACCACCAGCATCCTCTATCACAACAACGGTGACGGAACTTTCACCGATGTGAGTCAACGCTCCGGCATTGCGGCCAAAAAGGGAAGAGCATTAGGCGTGGCATTTGCCGATTACGATGAGGACGGATTTACAGATATATTTGTGGCCAATGACGGCATGCAACAATATCTGTTTCACAACAATGGGAATGGAACGTTCACCGAACTGGGTCTCGAAGCAGGAGCGGCTCTGTCTGAGGACGGTCGGCGGTTGTCGGGTATGGGAGTTGTCTTTCAAGACTATGACAACGACGGTCGGCCAGACGTTATCGTGACCGAATTGCCCCGAGAGATTTACGGTGTTTATCACAACGACGGCGGCGGTTCGTTCAGTCATCGCAGCCTCGAAACTGGCTTGGGCGTGCTCTCGAGTGGAAGCTCTGGCTGGGGCGTGGGTCTCGAAGACTTCGACAATGACGGCTGGAAAGATTTGTTTGTCGCCCAGGGGCACGTGCTCGACAACGTAGAGCGGATTGACCCCTCCTTGCATTACCTTGAACTGCCGCTCGTGGCAATGAATCACAATAGTCGCTTCGAACGGGTTGATTCTGGCAGTGCGACTCCAGTAGCCGGGCGCGGAGCTGCGTTCGGCGACTTAAACAACGATGGTTGGCAAGACGTCGTCATGACCTATCTCGGTGGCCATCCGCAAGTGTTCATGAATCGCGGTGGCAAGTTGCACTGGCTGGTCGTTTCGTTGCGGGGGACGCGAAGCAACCGTGACGGATTTGGCGCCCGAGTGAAAGTAAATGGACAAACGCGATTCGCGACTTCCGCGGGGAGCTATGCTTCCTCAAGCGACAAGCGTCTTCATTATGGACTCGGGGCCGCTGAAAAAGCTAAGGTGGAAATCGTGTGGCCGTCGGGCATTCACCAGACGTTAGATGATGTTCATGCTGATCAATTCCTGGAAGTTCGTGAGCCGGAGAAACCGTGATCCGCGCATTCTTATTTTTGTGGTTCGCGTGGCAGACTCTCTCACCGGAAGCCGCCCAGCACATGCAGGCCGGAATCGTAGCCGACAAACAGCGACAATTCGATGTTGCCATTGCCGAATTTCGAAAAGTCACACAGCTTGAGCCGACGTTTGCCGACGGCTTCATCAGCCTTGGACAGACGTACATGGAGAAGCACGATTTGGCGTCCGCAGTTGCGCCGCTAAAGCGTGCGCTTGAAGCGAATCCAGATTCGGCGCCGGCGCACCAGTTGCTGGGATATGCGCTGTTAGCGCAAGGTTACGCAGCCGAGGCAATTCCGCATCTTCAACGAGTGGGGGATAAAACCGGACTAGGAGTTGCGGAGATCCAGACTGGCCAACTGCCGGAGGCGATCGCAAATCTCCAGGCTGCGTTGGCGGACCGTCCGAACGATCCCGATCTGCTTTATTATCTGGGTCGCGCCAGCGGCTTGCTGTCGAAGCAATCGATTGACACTTTGGTGGCCGCTTATCCTGACTCTCCTCGTGCACACCAGGCGATGGCGGAAAACTATTTCGTGCTGCGGCAGATGCCAGAGGCTGAGAAGGAGTATCGCGAAGCATTGCGACTGCGGCCTGAGATACTGGAAGTTCACCTGGAATTGGGCGAGGTATATGCCGGCGCGTTTCAATGGGCTAAGGCGGAAGAAGAGTTTCGGGCGCAAACCCAGCTCCAGCCCGGCAACGCCGAAGCCGCATATCGTTTAGGAGCTGCGTTGCTGGAACAGGGTAAAGCGCACGAAGCACGGGCGGAATTTTTGCGGGCCGACAAGTTGCTGCCTGATATGCCCGAGACACTTTATTCGCTCGGGAAAGCCGCTTCCCTTGAAGGTGACGCCACCGCAGCCGAAAAAGAATGGACTCGCCTGCTTTCCATCGAGAAGGAAACTTCACTCGCGGCGCAGGCGCATTTCGGACTCGCGGGCCTCTATCGAAAACAGGGAAAGACGGAAGCCGCAAAGCACGAAATGCAGGAATTTCAAAGGTTGCAGGGCGGGGCTAATCCACAAGCACCCGGCAAATAAGCATCCGATCGCTGACAAACTCAGGTAAGCGTCCTACCGAACCAGGCGAGGGATCTGAGGTCTTCGCTCGTGGCGGTAGACGATTATATCCTCGCCGGTATCACCGAAAACCAAACGCTTCCAGATCGTCCCTAAGTTGCGCGATTGATTCGAACCAAGTGCGTGCATCCCCAATGCGCGGGCCGTTCGAATATTGGGCTCGCGATCGTCGACAAACAGCATTTCCTCGGCGGAAAAATCGCCGCGGTCATAAGGACCACGGCTGGCTTCCCACAGCTCGAAGAACGAATCAAAATTCACATTGAACATTGCCGCCATACGCGCAAACTCTTCCTTCGACGGGCAGCGGGCAAGGACTTGGCCGTAGTCGAGAATAACTGCGCTGATATTCGGGGTATCGCTAAGGCATGCTGCAGACAATGGTTCCTCGTGCATTCTCACCGTAGTTGTTTGTGAAGCGTTTCGTCCAATAATTTTGCTTGATGCGCTCAGTGGTTCTGGTGAGAACGCTTCCGAGATCTTTGACCAGACGCGTATACTGCGAATTCCGAATGCTGGATCGACGCGCCATTGCGGGAAAAGACGAAGGCGTAGTACAAATCCAACTGCACGAATTTCGGAGTGAAGCCCCGCACGACGAGTTTCGCCGAGAAAGCGGGCGATGACAGAACCTAACGATACTCTCGTGGTTGGCGTGGATATTGGCGGCACTAAAGTCGCTGCCGGTTTAGTGGACCGCGAGGGCGCAATCAAGTCTCAGACTCGCACTCCCATGGTAGCGAACCGCGAAGCCGGTGAGGGACTGGCTGCAGTGGTATCGGCGATCGATCTGCTGTTCGCTCAGGACACGAAAGCTCGCGTCCGGATTCGTGGAATCGGCATCTGCGCGCCCGGACCTTTGGATCCACACACCGGAGTTGTCGTTAATCCTCCGAATGTTCCTTGCTGGCGCAATTTTCCGCTCGCGGCCGAAGTAGCGAAGGTCTATGACGTGCCCGTAAAGGTGGAGAACGATGCCAACGCGGCGGCGCTGGCTGAGGGCATATGGGGTGCGGGACGTGGCTTTCATCACATTTTTTACGCCACCATCGGCACCGGCATTGGCACTGGCCTGGTGTGCGATAAACGGATTTATAACGGCCGGACAGGAGCCGCTGGCGAAGGCGGACACATGAGTATCGATTACAACGGTCCGCGATGCGGATGCGGCAAACCGGGCTGCATCGAAATCCTGGCTGCTGGGCCGGCAATAGCGCGAAGAGCGCGAGCTAAGTTGGCCGCCGGACAAAGACCGCAGTCGAACATCCTTGATCTTGCTAGAGGGAATATCGACGCCGTAACGAGTGAAATGGTGGGCCACGCTTATGCCGCGGGTGATCCCTTGGCGAAAGAGATTTTGCAGGAAACCGTTAAACTGCTGGCGCTGTGGCTCAGCAATATTGTTGATCTGCTCGAACCGGACGTGATGATTATCGGCGGCGGCGTGGCGGCGATGCTGAATCCGTTTTTCACCGATCTCTCGAAGTGGCTTGTTGAATACTGCGTGAATTCGCGAAGTTCCGAAATCCCCCTGCTCAAAGCGCACTACGGCGCAGACGCAGGAATTGCGGGCGGGGCCGCACTCTGCTCGGAATATGCTGGGTAGCCTCGGTGCCAGGGAAATAGATCGTTCGGTAGAACACAAACTGGATTTCTGACAACTCAAGTGGGGGCCCTCATTATGAGACTGATTCTGCCGCGATTCTTTCCGCGCCGCAGCAATGGTATGTTTTTCATGCTCGCGGCCTGTTTACTTGTAACGCTGCCTGTCGCTGCTTCCGAACCTTCCTCGCGAACTCTTGACTCGGGCTGGCAGTTTCGTGCGGTCGGTAAAACAGACAACCCCGACATTCAGCAATGGCACCCGGCGCAGGTTCCGGGCGTTGTTCACACCGACCTGCTGCAGAATAACCTTATCCCTGACCCATTCGATCGCGATAACGAATTCCGTTTACAGTGGATTGGCCTGACTGATTGGGAATACCAAACTACATTTCAGGTTGACTCGGTGACGATCGGGCACGACCACATCGATTTGGTGTTCGATGGCTTGGACACGTTTGCCGACGTCTACTTGAATGATCAAGCGATTCTCCATGCTGACAATATGTTCCGCACCTGGCGAATCCCGGCAAAGCCGTTGCTGAAGCCCGGTCAGAATACGCTGCGTATCGTTTTCCATTCCGCAATCAGGAAGATGATTCCCTACGTGAAGTCGCTGCCGTTCATTTTGCCAGCGATCTCAACCAATATTTCCAGCAACGAGGAAAATGTCGCGACCGCTCCATACACCCGCAAGGCGCC
>Ga0070762_10001031_pt1 | contig 12502 bp, 6 predicted proteins | sample HubBroMetageREF2_FD_66726 | JGI IMG/M metagenome (GOLD analysis project Ga0070762, IMG submission 66726) | Reference soil microbial communities from the Hubbard Brook experimental Forest, New Hampshire, USA - Hubbard Brook CCASE Soil... | ecosystem: Environmental > Terrestrial > Soil > Temperate...
TAGTCAGAGGCTGCGGCGGTCGTGGCGACGTCGGGGAATTTTTTGTGCTCGCGGATTACAGCGATTAGGGCTTGGGCGGCGCGGGGGAGGCTGCGGTCGCGGCGGTAGACTAGGCCGAGTTCGCGCCAGAGGTCGACACCTTCCACATTGAGGAGCTTTACTTCGCCAGCTTTGACCTGGTCGCGGGCGAAGCTTTCGCTGATGAACGAGACGCCGGCGTCGGCTGCTACAAAGCGCTTGATCATGCCGATGCTGGGGAGCTCCATGGCCACGCGAAGCCGGGCGCGATAGGGGCGGAAGAGTTTGTCCAGCACCTGGCGAGTGAAGCCGGTGCGGGGGAAAATCAGAGGCTGCGCCGCGACTTCTTCGAGCGTGATCTTCGAGCGATGGGCCAGAGGATTGCGAGTGCTAACCATGAAACGCAGGCGGTCGCGCGAAAGGTGGTGAACTTTGAGAGTTGGCGATTTGATGGGAAGCGTGACGATGCCGACATCGACCGAGCCATCTTCCACACGCTGCAAAATCTTGTGGCTGAAATTGCGATAGATGCTGATGTGAACTTGCGGGTAGCGGCGCTGAAAATCCGCGAACATGTCGGGCAAGAGATAGAGACAGGTGGCTTCGTTGGCACCGAAGACGAGCGGGCCCTGGACGACGTCACCGCGGTCGGCAACGACCTGGATGGATTCGTCGCGGAGGCGGAGGAGGCGCTCGGCGTATTCGAACAGGACCTCGCCGGCGGGAGTCAGCTCTACGGACTTGGCGGAGCGGTCGAGGAGACGCGCGCGGTAGGCTTGTTCGAGCTGGCGAATTTGTGCGCTGACGGCGGATTGCGAACGGAAGACTTTTTGCCCGGCGCGGGAGAAGCTCTTTAGCTTGGCAACGTAGACGAAAGTGGCAAGTTGGTCAAAGTCCATAGGCGGGTGGCTCGGCAAGAATTATAGCGAAATGTCTTCGCTAAGTAACCGGAGAAACTTGCTCCTTTCAGACAGGCGACGTGGCCCGGGAAAACGCCGCAGTTTGCGGCGGTGTGAAAACTGGTTCTTGATGCCTCAAGCGGGCCAGCAGGGGCTCCCAGGTGGCTTCTAATGTGCCTTGGAAATGGAGCGGCTGCACCCGCAAGAACGGGAGGACGCCGCGGCGCGAGAGAAGGCGCGAGGCACGCGGGCTGGCAGTGAGGCGCAGATGCTTCTCGAGGACGATGCGCAGCCAGACTTCTTCTTGGGAGTCGATCTCGGAAAGAGTGACAAAATCGCGATGAATCACTTCGTCGGCCTCGCCGCGGAGAACGTAGGAGAGGCCGCCGGTCATGCCAGAGCCGAAATTGAGGCCTAGAGGGCCGAGGACGAGAACGACGCCGCCGGTCATGTATTCGCAGCCGTGCTGGCCGACACCTTCGACGACGGCGAGAGCGCCGCTGTTGCGGACGGCGAAGCGCTCACCAGCCCGGCCGGCCACGAAGAGTTGGCCGGAAGTGGCGCCGTAGAGGACGGTGTTGCCGGCGAGGACGTCTCCGCGACGAGATGCGGCGGAGCTTGCGGCGATGGAGATCGTTCCACCGGAAAGACCTTTGCCCACGTAATCGTTGGCTTCGCCGGAGAGCGCCAGAGTGATGCCTTCGGCCAGGAACGCGCCAAAACTTTGTCCGGCACAGCCGTGGAATTCCTTGGATATTTCTTGCGGGGCGGCGTGGCCTTGGCTCGAGGGACGGCGGCGGCGCATGAGTTCTCCGCTCATACCGGCGCCAACGCTGCGGTCGGAATTTTGAATGGGCTGAGATTCCGTTTGCAGCTCGAACGCGGGGCTGAAATGCAGGGCGTCTTCGCGCGCAGCGGCGTGCAGCGCGGGAGACTGCTGCGGCGCGACGCGGTTGGAGTCGGTGATGGGGACGATCAACAGAGGATCCATGCCGGAGCGGGCGCTGAGACGGTCGTACCAACCGGTGAGATCGCTGAGAGAATGGGCGCCAAGTTCGGCGAGACGCTTGCGGACTTCTTCGGCGAGGGAGCGGAAATAGGCGACGACCATTTCCGGTTTGCCATTGAAGCGGGTGCGGAGCTTTTCATCTTGCGTCGCGATGCCCACAGGACAGGTATTCAGATGGCATTGGCGCGCCATAACGCAGCCGATAGCCAGGAGCGAGGCGGTGCCAAAGCCGAATTCATCGGCGCCGAAAAGCGCGCCTACGATGATGTCGCGCGAAAATTTCAGGCCGCCGTCGACTCGGAGAGAGACGCGGGAGCGCAGGCCGGCGCGGACCAGCGTGTCGTGCGTTTCACGAAGGCCAATTTCCCAGGGCAGGCCGGTGTTTTTGATCGAGGTGAGAGGCGACGAGCCCGTGCCGCCGTTGTGGCCGCTGATGGTGATGACATCGGCGCCTGCTTTGGCGACGCCTGCCGCGATGATGCCCACTCCTGCGCCGCTCACGAGTTTGACGCCGATGCGGGCGCTGGGATTTACAGCGCGCAAGTCATGGATGAGCTGGGCCAGGTCTTCAATGCTGTAAATATCGTGGTGCGGCGGAGGCGAGATCAGCGGCGTGCCGGGAGTGGCGTGACGGATGCGCGCGATATATTCGGTGACTTTGCGCGCGGGGAGCTGGCCGCCTTCGCCGGGCTTGGAGCCTTGCGCCATTTTGATTTCGAGTTCTTCGGCGTGGACGAGGTAGTCCGCGGTTACGCCGAAGCGGCCGGATGCGACTTGCTTGATTTTGTTTGCGGCGGCGGGCTCGAAGCGGTAGGTGTTGGGATCCTCGCCGCCTTCGCCGGTGTTGCTGCGGCCACCGATGAGATTCATGGCAAGCGCCAGCGTGCGGTGCGCTTCGGGACTCAACGAACCGAGAGACATCGCCTGGGTGCTGAAGCGGCGAAGAATCGTGCTGGTGGACTCGACTTCCTCGACAGGAACAGGGGTGCCGGGCACGGTTTCCAGCAAATCGCGGAGGAAAACGGTGCCCTGGTGTTCGGACAATTCTTCGAAGGCGGCGAATTTTCCGGCTTCGGGAGCGCGAACGTGCGCATGCATCCGGCGAACGACTTCGGGAGATGTGGCGTGAAGTTCGGCGCCTTTGCGGAAGCGGTAAAGACCGGCGTCGGCGAGTTCCGCGGTTGCAGGGGAAAAAGCTGTGCTGTGCATGCGGACGTAATCCGCGAAAAGATCGTCGAGGGTTTTTGAGCCGGGATAGTCGGCGGCGTCCTCGAAGAAATCGGCGCAGAGATCTTCGGAGAGGCCGACGATTTCAAAAAGATGGCTGTTGCGATAGCTCGCAAGCGTAGAGACGCCCATGCGGGCCAGAACCTTTCTGAGTCCTGCAGTGATGGCGACACGCATGCGGTCGGCACCGCCTGGTTCGAGCGCTTCGGCGAATTCATCGGCAAGATACGGCACAACAGCGCTCGCACCGGCAGCAACCAGGAGCGCTACATGATGCGTGTCAAAGACTTGCGCGGTTTCGACGACGAGCGGCAAGTCCCAGAGGCCCTCCTGAACCATCGCTTTCCAGACTGCAGCCGTAGCCAGCAGCGCAGGAAGAGCGGCGTTTTCCGCGTTGAGGCCGCGATCGGAAAGGAGGAGGAGGCCCGGGCGTCCACTGCTACTCAGAGGGGTAGATGATAGCTGAGCAATTCTGCAGCGCGCGCCCGGGACTCCCAGGGCAGAAGAGAAAGTCATGTCGATGCGATGCACGGGGCCGAAAAATTCGGAGAGTTCGGCGAGCTGTCCGGCGTTGAGCAGAGGACCGGGGAGCGTGACGCCATCTTTGAGATGGACGTCGAGAGACATGACATGCGTTTCGCGCAGCGGGTCGATGGGAGGATTGGTGACTTGCGCGAACCGCTGCTTGCAGTAGTCCCAGAGCGTGCGAGAGAGGGTGGAGAGAAAAGCGGGCGGGGCGTCGTCGCCCATGCTCCAGTCGGCTTCTTTGCCGTGGATGAGCGCGGAGAATAGCGTCCTGAATTGGTCTTCGGTCCAGCCGGCAGCGGCGGCAATGCGCTTGGGTTCGGGTGTGGTTGCGCCGGGGGTCGCCGCGGAAAAGGCGAGGTGCCGCGGAGGCGGCATGGCGTTGCGCGCTTGATGCATCGCGAGGCGCTTCAGGATTTCGCGCCAGCGGAGAAAGAGGCCGGTGGCGGGGTTGGCGAGAATCATTTCGCCGGGGCCGAGGCGCTGGCGTTCGGCGATGCGGGACTCTTCGAGATCGATCAAGCCGGTTTCGGAGCCGGCGATTAGGAGGCCGTCGTGCGTGAGTGTGTAGCGCAGGGGTCGGAGCCCGTTGCGATCGAGCTTTGCGCCGACGAATTGACCGTCGGAGAAAATCAGGGCAGCTGGGCCATCCCAGGGCTCGCTTTGCTGCGAAAGCGAAGTGAGGGCGGCGCGGATGTCTCTGGACAGAAGAGGATCGTTTTCAAACGCCGGAGGAACCATGGTGAGCATGGCTTCGTCCGGGCCGAAGCCTTCGAGGAGTTTCAGCTCGAACGCGTTGTCGAAGCTGGCGGAGTCGCTGACTTTTTTCTCGAGCGGCGTGAACCAAGAGCCGACCGTGAGGCGGGCGCGGAGTTCGCGCTGTTTGGCGCGGAGCCAGCGGCGGTTCGAGACGATGGTGTTGATCTCGCCGTTGTGGGCGACATAACGGAAAGGCTGCGCGAGATCCCAGGAGGGCTGCGTGTTGGTCGAGTAGCGCTGATGGAAGATCGCGAATGTGGTGGCGAAGGCGGCGTCGCGGAGATCTTCGTAGAATTGCGGGAATTGCCAGGGCGTGAGGAGGCCCTTGTAGACGACCGTTTGCGAGGAGAGCGAACAGAGATAACAACGCTCTGGAAGGAGCGATTCGGCGCGTTTGCGGAGTAGGGCGAGCTTCCACTCGAAGCGCGATACACCGCGCGATGCGTGAAAAGGCGCGACGTAGAATTGCCAGATCTCGGGCATGGTTTCTAGAGCTTTGCTGCCGAGAGAATTTGTGTTGGTGGGGACGCGGCGCCATCCGAGGATGCGGAGACGCTCGGTGTCGGCGGAGGCTTCTACCGCAGCTTTAGCGTCAGCCACTCTGTCGGTTGGGAAAAAGGCAAACCCCAGTCCAAAAACTTCTGGAAGATCGATGCCCTGCTCCTGCGCGCGGGCGCGAAAGAATTCGTACGGAAGCGAGGTGAGGAGGCCGGCGCCGTCGCCGCTGGCGCCGTCGGCATCGACACCGCCGCGGTGCGTGAGGCGCTCGAGGGCGGTCAGGGCGATGTTGACGATTTCATGGCTTGGGGCCCCGCCAAGGCGAGCGACAAAACCTGTACCACAGGCGTCGTGGTCGGGGTGGCCCCAGTTCGGGTGCCGATGGCTGCGGGCGGGCAAGCACCGTTGGTACATACCTGTTTATGAAGCTGGTGGGGCAAAGATGTACAACGCAGAATTTGCATTTATCAAATCGGTTTTGTGGGGGAGGAGATTCTAAGCCATGGATTATTAAAACTTTGTAACTTCCGAAAAATGAAAATCGCGGACTTTCATTGCAGGAACAACCATTTCAAAGGCTTCCTCGCCGGTGGCGCGGACGGCAGGGCCGAGTTGCTCGACGTTGCGGAGCATCTCGAGGATGGACTGATTGAAGCGGAAGTTGCGGACGGCGCTGGTCACTTTGCCCTTTTCGATGAGAAAAAGGCCGTCGCGGGTCATGCCGGTCATCACTTTTTCGTAGGGATCGACTTCGCGGATGTACCAGAGGCGCGTTACCAGCAGGCCGCGGTCTGTGGAGGCGGCCATTTTTTCGAGGGAGGAATCGCCGCCGGCAAAGACAAGATTCATGGGGGCTTCGCCGTACTCGTTGGGGAGGGCAAAGCCGTGGCCGGTCGGTTTCTTGTGGGCGGATTTGGCGCTGCTGCGGGAATAGACGAGATTTTTTGGGACGCCGCAATCGACGAGAGCCACCTGCTGGCGCGGGATGCCTTCGCCGTCGAAGGGAGCGCCGAGCTGCAGAGGATGGTGAGCATCGTCGGTGATGGAGATGTTCTTGCCGAACAGAGGCTTGCCCATGCGGTCATTGAGGCAGGAGCGTTTGTCCTCGAGAGCGGTGGCGGCGAAATCGTAAAAGAGGAAGCCGACGAGATCGAGCACCGCCGCGGGTTCGAGGACCACCGTGTAGCGGCCTGGAGGAAGTTCGCGTGCGTCGACAGCCAGGTGCGCTTTTTCGCTGGCGCGCCGCGCTAATTGTTGTGGATCGAAGGCACGGACGCTGGCGGCGTTGGCTTTGGCCCAGCTCGCGGCGGGATTTTCTTGCATGGTGATGCTGAATTCGGCGTGGGTTTCGCGGTAGGCGGCAAAGAGGCCGCGCGAATTGCCGAGCGCGGATTGTTGGAGGCCGCTGGCGAAAATTCCGGCGGCGACCTGGCCGTTTTGGATGGCGATATCGCAGGCGCGACGGACGGCACGGGCGCGTTCTTCGGGTGTGAGAGCTGCGGTATCTTTCAGAAAACGATTTACTCTTCGATAGCGCTGTTTGCCAGGCAGCGGAAGGAGATGCGGATCTTTCGGCTGGCTGTGCGCGAGCGACAAGGAGGCTTCGATGGCTGCGCGGAGGGAATCTTCGTCGATGCGATTCGTGGTGGCGCGGGCGGTGCGGTGATCGACGACTGTTCGAATCGACACGTTGAGGCCGTGCTCGGCAACGTTTTGATGGATGGCATTGTTGGCGAATCGGGTGAGAGAGTCGGCGGTTTCATCGACGTGAACTTCCGTTTCATCGGCGCCCGTGGTTTTGGCCAGTCGGAGGACGGTATCGATGATCCGGCGCAATTCGCGTTCGGGGAATAGTTGGGCGGATGGGGCAGTGCTCTTCCCTGCTGGAGACTTGCCCGATTTGCGCGAAGTGCTCATTGGTTTGAAAATGCCGAGCCGATTTTGACGTTGCGGAAACGCGATGGCGCGGCGCCGTGGCCGGTGCCCATGGTTTGCATGGGCTGGCCTTTGCCGCAGTTTGGCGTGCCCCAGAGCGTCCAGTGATCACGCGAACAAATGGCATCGCAGGAGTTCCAGAATTCGGTGGTGATGCCGCTGTAGCTGGGATTTTTCAGCATGCGCGTTTTCTTGCCGCCCTTGATTTCCCAGCCCATCTCCGTTGAAAACTGAAATTGGTAGCGGCGGTCGTCGATAGACCACGAGCGGTTGGTTTCCATGAGGATGGCGTCGTCGGTATCGGCGATCAGGTCGTCAAAATCCCAGGTGCCAGGGTTGAGGCTGATATTTGTCATGCGAATGATCGGCAGACGATTCCAGCTCTCGGTGCGCATCGTGCCGGACGAGCGCTTCAGGCCGATAAGATGGGCGGTTTCGCGATTGGAGAGATAGCCACGGAATTGGCCGTCCTTGATGATGTCGGTGCACTGCGCGGGAACGCCTTCGTCATCGTAGGCAAAAGAGCCGAGGCCGGCGCCGTGTTCGAGGCGGGCGTCGGCAACCACGTTGACGATGTCTGAGCCATAGCGAAGTTTGTTGAGTTGGTCGAGCGTGAGAAAGCTTGTGCCGGCGAAATTAGCTTCCTGGCCGAGGACGCGGTCGAGTTCGATGGGATGGCCGACGGATTCGTGAATTTGCAGGCCTAGCTGGCTTCCACCGAGAATCAGCGTTCCCGTTTTCTCGAGGCATTGGGCCGCCGAGTGAAGCGCGGCAGCCTCTTCGCCGACCCGCGGGGCGTGCTTCAGAAGGTCGAGAGACTCGACAAGTTCGTAGCCCCCGAGAGCATGCTGGCCGCCGAAGCTGTTGGGATAAGAACGTTTCTGAATTTCTCCGCCCTGGAAGGAGGTGGCGGCGATGCCGCAGCCAGTGATCAGTTTGCGTTGATGAATGCGTGAACCGATGCTCGAAGCGAACCACGAGTCTATCTTGCGGAACTGCAGGCCGGCTTCGGTGAGCGTGACGCCTTTGATGCGGCGCATTTCGGCGTCCGCGGCGAGCAGAAGAGCGAGTTGATTTTCCAACGGGAGTTCGAACGGATCTTTGCGAAACGGGCTTTGCCAGCTATCGACATAGGCGTCTTCCGGAACCATTTCGACATCACCGCGTTTTGCCAGGGAGGAAGCTTTGGCGATCGAGACGGCTTCGCCGGCGCAGGCGGAAACGCCCTCGCGGGTGAGTCGATCGGTCGAGGCAAAGCCCCATGCGCCGTGTGCTAGCGCGCGAATGCCGATGCCAATCGATTCAGACTGTGCTAGCGTGCCGACCTGGCCATTCTTTGTGGTCAAGTCGCGCTGGCGCAGATGCATCATGCGAACGTCGGCGTAGGTTGCGCCGCGGAGACGGGCGGTGTCGAGTGCATTGGTACAGAGATCCCACATGAGCGTGACCTGGATGAAGCTGAGCTAAGTTTACAAGAAAAAGGGGCGCGGTTTAGTGCGCCCCAAGAGGAAAGTGCGTGAGGGGAAACGGGAATGCCTGCCTCGACAAACCACGAAAGGGCAAGAAGACAGACAAGAGCGTCTGTCCTGCTCAGGTCCCCTCTTGCCAGGAGGCCAGGTAGTGCTCCTGCTCAGCGGTTAGCTTGTCCAGCTTGTGGCCCATGCTATCGAGCTTGAGGCGCGCGATTTCCTTGTCGAGATTTTGGGGCACGACGTAAACCTGCGGCTTTAGCTGCTTGTAATTTTGCAGCAGGTATTCAGCCGAGAGAGCCTGGTTGGCAAAGCTCATATCCATAACGGCGGCCGGGTGTCCTTCGGCGGTAGCCAAATTCACCAGGCGGCCTTCGCCGAGCAGATAAACCTTGCGGCCATCCTTCAGCAAGTACTCATCAACGAGCGGGCGCACTTCGCGCTTGCCGGTGGAAAGCTTTTCGAGAGCGGGAATATCGATTTCGACGTTGAAGTGGCCGGAATTGCAGACAACTGCTCCGCTCTTCATGGCTTCGAAGTGCTCGGCGCGAATCACGCTCTTGTTGCCGGTGACGGTGATGAAGACGTCGCCATGCTTGGCCGCTTCGGCCATGGGCATCACGCGGAACCCGTCCATCACAGCTTCGATGCCTTTTGTCGGGTCGATCTCGGTGATGATGACGTCAGCGCCGTGTCCCTTGGCGCGCATCGCGACGCCGCGGCCGCACCAGCCGTAGCCCGCGACGACCACTTTGAGGCCAGCGAGAAGCAGGTTGGTGGCGCGAATCACGCCGTCCAGCGTGGATTGTCCCGTTCCGTAGCGATTGTCGAAGAAATGTTTTGTCTCTGCGTCGTTGACGGCGATAATCGGATACTTCAGCGTGCCATCTTTGGCCATTGCGCGGAGCCGGATGACTCCGGTGGTGGTTTCTTCGGTGCCTGCGATAACGTTGGCGACCAGATCGGTGCGCTTCGTAAGAAGCATGGTGACCAGATCCGCACCGTCGTCCATGGTGAATTGCGGTTTATGCTCGAGCGCCGCGCGCAAATGCGAGTAGTACGTCTCGTTGTCCTCGCCCTTGATGGCGTACGTCGGAATGTTGTAGTCGCGATTCAGCGATGCCGCGACTTCGTCTTGCGTGGAAAGCGGATTCGACGCGCAAAGCACAGCGTCTGCTCCGCCATCGCGCAACGCGATCATCAGGTTCGCGGTTTCGCTGGTCACGTGCAGACAAGCGGAGACGCGCAATCCCTTGAGCGGCTGCTCTTTCACAAAGCGCTTGCGGATGATTTCGAGAACAGGCATCTGTTGATGCGCCCACTCGATCTTGCGCTTGCCGGCATCAGCCAGCCCGATATCCTTCACATCGCCTTTTTTTAGTTCAGCGGTAGCCACACTTTTTCTCCTTAATCCGAATTTTGCGCCGCAAACGGACTTCGCGCGGGAAAAACTGAGATGCCGGCGTGAACCGGCGTTACGAGCCAAGCTTAACGATGTGCCACAGCTTCCACTGTGGCTGTTGCTCCGAGGCCGGCCGCCTTGCGCAGAGCATCCGCACGGTCGGTGCGCTCCCAGGTGAAGCCGGGGCCGCTGCGTCCGAAATGGCCGTAAGCAGCGGTGTCCTTATAGATGGGACGGCGAAGATCGAGCGTTTCGATGATGCCTTTGGGAGTCAGCGAGAAATATTCGCGGATAAGCGCGGTGATTTTCTCTTCGGAGACAGCCGCAGTGCCGAAAGTCTCGGCCATCACCGAGACTGGCTCGGCGACTCCAATGGCATAGGCAAGCTGAACCTCGGCTTTGCGCGCGAGTCCCGCGGCGACAATGTTCTTGGCGATGTAGCGCGCCATGTAGCACGCGGAGCGATCGACCTTCGAGGGATCCTTGCCGGAAAAAGCGCCGCCGCCGTGGCGGCTGTAGCCACCATAGGTGTCGACGATAATTTTACGGCCAGTCAAACCAGCGTCGCCCATGGGGCCGCCGATAACAAAGCGTCCGGTGGGATTGATGTGGTGTTTGGTCTTGCTGTCGAGCATCGCCGGGGGAATGATGGGGCGAATCACGTGCTCGGTGATGGCGTCGCGGAGATCGGCGTTGGAAACCTTTTCGCTGTGCTGCGTGGATATGACCACGCAATCGACACGAGCGGGGCGGCCGTCGCGATACTCGATTGTGACCTGGGATTTGCCGTCAGGGCGAAGAAAATCAACTTTCCCGGACTTGCGAACTTCGGAGAGGCGCTGCGTGAGGCGGTGGGCTAGCTGGATGGGCATGGGCATCAGCTCGGCGGTTTCGTCGCAAGCGAAACCAAACATCAGGCCCTGATCCCCCGCGCCGCCGGTATCGACGCCCATGGCGATGTCCGGCGATTGGCGCTTAACGGTGCACATGACGGCGCAAGTTTCGGCATCGAAGCCGTATTTGGCGCGGTCGTAACCAACGCCGCGAATGGTGTTCCGTACCAGCGTGTCGTAATCGACCAGAGCGCTAGTGGTGATTTCGCCGGCGACTACAGCAAGGCCAGTGGTGACCAGCGTTTCGCAAGCAACGCGCCCTTTAGAGTCCTGGCGCATCACTTCATCTAGAACCGCGTCGGAAATTTGGTCGGCAATCTTGTCGGGATGGCCCTCTGTGACGGACTCCGAGGTGAACAGAAAATTGCGTAAGGCTTCGCTCAAAAGACATTCTCCTTCGTGAATCGCAGCGGACCACCCGCCGGGACAGGCTATTCAACAGTGGATTCGATTAACCTTACAAAAGTACCATCGCGATGCCCAAGAATCAACGTATTGAAGCTAAATGAGTTATACACGCAGCGAACGGTCGAAAACCGGGGGTGAACGGCGGCTGGGTGCATTGGGCGGAGACGCGCCGAAGCCTTTAGGCGGCGTCTTCGTCGTCATCCAGCTGGACATCCAGCTTCCCCTTGTTCTTTTTGGCCATCAGATAGGAACGGATAAAGGGGTCGATGTCACCATCCATGACGCGGTCGACGTCTCCGGCGCTGAACTTGGTGCGGTGGTCCTTGATCATGCGGTAGGGCTGCATGACGTAGGAGCGAATCTGGCTGCCGAAGGAGATGTCCAGCTTTGACTCGTCAAGTTTGTCTGTATGGGCCTGTCGTTTTTGCACCTCGAGATCGTAAAGGCGCGAGCGCAGCATCTTCATGGCGATCTCGCGGTTCTTGTGTTGGCTGCGCTCCGCCTGACAGCCCACAACAATGTTGGTCGGCAGATGTGTAATGCGGATGGCGGTCTCGACTTTGTTAACGTTTTGGCCGCCTTTGCCGCCGGATCGAAACGTGTCCACGCGTAGGTCTTCGGGGCGAATATTGATTTCGATCTTGTCGTCAATTTCGGGGATGACGAAGACGGAAGCGAAGGACGTGTGGCGCCGCGCAGCTTGATCGAAAGGCGAGATGCGCACGAGGCGGTGCACGCCAGTTTCTCCGGCCAGCAAACCGTAAGCATTTTCTCCCGCGAATTGGATCGTTGCGGATTTGATGCCAGCTTCTTCGCCAGGAGTTTCGTCAATGACGGTGGCATTGATGCCTTTGCGTTCCGCCCAGCGCAGATACATGCGCAGCAGCATGGAGGCCCAATCCTGCGACTCGGTGCCACCGGCGCCAGGCTTGATGGTCATGATGGCGTTGAGATGATCGGTTTCGCCGGAAAGCAGCGTCCTGGTTTCGAGCTCGCCGACATAGCTTTCTGCCGCTGTTAGCTCGCGGTCGAGGTCCTTCAGCAAATCGTTGCGCTGCTCGGCGTTGGTTTCTTCTTTCGCAAGACTGACGTACGTTTCGATGTCGCCGGAGAAGGCTGCGAGCTTATCTTCCGCAGCGATCTGGTCTTCAGCGCGCTTGCGATCGCGGAGGACGGCTTGCGCTTCTTCCTGGTTGTTCCAGAAATCGGGCTGAGCGACGCGGGCTTCGAGAGACTTCAGACGTTCGCGGAATTGCGGGGCGTCAAAGATAGCTCCGGACGAGCGCGATGCGTGGTTTAAGGCCTTCGTAGCGGTGTTGGAGGTCTTCGAGAATCATGTCGTGTCCGGGCGCGTCCCCTAGATTGGAACAGACGCTAGACTGCCTTTCTGAAAGTTAGTCCTAACAGGATAGCGGAAACCAGCACGCAGAGCCAAGCGAACCAATCGCCGAAGCGCGTGT
>Ga0070762_10001038_pt1 | contig 12468 bp, 9 predicted proteins | sample HubBroMetageREF2_FD_66726 | JGI IMG/M metagenome (GOLD analysis project Ga0070762, IMG submission 66726) | Reference soil microbial communities from the Hubbard Brook experimental Forest, New Hampshire, USA - Hubbard Brook CCASE Soil... | ecosystem: Environmental > Terrestrial > Soil > Temperate...
CCCCGGGTTTACACCCTCGAGACGGCGGACCAGACATACCGGCTGCTGGTCGAGGAAATGCAGGAGGGCGCATTGACCCTGACCCGCAGCGGCGACATTCTTTACTGCAACCGGCGCCTCGCCGAACTGGTCGAGACTGAGCCTGAGCGAATCATCGGGGGAACTTTGGCGCGATTCATCGCCGCGGCCGATTGGCCCGACGTCCTCGGCTTGATCGCTTCCGGATCCAAGGGTGAACTGGGAATCAAGACGGAGGGGGGGCGCATCATCCCGGCTCATGTGTCTTTCAGCGCATTGCGCGCGGATGGCCTGAATGACGAAGAGATCTATTGCTGCATCGTTACCGACCTGACCGAGCAACGCAGTGCGGCCGATCAGCTGCGTGGCGCGCATGCGGCCCTGTTGGCCCAGGTCGCGGAGCGCGAGCACACCGAGCGATTGCTGCGCCAAAGCCAGAAGATGGAGGCGGTTGGCCAGCTGACCGGCGGCATCGCCCACGATTTCAATAATCTTCTGATGGTCATCAGCGGCGGTCTGAGCATAATGGACCGCGAGCTGACCGTTGAGCGACGCCGGGCGGTGCGGGAGGGGATGCGTCAAGCGGCCGAGCGTGGCGCTGCGCTCACACGGCAGCTCCTGGCTTTCTCGCGGCAAAAGGAACTTTACGCAAAGCCGATCGCAATTCCTCGACACGTTGATGGAATGAGGGAGCTGCTCGATGGCTCGCTGGGCGGATCGGTAACGGTTAAAACGGTTTTTCACCCGGACGTGTGGCCGGTGCGCGTCGATGAGGGCGAGCTGGGCATCGCGTTGCTGAATCTTTGCGTGAATGCGCGCGATGCCATGCCCCAAGGCGGCGCAATCACAGTCGCTGCGGTGAACCGCGCCGATGTCCGCGAATACGGGCTGACCGGAGATTTTGTGGAGTTGTCGGTGAGCGACACCGGTGTGGGCATGGACGCGGAAACCATTGCGCGCTGCCTCGAGCCGTTCTACACCACCAAGGATATCGGCAAAGGCTCGGGATTGGGCCTCGCGCAGGTGTATGGCTTTGCGCACGGTTCCGGAGGTTCGGTGCAAATTGAAAGCCGAGCTGGTGAGGGGACTAAAGTTCTGCTGCTGCTGCCACGGTCCAGTGAGTCGCCAAGCGCCACCGCACGGCAAACGGGGTCCGGCGACGCGGTCTCGGCGGGCGCTCACGAACTGTGCCGGGTGCTTCTGGTTGAAGACGATGTTCAGGTCGCGTCGCTCACGAGCGCGATGTTGGCTGAGCTGGGCTACGAGGTGATACCGGTTACGACTGGGCAAGCCGCCTTGAATGAGCTCGCGGCAACCCCCGGTATCGGACTGGTGCTATCGGATGTCATGATGCCGGGCGGCATGGACGGAATGGGGCTGGTGCGAGAAATGCGCCTGCGCCGAATCTCGTTGCCCGTGGTGTTGGTCAGTGGTTTTTCCGCGGCGGCGAAACGCGACGCCGAGGATGAGGGCATTCCGCTGCTGCCGAAGCCTTACACTTTGGGCGATCTGGCGGCGCAACTGACTTCAGCGCTATCAATGCCTCGCACGCTCGGGCAGCACCCGCCTCCTTAAAGCAAACGCCGCCGCGCCTTATTCTTCAGAGCAAATTGTTCGGCCAAATCATCGTTCGCCACATGTGCGCAACCGCCGAGCCATCGAACCCCAGACCCTCCTGCGGCTGCTTGAAATGCCTGCCGATAATATCGGTGAACAGCTCCGGGTCGACGGTGACGTTGGGATCGAACGAATACAAGTCGTTCAAAGTGATGAGGCGCGAAGTCATGTACCAACGATGTTGTCGCGCTTGCGCGTAAGCGTGCTTGATGTACTCCTCAGGCTGGTAATCGGGACCAAAGAACTTGATGTAGGCCTCAGGATATTGATAGCCCACCGATTCATCCGCGAAAAAACGCAATGCCTGGTGATTTCGCACCGCCCAACTGATTTCTTCTGACACGTAGGGCTCGATGAGCTGCGCACCCCAATATCCGTGATCAACCCGAATCAGCGCACCGTTGGCAATGTCGTGCAGCAAACACGCCAGCACGACTTTCTCTTCCATGCCGCTTTTCAGCGCAACATGGGCGCTCTGCAGCAGATGATTGCGCGTGAAGGGCGAGAATCGCTGGCGAAAGAAATCAAGCAGCCTCGGCTTCTCCGGCATCTTGGACAGCGCCGGATTGTCGCCCATCATGAATATGGTGCCCGGCCCCAGCTGGCCCATCAACTCCGTCTCCACGTCGGGGGCCCCCGTGCCAAGCAATGACACCGGATGCGGCAGAATCATCCGCCGGTAACCGCCTTCCGAAGAGTGAGGCGTTTCGTTTTCAGAACGGAGCGCTTTGTCCATTGATGCTACAACGCAGTGAATGACGCTGCATTGTATGCGAACACCGTCCCGTTGCGCAGCAGTGCCGCTTTTGCGCAAGGCGGGGCTGAATTAGGCCGGCGAGCCGGGCTCCAGGGTGGGTGATTTGCGAAGTGCGGTCCAAGCCGCCGCCGCAAAAACCAGCAGGTTAGCGATGATGACCGGCAATGCGCCGATCAGCAGGCCATAGGTTATCCAGAGCAGTGCGCCGATCATTTGGATCCCGCGCAGCCGCGAGGGCTTGGCAAAAAAGTACGAGGCAACAAATACGCAGGTGGCAGCCCAGCCCAGGCATTCCGTCCAGAAGGGAGTCATACCGCTTCGGCCTGCGCCAGCGCAGTGTGGGAAAGCAAATTGCCGATCTTCAGCCGATCCGTTCTGTCCTTTTCCCATTCGTCCAAGGTCAAGCCGTACGATTCGAACAGCTCTCGGATCTCACCGGTTCGCCAATGCAGCAGTTGGTCAAGTATCGGCACCATGATGCTAAAGGCACTCTCGCTGAGGACCACGCGTTTGGCGATCCGCGCCAGCTGCTTGTTCTCGGAGACTGCGATGGTAAATCCATCGTGATTGTTGACGTGCAACATCACATGCACATCCGATCCGCCATCACCCACGTAAATCACGCGGTCGGCGGCGATACTCAAGCGCTGTTGAAGCTCTTCAATGACAGCGACCTTGCCGTAACCCGCGGGCACACGATTGATCGCCTTAACCTCGCGCGAGTGCGCATCGAAGTCCAACTCGGTGCCGTAAATGTGTTCGGCAGGAACGATGCCGGCCAATGCCGAGGTCACGATTTCGCGGGGCGCCGCTGAAATTACAAAAAATGAGAATTGGAAACCCGCGGCGCCGCGTTGCATGAAATCCACCAGCGCCGGAATCGCGCTTTTGAGCCGCACGCGCCGTCCGGCTTCGAGCAAGTGCTCGCGACGAACACCGCGGAATTCCGGATCATGCCGAATCAAATAGGCCAATTCGCCACCCTGTTGAACCAGGTTGGTTCGAGCAAGTCCGGCAATGCGCTCTTCAAATCCGGAGATTCCGAGCAGTTCGCTCAAGACCACTCCCGAGTCTTTGAAACTCAGCGTCTGATCAAAGTCGGAAGCCAACAAGTAGTGCTTGGCTGAATGTTCGCTCATGAATTGGTCTCGATAGGATTGCTTCGAGCATATTCTATGAGCGGCATATGAAAGTCAGGTGATAAAGAATCGCTTGCGGGACCCTTTATTTCACTTAGGAAACGCATCGAAAGTGTGATGACGTTCCGCGCGCCGCCAAGATATTCACGAAATGTTCACGATCGCCGACGGACCTGCCCGATAAGTGTGCCTCAGGTCGGCCGCTGCGCACCGCTTAAGTGCGTGCGCGGCGTTCCAAGATGGTTATCATGCCGTTCTTGGGACGCAAGGTGATGCGCGTCTGCAGTTTGATTTCCTGCGGCTCCTTCAGACGCAGGCGAAACCGCTGTGCGAGCACGGCGAGTATCAATGTCGCCTCGGTCATGGCCAGCGTCGCGCCGATGCATACACGCGGTCCGCCACCGAAGGGCAAGTAGGAAAAACGCGGCCGCTTTTCGCTCGACTCCTCATTGAATCGCGTCGGGTCGAAGCGCTCGGGATTGTCCCAAAGACGGCGGTGACGGTGCAGTATCCACGGTGATATTAATACCTGTAGACCGGGTGTCACCTTGAAGCCGCAAACTTGGTCAGCTTCCTGAGCTTCCCGAATCGAGATCCCGGGCGCGGGCGGATAGATGCGCATCGCCTCCTCGATGACCATGCGCGTGTACGGCAGATTCGGCAGATCCTCAACGGTCGGCGCTCTGCCGGCGAGGACGCTATCCAGCTCCTCGTGCAGCTTCGCCTCCTCGCGCGGATGCTGCGACAGCAGGTACCACACCCAGGTCATGCTCACGGCCGTCGTCTCGTATCCGGCCACGAAAATGGTAATGACTTCGTCGCGCACCTCGGTCGCATTCAATCCAACGCCATCGTCCGGATCCTTCGCGGCGACGAGCCGCGTCAGGAAATCCTTGGGAGCCTCGTTGCGAATCTTTTCGCGCTCGCTGATCAAGCGATAAATCGCCGCATCCATGCCCTTGAAATGCGCCCGTATCGCTTCAACCGTGCGCTTGATTCGCCGAGGACCAATCACCGGCAGGACATCCAGCAAGCCGAACTCCAATGAGGACTGGACGAAGATGAGCGCCTCGCGGGAAAGCGTTGCCAGCTCATCCGCGTCCGCGGAGAACATGGTTCGGCAGATGATCTTCAGCGTCAGCGCCTTCATTTCCTCGGCGATGTCTATCTCGGCCGCATCGGGTAGTGCGTCCCAATGCTGGGCAAAAGCCACCGTGGTCTCCACCATTGCCGGCGCGTAGGATTCGACGGTGCGTGTGCCGAAGGAGGGCGCCATCACTTTTCGATGCGTGCGCCATTTGGCATGCGGCGCGCTCAACAAACCTTCGCCAAACATCGCCGAGAAGAAATCGATTTCCAAATCGTTTTTAGGATAGTTGGCAACATTATCCAACAGAATGCGGCGTACCCCTTCGGGGTCGTTGACCATGAGAACGTTACCGAGCACCGATTTCGCCAAATAGACTGGCTGCTCATAGGCCCGCAGCGGAATCACTTCGAAGGCGTTGCCCCGCGAAGCCCGCAGTGTCTTCAGAAATGATGGCGGCTTCAGCGGTGGCGGCGCGAGGCCGGCTAACGTTTTGCTTGGAGTTGCAGTTGCAGTTGCAGTTGAAGTTGCGGCTGTAGTCAACGACGCTCCTCTGGCGGAATCGCACAAGTCCTCTGGGAAGTATAGGCGTTTTCACTCCGACACCCGCGATCACTGCATCCTATCGGCCGCGGCCTACGAATAGCCCCAAGAGATGCGAGATTCGACGTCAAATCGGGTGTTTGCGCGATTTGGCGCCGCGGTGACGCTCCTTTTGTCGGGATTCACGGCTCATTGCGCCGAAACCGCCGATTTGCTCGCGGAGCCGCTCGATAGCATCACTGTCGTGGCCACCGGCGTCAGCAACATGACGGCCGCCTCGGCGGGCGACATCAGCCAGGCGCAGATGCAGGCTGAACCGCTGTTGCGCCCTGCCGCGATACTCGAAAACATCCCGGGACTCATCGTCACCCAGCATTCGGGCGAGGGCAAAGCCAATCAGTACTTCCTGCGGGCGTTCAACCTGGACCACGGCACCGATCTTGCGCTCGAGGTCGATGACATGCCCGTCAACATGCCCACCCACGCGCACGGCCAGGGCTACTCAGACTTCAACTTCGTGATCCCGGAACTGGCCGCAGACCTGCACTACAAGAAGGGCCCTTATTACGCCGATGAGGGCGATTTCGCCACCGCGGGAACTGCGCGGGTCGGGCTCGTCAATGATGTGCCCAGCAGCGCCACCGTGGGCTTCGGAGAAGATGGTTATCGACGCGGATTGTTTATGGGCTCGACGGGGCTCTTGGGCGGCACGTTGCTCGGCGCCGGCGAGGTTTATCACAACGATGGCCCGTTTGATGTACCGGACGACTACAACCGTCTGAATGGGGTCGCGCGATATTTCCGCGGGGACGCTCAGGACTATTTCACGCTGACCGCGATGGCCTATTCGGGGAAGTGGAACTCGACCGACCAGGTCCCGCTACGCGCCATTGCGGAGGGTCTGATCGATCGATTTGGAAGTCTGAATCCGACCGACGGGGGCGTCTCGACTCGCTCGAGCCTATCCTTCAGCCGCGTCAAACGCACCGATGATGATCAGCTCCAAGTGTCGGCTTATGTGATTCGCTACAAATTGGATCTGTGGTCCACATTCACGTACTACTTGCGAGACCCGATCAACGGCGATCAGATGCTGCAACACGATGATCGAGTTGTGTATGGCTTCAAAGCCTCCAAGGCTTGGTTTACCTCGGTCTTCGGCGCCCCGACCACTAACCTGATCGGAGTACAGGCGCGCATCGATGACATCAAAGATGTCGGCATTTTCTCCACCGTCGAGCGGCAAATCATTGGGACCACCCAGAATGCCGGTGTCTTGGAGTCCAACGGCGCGCTGTACGCGGAGTCGAGCACGCAGTGGCTGGAGCACGTGCAAACGACCCTCGGCGTGCGCGAGGATCAGTTCGATTTCGATGTGAAAGACAAGATGTTGAATCCCGATGGTAGTTGCAACATCGACAGCGACCCTTTGGGCTGCGACACCGGCGCCCAGCGAGCTTCTATTTTCAGTCCCAAGTTAGGCCTTATCTTGGGCCCCTGGGCGAAGACCACGTACTTCATCAATATCGGCGACGGTTATCACAGCAACGACGCGCGTGGCGTCACGCGCAGTGGCCAGAATCCCGATCAGAGTCCCGTGACGCCGCTGACCCGTGCCACCGGCGGCGAGGTCGGTGTCGCCACGAGGATCATTCCCAATCTCGATACCCGGCTGGATGTATTCGAACTGAAACTCAAGTCCGAGCTGGTGTTCGATGGCGATGCCGGAGTGACCTCGCCCAGCGGCGCGACCACCCGCACCGGCATCGAGTGGGGGAATACCTACCACATCAACGATTGGCTATCGGCGGAACTCAATACCGCCTTCACACGGGCCCGCTTCGATCACAACTCTGCGCCGGATGATTTGGGCTGCGCCGATGCGGCGCCCAGCAATCCTTGCACCCTGCCCATTGGCATCGTCGGCCGTTATATCCCCAATAGTCCCACCAACGTCACCAACGTGGGGTTAACCGCGCAACGCGACTCGGGCTGGTTCGGTGCGCTGCGTGCGCGCCATTTCGGGGAGTCGCCGCTGGTGGAGGACGACAGTGCGAAATCGCCGGCGTACACCACGGTCGATGCGCAAATCGGATTTCATGCCGCGAAGTGGCTTGCGGCCCTCGACGTGTTCAACATCGCCAATGTGAAATGGAACGATATTGAGTATTACTACGTATCGCGCCTGAGGAACGAAGCATCGCCGGCGGCTGATTATGTCGTGCATCCGGGGGTGCCCCGCACCGTTCGCGCACGCTTGCAATATCAATTTTGAATATTGGGAATTCTGACGATGCTGCCTCTGGCCTGAGCATCGTTCGGATCCTTCACCACCGTGACGTACAAATCCTTCTCGCCGGGGCCAAACGCGACATTCGTCGTCCCGTCCCCCGCGGCGATCTCGAAGCGCCGTAAAAGTTTCCCCTGCGGCGATATCTTCAGGATCTGTCCACCGAACCATTGGGCGACATACATGTTCCCTTTACTATCGATCTTCATGCTATCCGGACCGAGCCACCAGGAATTCGCCTTGTTGGGGGTGAGAAGATTCAGCAAGGCGAAGTTCGCTCGATTCTTAAGGGTGCCGTCGCCATTGACGTCGAACTTCAATATGCAGTTTCCCACGGTTTCGCTGACGTAAAGGGTCTTCTGGTCCGGGGAGATGCCGATGCCGTTGGCGTAGTTAAGATCTCTCGCCACCTCGAGCCAGTCGTTCGCACCGGGCGCAAGATAGAGAATCTTCCCGGCCACCGCGGTCGGCAGGTCCTCAGGCGGCCCAAACACGGTCGCGTAGGCGCCGCCATTGGCCGCGACCATGACATCGTTGATGCCGCCGTCGAATTTGGTTCCCTTGATATCCTTATCCCAGCGCCGCAACTGCTTGCCGCTCATGTCGAGCTCGAGGATGGCACCGTGATTGTCGGTGCACGCCAGCAAGAATGTCCTGCGTTGGGTCAATGCCAGTCCGTTGTGGCTGCAGCCCGCGAGACTATTCAAGACGGTTGTCGATTTGCCGTCCCATTTGGAAAGCGTATTCGAGACCCATCCGACGTAGTAGAGGTTGCCCTCCACATACAGCGGGCCCTCGGGTCCCAGAACATTACTGACAATGGTGACTTCGTCGACGTGCGTGGCGGCGCACGCAGCGGCAGCGGTGAAAAGGATCCCGGCGGCGGCGCAGATGAATCCGGTGGCTTTCATGAGTGAGGTCGTCACTTACGGCTCTTTGGCCACGGGAGCAACTCCAGCCGCGCCCTCCGAGCGCACATCGTTTACCGTTTCCCGTACGGCCGCGATGACGATATCGGGGCGGTCGAACTGAATGTAGTGCGTGGCATCCGGAACGAGCTCATGACGGCTGTGATGAGACCACGACGCTTCTTCATCATGCATACCCTTCCAAACGGCTTGGATTCGCTGGCCCTGCTCGGTCGTCATTTGCATGGCCTTGAGCATTTCTGCCGGATACGGCTTCGTGGCGGTCAGCACCACTACCGGCCGGTCTCCCAGCTGTCGCAGCTGTCCGGCCGCCGCCAGCGTGGCGTCCAAAGATTCCAACTCCTCCAGTGCCGAGCCCAGCGAGCGGCTGATATAGGCATCCTCGGCGAGCTTCGCCTGCGCCGGGATTGTCGGGCTGTCGGTATGGGCGGCAACCAGCCGCGGAATTCCCGTCCAGCTCAAGGCGCTCGCGGCCTTCATCATGGTCTTTCCCGCTTCCATTTTCTTGCCGGCGGCTTCGGTCATGCGGCCGACCTGATCTGGATGCGACGCATCAACGAACACCAATCCCGCGACATCCTGCGGATAGAGGCGGGTAAAGTTCATGATGTAGGGGCCCCCGAGGGAATGGCCCACCATGACATAGGGAGCCCGTTCGCCGGCCGCGAGCAGCAAGGCGTGAAGGTCGCGGGCCTCGTTGTCGGGTTCGAAATTCCCGGCTCGGGGCTCGCTCCACATCACGCCCGCACGGCTGTAGGCGCAGGCACGCGTGGTGGCCGCGATCGCATCATGCACAGCGCTCCAACTGAGCGATCCCATGGTATCGAGCCCCGCCTCGAACACGACGGTGGGCGTCCCGCTGCCGCGGCAGTCGATCTGCATGTGGCGGCCGCCGATATCGACGAGGCGCCCCTGCACGGGAAACTCGCGGGCGGCCCGCCAGCGCATGATTTGCTCGTAGCCGACCCCCACGAGTACCGCCGCGATGATGAGGCCGCCGATTATGAGGGCGATTCTTTTGACCCATCGCATCATGTTTTTATCCTAGTTGAGGGATCGGAACCGAGACGACACGCTAATGCATGGCGTTCAATTTCTCAAATATCAATCGGCTAGAGCATTCGCCAGGTAGGGTCCGCAGACTCGAGGGCCTGTTTCTTCGGGGCCTCGAGTCTGCGGACCCCACCTGACGATTCTCCCCCGCATGCTATGCTTGAGCTGAAAATCGGCGATTTTCTAGAAATAGGAAGATACCCATGGGCAAAGTCGCTATCGCTCTTTTGTGTGCTCTTGCCGCCGGCTGCGGCGGTGGAACGGCGCCGCAAGCCTTGTCGGCTGACGACGCGGCCTACCAGCAGAAGCTCCAGGAACAGTTCCTGGACGCCAAACCCGGCTCCGTCATCGAAATTCCGGCCGGTCGACATGCGCTCGATCGCGTGCTGACCCTGCGCGCGAATGGCGTCACGATCCGCGGCGTGGGGGCTGACAAGAGCATCCTGTCGTTCAAGAATGAGATCTCGGGCCCCGAGGGCATGCTGGTGTACGCCAGCGATTTCACCATCGAACATCTTGCCATCGAAGACAGCAAAGGCGATGGGCTCAAGGTCAACGACGGCGAGAACATCACGATCCGCGATGTGCGGGTGGAATGGACGGGAGGTCCCAAGACCACGAACGGCGCGTACGGCATTTATCCGGTCAAGAGCAAGAATGTGCTGATCGAGGATTCCGCGTCGATCGGCGCATCGGATGCAGGCATCTATGTGGGGCAGTCGCAAAACGTGATCGTGCGGCGCAACCGCGCGGAGAAAAACGTCGCCGGCATCGAAATCGAAAACACCATCAACGCCGATGTTTACGAAAATACGGCGACCGGCAATACCGGCGGCATCTTGGTGTTCAACATGCCGAATCTCGCGCAGCCCGGGCAATCGACGCGCGTATTCAACAACAAGTCATTCGACAACAACCTGGCCAATTTTGCCGCCAAAGGCGCGGCAGTCGCCAGCGTGCCGGCCGGATCAGGCGTGGTCGTGAATTCCAATCCGAAGGTCGAAATCTTCGACAATGATATTGCCGGAAACCACACCGCGAACTTGATCATTTCGAGCTATTTCTCGACCAATTACTACAATACCCGCGGGGTGGATCCGAAGTACGATCCCTATCCGCGGGGGATCTTCGTCTATGGCAATCGATTCAAGGGCGGCGGCGATTCGCCCGACGGATTGGAATTAAAGACACTGAAGACCGCCATGTTCGGCATCAACGGACATTTCCCGGATGTTCTCTGGGATGGTTATGTGGACACGAAGAGTCTGGTCAACGGCCTGCCGCCGCCGGCCGAGCGCATCTGCGTTCAGAATGGCGATGCGGAAGTGCTCAATGCCGACGGGCCGAACAAGTATAAGAATCCCAAAGTCGACAAGACATCCTTCCAATGCGAATTGCCCAAGCTCGCTGCCGTTGAGTTGCCACACAGCTAAACGCCAAACCAGGCTTGAAGCAGCGGTCCGTGGATAGCAATCAAGTTGCAAGATCATGGCGCCTCTGGGCGTGCGCCGGCGCTTTGGCGCTGGTTGCTTGCGGCCGTACGGCGCAGCCGGTGCATTTCTTTGCCGAGGGGCGGCCCGCCAAACTCAGCGATTGGCAGGTGGTTTACGCGGATGGGGGCAATCTCGCGCTCAACGAGGGTGTTGTTCCTTACGATCTGAACACGCCGCTGTTCAGCGACTATGCGCACAAACTGCGCACGATTTGGCTGCCGCGCGGCACGAGCGCCAAATACGACGTGGATGGCAACTTCGATTTTCCCGTCGGCACCATCATCAGCAAAACTTTTTACTACCCGCTCCCGAAAGGTGCGGCGCGCGATTCAAACGCGGTGGCACGCACATACGATCAATCCACTGAGTTTAGCGACAAGGCCATCGGCGAACGCGGCTTGAAACTCGCGAATGTGCACCTGGTCGAGACACGCATTCTGGTGCGCCGCGAAGCCGGCTGGCAGGCTTTGCCGTACGTTTGGAATGCTGCGCAAACGGAGGCAGTGCTCGCACGAACGGGCGATGCGAAGCCGCTCGAACTCGTTGCCGATGACGGCAGCAAAGAGGCATTCACTTACGTGGTGCCCAACGAGAACCAATGTGCGGGATGCCATGTCGCGGATCTGAAGACGAAGCAGATTGCGCCCATCGGCACCAAGGCGCGGCACTTGAATCGCGAATACCCTTACGCATCAGGAAGCGAGAATCAGCTCGCGCATTTCATCAAACTCGGTTACCTCACGGGCATATCGGACCCTGCGAGTGCGCCGAAAAACGCCGACTGGCGCGATGCCGCGCAGCCGCTCGATGCGCGCGCCCGGGCCTATCTCGATATCAATTGCGGCCATTGCCACAACGCCAAGGGGCCGGCGAATACCACGGCACTGGACCTGACGATATTTGGAGCAACCGATCGGTACCTCGGTGTTTGCAAGCCGCCCGTTGCCGCGGGTCGCGGCACCGGCGATCACTTTTTCGATATTGTGCCGGGAAATCCGCAGGACTCGATTTTGCCGTACCGGATGCGATCCAGTGAGCCCGGTGTGATGATGCCGGAGCAGGGGCGAAACACCACGCACGTCGAGGGCGTCGTGCTGATTGAACAGTGGGTTTCCGCTTTGCGCGGGGCCTGCGATACCGCTACCTAGGATGTCTGTACCCACGCTTTTAACAGAGGGCGACGCTCATGACCGATCAGATCGACACCGGTACACAGGACCTTCTGGCGACGTTGAATGAAGGCGTGCTGACGCTGACCCTGAACCGGCCCGAGGCGCGCAATGCGATGAGCGAGGCCATGAATCGCGCCTTGGCCGAGCAACTCGCCTGGGCTGAGGTGGCGCCGTCGGTGAAATGCGTGGTGCTGACGGGCGCCGGCAAGGGCTTTTGCGCCGGCGGAGATGTCAAAGGCATGGCCGAGCGCACCCAGGAGTCGGTGCCGATCACCCCTGATGAGGCGATATACCGCCAACGAGTCAATCAGCGGGCGACGGCCGGACGGTTGTTCAAAATGCCGAAGCCCACGCTCGCCGCGCTGCCCGG